>Ga0189278_10016_pt1 | contig 373424 bp, 349 predicted proteins | sample N26A9minimetaG_FD_130326 | JGI IMG/M metagenome (GOLD analysis project Ga0189278, IMG submission 130326) | Marine microbial communities from the Costa Rica Dome - N26 A9 mini metaG | ecosystem: Environmental > Aquatic > Marine > Oceanic > Photic zone | place: Costa Rica: the Eastern Pacific... | reverse complement strand
CTCCACCCGACCGGAAAAACTCCAGCATATCCTCCACGGAGAAACTCCTTCCCTGTTCCAAGACAGGGACGGACTCACAGAAATCATGGATCAGAAGAAGGTGGGGTCCAGATCGCGCTTACGTTCAGGACTGTCTAATCAAAAATCTTATATGTATTTGAAATTATTCGTAGACGCGTTTGAAACTCAAACTTTCAAATATTGATGTGCGCCTCAATCATGCCCCCTGAAGCTCATCTGCTAGTTCAGCCCACTCCTGCATCAACTTCACCCGTTGGTCCCAGTATGTCGCACGGTTGTACGTTCGGCGAATGGCGTTCCTATCTTGGTGTGCGAGCGCAGCCTCGATCACATCAGGGTCAAACCCACGATTATTGAGGATGGTGCTGGCGGTGGCGCGAAAACCATGAGCCGTCACTTCTTCCTTGGAATAGCCCATACGCCGAATGGCTGAATTGAACGCATTTTCAGACAGCCACTTGCGATTTGAGTTGAGAGACGGGAACAAGAGCTCGACGCCATCAATGTTGGGCCAGTTCGCCTCAACGATTGTAAGCGCTTGCTCAGACAGTGGTACGATGTGCTCACGGCGCATCTTGGTCCGTTCAGCCGGAATGGTCCACGTTCGCTTCTCTAGGTCAATCTCTCGCTTCACTGCGCCACGCACTTCGCCTGGACGAGCCATGGTCAGGATCTGAAACTTGATTGCGTCCTTAATCACACCCGCCCCGGTGTAAGCATCAAGATCGCGCAGAAAATTCCCAAAGTCAGCCTCATCAATGATCGCAGCCCGATTGGTCACTTTGACCGGCAGAAGCGCTCCTTTGATCGCGTAGGTGGGGTCATTTTCGGCTCGCATCGTTACCACAGCCAGACGGAACACACCGGAGAGCGTCCCACGCAGCTTTTTCGCGGTTTCGCGCCGTCCACTGTGTTCAACCTTCTTCAGGAGATGCAGAATTTCGGCTGAGGTTATCTCGCTGACCGGACGTTGATGCAAAGCCTCAGCAAGAGTGTATATGTGCCAGTTCTTTTTGTGGATGGTAGCATCGGCCAGTTCCCGGTCATGCGCCATCTGCAGATACTCTTCAGCTACCAGAAGAAAGGTCGTGCGTGCCTGGGTCTCCGCCTCAATCTGATCTAGTCGCTTCTTGACCGATGGGTCAGTGCCAGCTTCGAGCTGGTCGCGGATTTCATCGCGTCTTTGCCGTGCCTCTCGCAGAGAAATTCTTGGATAAGAACCATGTGCAACTAGGCGTTCTTTGCCGTTAATCTGATACTTCTGCCGCCAGAGCTTGGAGCCATTGGGCTTAACCAAAAGGAACAAACCAAGGGAATCATAGAGCTTGTACGAACGTTCTTTTGCGTTTGCCTTTTTGATCTTGAGGTCAGTCAGCGCCACTGGGGTACCCTCTTCACAACTTCCGCCTTATACCCCCGATCTGTACCCCATTTTTCTGGGGTATTGGGTGGGGTAGCATGTTCAGCTATGAGACAATCATATCCCCAAAATACAGAAAAAGTCTATATTTTTGAGTGGTTATGAGCAGCTATGTTCGGGGAAAGTGGTGCCCAGGAGAGGACTCGAACCTCCACGACCTTGCGGCCACTGGCACCTGAAGCCAGCGCGTCTACCATTCCGCCACCTGGGCAGGTGTCGTGAGGCAGGCGTTTATCGCTCGCCCCGGATGGTGTCAACGGCGATTTTGTCGCTTGGCTGCAATTGCCTTATCGTCTTGTCCAAATCGCGCAGGGGCGATAGGAAAGTGAGGATACGCGCATAGCCTCGGAGGCCCGAATGTCAAAGCTTGTCACCATTTACGGCGGATCAGGGTTCGTGGGCCGCTATATCGCGCGGCGCATGGCGCAGGCCGGTTGGCGGGTACGGGTGGCGGTGCGGCGCCCCAATGAGGCGATGCATGTCAAACCCTATGGCGTTGTCGGTCAGGTCGAGCCGGTATTTTGCAATATCCGCGATGATGCATCTGTGCGCGCGGTGATGCAGGGCGCTGATGCGGTGGTGAACTGCGTTGGCACCTTTGACCGCAAGGGTAAAAACAGCTTTGACGCTGTGCAGGACAAGGGGGCCACACGGATCGCGCGGATCGCCGCAGAGGAAGGCGTGGCGCATCTGGTGCATTTGTCGGCAATTGGGGCCGATGCCACCTCGGACAGCCACTATGCTCGTTCCAAGGCAGCGGGCGAGGCGGGTATCCTACAGCATTTCCCGAACGCCGTGATCCTGCGCCCCTCGGTCATCTTTGGTCCCGAAGATCAGTTTTTCAACCGCTTTGCCGGGATGACGCGGCTTGGTCCGGTACTGCCTGTGGTCGGTGCCGACACGCGATTCCAGCCGGTCTATGTAGATGACGTGGCGCAGGCCGCGGTGATGGGGGCCATGGGCCGGGCAGTGCCGGGCATTTACGAGCTTGGCGGGCCAGAGGCGAGCAGCTTTCGTGGTCTGATGCAGCAGATGCTGCAGGTGATCCGACGGCGGCGTCTGATCGCCAATATTCCCTTTGGAGTGGCCGCGCTTATGGCTGGGGCGATGGAGCTTGTTCAGACGGTCACGCTTGGCCTTGTGCCGCCGCAGATCACCCGGGATCAGGTGCGCAGCCTGCGGCGGGATAATGTTGTCGGAGACGGGGCCAAGGGCTTTGACGCGCTTGGCATCACGCCTGTTGCGGTGGGCGCGGTACTGCCGGATTATCTCTGGCGGTTCCGTCCGGCTGGGCAATATGCGGCGATCAAGGAATCGGCCAAGAACCTGCGCGCGCGCTGACCCTCAGCCATAGGCGATGGCCAACAAGGCCACGCCCAGCACCATGCGATAGATCACATAGGGCGTAAAGCTGACGCTGCGCAGCAGGCGCATCATCAGGCCGAGCGCCAAGAGGGCCGCGACAAAGGCCAGGGCGGCGGCAATCGCCCCGTCGCGGATCAGACCCATATCCGCCGTCATCGCGGCCTCTGCACCCAGCAAGACGCCGCTGGCGATGATCGTGGGCACAGACATCAGCATCGAAAGGCGCGCGGCATCCTCACGCGCAAAACCCATGACGCGCGCACCCGTGATGGTGATACCAGAGCGCGAGGTGCCGGGAATAAGGGCAATGACCTGCCACATCCCCAAGAGGATGGCATCGCGCAGGGTCCAACCTTCGCTGGTTCTGACAGTTTTGCCAGTTTGATCCGCCCAATAGAGCAGGACGCCAAAGATGAGCGTGGCCCAGCCGATGACAGTAATCGAGCGCAGCGCGTCATTTAGCCCGGTGATCTTGAGCAGCAGGCCCGCCACCATCACCGGAACCGCCGAGACAATCAACAGCAACGCAAGCCGAGCGCCGGGCGTGTCGGCACGCCCCATGAACAGGCGAGGCAGGCCAAAGATGGCCCCCCGCAGGTCAGACCAGAAGTAGAGAATGACCGCAAAGAGCGTGCCCACATGCACCGCCACATCAATGATCTGTCCCTGATCGGGAATATGCAGGAGATTCGGCAAAAGGATCAGATGGCCAGACGAGGAAATCGGCAAAAACTCGGTTATCCCCTGCACGATGGCGACAAGGAAAATGTGAAAGAGCGCCATGGTGCCTGTCCCGATCCGATTTTTGAAATCGTATAAAGCATTGTCTTAAAAAGGCAAAGTTGATTGTAGGTCCGGATCGGAATTAAATTATGAAAAAATCAATGGGGACGCGCGCACAGCAACTATAATTAATTCATAATAGGTCATAGTTTATGACTTTTAATCCAAAGAGGAGTGCTGTAAACCTTCGCAACCAGTTGACTCGGGAGGAAAAGCCGTGGCCAAGCAACCCATGCTGAAATTTGTGAGCGTTGAGCGGGATATGCCCGAGAAACGTGGCGCAGATGATCGGCGGCAGGATTTCCATGAAATCTATGCCGAATTCGCCGATGCCAAAGCCAAGGAGCAGGCCGGACGGTGTAGCCAGTGTGGCGTGCCCTATTGCCAAAGCCATTGTCCGCTGCACAACAATATTCCGGACTGGTTGCGCCTGACAGCCGAAGGTCGGCTGAAAGAGGCTTATGAAATCAGCCAGTTGACCAACACCTTCCCCGAGATTTGCGGGCGCATCTGCCCGCAGGACCGGCTGTGCGAGGGCAATTGCGTGATCGAGCAATCGGGGCATGGCACGGTCACGATTGGGGCGGTTGAAAAATACATCACCGATACTGCCTGGGAAGAGGGCTGGGTTGAGGTGATCAAGCCAAGTGTGGAGCGCGTTGAATCTGTCGGCATTATTGGTGCTGGCCCCGGTGGGCTTGCGGCGGCGGATGTGCTGCGGCGGGCGGGGGTTCAGGTTACGGTCTATGACCGCTATGATCGCGGCGGCGGGTTGCTGACCTATGGGATTCCCGGTTTCAAGTTGGAAAAGGACGTGGTCATGCGCCGCGTCGAACAACTGGAGCAGGGTGGCGTTAAATTCGTGCTCAATTGTGATGTGGGAACAGACATCAGTTTCGATGAAATCCGCAGCAAACACAATGCGTTGATGATTGCCACCGGAGTTTACAAGAGCCGCGATTTGGACGGCCCGGGGGCCGGTGCAGACGGGATCGTGCGAGCGATTAACTATCTGACCGCCAGCAATCGTGTGTGCTTTGGCGACAGCGTGCCAGAGTATGAAAGCGGCGAGTTGAACGCAGAGGGCAAGCGCATTGTTGTGGTAGGCGGCGGCGATACCGCGATGGATTGCGTGCGCACGGCCATCCGGCAAGGGGCCAAATCGGTTACATGCCTATACCGTCGCGACCGCGAGAATATGCCCGGCAGCCAGCGTGAGGTGGCCAATGCCGAAGAGGAAGGTGTTAAGTTTGAATGGCTGAGCGCCCCTGTTGGCTTTGTTGGCGACCCAGTAACAGCGGTGAAAGTGCAGAAGATGCGCCTTGGTGCGCCCGATGCCACAGGGCGGCAGAGCCCAGAGCCGATTGAGGGCGCGATCGAGGATGCGCCCGCCGATCTGGTGATCAAGGCGCTCGGGTTCGAGCCCGAAGACCTGCCAAGCCTTTGGGGGCAAAAGGAATTGGAAGTCACCCGTTGGGGGACAATCAAGGCCGAGTTCACCACTGGGCAAACCGCGATGGACGGGGTTTTTGCCGTGGGCGATATCGTGCGCGGCGCATCCCTTGTGGTTTGGGCGATCCGCGACGGGCGCGACTCGGCGGCGGCAATCCTGAACTATCTGGACCAAGCGCAAGCCGTTGCTGCGGAGTAGCGGTAACCTGTCGGTATACTGCCGGTATTCCGGCGATGATCCGACAGCCACGCGACGAGACAACGTGACAGACACACTGACCCACCAGATTAAGGAAGGGTAAAGACCGATGACGACATTTGATCTTAACTGGGCCGAAGAACAGCAAGCCAAGCGCGAGTGGTTGGCAGCCAATGGCATGTATGCCGAAGAAGAGGAACACTCCTCTTGTGGTGTGGGCCTTGTCGTGTCGATTGACGGCAAGCCGTCGCGCCGCGTGGTCGAGGCAGGGATCAACGCGCTCAAGGCGATCTGGCACCGGGGTGCCGTTGACGCCGATGGCAAGACCGGCGATGGCGCAGGCATTCATCTGCAAATCCCGGTGTCGTTCTTTTACGATCAAATCCGCCGCACTGGCCACGAGCCGAACGAGAGCCGGTTGGTTGCCGTGGGTCAGGTGTTCTTGCCGCGCACCAATTTTGGCGCACAGGAACAGTGCCGGACCATCGTAGAAACCGAAGTGCTCCGCATGGGGCACACGATCTATGGCTGGCGGCATGTGCCGGTGGATATTTCCTGTCTTGGCGAAAAGGCCAACGCAACCCGGCCCGAGATCGAACAGATCCTGATTTCCGATGCCAAGGGATTGGACGAGGAAACATTCGAGCGGGAACTTTATGTGATCCGCCGCCGGATCGAAAAGGCGGTGCAGGCTGCCGGGATCATGGGATTTTACATGGCAAGCCTGAGCTGCCGCAGCATCATCTACAAAGGGATGATGCTGGCCGAGCAGGTGGCGGTGTTCTACCCGGACCTCATGGACGAACGGTTCAAGAGCGCCTTTGCCATTTATCATCAGCGCTATTCGACCAACACCTTCCCGCAATGGTGGCTGGCGCAACCGTTCCGCATGCTGGCGCATAACGGCGAGATCAACACGCTCAAGGGCAATACCAATTGGATGAAAAGCCATGAGATCCGCATGGCAAGCGGGGCCTTTGGCGATCTGGCCGAAGATATCAAGCCGATCATCCCGCAAGGGTCAAGCGATAGTGCCGCGCTGGATGCCGTGTTCGAGGTGCTGGTGCGCGCCGGACGGTCCGCGCCGATGGCCAAGACGATGCTGGTGCCTGAATCCTGGTCCAAGCAGGCCGAAGAGCTGCCGCAGTCGTGGCGCGATATGTATTCCTATTGCAATTCGGTGATGGAGCCGTGGGATGGCCCCGCCGCGCTGGCGATGACCGATGGCCGCTGGGTATGCGCCGGGCTTGACCGCAACGGGCTGCGGCCGATGCGGTATGTGGTTACAGGTGACGGCATGGTGATTGCCGGGTCAGAGGCCGGGATGGTCCCGATTGACGAGCGTACGGTCAAGGAAAAGGGCGCACTTGGGCCGGGCCAGATGCTGGCCGTGGATATGACCCAAGGCAAGCTCTATCACGATGCGGAAATCAAGAACCGCTTGGCGGACGCGCAGCCCTTTGGCGAATGGGTCGGCAAGATCAACGAGCTGGATGAGGCGCTTTCGGGGGCAACAGAGGCCCCGCTTTATTCCGGTTCGGACCTGCGCAAGCGGCAGATCGCAGCGGGCTATAGCATCGAGGAGCTGGAGCAGGTTTTGGCCCCCATGGCCGAGGATGGCAAAGAGGCGGTGGCGAGCATGGGCGACGACACGCCAAGTGCTGTTCTTTCCAAGCAGTATCGCCCCCTGAGCCATTTCTTCCGTCAGAATTTCAGTCAGGTGACCAACCCGCCGATTGACAGCCTGCGCGAATACCGGGTGATGAGCCTGAAGACGCGGTTCGGCAACCTCAAGAACGTGCTGGATGAATCGAGCGCGCAAACCGAGATTCTGGTCCTCGAAAGCCCGTTCGTGGGCAATGCCCAATGGGCCGAGATGATCAAACAGTTCAACGCCGATGTGACCGAGATCGACTGCACCTTTGCGCCCGGCAAGAACGCGCTGCAAGACGGGCTGGAGCGTATCCGCGCCGAGGCAGAGGATGCGATCCGCTCGGGCACTGGGCATCTCATCCTGACGGATCAACACCAGAACGAGGCCCGCGTCGGCATGCCAATGATTTTGGCGACCAGTGCGGTGCATAGCCATCTGACACGCAAGGGGCTGCGCACATTCTCGAGCCTCAACGTGCGCTCTGCCGAATGTATCGACCCGCATTATTTCGCGGTGCTGATTGGCGCGGGTGCCACGGTGGTCAACGCCTATCTGGCCGAGGACAGCATCGCCGACCGGATCGCGCGCGGATTGATCGAGGGGAGCCTGACCGAAGCAGTGGCCCGCTACCGGACAGCGATTGATCAGGGTCTGCTCAAAATCATGTCGAAGATGGGGATTTCGGTGATCTCCTCTTATCGTGGTGGTTTGAACTTTGAAGCGGTCGGGCTGAGCCGTGCGATGTGCGCAGAGTATTTCCCCGGTCTGACCAGCCGGATCAGTGGCATCGGCGTGTCGGGGATTCAGGCCAAGCTGGAAGAGGTGCATGGCCGCGCCTATGCCGGCGGGCAGGATATTCTGCCGATCGGCGGCTTTTACAAGGCGCGGAAATCGGGCGAAACCCATGCTTGGGGTGCGCAGACCATGCATATCCTGCAAACCGCCTGTAACAAGGCAAGCTATGAGCTCTGGAAGCGCTACAGCGCGGCTATGCAGGCCAATCCGCCCATTCATCTGCGCGACCTGATGGCGATCAAGCCACTGGGAAAGGCGATCCCGATTGAAGAGGTCGAGAGCGTAACCGCAATCCGCAAGCGGTTCGTGACACCGGGCATGTCGCTTGGGGCGCTAAGCCCCGAGGCGCACAAGACGCTGAACGTAGCAATGAACCGGATCGGCGCGCGCTCGGACAGTGGCGAAGGCGGCGAAGACCCGGCGCATTTCACGCCAGAGGCCAATGGCGACAACCCGTCGGCCAAGATCAAGCAGGTGGCATCGGGCCGCTTTGGCGTGACGGCGGAATATCTCAACCATTGCGAAGAGTTGGAAATCAAGGTCGCGCAAGGGGCCAAGCCCGGCGAGGGCGGGCAGTTGCCGGGCATGAAAGTGACCAAGCTGATTGCACGGCTGCGCCATTCGACCGAGGGTGTGACGCTGATTTCGCCGCCGCCGCATCACGATATCTACAGCATCGAGGATCTGGCGCAGCTCATCTATGACCTCAAGCAGATCAACCCGAACGTGAAGGTCTGCGTCAAACTGGTGGCGCAATCGGGTGTCGGCACGATTGCCGCCGGTGTGGCCAAGGCCAAGGCGGATGTGATCCTGATTTCCGGTCATAACGGCGGCACCGGCGCGAGCCCGGCAACGAGCATCAAATATGCCGGCCTGCCGTGGGAAATGGGCCTGACCGAGGCGCATCAGGTGCTGAGCATGAACAATCTGCGCGAGCGGATCACGCTGCGCACCGATGGTGGGCTGCGGACGGGCCGCGACATCGTCATGGCGGCAATGATGGGGGCCGAGGAATACGGAATTGGCACGGCCGCATTGATTGCCATGGGCTGTATCATGGTGCGTCAGTGCCAGTCGAACACCTGTCCCGTGGGCGTCTGCACGCAGGATGAGGCGCTGCGCGCCAAGTTCACCGGCAATGCCGACAAGGTGGTCAACCTCATCACCTTCTACGCGCAGGAGGTGCGGGAAATCCTGGCCTCTATCGGCGCGCGCAGCCTCGATGAGGTGATCGGGCGGGCGGATTTGCTGACGCAGGTCAGCCGCGGATCGGCGCATCTCGATGATCTTGACCTCAACCCGATGCTGATCACCGTCGATGGGGCACAGCATCAGCGCTATGACCGGCTCAAGCCGCGCAACGAAGTGCCCGATACGCTGGACGCCGAAATCGTGCGCGATGCGCAGCGGTTCCTGAACGATGGTGAGAAGATGCAACTGCATTATGCGGTGCAGAACACGCATCGCACCGTGGGCACGCGGGTATCCAGCCATATCGTGCGCAAGTTCGGAATGCTCAATAGCCTTCAGCCGGATCACCTGACGGTCAAGCTGACGGGAAGTGCGGGGCAGAGCCTTGGGGCCTTTGCCGCGCCGGGCCTCAAGATCGAGGTCTCGGGCGACGCCAATGACTATGTGGGCAAGGGCCTGTCGGGGGCAACCATCGTGGTACGCCCACCAATGGCCAGCCCGCTGGTTGCCGCCGAAAACACGATCATCGGCAATACCGTGCTCTATGGCGCGACCGATGGCTATCTCTTTGCCGCGGGCCGTGCTGGCGAACGCTTTGCCGTGCGCAATTCGGGTGCAAAGGTGGTGATCGAGGGCTGCGGCAGCAATGGCTGTGAATACATGACCGGCGGCGTTGCGGTGATCCTTGGCGATATCGGGGCCAATTTTGGCGCCGGCATGACCGGCGGCATGGCCTATCTCTATGATCCGCAGGGCCGCGCGCCGACACTGGTCAATGGCGAAACCCTGGTCAGTTGTGCCGTAACAGAGCCGCATTGGGAGGCCGAGCTGAAAGGGCTGATCGAGCGGCATGTCGCGGAAACCAGCAGCCGCCGGGGGCAGGACATCCTGCAATACTGGGATCAAGAGCGGGCACATTTCATCCAGCTTTGCCCCAAGGAGATGCTCAACAAGCTGAGCCATCCGCTTGGCATGGTGCCAGAGGCTATTCCGGCAGAATAGAGACGAAATCCGGGGGCTCTGCCCCCGGACCCCCGGAGTATTTTCGCCAAGAAGAACCCGACCCGCGCCAAAGGTGTTTTGCGTGCCCGCGCAGGGCGTTATAGCTGTTCCATGGCACGCGCGCGCAAATCCCCACCCTTACGGGCGAAATCCCGATGGACGCCGACCACATGGCTGGTGCGCTGGTCGCTTGTGGCCGTGCTGATCGTGATCGGAGTGATCGCAACCCATCGTGAGATTGCACCGCCCAAGACCTATTACATGGGTCAGGAAGAGCGGCGACTGGGCCGCATCGCGCAGGACTGGGTGCCAATGGCGCAAATTGCGCCAGTGATGGCGCGGTCCCTGGTGGCGGCAGAGGATGCCAATTTTTGCCAGCACTGGGGGTTTGATATGGCGGCCATTCGCACGGCGATTGCCGAGGGATCAGGGCGCGGGGCCTCGACGCTCAGTCAGCAAGTCGTCAAGAATGTCTATCTCTGGCATGGGCGCAATTGGGCGCGCAAGGCGCTGGAGGCCAGCATTACTCCGGTGGTCGAAACGCTTTGGTCGAAACGACGGATCATCGAGGTCTATCTTAACGTCGCAGAGTTTGATGAGGGGGTTTTCGGGGTTGAGGCCGCCGCGCGGCACTATTTCGGCGTGAGCGCCGCCGACCTGAGCGCCACGCAAGCGGCACGGCTGGCGGCGGTGCTGCCTGATCCCAAGGGACGCTCCGCGTCAAAACCTTCGCAGGCATTGCGCAACCGGGCCGCTGGTATCCTTGATGGGGCGGCAACGATTGACCGAGATGGGCGCGCCACCTGTTTCGAGGATTGAAAACCGCAGCCAAAGGGGGCATTGAGGGGCGACCCCCGAGACCACAGGTAATCGTTCATGGCCAAGCTCTATCATGTCCCGCTCTCGCCCTTTTGCCGCAAGGTTCGCCTGAGTCTGGCGGAAAAGCGGATCGAATGTGAGCTGGTGGAAGAGCGCTATTGGGAGCAGGATCCGGACTTTCTGCGCCGCAACCCGGCTGGCAAAGTGCCCGTGCTGCGGATCGACGGCAAGACCATGTCGGAGAGTGCCGCGATCTGCGAATATCTCGAAGAGAAGTATCCCGAACCGTCCCTGATGCCCAAAGGCACCGATGCGCGCTATGAGGTGCGGCGGCTGGTGGGGTGGTTTGACGACAAGTTTCATAGCGAAGTGACCAGCAAGTTGGTCTATGAGCGGGTGAACAAGAAGGTGATGAAGCTAGGCTTTCCCGACAGTCGCAATGTCAAGGACGGCGCCAAGGCGATCAAATATCATCTGGATTACATGGCGTGGCTGTTGGATCACCGGCGCTGGCTGGCGGGCGATGTGATGACGCTGGCGGATTTTGCGGCGGCCGCGCATCTTAGCGCGCTGGATTACATCAGCGATGTAGACTGGACGCGCAGCGAGGCGGTCAAGGATTGGTATGCCAAGATCAAGTCGCGCCCGGCGTTCCGCGGGATTCTGGCGGATCAAGTGTCGGGATTTCCGCCACCTGCGCATTATGCTGATCTCGACTTTTAGGTTGGGGGCGCTGCCCCCGTCGCCGCAAGCGGCGACTCCCCCGAGGTATTTTGCGCCAGATGAATATTGGGCTGAAACAGAGACTGATTGATCAAGCGCTAGCCGAAGGGTTTGACGCCTGTCGGATGTGTCGCCCATGGGATGTGGGGCATGTGCCCGAGCGTTTGGCCGCATTTCTTGGGCAGGGCTATCACGGGCAGATGGGCTGGCTGGCAGAGCGCAGCGAGTGGCGCGGCGCGCCTGAGGCGCTCTGGCCCGAGGCGCGCACCGTCATCATGTTGGGCGAAAGCTATACCCCCGAGGAAGACCCCTTGGCCGGGTTGAAGCGGCCCGAATGCGGCAATATCTCGGTTTATGCACGTAACAGAGACTATCACGACACGGTCAAGAAGCGGTTGAAACGCTTGGCGCGCTGGCTGATCGACGCGGGCGGCGGGGAGGTGAAGGTGTTTGTTGATACGGCCCCCGTGCCGGAAAAGCCGCTTGGACAAGCGGCGGGGCTGGGATGGCAGGGCAAGCACACCAATCTGGTGAGCCGAGCGTTGGGGAGCTGGTTTTTCCTTGGGTCCGTTTTTACGACACTGGATCTAGAGACGGATCCGGCAGAAATCGATCATTGTGGGTCTTGCCGCGCCTGTCTGGACATCTGTCCCACCGATGCCTTTCCCGCGCCCTATCAGTTGGACGCGCGGCGCTGTATTTCCTATCTGACGATCGAGCATAAGGGGCCCGTGGATGAAGCCCTGCGCCCCGGTCTGGGCAACCGGATTTATGGCTGCGACGATTGTCTGGCGGTCTGCCCATGGAACAAGTTTGCGGTTACGGCGCGTGAAGTGAAGTACCACGCGCGCGACGATCTGGTGGCCCCACGGCTGGCGGAGCTGGCAATGCTGGACGATACCGCGTTCCGTGCGAGATTTTCCGGCAGCCCGATCAAGCGCATCGGGCGGGATCGGTTTTTGCGCAACGTGCTCTACGCGATTGGCAATTCCGCAGATCCCAGCCTGCGCGCGGTGGCGCAATCGCAGTGCGAGGATGCGGATGCGGCCGTCGCGGATGCCGCGCGGTGGGCGGTCAAACGACTGGATCGTGACGCAAACGGGCTGGCATAGCGCGAGAAACCCGCTACACCCCTAGCCTGACAGTCAAAGAGGGCAGGCAGATGGCGTTGTTGTTGGGCGTGGACACCGGGGGCACTTATACCGATGCCGTTCTGATCCGGGATGAGCGCGAGGTGATTGCGAGCGCCAAGGCGCTGACGACACGGGCCGATCTGGCCGTGGGAATTGGTGCTGCGGTCGAGGCCGTGCTGCGCGAAAGCGGCGCGAATGTGGGCGATATCGGCCTTGCCTCCCTCTCGACGACCTTGGCGACCAACGCGCTGGTCGAGGGGCAAGGCGGGCGCGCGGGCCTAGTTTATATCGGGTTTCGGGCGGCAGATTTGCAGGCACATGGGCTGGCCGAGGCGCTGGGCGGTGACCCGGCGATTGTGCTGAATGGTGGCCATAACCACGCCGGAGGCGAGGCAATGCCGCTGGATAAAGAGGCGCTTTTTGCCTGGTTAGAGACTGGAACAGGGGCAGAGGCCTATGCGGTGGCATCGCTCTTTGCCACCAGAAACCCCGCGCATGAATTGGCGGCGGCAGAGACGATCCGCGCGGTAACGGGACGGCCTGTGAGCCTGTCGCATCATCTGTCGGCCAAGCTCAACGGGCCGAAACGGGCGCTGACCGCGCTGCTGAACGCGCGGCTCATCGGGATGATTGCGCGGCTGATCGACCGAGCCGAGGGCAAGCTGGGCGAGTTGGGGATACACGCGCCGCTGATGGTGGTGCGGGGAGACGGGGCGTTGATCAGTGCCGATCAAGCGCGGGAACGCCCCATCGAGACCATTCTGAGCGGGCCTGCGGCAAGCATCGTGGGCGCGCGCTGGCTGACCGGGGCGGCGCATGCGCTGGTGTCGGATATTGGCGGAACAACGACCGATGTGGCGGTCCTGCGCGAGGGGCGACCGGCGATTGATCCCGAAGGCGCGCGTGTGGGCCCATGGCGCACCATGGTCGAAGCGGTCGCGATGCGAACCTTTGGGTTGGGTGGTGACAGTGAGGTTCATGTGCGCGACGAAGGACTAGAGGGCGGCGTGATCCTCGGCCCGCGGCGCGTGGTGCCGGTGAGCCTGATGGCGGCAGAGGCACGCGAGGCGGTGCATGGCGTGTTGGAGGAACAATTGCGGGCAGTGGCACCCGGCGAGCATGACGCGCGGTTCGTGCGCGCGGTACCGGGGATCGAGGCCGGGGGATTAGGCGAGCGCGAAGAAGCTCTGTTGGGCCGGATTGGTGTCGATGTGCGCCCCGTCGGCAAGGTGCTTAAGACGCGCATGGATGGCGCGGCGCTGACACGCTTGGTGCGCCGGGGGCTGGTGCAGGTGGCGGGTATCACGCCGTCGGATGCAAGCCATGTGCTGGGCGGGCTGGACAGTTGGGATGCAGAGGCCGCGCGCATGGCGTTGGAACTGGTGGCGCGCAAGCGAACCGGGTCGGGCAACCGGCTGGCAGAGGGGCCAGAGCATTTGGCGCGCATGATCGTGGATCGCCTGACGCATCAGACAAGTCTGGCCTTGTTAGAGACTGCTTTTGCCGAAGAAGACATGGACTTTGGCCTGTCTCCTACGGCGCTGGCCGAGCATGTGCTGATGCAAAAAGGGTTGGATGGGCATCGCGGTTTGGTGCGAATCGAGAGCGGGCTGGCGGTGCCGGTGATTGGTCTCGGTGCGTCGGCGGCGAGCTATTATGGCGCGGTGGGCGCGCGGCTGGGCTGCGAGATGATCCTGCCTGCGCATGGCGGCGTGGCCAATGCGATTGGCGCGGTGGTGGGCCGTGTGACAATCCGGCGGGGCGGCACGGTGACATCACCCTCTGAGGGCAAATACCGCGTGCATCTTGAAAGCGGGCCAGAGGATTATGCCGCGTCCGATGCCGCGATGGCGGCGCTAGAGGCGGTTTTGCGGGCCGAAGCACAAGCCGAAGCCGAGGCGGCCGGGGCAGTGGATATTCATGTTACCGCGCGCCGTGCCGTAAAAGAAGCGCAGGCCGAGGCGCGACGGGTGTTTTTGGAAGCTGAAATCGTGGTAGAGGCGAGTGGACGGCCTCGTATCGCCGTCTGAGGTGTGGGGGCGCTGCCCCCGGTCCCGGAGCAGTTCGGGAACACTGAACGGGAGGGCGACATGACAGCAGCAGATCGGTTTGACGCGGATATTGCAGGGCGACTGGACGGGTTGCGCGATGAGGGGCTCTATAAGGGCGAGCGGGTGATCGCCTCGATGCAGGCGGGCGAGGTGCGGCTGGCGGATGGGCGCGCGGTGGTGAACCTCTGCGCCAACAATTACCTGGGTCTGGCAGATCATCCCGAAGTGATCGCGGCGGCGCATACGGCGCTGGACCGTTACGGGTTTGGCATGGCGAGCGTGCGGTTTATTTGCGGAACGCAGGAAGAGCACAAAGAGCTGGAGGCCCGGATCGCCGGGTTTTTAGGGTGTGAGGATGCGATCCTTTATGCGGCGGCGTTTGACGCGAATACCGGTTTGTTCGAGACGATCTTGGGGCCAGAGGATGCGATTATCAGCGATGCGCTCAACCATGCGAGCATCATCGACGGTATCCGGCTCTGCAAGGCGGAGCGCTATCGCTACGCCAATCGCGACATGGCCGATCTGGAGCGGTGTTTGCGCGAGGCGAAGGACGCGCGGCATCGGCTGATTGCAACGGATGGCGTGTTCTCGATGGATGGAACTTATGCGCCCTTGGATGAAATTTGCGATTTGGCCGCGCGCTATGATGCAATGGTGATGGTGGATGATTGCCATGCCACCGGCTTTGTCGGCGAGACCGGGCGCGGCACACCCGAGCGGTTCGGGGTGATGGACCGCGTGGATATCCTGACCGGCACGCTGGGCAAGGCGCTGGGCGGGGCCTCGGGCGGGTATACGGCGGCAAGTGCGCAGGTGGTGGATTGGCTGCGGCAACGCTCGCGCCCGTATCTTTTTTCCAACACGCTGGCGCCGGTGATTGCGGGGGCCTCGCTCAAAGTCTTTGATATGCTGGAGGACGGCGCGGAGCGGCGTGCGCGGCTCTGGGACAATGCAGCGTATTTCCGCGAGAGGATGGGCGCGCTGGGGTTTGAAATGCTGCCCGGCGAACATGCGATCATCCCGGTCATGTTGCGCGATCCGAAGCTGGCGCAAGAAATGGCAGCGCGGCTGAATGATCGCGGCGTTTATGTGACCGCCTTCAGCTTTCCGGTGGTGCCCAAGGGGCAGGATCGGATCAGAACGCAAATGAGTGCCGGGCTTACGCGCGATATGCTGGACCGGGCGATTGACGCTTTTGCGGTCGTGGGCCGCGACCTAGGAGTGATCTGATGCAGAACGAGATGAAGGCGCTGGTCAAAGCCAAGGCCGAGCCGGGGCTCTGGATGGAATACGTGCCGGTGCCCGAGGTTGGGCCATCGGATGTGCTGATCAAGGTGCGCAAATCGGCGATTTGCGGCACCGATGTGCATATCTGGAAATGGGATGAATTCTCGGCCCGGACCGTGCCGGTGCCGATGGTTGTGGGCCATGAATTCGTCGGCGAGATTGTCGATACCGGACCTGCGGCGGTGAAATACCGGATTGGTCAGCGGGTGAGCGGCGAGGGGCATATCGTCTGCGGCACCTGTCGGAACTGTCGCGCGGGGCGAGGGCATCTGTGCCGCAATACCAAAGGGGTGGGCGTGCATCGCCCCGGTTCCTTTGCCGAATATCTCTGTATCCCCGAAAGCAATGTGGTGCCAATTCCAGAGGATATTCCCGACGAGATTGCAGCAATCTTTGATCCCTTTGGCAATGCGGTGCATACCGCGCTCAGTTTCGATCTGGTGGGTGAAGATGTGCTTGTCACAGGCGCGGGGCCGATTGGCATCATGGGGGCGCTGGTCGCGCAAAAGGTGGGCGCGCGCAAGGTGGTGATCACCGATATCAACCCCTACCGTCTTGATCTGGCGCAGCGGATGGGGGTGCAGCATGTGGTTGATGTGGGCAAAGAGCACCTGCGCGATGTGATGGCCGACATCGGCATGACCGAAGGCTTTGACGTGGGGCTTGAGATGTCTGGTGCGGCCCCGGCGATGCAGCAGATGATCGCGCGGATGAACAATGGCGGCAAGCTGGCGCTGTTGGGGATTGCGCCCACGGAATTTGCGGTGGATTGGAACGCGGTGATTTTCAAGATGCTGCATATCAAGGGCATCTATGGCCGCGAGATGTATGAGACTTGGTACAAGATGATCGCGCTGGTGCAATCGGGGCTGGATGTGTCGGGCCTTATCACCCACCGGATCGGAATTGATGATTTCGAGCAGGGCTTTGCCGCGATGATTTCGGGCAATTCGGGCAAGGTGGTGATGGACTGGTAGGGGATCAGAGCGGCAGCGCGGTGGTCTTGAACACGGTGCGCAGGGCAAAGCTTGATTGCATTTTCGCCACGCCGGGCAGCCGGGTCAGGTATTGGCGGTGGATACGCGCGAAATCCTCGGTATCCTCTGCGACGACCTTGAGGATATAGTCTGCAGTGCCGGCGGTGAGGTGACATTCCAGCACATCGGGCACCCGCGCCACCGCCTTTTCAAAGGCGTCGAGCACCTCGTCTGCCTGCGTGGTAAGCGTAATCTCGACAAAAATCGTGGCGGGCACGCCCATCTTGCGCGGGTCAAGCAGAGCGACATAGCCCTTGATATACCCATCGGATTCAAGGCGCTGAACGCGGCGGTGACAGGCAGAGGCGGAGAGATTGACCTCTTCTGCGAGGTCGGCGTTGGAAATGCGCCCGCGCCGCTGAAGGACATGCAACAAGCGACGATCTGTCGGATCGAGGGACATTTGCGCAAGACCTTTCCCACTAATCACGTAATTTCCGAAGGATATTCACAAAATCCCGTAAAAGGCGAGCGAAATTTCAATCTCCTTGCGCGCATTCTGTTGCAGACTCCGCGCAAAACAACACAGGGAGGAGTATAATATGAAAATAGGTTGTCCGACGGAAATCAAGCCACAAGAATTCCGCGTAGGCATGACGCCCAATGCCGCAAAAGAGGCGGTGGGTCATGGCCATGAGGTGCTGATCCAATCCGGCGCAGGCCTTGGAGCCGGGTTTGACGATGCCGCTTATGAGGCGGCAGGCGCCAAGATTGTTGGCACCGCCACAGAGATTTTCGCACAGTCCGACATGGTGGTGAAGGTCAAGGAACCGCAGGCCGGCGAGCGCAAGATGCTGCGCGAGGGGCAGGTTCTGTTCACCTATCTTCATCTGGCACCGGACCCTGAGCAAACCAAGGATTTGTTGGCCTCGGGTGCGACCTGCATCGCCTATGAAACAGTGACGGATCGCGCGGGCGGTCTGCCGCTCCTTGCGCCGATGTCGGAAGTTGCCGGGCGCTTGGCGCCCCAAGTGGGCGCGTGGACGCTGCAAAAGGCCAACGGCGGGCGCGGCGTGCTTATGGGCGGTGTGCCCGGTGTCGGACCGGCGCGGGTGATCGTGATCGGCGGCGGCGTGGTGGGCACGCATGCGGCCAAAATCGCCGCAGGCATGGGCGCGGATGTGACCGTGCTCGATCGCTCTTTGCCGCGTCTGCGCTATCTCGATGATGTGTTTGGGGGCAGCTTCAAGACCGGTTATTCCTCGGCCGGGTTGCTGGAAGAATTGCTGCCGCAGGCGGATATGGTGATCGGCGCGGTTCTGATCCCCGGTGCCGCCGCACCCAAGCTGGTGCGCCGCGATCAGTTCGGCATGATGAAGCCGGGATCGGTGCTGGTGGATGTGGCGATTGACCAAGGCGGATGCTTTGAAACCTCGCGCGCCACAACGCACCAAGACCCGATTTATGAGGTCGACGGGATCATGCATTACTGCGTGGCCAATATGCCGGGGGCCGTTGCGCGCACCTCGACGCTGGCACTGGGCAATGCGACGATGCCCTTTATGCTGGCGCTGGCCGACAAGGGCTGGAAACGCGCCTGTGCCGAGGATGTGCATTTGCTCAACGGTCTGAATGTGCATGCCGGTCAGTTGACCTATGCCGCTGTCGGCGAGGCGCTGGGGATAGCCACGGTTGATCCCAAATCGCTGATCTAACGGACAGCGCCCCCAGTCCGAAAAGGCTGGGGGCGTTTTCTGACAAGACCACGTCGCAAATGATGCTGGACCGCCTGCCCCCCGTCGACTAGCGTCATTGAAAACGCCAACAGGGGGCGATTATGGCCATGTTCATCCTGCGCCGTGTTGGGGTCATGATCCTGACGGCGCTCTGTCTGACATTTATCGTCTTTTTCCTGACCAATCTTTATCCCAACCTCGAAAAGCTGGCCAAGACCCAAGGCGACTTTCGCATGAGCGATGAGGAAGTGGCCAGTTATCTGGGCCGCAATGGCTATTTGCAGCCGATGGCGGTGAAGTATGGGCAATGGCTGGGCGTGGTGCCGGGCTTCGTGATCCTTGATCGCGACGGGGTGACGCGCGGGCAGTGCATCGAACCGGGCACCGCCCCTGAGGATGCGCCACGGTTCTGCGGCATCCTGCAAGGCGACTGGGGCTATTCCACCGTGTTCCGCGAGGATGTGGGCAAGATCCTTGGCGACAAGCTGGCGCTGACAGGCAGGCTGATGTTCTGGGTGATGGTGTTGATGGTGCCCTCGGCCCTGATCCTTGGCATCTTGGCGGGGATGCGTGAGGGGTCGCGCACCGACCGCACGCTGTCGACTTTTGCCATCACCACCACGGCCACACCGGAATATGTGTCGGGCGTGCTTTTCATCGCGGTGTTTGCCAGCACTGCCGTGGGCCTCAAATGGTTCAAGGGCACGGCGACGGCGGCGATGGATAACCCGACGTTCGAGAATTTCTTTTTGCCGGTTCTGACCATCGCGCTCTATGGTATGGGCTATATCGCGCGGATGACGCGGGCCTCTATGGCCGAGGTGATGACCGCGCAATATATCCGCACCGCGCGCCTCAAAGGCGTGAGTTTCCCGAATGTCGTGATGAAACACGCGCTGCGCAACGCGCTTATCGCGCCCTTTACGGTGATCATGCTGCAATTCCCATGGCTTTTGAATGGGGTCGTGATTGTTGAAACCCTGTTCAACTACAAGGGCTTTGGCTGGACGCTGGTGCAGGCGGCGGGCAACAATGACATCGAATTGCTGCTGGGGGTTTCAGTGATCTCTGTGGTGGTGGTGCTGGTGACGCAGCTGATTTCAGACATCGGCTATGTCTTTCTCAATCCGCGCATCAGCGTGCGCTAGGGGGTATCGGGACCATGGAACCATTAAGCTGGAGCGAGATTGCCCTGCGGATGCTGGGGCTGTTCCTGCCGGTCTGGATCGCGCTGATTGTGACCTTTGCGCTGTCGATCACCTTCAAGCGGCGTCTGGGTCTCTATGGCAAGCTGTTTGACAGCCCCATCGGGATGGTCGGCTTTGCCATGGTGATGTTCTGGGTGTTCACCGGCATCTTTGGCGGTGCGTTCGACATGATCCTGACGCATGACGTGCTGTCGCAATCCGCCACAATGAAGAACAAAGGGCCGGGCACGCCCTTTACCCAGATGATGGGCACGCCCGATCCGGGGGCCTATCCCTATTACCTTTTGGGCGGGGATAATCTGGGCCGGGATGTCTTTAGCCGAATGATCGCGGGCGCGTGGGAGGTCATCAAGATCGCGCCCTTTGCGAGCATGTTCTCCTTCATGGTGGGCATCACGCTGGGCCTGCCTGCGGGCTATTATGGTGGGCGGCTGGACACGCTTTTGTCGTTCATGGCCAACCTGATCCTCGCCTTTCCGGTGATCCTGTTGTTTTACCTGCTGGTCACGCCCGAAATCGTGCAGACGGGCATACCCGTCTATATGGCGGCGGTGCTGTTTCTTTTTCCGATCATATTTCTGCTGCTGTTGTGGAATTCGCGCTATCACACGCAACCGTCGCGGCGGAACGTCTATGTGGGGGTCACGTTGGTGATTGGCCTCTGGCTCTATTCCGGGATTGCCTGGGATGCCGATCCGCTGGGGCTGGTCAGCTTTCCGCCCAACCTCTTGGTGGTGTTCGTGGCGGTTGTGTTCGTCAATTCACCCACGGTTTTCCGGATCGTGCGCGGCCTGACCATGGATATCAAAACCCGCGATTACGTGGCGGCTGCGCAGACACGGGGCGAGCGACCTTGGTACATCATGCTGTGGGAAATCCTGCCCAATGCGCGCGGGCCGCTCTTGGTCGATTTCTGCCTGAGGATTGGCTATACGACGATCCTTTTGGGCACGCTCGGGTTCTTTGGTCTGGGGCTCAGCCCCGAGAGCCCGGATTGGGGCAGCACCATCAATGACGGGCGTAAATTGCTGACGATGTATCTGCATCCCGCACTTCCGCCGGCCTTTGCCCTCTTGTCTTTGGTGCTCGGCCTAAACCTCTTGGCGGATGGTCTGCGCGAAGAAAGCCTGCGTGATTGAAGATGAGTATTTGAAGAACGCTGAAAGAGCGCGGCAGCGCCCCGGTGACAAGGGAGACGGACATGGCCAAGCTGGACTATGACGGGCCGATCCTCGAGATCGAGAACCTGTCGATTTCCTTTTTCACCCGGTTGCGCGAAATTCCGGCGGTGATGGATTTTTCCGTGACGGTGCAGCCCGGCGAGGCGGTGGGGCTGGTGGGCGAATCCGGCTGCGGCAAATCCACCGTGGCGCTGGGCGTGATGCAGGATCTGGGCGTGAATGGCCGCATCGTGGGCGGATCGGTGCGGTTCAAAGGCCGCGATCTGGCCAAGATGAGCGCCGCCGAATTGCGCGATATTCGCGGCAATGAAATCGCGATGATCTATCAGGAACCGATGGCGAGCCTGAACCCGGCGATGCGGATCGGCAAGCAACTGATCGAAGTGCCCATGATCCACGAGGGCATTTCCGAATCCGAGGCTTGGGTGCGGGCGCTGGAGGTGGTGCGCGATGTAAAGCTGCCCGATCCCGAACGCATCATGCGCAGCTATCCCCATCAGCTGAGCGGCGGACAGCAACAGCGCATCGTCATTGCCATGGCGCTGATGTCAAAACCGTCGCTCTTGATCCTCGATGAGCCGACGACCGCGCTTGATGTGACGGTCGAGGCGGCAGTGGTGGAGCTGGTCAAGGATCTGGGCAAGAAATACGGCACCTCGATGCTCTTCATCAGTCACAACCTTGGTCTGGTGCTGGAAACCTGCGACCGGATTTGCGTGATGTATTCCGGCGAGGCGGTTGAAACCGGCAGCATCAAGGATGTGTTCGACAAAATGCAGCATCCCTATACGCAGGCGCTATTCCGGTCGATCCCCCTGCCCGGCGCGGACAAGAACACGCGACCACTCAAGGCTATTCCGGGCAATTTCCCCCTGCCGCATGAACGCCCAGAGGGCTGCAATTTCGGACCGCGCTGCGATTATTTTCAGGCGGGCCTGTGCGATGGCGGCGATATTCCCATGGCGGGGATCAGGGGCGATGACCGGCATTTCACCCGCTGTCTGCGGTTTGCCGACATTGATTGGAACGCCCCGATCGAGGCCATGGCGCAACATGAGGCGACCGCGCCGGGCAAGGTCGTGCTCAAGATGGAGAACCTCAAGAAATATTACGAGGTGGCAGCCAATGCGCTGTTTGGTGGGAGCAGCGGCAAAAAGGTGGTCAAGGCCAATGAAACTCTGAGTTTCGAGGCCCGCGAGAGCGAGACGCTGGCGATTGTGGGCGAGTCGGGCTGTGGCAAATCCACATTCGCCAAGGTCTTGATGGGGCTAGAGACCGCGACCGAGGGGCAAATCCTGCTGGATAACCGCAATATCGAGCAGATCCCGATTGAGAAGCGCGATACGCAAACCGTGGCCGATGTGCAGATGGTGTTTCAAAACCCGTTCGATACGCTCAACCCGTCGATGACGGTGGGCCGCCAGATCATCCGCGCGCTTGAGGTGTTTGGCATCGGCGACACGGATCAGGCGCGCCGCGACGAGATGCTGCGCCTGCTTGATCTGGTGAAACTGCCGAGGGAATTTGCCGAACGTATGCCGCGTCAACTGTCGGGCGGGCAGAAACAGCGCGTGGGCATCGCCCGCGCCTTTGCCGGCGGTGCGCGCATCGTGGTGGCGGATGAACCGGTGTCGGCGCTGGATGTGAGCGTGCAGGCGGCGGTGACGGATCTCTTGATGGAGATTCAGCGCAAGCAAAAGACGACCCTTCTCTTCATCAGCCACGACCTTAGCATCGTGCGTTATCTGAGTGATCGGGTGATGGTGATGTATCTTGGGCATGTCGTGGAACTGGGCACCACCGATCAGGTGTTCGCCCCCCCCTATCACCCCTATACCGAGGCGTTGCTTTCGGCCGTGCCGATTGCCGATACGCGGATCACCAAGAAACATATCGTGCTTGAGGGTGATGTGCCTTCGGCCATGAACCCGCCGCCCGGCTGCCCGTTCCAGACGCGGTGCCGATGGAAATCAGAGGTGCCGGGGGGCCTGTGCGAACGCGAGGTGCCGCCGGTGCGTGAACTGGTGCCGGGGCATCAGGTGAAATGCCACCTGTCGCAAGAGATGTTCAACCAGATGGAGCCGGTGATCACGGTGGCGGCGGAATAGGGTCTGCAAGCCTGTTAGACCGTCAGCGCCCCGCGTGCGCGCAAGATCCCGATGGTCATCATCCCGCTGGCAAAGACGAAATAACCCGCGATGAGCACGAATTGCGTCTCGATCCCAAGGCCAAGATCAATCCCTAGCCCAGTCACCCCCGGCCCAATGGCCGATCCCAGAACCATGACGGCGGCGGCCATGGCCTTGATGCTTCCCAGATGGGCGGTGCCATAGAATTCCGCCCAAAAGGCATTGGGCAAGGTGCTATTGGCCCCCGTGGTCAGCGCCAGACACACGAACCCCAACAGCAAGAGGCCCGGCCCCCCCGAGACGGCAAAGAGCAGGAACGCCGCGACCATCGGCAGTTGCATGAAGGGCAAAAGCCGTGCTGTGCCCAATCGGTCCAACGCCCAGCCCGACAGGATCATCGCGCCAATGCCCACCGCCGTATAGGCCGGGAACATCGCCACCAGTGCCACATGGCTTAGGCCTTTGACCTCAGCGATATGCACCTGATGGAAAAAGAACGCGGTGTTGAAGGCGGAAGGGCCCAAGAGCGCCGGCACCATGAACCAAAAAAGAGAGTGCCGCAGCGTCTGGCGGCGGGTCCAGTGGCGCGCATCCATACCCAGCGACTGGCTGCTTTCAGCCCAGCTTTGCGGGGTGCGTTCCTTGGCCAAGAGCGCCAGCAAGAGCGGGATGCCCAATGTCGCAACCAGCGCCGCGCCAACCCAAAGCACGCGCCAGTCATAAATCGCCAAGAGTGACACGAAGATAAGCGGCAAAAACGCCTCGCCCAGCGCAAAGCCCAAGGTCGCGACAGAGAGCGCCTTGCCGCGCGCGGCCACGAACCAGCGCGCCATGGCGACCACGGCCAGATGGCTCAGCATGCCCTGTCCGGTAAAGCGCAGCGCAAAGATCACCAGCGGCAACAGCCACCAGACCGGATTGGCCGCCATAAAGAGACAGGCCCCGACCATGAGAAGCAGAACCAGCGGCGCTAGCCTGCGCACACGAAAAAGATCCGTCAGCCCCCCGGCCCAAACCATCACCAGCGCCGATGCCGTGGTGCCCAGCATATAGATGCCACCCCATTGCCCATGGCTGAGGCCAAAACTCTCGCGGATTTCACCGGCAAAAATCGAGATGAAATAGGTCTGCCCGAAACTGCTCAGGAAGGTCAGCAAGACCCCGGCGGTGAGCCAGGGCGCATTGTCACGGAGAAAGGCGAGAATCGGCATGTGCCTTGTTCGCGCGAAACGCCGCTGAAGGAAAGAGGAGCGCACCAGAGGTGGCGCAAAATATGGGGGAATGGCGTGACATTCCCCCCCAGACTTCGTATAAAATGGCAAAACTTCCGAAGGAAAAACCGCATGTCCGAACCCGCCGCCGCACCCGAAGAATATGGTGCTGATTCCATCAAGGTTCTCAAGGGGTTAGAGGCAGTCCGCAAGCGTCCGGGGATGTATATCGGGGATACCGATGATGGCTCTGGTCTGCACCATATGGTTTATGAGGTCGTGGACAACGGCATTGACGAGGCCTTGGCCGGTCATGCCGATGCCGTCAACGTCACGATCCATGCCGACTCTTCGGTTTCGGTCAGCGACAATGGGCGTGGCATTCCGGTAGATATTCACGAAGGCGAGGGCGTATCTGCGGCAGAGGTCATCATGACCCAACTGCACGCAGGCGGCAAATTCGACAGCAATTCCTACAAGGTGTCGGGTGGTCTGCACGGCGTGGGCGTGTCGGTTGTGAATGCCCTGTCTGAGTGGCTGGAATTGCGCATCTGGCGCAACGGCAAGGAACACTATGCCCGGTTCGAGGGGGGCTTTACCGTTGAATCCCTGCGTGTGGTGGGCGATGCCAACGGGCGCAAGGGCACCGAGGTACGCTTTCTCGCCTCAACAGAAACCTTCTCTAATCTCGAATACATCTTTGAGACACTGGAAAAGCGTCTGCGTGAACTGGCCTTTCTCAATTCCGGGGTGCGGATCATCCTGACGGATGAGCGCCCGACAGAGCCGCTCCGCTCGGAGTTGTTCTATGAAGGCGGCGTCAAGGAATTTGTCAAATACCTCGACCGTCACAAATCCCCCGCTATGCCAGACCCGATCTTTATCACCGGCGAGCGGGACGATATCGGCATCGAAGTGGCGATGTGGTGGAATGACAGCTATCACGAAACGGTTCTGCCCTTTACCAACAACATCCCGCAGCGCGATGGCGGCACCCATTTGGCGGGCTTTCGTGGTGCGCTGACCCGCACCATCAACACCTATGCCCAGACCAGCGGCATCGCCAAAAAGGAAAAAGTCACCTTTACCGGCGATGACGCCCGCGAGGGTCTGACCTGTGTTCTCTCGGTCAAGGTGCCTGATCCGAAATTCTCATCCCAGACCAAGGATAAACTTGTCAGCTCCGAGGTGCGACCGGCGGTCGAGGGGTTGGTGGGCGAAAAACTTGCCGAATGGTTCGAGGAAAACCCACAGGTGGCCCGCGTCATCGTGGGCAAGATCATCGAGGCGGCCCATGCCCGCGAGGCTGCGCGCAAGGCGCGCGAACTGACGCGGCGCAAGAATCCGATGGATGTCAATTTCCTTGCGGGGAAACTCAAGGATTGCTCGTCCAAGGACCCTTCCAAGACCGAGCTTTTCCTCGTCGAGGGTGACAGCGCCGGTGGCTCGGCTCAGACTGGGCGTGATCGAGGCACGCAGGCGGTTTTGCCCCTGCGCGGCAAGATCCTCAATGTCGAGCGTGCCCGCTTTGACCGGATGCTGGGCAGTCAGGAAATCGGCAATCTGGTGATGGCTTTGGGCACCGGCATTGGCCGGGACGAATTCGACATCAAGAAACTGCGCTACCACAAGATCGTCATCATGACCGATGCCGATGTGGACGGCGCGCATATCCGCACCTTGCTGCTTACCTTCTTTTACCGGCAGATGCCGGAGCTGATCGAAGGCGGATACCTCTATATCGCGCAACCGCCGCTCTACAAGGTGATGCGCGGCAAGTCCGAAGTGTATCTCAAGGATCAGGGCGGGCTGGAGGATTATCTGATTGCCCAAGGCACCACCGATGCCGCCCTGCGCCTTGGCTCGGGCGAGGAGATCGCCGGCCCCGACCTCGTGCGCGTGGTCGAAGAAGCGCGGCAGGCGCGCCGTATCCTAGAGGCCTTCCCAACCCACTATCCCCGCCACATCCTTGAACAGGCCGCGATTGCCGAGGCGTTCTTGCCCGGTCGCGTGGACAGTGACCTGCAAGGCGTGGCGGATACCGTGGCGGCCCGGCTCGACATGATTTCCAACGAATACGAACGCGGCTGGCAGGGGCGCCCGACCCAGGACAAGGGCCTGCGCCTGTCGCGCACCGTCCGCGGAGTCGAGGAAATGCGCACGCTCGACGGCCCCGTTCTGCGCGGCGGCGAGGCGCGCAAGCTGGCACAATTGACTGCGCCGCTGCGCGATATCTACCGCGAGCGCGCCACGCTCATCCGCAAGGACCGGGCGCAGGCCATATATGGCCCTCTCGACCTCTTGGATGCGATCCTGAAAGAGGGCGAAAAGGGCCTGAGCCTGCAACGCTACAAAGGCTTGGGCGAAATGAACCCCAATCAGCTTTGGGAAACCACGCTTGATCCCGAGGCGCGCACGCTTCTTCAGGTCAAGATCGACGATGTGGCCGAGGCCGACGATCTCTTTACCAAGCTGATGGGCGACGTCGTCGAACCGCGTCGCGAGTTCATCCAAGATAACGCGCTCAACGTCGCAAATCTGGATTTCTGAACCGGGTTGGGGGGCACTGCCCCCCAACTCTCAATTCGCGGAATGCGCCCAATCCCAATACATCTGGCGTACCTTTTCGGTGACCGGCCCAAGGGTATACTGTGTGTCTTCAAAGGCTGAAACAGGCGTCACCTTCATCAGGTTGCCGGATAGGAATACCTCATCCGCCGCGTGAAAATCGTCGAAACTCATCACCGTTTCATGCACCTCGATCCCCTCGCGGCGCATATTCTCGATATGGCGCGCGCGGGTGATCCCGGCCAGAAACGTGCCGTTGGGAATGGGGGTGAAAACCGCACCATCCTTGACGGCAAACACATTTGCGGTTGCGGTTTCGGCCACATTGCCCAGCGCATCCGCCACCAGCGCATTGCCAAAACCACGCCCGCGCGCCTCTTTCAGCATCCGTGCGTTGTTGGGATAGAGACAGCCCGCCTTGGCATTGACCACCGCGTCCTCGAGCACCGGACGCCGGAACCGCGTGCGCCCAAGTGTTGTGCTGAACCCCTGCGGCGGCATCGGGATTTCCTCAAGACTGATGGCAAAGCCCGTGGCACCCTCTTTGGGCACAATCCCCAGATCGCCCCCCTCTAGGGCCCAATACATCGGCCGGATATAAACCGCCGCCTCCTTGGGATAGGCGCGCAATCCCTCCCACACCATCTCGACCATGTCTGCCGCCTCGACCGTTGGCGTGATCATCAGAGCACGGGCCGAGGCATTGACGCGGGCGCAATGCCGATCAAGATCGGGGGCAATTCCATCGACATAGCGCGCGCCATCAAACACCGTCGTTCCAAGCCATGCCCCGTGATCCGCCGCCCGGATCACTGCCGGATCGCCCTCGTGCCAGGCCCCGTTGAAATAGGTGCGAATATTCGTGCCCGTCGCCATCTGCTCTGCCCTCCCTTGCGGTCAGGCAGAGCCTAGGCCTTGCTTTGCGCCGCGTCTAGCCCTCTGCCGGGGCGTGTGACAAAAGCTCTGTCAAATCAATGGGATCATTCACCATCGCCAGATTGCCCGCCGCATCGCGCGGCCATTCGGATTCGGGGCGGTCGCGGTATAGTTCCACCCCGTTGCCATCCGGGTCACTGACATAAATCGCCTCGCTCACCCCGTGATCTGCCGCGCCTTCGATCGTGATCCCGGCCCGGATCACCCGCCGCAGGGCATCTGCCAATTGCGCCCGGTCCGGATAGAGAAACGCGGTGTGATAGAGGCCCGTGTGCCCCTTGGGCGCAGGCGTGCCGCCAAGGCTCTCCCATGTGTTCAGGCCAAGGTGATGATGATAGCCCCCCGCCGACAGAAACGCCGCGCGGGTGCCGAATTTCTGTTGCAGTTCAAAGCCGAGAACACCGGAATAAAATGCGATGGCGCGGTCCAGATCGGCCACTTTCAGGTGTACATGGCCGATGCGGGCCTCAGGGTGAACAGGGGTCATTTGCGGCTCCAATCTCAGGTTTCCCCTAGAATGGCCGCAACCGCCCCCGTGCTCAATTCCCCGATTCTGCCCAGCTTCTGTGCGCGAATGCGTGTCTCAGACTGCGGCTTTCAGGCTCTCTTCCAGATAGATTTCGCGCAGCCGCGCAGCCACCCGCCCCGGTGTGCCATCGCCCAAGGCCACGCCGTCAATCTCGACCACCGGCATGACAAAGGCACTGGCCGAAGTCACAAACGCCTCATCGGCTGCTTTGGCCTCGTCAATCGTAAAGGCGCGTTCCTCAACCTCCATCTGCGCCTCGCGGGCAAAGCGCAGGACAGCGGCGCGGGTGATCCCATGCAGGATGTCATTGGACAACTGCCGCGTGATGATCCGGTTGCCCTTGACGATATAGGCGTTGTTGCTGGTGCCTTCGGTCACATAACCATCCTCAACCATCCAGGCGTCGTCGCATCCGGCCTTTTTGGCCATCATCTTACCCATGGAAGGATAGAGAAGCTGCACCGTTTTGATATCCCGCCGACCCCAGCGAATATCCTCAATGCTGATCACCTTGATGCCTTTTAGGGCAACAGGGTTTTGCGCCAGACCCGGCTTGGACTGGGTAAAGAGGACCAGCGTCGGCTCGGTCGTTTCGGCATTCGGGAACACGAAATCGCGGTCGCCATCGCTGCCGCGCGTCACCTGCAGATAGACCAGACCATCGGTAATGTCATTCGCCCGCACCAATTCGCGGTGAATGTCCAACAGATCATCAAAGGCTGCTGGCTTTTTCATATCGAGTTCATTCAAGGACCGTTCCAGCCGCGCCAGATGCCCGCCGAAATCAATCAGCTTGCCGCCCAGCACGCTTGTCACCTCGTAAACGCCATCGGCCATCAGAAACCCCCGGTCGAAAATCGAAACGGTGGCTTCGGTTTCCGGCAGATACTCGCCGTTTACATAGACAGTGCGCATGGTCTTATCCCCATAACTCTGGCCGCGGCGGATGCACGCCTGCAGCATCGAAAATCAAAGCATCCTCGCGGTCTTCGGCCAGAAGCAGCGGGCCGTCAAGGTCTGTCACCATCGCGCCTTGGGCGACAAGCACCGCAGGCGCCATCGCAAGCGAGCTTCCGATCATACAACCCACCATGATTCCATACCCTTGGGCGCGTGCCGCTTCGCGCAGGGCCAGCGCCTCGGTCAGACCGCCGGTCTTATCCAGCTTGATATTGACCACGTCATATTTGCCCTTGAGCTTGGGCAGGCTGGCGCGGTCATGGCAGCTTTCATCGGCACAGACCGGCACCGGACGCGCCATGCCGATCAGCGCCTCATCGTCTCCGGCGGGCAGCGGTTGTTCCACCAGCGCGACGCCCAATCGCACCAGATGCGGGGCCAAATCGGCATAGACCGCCGCGCTCCAGCCTTCATTGGCATCGACGATGATCTTGGCCTGTGGCGCGCCACGGCGCACCGCTTCTAACCTTGGCATGTCGTCTGGCGTGCCCAGCTTGATCTTGAGCAAGGGCCGATGCGCATGTTTCGCGGCCTGCGCCTGCATCGCCTCGGGCGTATCAAGCGAGAGCGTATAGGCCGTGATTTCCGGCACCGGCGCAGGCAAACCCGCCAGTTCCCAAACGCGGCGTCCCGCGCGCTTGGCCTCCAGATCCCAGAGCGCGCAATCCAGCGCATTCCGCGCCGCCCCGGCAGGCAACAGATCATAAAGCGCGGCGCGCGTTAAATCACCCGACAGACCCTCGATCTGGGCAGTCACACTCTCCAATGTCTCGTCATAACGGGCATAGGGCACACATTCGCCCCAGCCGGTCACGCCCCCATCGGTCACACGCACGGTCAGCACCTTGGCTTCGGTCCGCGATCCCCGGCTGATGGTGAACACCTGCGCCAACCGGAACACATCCCGCGTTACATCAATCTGCACACGCGCCCCCTTTCATCGTTTCAAAAATACTCAAACCGCCGCCAAGGCAGCCACCAGCGGCGCTGCTCCAAATCGGTAAGGATCGGTTGCAGGCAGGCCCATTTCGGCCTCGACACGCGCCAGATAGGCGCGCGCGCTCTCCTCGGTCATATGCTGCGTATTCACCGAAACGCCCACGATCTGACAGGCCGGATTGGCAATCCGCGCGATGGGCAGAACCATGTCGCGCAGCGCCTCGAGTGTTGGCGGCGTGTAATCGGGCAGACCACGCATATGCGTGCGCGTCGGCTCGTGGCAGAGGATCAGCGCATCAGGCTGACCGCCATGAATAAGCGCCATCGTGACCCCGGAAAAAGAGACGTGGAACAGGCTGCCTTGCCCTTCGATCAAGTCCCAATGATCCGGGTCATTGTCAGGTGTCAGCCATTCCACCGATCCGGCCATGAAATCCGCGATGACTGCATCCAGCGGCACGCCATCGCCGGTGATGAGAATCCCCGTTTGTCCGGTCGCCCGGAACGTGGCCTTCATCCCAGCGGCGATCATCTCGCGCTCCATCGCCATGGCGGTATACATCTTGCCCACCGAGCAATCCGTGCCCACCGCCAAACAGCGCTTGCCGGTCCGTTTCTTGCCATCTGCGATGGGGTATTTGACCGACGGCACCCGCACATCATGCAGGGTGCGCCCCGTCGCCTCGGCCACCGCGCGCAGATCCGCCTCGTCGCGCAAGAGGTTGTGGAGGCCTGCCGCCAGATCAAACCCTTCTTCAAGCGCCGCCACCAACACCTTTTTCCAGTCTTGGCTGATGACACCGCCCCGGTTGGCCACGCCAATCACCACAGTCTTGACGCCCGCCGCCTTGGCCTCGGCCAATGTCATGTCGGGCAGGCCCAGATCGGCCCCGCAGCCGGGCAGGCGCAATTGACCCAGCGCATTCTCGGGCCGCCAGTCACGAATGCCAATAGCAACCTTGGCTGCCAGCATGTCGGGCGCGTCGCCCAAGAACAACAGATAGGGGGTCTCGATCATGGCGCATCCTTTCGCTATAGCTTGGCGGCAGTTTCCAACGATTTACTTGCGATTTTCTGTTTGATTTTATGTAAATTTCTCAAGTATCACATGTTTCTTCGACAAATAAGTGAAATCATCGAATTTTCTTTCCTCCGCCCACGAACCGCCCAATCCCTGCGCCGGGAAAAGCGCCTTGCAGAGCCTTGCGCAATTTCATAACCACAGCCGCGACAATCCCGCAATTTACTTATGTAACGGAGCCACCCGCCCATGAGCTTTCGCCTGCAACCGCCCGCCCCTGCCCGCCCCAACCGCTGCCAATTGTTTGGCCCCGGTTCCAATACCAAACTGTTCGAAAAAATGGCGGCCTCGGCGGCGGATGTGGTGAATATCGACCTTGAGGATTCGGTTGCCCCGACTGACAAGGATATCGCCCGCAAGAACACGATTGAGGCGATCAATTCGGTTGATTGGGGCAAGAAAACCCTGTCGGTGCGGATCAACAGCCTCGATTCCCCGTTCTGGTATCGCGATGTGGTGGATTTGCTTGAACAGGCGGGCGACCGACTGGATCAGATCATGATTCCCAAGGTGGGTTGCGGCGGGGATATCTATGCGGTGGACGCGCTTGTTACCGCGATTGAGGCCGCCAAAGGCCGGAAAAAGCGGATCGCTTTCGAGGTCATCATCGAATCTGCTGCTGGCATCGCCCATGTCGAGGAAATCGCCGCCGCCTCGCCCCGGCTTGAGGCGATGAGCCTTGGGGCTGCGGATTTCGCGGCCTCCATGGGGATGCAAACCACCGGCATCGGCGGCACGCAAGAGGATTACTATATGCTGCGCGAGGGCCAGCGCTATTGGTCTGACCCGTGGCATTGGGCACAGACCGCTATCGTGGCCGCCTGTCGCACCCACGGCCTCTTGCCAGTCGATGGCCCGTTTGGCGATTTCTCGGATGATGAGGGATTTCGCGCGCAGGCGCGGCGCTCGGCCACGCTTGGTATGGTTGGCAAATGGGCGATTCACCCCAAACAGATCGCGCTCGCCAATGAGATTTTCACGCCTTCTGAGGCCGCCGTGCAAGAGGCCCGCGAGATCCTGAAGGCAATGGAAGAGGCCAAGGCGCGCGGCGAGGGCGCGACCACCTACAAAGGCCGCCTTGTCGATATCGCATCGATCAAACAGGCCGAGGTGATCGTCAAACAATCCGAGATGATCGTGGGACAGTAACACAACAAGGGGCGGCCCAATGGGCCGCCCTTCTTATTTCTGCCGCCGCAAATAGACGTAATAGGCCCCGCCACCGCCGTGTTTCAGATGCGCCTCGGTGATCTGCAACACCAGCGGTGCCAGCGGCGGCATCCGCAGCCATTGTGGCACATTGTGCCGCAAGACCCCGTGCCGCACCGGGATCGGCCCGCCGGTATCGCGATCCTTGCCCTTGCCCGTGACCACCAGAACCAGCCGCAGCCCCGCCGCATGCGACCGCAGGATGAATCCGGTCAGCGCCGGATGCGCGCGATCCATCGTCATGCCATGCAAGTCGATCTTGGCCTCGGGCAAAAGCTTGCCGCGCTTCATCCGCTGAAACGCTTTTTTATCCATCTGCACCGGCACAGTGGCCACACGCTCCGAAAGACCGGGCAGAAGATCATGCGCCGGGGGCGTACCCAGAGCCCTCTGGCCGATCTGAAAATCCTCCAATCGCGGCGTAGGCGGCGCGCTGCGCGGATTGCGGATCATCGGCTCGGGCGGCAAGGGCGAAACGCGGCCGGGCGTCTCAGGCCGAAGGCGCTGCGCGGTCCGGGCGACCTGTTGCCAAAGCTCCAACTCCTCAGGCTTGATGCGCCTGCGACTCACGGTTCCTGCTCCGGCAGCATGGCATAGGCGCGCTGAATGGGCATAAGCACAACCATTCGCCCCGGATCGCGCAACCGTCCCGCCGCCTGCCCCGCCGCATCGCCAGTGCCAAAGAAAATATCGGCGCGCTGCGCGCCCTTGATCGCCGACCCGGTATCCTGGGCCATCATCAGGCGGCGGATCGGGCCATCGCCATCCTTTTCCACCCAGACCGGCGCCCCCAAGGGCACAAAGGCCGGGTCAACCGCCACCGTGCGCAGGGTCGTGACCGAGCGATTCATTGCGCCGAGCGGTCCCCGCTCTGCGGGCACATTATCCAACCGGCGAAAGAACACATAAGACGGGTTATGAAAGAGCAGTTCGCGCCCGGCCTCGGGATTGCGCCGCACCCAGTTCTTGATCACCTCGGCAGAGACCTGATGCACCGAATAAATGCCGCGCTGCACCAGTTCGACCCCGATCGAGCGATAAGGATGGCCGTTGGCCCCGGCATAGCCCACGCGGATCACCTGCCCATTCTCAAGCCTGATCCGCCCAGAGCCTTGGATTTGCAGAAAAAACAACTCGACCGGATCATCGACCCACGCAATCTCAAGCCCGCGACCGCGCATGACATCCGTTGTCTCAATCTCGCGCCGGGTAAGCCAAGGGTTAGAAAGCCGTGCCTCGGGCGGCTCGCGGTAAACCGGATAGCGATAGCGCCCATCGGGGCGCGTCGCGCCATGCAATTCCGGTTCGAAATAGCCGGTAAAAAGCGCGGGCTTGCCCTCAGACATCATCACGGGGCGAAAGAACAGCTCGAAAAATCCTCGTGCGTCGGGGCGTTGCTGCGCCAAGGCACAGAGCGACCGCCAATCGAGGTCTTTCATATCTGGGCAGGTGTTGAGGAAAACAGAAAGGGCCGCGGCATGATCATCCTCGGCCCATCCATCCAGATCGTCAAAGCTCAGGATCTCGTGGGTCACGTCCTGCGCCTTGGCTGGTGCAACACACACCAGCCACAAGCTCAGCCCCAATCGCCACAGCCCCCGGATCATTCGCCCGTTGCGACAAGCCGCCAGTTGGGATCATCCGCACCCATGACACGCTCATAGGTCCAGACGTCTTTTTGACGCTTCGACTGGCCCGGCACCCCTTCGACGATCTCGCCCGCGCTATCGCGCACAACAGAAATCAATTCGCCCACGTACCGCACAGAGATTTCCGCGCGCCGCGTGTCGGCATCAAAGCGGGCATCCGCCAGTGTCAATTCGCGCACACCTATGAATTCGGCCTCAATCGTCAGACCCTGCTGTTCGCGGGCATCGACCACCTGCGCAAAGGTCTCGTAGACATCGCGATCCAGAAACGGCGTTACCTCATCCAGCTTGCCGCGCTCAAACGCCATCAGGATCATCTCATAAGCACCACGCGCCCCTTGCAAAAAGGTCGTGACACTGAAATCTGGCTCAATGCGCTTCATTTCAGCCAAGGCCGCTGCGGCATCAGAATCTTCGGGCACATGATCAACGATGTCATGATCTGGACCGCCCTCGATCACCTCGAACTCTCTGCGGCGGCGGGTCTCGGGCGCGGGCGCGCTGCGCGTCGGACCCTCGAATCCGTCACGGGTGCCCAAAACACTCTTGAGCCGCAAAATCAGAAAAATGGCGATACCGGCGAGTACCAGTAACTGCAAGATGGGCGAATTCATGGACACCTCTTGTTGTGCGGGGCATGGTAAGCGTCAGCGCTCAGTCCTATGTAGGGGCTGGACAGGGTCAAGTCCACCGTAAGGGGCATAAAACAAAGGGGGGCCGCTCATGTGGCTTTTTCTGGCATTCCTCGCCGTTCCGCTGATCGAGATCGCACTGTTCATTCAGGTGGGCGGGCTGATCGGTCTATGGCCCACCTTGGCGATCGTGGTCCTGACCGCTGTGATCGGCACATCGCTCTTGCGCAAGCAGGGGGCGGCTGCAATGTCGAACCTGCGCCGCTCGTTCTCGGATCTTGATGATCCGTCGGAACCGCTGGCGCATGGGGCGATGATCCTCTTTGCGGGTGCGCTGCTACTGACACCCGGCTTTTTTACCGATGGTTTGGGCTTTGCGCTTTTGATGCCGCCGGTGCGCCGTTGGGTTTTCCGGCAAATCCGGCAGCGCGTGCATGTCCAGCACTTTGAGATGGGCGGCCGACCGCCGCCCGCGCGCGATGATGTGGTTGAGACCGAGTATGAAGACGTGACACCAGACCGCAACACTCAAAACCCAAATCGTCGGTTGCACTGACACCGCCCCTTAGGCCTGCGAGGGCTTGTGCGCGGGAACACCCCCGCCGCACCCACACCCAACGCGCTAGACTGCGCCCAGAGCAAAGTGCTCTGCGGCTCTCAAATCTGTTGATCCAAGTGGGAACCAAGGGCATGCTGAAATAACGAGTTTTGACTCACAAAACGCTGCCGCTGTCCGGCCTCCGCGCGCGAGACGCCCCATTTGAGAGAAGTCATGAAACGTCATTTTGGCACCCGATCCCTGATTTCCACGTTGGTCTTGCTGGTATTGGTCGGATGTTCGGCAGCGCCGGAAATCATTGGCATCAGAAACGCGAATGTCCCCGTTGAATCCGTCGAAGACCTGACAAAGCATCGTATTTTCATCATGTCGACGCGCGGCTCATCCGAGGTGGCTGGGGCCTTTTACTCCTCTGTTCGGGCACCAGAACTTGGCATGGCCTCGGTTGATGCCACTGTGCCCCCAACCCATGTTGTCGGCGTGCTGGAGCGGCCAAAGCGCCTGCCTCCTGATCCGCGCACCGAATTCACCGTCGTTAACCCAATCGTCTACAGCACCGATGCGGCCTTTATCTCGGGCATAAATCGTGAGCTGGCCAAACGCGCCCCCGGAGACCGCAAACTTCTGATTTTCGTGCATGGCTTTAATAACACCGCAAGCGACGCCGTCCTGCGCCTATCGCAATTTGTAGAGGACACCGACTTTCAAGGCGTGCCTGTGCTGTTCACCTGGGCCTCGGCGGCGAAGGGAACGCGCTATGTCTATGACCTCAACAGCGCGCTCATCGCCCGCCCCGAAGTTAGGAATCTGGCCGCCATCCTGAACCGGACCAAGGCCGAAAGTGTGGATGTTTTTGCGCATTCGATGGGCACCTTCCTGACGATGGAGGGGCTTGTCCATCAGCAGCAAACCGGCAGACTTGGCAAGGGAATTCCGATTGATCACATTATTCTGGCCTCTCCTGACATCGACATAGATCTGTTTCGCACTCAGATTTCGGCCCTGCACCCGTCGATCAAGCAGCGGATGTTCCTTTTGATTTCCAAGGATGACGCGGCACTGCGGCTGTCACGCCGGATTGCGGGGGGCGTGCCGCGTGTCGGCGCAGCAGACGCGCTCGAGTTGGAAAAACTCGGTGTGACCGTGATTGACCTGTCCAAAATCGAGGATTCCAATTCCGGCAGCCATTCCAAGTTCGCCGGCTCTCCGGAGGTGGTGCAACTGATCGGCGCGGGGCTGAATGCGAACGAACGTTTCGGCAAAACCGGAAGCAGCACGACATTTCAGGAGCTTCTTGCCAACACGCCCATCATGATTCTGCGAAATTAGACCACGGTCAGGCCACCCGCTTGTCGTTTACCCGGCGCTAGGCGCATCAACCGGGCGAATATTTCAAGGGCAACGGGATAGCCTAGCCATAAAGGCCCCATTTAAATGGTACGGCCTTGCTACGCGGTGCTGTTCTAAATCCGCGATGGTTCCACACTGTCATGTCGCAGGCTACAAAGGCGCATTGCAACTGGATCAGTTGATCGGGCAAAGAGCGAGATACGCAGCGGTAGGGTTTCGGTATCTCCATTGCACACGATCAGCGCGCCACTTTGGACCTCGCTGTAAACGAGGCTCATCGGTAACCAAGCGAGGGCAAATCCCATCAGGGCCATTTCCTTGACCCCAACGGTGAATGCACTCTCAGCAAAGGTGCTGCCAGAGTGGTTGGAATAGGAGGTGCTGGCCCCCGCAAGCATATCCGCGAAAAAGCTGCCGGGTGGATAGCGGATCATGGGTGTCTCCTCGGGTGGGGCCCCCTTGCGATCAAGCGTGAAGCGCAGCGCGCCGCCGATCACCGGGACAAGCCGGTCGCGGCCCCAAGTTGCACGAACGATACGGTCATCGAATGGCATCGGCTCTCCGCCATCGCGCTCATAGCACATGAGCAGCGAGGCTTCGCCGCTCAGGAAAAGCGAGATGCAGTCATTGTGGTTTGCCGCCCTTAGGCGAAAATCGACCTCCGGCTGCGCGTCGCGTGCGCCCGCAGCGAAATCAGGGAAAATCGAGACGATCAGCGAATGCTGCGCCGCGACTGTTACGGTCGATCTTGCGGCATTGTATTTGGCGATCCGCTGTCTGAGGGCCTCAACATGCCGGATCAGCGCCTGAAGCTCGACGATGTTTTCAGACAACGCCGGTTCAATCTCGACGCGGTTGGCTGCACGTTTGACGATCGGCCGACCAAGCCAATTCTCAAAGCTCTGGATGCGTCGGGAAAAAGCTGGTTGCGTGACATTTCGGCGTCGTGCGGCACGGCTCATATTGCCCTCTTCCAAAAGAACAAGCACGTCATCGAAGATGTTGAGATCCATTTTTCATCCCTCACCCATACTTTTGATATGAGTAGTCCAAGAAAATAGCATTTTCCACCGCTGTAAAGGGGGGTTAGCCTGTTTCCGATATTGGGTGAGGGTCATTCATGGGCGAAGGGCATATTTCGGGGGCTGCTCGGCATATCCGACAGAGTGCGTGGCCGTCGGCCGCGCGCCGAAAGGATCTGGCAAGCGCGCTTGCGGCATTTCCCAGAGTGCGTCTGGGGCATTTTCCCACACCGCTGGAACCCATGGATCGGCTAACCGAGCATTTGGGTGGACCCCGTTTTTGGGTAAAGCGTGATGACTGCACAGGGTTGTCCTCTGGCGGCAACAAGACCCGCAAGCTCGAATTCCTGATGGCCGATGCATTGGGAGAGGGTGCGGATACGATCATTACCCAAGGTGCCACCCAATCCAATCACGCGCGCCAGACAGCGGCCGCAGCGGCGCGACTGGGCATGGCCTGCCATATCCTGCTCGAAGATCGGACCGGCTCTGCCGACCCAGAATACACGCTGAGCGGCAATGTGTTTCTTGACCGGCTGCATGGCGCAACAGTGGCCAAGCGGCGGGGCGGCGCCGACATGACGGCAGAGATGGAGCTTCTGGCGGTAGCGCTTCGCACCGCCGGGCGGAAGCCCTATGTCATTCCGGGAGGTGGCTCGAACAGCACCGGCGCGCTTGGGTATGTGAATTGCGCCTTGGAACTTTGCGAACAGTCCGCGACCATGGGGTTAAAGATCGACGCATTGATCCATGCCACGGGCAGCGCGGGCACCCAAGCGGGCTTGGTGGCTGGCCTTGCGGCGCTGGAAAGTGACATCCAGCTCCTTGGTATTGGCGTTCGGGCCCCTCAGGACAAGCAGGAAAGCATGGTCTTTGAGCTTGCGAAACGCACCGGTGCGCACATCGGCTGTGAAGAGGCCATCCGTCGTGAAGACGTAAGGGCCAACTGCGATTACGTGGGGGCGGGATATGGCATTCCCACGCAAGGCATGGTCGAAAGCGTCAGGCTTCTGGCAGAGCTTGAAGGCCTGCTGTTCGATCCGGTCTACTCCGGCAAAGGGCTTGACGGTCTGATTGACCTGACCCGCAAGGGCGCCTTTGGCGACATGGAGAATGTCGTCTTTCTGCATACTGGCGGATCAGCCGCGCTGTTCGGATACACCGGCGCGTTTAACCTGCCAGGCTATCAGGCAAACTAACCACCAATGAGAAGAGGGAGAACTTGACCATGGACTTTAAACTTGCCCGCCGCGTGCTTGCCGTCGCGGCTTTGACAACGGGGCTGGCGCCTGCCGCGCTCTGGGCTCAGGATCTGACGGGAACTCTCGCCAAGATAAATGACAGCGGAGAAATCGTGATCGGCCATCGCGAAAGCTCGGTGCCATTTTCCTATCTGAATGATCAGCAGCAGCCCGAGGGCTATTCGATCGACCTGTGCATGAAGGTGGTCGAGGAAGTGGAAAAGACGCTCGGCAAGGATATCGAAGTCCGCTATGTGCCCGTCAATCCCAAGACCCGCATCGCGCTTATGGCGAACGGAACAATTGATCTGGAATGTGGGTCCACCACCAACAACCTGACGCGCCAGCAGCAGGTTGAATATCTGCCCGTGACCTTTGTGACCGGCACCAAGATCCTGACCCGAAAGGATTCGGGCATTTCCTCGGTTGCCGATCTCGACGGTAAATCCATCGCGCTGGCACAGGGCACAACCAACGAACGCGCCGTCAAGGCAGCGGTCGAGGCCCAAGGGCTCGAGGTGAAAATCCTGCCGGTACGAGACCATGCCGAAGGCATGCTCTCGCTAGAGACCGGCCGGGTTGATGCCTACTCCACAGACCACATTTTGCTGTTCGGTTTGATTGCCAAGTCCAAGACACCGGATGAATTTGCCGTTGTCGGTGATTTTTTGTCCTTCGATCCCTATGCGCTGATGGTCCGTCGTGACGACAGTGCCTTTGAACTGGTGGGCAAGACCGCGCTGGCCAACGTGTTCCGCTCGGGCGAGATCAACGAGATCTATTCAAAGTGGTTCGACCCGATGGGCGTGCCTGCCGACCCGCTCCTGCAGGCCGCATTCCAGCTTGGTGCCCTGCCTGAGTAAAAGACCTGTGGCCCGCTCGTGACCGGGCGGGCCGCGCAAGATCGGGGGACCGGCCAAGATGAACTATAACTGGAACTGGAGCGTTCTTTGGGAACCGGAATACTTCGGCTGGCTCCTGAGTGGCCTTGGCTGGACCGTGTCCGTAGCGCTCTGTGCTTGGGTGATCGCGATAGTCGTGGGATCGCTGGTGGGCGTAGGCCGAACCCTGCCCAATAAAGTGGTAAGCACACTCTGCACCACCTATGTCGAACTGTTTCGCAACGTTCCGCTGCTGGTGCAGATGTTCATCTGGTATTTCGCCGTCCCCGAGATGTTGCCCGAGGATGCCGGGCGCTGGATGAAGCGCGACATGCCACAACCCGAGTTTGTCACGGCAGTTGTGGCCTTGGGCCTCTATACCGCAAGCCGCGTGGCAGAACAGGTGCGTGCCGGGATTGAGGCGGTGCCATCGGGCCTCAAATCAGCGGCAACCGCACAGGGTATGGGCGTGGCGCAGGTGTACCGATACGTTCTTTTGCCGATTTCTTTCCGCCTGATCGTGCCGCCAATGACATCGGAATTCCTGACCGTCTTCAAGAACTCATCGCTCGCGCTGACCATCGGGCTGCTCGAACTGACGGCGCAAAGCCAGCAGATCGCAGAATACACATTCCAGAGTTTCGAGGCCTATACGGCAGCCACCGTCATCTACGTGTTCATCGCGCTCTGCGCCACAATCGTCATGACTGTCCTGGAACGCTACACGCGCATTCCGGGCTATGTTGGCAAGGGGAACTGAGATGGGCGATTTTGATTTCGACGTCATCCTGAACAACCTGCCGTTCCTCTGGCAGGGGTTGCAGCTCAGCTTATGGCTTACCTTTCTTGCGGTTTTGGGCGGTATCGCTTTGGGCACTTTGCTCGCGCTGGCGCGGCTCTCGGGGATCAAGCCGTTGGCGATATTCGCTGCGGCCTATGTAAACCTGATCCGGTCCGTGCCCTTGATCCTTGTGATTTTCTGGTTCTACTTCCTTGTGCCTTTGGCGCTTGGCCGGCCCATCGGCGGCTTCTATTCGGCGCTCATCGCCTTCGTGATGTTCGAGGCCGCCTATTATTCCGAGATCATGCGCGCCGGTATTCAAAGCGTTCGGACGGGTCAGGTGCACGCGGGACAGGCCACTGGTCTCGGCTACTGGCAGATTCAGCGCTACATCGTGCTGCCGCAGGCATTCCGCAACATGATCCCAATCCTTGTGACACAGGGAATCATCCTGTTTCAGGATACCTCATTGGTCTTTGTCGTATCGCTTCGCGACCTGATGACCGCCTCTTCCATCGTGGCCCGAACCGAGGGCCGCCTCGTTGAAATGTATCTCTTTGCCGCGCTCGTTTACTTCGTGATCTGTTTTTCAGGTTCGCTGTTCGTGCGTCGGCTTCAAGCGCGGATGACGACATGATCGAAATGAAAAATGTGAGCAAGTGGTACGGGGACTTCAAGGTTCTCACCGATTGCACGACAAAAGTTGCAAAGGGCGAGGTCGTTGTGGTCTGTGGGCCCTCTGGCTCGGGAAAATCCACCCTGATCAAATGTGTGAACGGGCTTGAGCCGGTTCAGGAGGGGCGGATCGTCGTGGATGGCGCCGAAGTGACAGGCAGCGGAGCAAAACTGACCAAGCTGCGCGCCAAGATCGGCATGGTGTTTCAGCATTTCGAACTTTATCCCCATATGAGCGTGCGCGATAATCTGTGCCTTGCGCAGGAAAAGGTTTTGGGCCGGACCCGCAAAGAGGCAGAGGCGAGATCCGAGACGCTCTTGACGCGCGTGGGAATGATTGACCACGTCGCCAAATATCCCGGTCAGTTGTCGGGCGGTCAGCAACAGCGCGTCGCCATTGCACGTGCCCTTGCCATGGACCCGATCGCGATGCTCTTTGATGAACCGACATCCGCGCTTGATCCCGAGATGATCAAAGAGGTTCTCGACGTTATGGTGGGACTGGCCCGTGACGACGGCATGACCATGATGGTAGTCACCCATGAGATGGGCTTTGCGCGCAAGGTCGCGGACCGTGTCGTCTTCATGGATGCGGGGGCCATCGTAGAGGATCGCCCAACGAAAGAATTCTTTGACGCGCCCGAAAGTGAACGCGCACAGGACTTTCTGTCAAAAATCCTGCAAAACTGAGGTTCCCCCGCGCTCGGCTCGTCCACGATGCCAAGGTGCCACCTTGGTGAAGTCGGAGGATGAAGGCTATTTTCTCGGGGTGCTGGGGTTCACGCCTGCGCCTTATGGCGTGACCCTAAAGCCATCACTCCAAACCTTGGCCTGCCATCCCAGTCGTTCTCGCGGGTTGCCACGTCTTCGCGACACAGGCTGAGGCTGACCCCAACGATAGGCTGCGCGACAATGAGAGTAAGGCGTTCCAAAGCTGACTACTCAAGATCGACGATGGACACATGGGCTGAGACAATTTGCCAGCCCACTTCAGGAAGCTTGATCAGAGTCTGGCTCTGCCGTCCCGTTCGGGACGCAGGCCATCCCGCGCGGGTGAATATCGCGTTCGTTGTGGCACAATCATCGCCAAAGGTTGTGACGACCACGCGCAGAAGACTGCGCGCAAGGCCCACACCCGGCCGCGCCTTTCGGAATGCAAGAATTTCATCCTGCCCGAACAGATTTTCAGAGGCACCCAGCCGGATCGTGTGATCACTGGACCAAAACAAGGCATCAAGCGTCTCTACATCATTTGTCACAAGGGCCGTCTCGTAGCGATAGAAAACCTCTGTCACTTCGGCGTGCACCTCTGGGCGGTTGATATAGCTCAGCTCGGTCATGCGCGATCCTGTGGCTTTGGTTCAAAGATCTGCGCTGTCTTGATGAGAAGATGATCCGCCCCCCTCGCCCCTGCCAGAGACAGCCCAACCGGCGCCCCGGTATAGGTCGCGAGCGGGATGCTGATCTGTGGCAAACCCGCATGCCCTGCAACGCAGAGCATGGTCAAAGCGGCATTGCGGAACAATTCCAGATCGCTCTGTTGGGTTGATCGCAGCGGGGCAGCACCCGGCGAGGTTGGGAAAACAAGGATCGTTGCGGGATCAATCGCCTTTTCAAGATGTTCACGGATGGCGCAGCGCTTTTCAACCGCGCGATCAAAGTCTTGGCGTGTGATCCGGCTCGCGGTTTCAAACCGCTCTCGTATCCCCGGACCAAAATCAGGTTGGTTTTGCGTGATCCAAGGGCCAAGCGTTTGCCAGATTTCATAGCCTTGATGGATACGGAACGCCCCTAACCAGTCGCTTAGATCCCCGTCTGGCAAAACTGGGTCTGAGCGATGATCAACCACGGGAAGTGCATCGCGCAGGGCCGCAGAAACGCCGCTCTCAGCCAAAGACCACAGGTCTGAGGGCAACCAAAACTTGATCGGCTTCACCGTCACAGGCGCATCCTGAAAAACAGAAGCGACAGTCGCCATGGTCATCAGATCACGCGTAAAAAAGCCGGGTGTATCGTAGCTGGGTGCCAATGGCACAAGACTGTCCCCAGACATAAGCCCATGGGTTGGCCGCCAGCCGTAAACGCCACAAAAGGATGCAGGCAAACGAACGGAACCTCCGGTGTCACTTCCAAGGCCGATATCCACCAACCCGGCAGCCACACTGGCCGCCGAGCCAGAGGAGGACCCCCCCGGTACGCGGTCCTGAGCAGCGGGATTCAAGGGCGTACCATAGCGCGCATTCACCCCCATCAGACTATAGGCCAGCTCATCCATCTGGGTTTTGCCGATAAGCTCTGCGCCCGCATCCAGCAAAACCTGCACGACAGGAGAGGTCGCGGTCGCTGCGCCGTGGAACTGGCCCCACTCTGGGCATCCAGCCCCGGTTACATGCCCTGCAATGTCAAACCCGTCTTTGACGCCAACGCGCAAGCCTGCAAGTGCGCCAGAAGGGCTTTGTCCTTTCAGCGGGCTGTCAAATCTCGCTATGAATGGGTCGCATGTCGGCAACATCTTGTGCCTCCTTAGAAGGTTGTTGAGATATTCGGGTAGAACTGCGCAGGCAGCCAGAGCGACGTGATCGGTACATAGGTGATCAGGAACAGGGCGATCAATCCGACCAGAATGAAAGGCAACGCGCCCTTTATGGCTTCGTTGAAACTCACGCCAAGCGCCCCCGAAACAAAGAGGTTCAGCCCAAAGGGCGGCGTGAACATGCCGATTGCCGCGTTGACCGCAAGAACGATGCCCAGATGAATGGGATCAATACCCGCCGCAACGGCCACGGGTACGATGAACGGCACAAGGATGATGATGATCGAATTCGGATCAAGGACCATGCCAGCCAAAAGAATGAGGCAGTTGATCGTCAATAGAACGTAAATCGGGTTATTGCCGATACCCGCCAGCAAGCCTGTAAGTCCGCTGGCGACGCCCGAGGTCGTCAGATACCAAGCAAAGGCTGAGGCCGCAGCGATAATGATCATGACTTGCGCCGTCGTGATCGCACTGTCGACTGCTGAATCAAGAATGTCGGACAGGGTCATTTCGCGGTAGATCAAGGCCGAAACCAAGACGGCATAGATCACCGCGACTGCCGCCGCTTCTGTCGGGGTGAATATGCCCCCATAGATGCCCCCGAGAATGATGAACGGCGTGGCAAGGCCCCAGAAACATCCACGCGCCGCAGTGAGTATCTCGGTCGTGTCCCAGCGCGCCTCGCGGGCCATGCCTGTGGCCCTTGCGTACAAAACGCAAACGCCGATGAACGCCACACCATAGACCAATCCTGCGCCTACGCCCGCCAGAAACAGTGCCCCGATCGACACGCCCGTGACCGCGCCATAGACGATCATGAAAATCGACGGCGGGATAATGATGCCCATGGATCCGGAGCTCATCAGCAGGCCGATGGAAAACCAGCGTTTGTATCCTTCCTTTTCCATGGCAGGCAGCATGATCTTGCCCACCGCGATCACGGTTGCGGGGCTAGAGCCCGAGATCGCGGAAAAGAACATCGAACTTGTAACAGTTGTGATCCCCAATCCGCCCAGCAACGGGCGCACCAAGGCATTTGCCAATCTTATCAGGCGCTTGGAAATTCCGCCCTGCGCCATGATATTGCCCGCAAAGATGAAAAACGGGATCGCCATCAGCGGAAACTTATCAATGCCGGAAAACAATCGCTGAATGATGAGCACAGGCGGAGTCGAAGTCGTGGTTTCCAGCGCCACCATCACAGGCAACAGCAACACGACAAAGACGGGAACACCCACAAGAAGCAGAGCAACGAGGGATCCAAAGAAAATGGCGTGCATCTGGGTATCCTTAGGCTGTACTTTGAGCAGCCGTCAGACGGCGCGCATCTTTTGACAGTAACAAGGCGTTCTGGACAAACCGCACCGACATGAGCGTGCACCCCGTCGGAATGGCGAGGTAGACAACCCACATGGGCCATTCGAGCGACGCGGATGTTTGGCCAAACTGTTTCATCTGGCTGACAAGGGTCCAGCCATACCAGGCCAGCATCGCCGTGGTGCCAGCGGCAATCAGCGCTGCGATCTGTGCCAAACGATGCGCCATGCCGGGCGGCAAAATAGCCCCCAGCACATCAATCGAGATATGCGCCCCAGAGCGGGCCCCAATCGCCCCGCCGATAAACACAAGCCAGACGATGGAATAACGGGTCAACTCAGCCGCCCAAGCGAGCGCGACACCAAAGAACGCACGCAATGCAACGTCTGCGACCAAGATTATAACGGCAACCAGCAGTAGAAGTGCGACTGAGGTACGTTCCAGAAATGTCAGCGTGGCGTCGATCCGTGTCAGCCATTTCAGCATCGGCAAAGTCCTTGTTGACGGGTCAAAAAGCCGGGGCTCAGCCCAAGCACGTGGATCGGCCCGCAAAGCCCAGCGTGCCTAGGGCCGATCCCAAGGCCCTGTCATACCGACAGGGCCTTTTGCATCAGATCACTTGGAGAAGGAGTTGATCTCGGCATAAGCCGCCTCGAGTAGATCACTGCCGATACGGTCTGCGAATTTCTCGTGTACCGGCTGCATGGCCTCTGCGAAGAGGGCCAATTGTTCCGGTGTCATTTCGACCACTTCGGTGGTGCCCGCATCAATGATTTCCTGAAGCAGGCGCCCATTGTCCTCTGCCGAAACCTGGCGTTGGTAATCGCCGGCCTCACGCGCGGCGGTCATCAGTATGTCTTGCATTTCGGGGGCCTGCGCATCGAACCACACCTTGGAAAAGATGAACGCGGTCCCGATATAGCCGTGGTTCGACAACATCATGTAGTCCTGCACTTCGTAGAACTTCATCGAGTTGATTGATACGATCGGATTCTCTTGGCACTCTACCACGCCCTGCTGAAGCGCCGTGTAGGTTTCGGAAAAGGCCACGGGGATGGCCGTTGCACCCAAGGCTTCAAACTGAGCGATCAGAAGCGGGCTTTCCATCACGCGGACGTTGCGCCCAACATAGTCTTCGGGTTTGCTGACGAGATGGTTGCAGGTCAGCTGTTTAAATCCCGATTCCCAGAATTTTGCGCCCACGAAACCCGACTCTTCAAGCGATTTGAGCATCGCGCCGCCAACCTCTTCTGAATCGAGCAGCGCATAGGTCGCCTCGACTGACGGAAAGAGGAAAGGCAGGTCGATCAACTGCAATGACGGGCTAAAGTTCGCAAGCTTGGCAGTGGGAATGGGCGCAGCCTGTACCGCACCAAATTGCATTTGCTGCGCAACCTCAACATCGTCGCCAAGCGCGTTGTTGGCATAGATTTCAACCTCATAGGCCCCGTTCGATGCGGCCTCTACAAGCTCTTTGAATTTTACAGCACCTTTGTGCTGTGCCGAGGTGTCTGGCAGGTCATGGTGAAACTTGATGACCTCTGCGAGAGCGACAGTCGATGTCATACTCAGCACAAGTGCAGTAAGGCAACCAATTGTAATCTTTCTCTTATTCATTTCGTTCTCCTGTAGGACAAGTTTCTGTCTGACGCGCGAATCTGTGAGCGACACTTGGTAAGGGCACAATTACTTTGCAATTCTGGTGTCCTTTTGGCTGCGGGCTAAAAGACTATTGCCCCGGAAAACGGCACGGTGATTGCTTTTTGGGCACTCGCTGAACCTCTAGAACGCAAGGGCCGCACCATCAGCGCGCGGATCGCTCGCGGCCTCCATCAGCCCTGTGCAATGCTGCACCACGGCCCCTGCGTGCCCAGCAAGATCGGACCATGGGGCAATCATCTCGATGTCATGACCGACCGCACGTAGACCCGCGACAAGAGAGGGATCAAAGCGGTCCTCAAGTTTGAGCGTCGTGGTTGTTTCACCCCAGGTCTTGCCCAAGAGCCAGCGCGGCGCGCTGACCGCCTGCTGTAGGTCTTGACCGAAAACTGCGTAGCGCGTGAAGACTGCCGCTTGCGTCTGTGGCTGCCCCTCGCCCCCCATCGTGCCATAGGCCATGATGCGGCCATCGTTCAGCGCGGCAAGTGCGGGATTGAGGGTGTGAAACGGGTGCGCGCGAGGGCGCAATTGATTTGGACCAGCGTCCAACGAGAAACCCGCGCCTCGGTTCTGAAAGAAAACACCCGTATCGGTGCAAGTCAGCCCAGAGCCAAATTCCCAGAACACGGATTGAATGAAGCTGACAACCGTTCCCTCTGAATCCGCCGCGCCCATCCAGATTGTATCGCCCGGCTTTGCCGGGTGCGGCCAAGGCAAGGCCCGCGCAGGATCAATTCGGCCCGCAAGGTCGGCTATATGATCCGGGTGCAGCCAGTCTTGGGCTGGGCGCTCCATAAAGTCAGGGTCGCCAAGCTCTGCATTGCGCTGAATAAAGGCCTGCTTTGTGGCCTCGACCAATCCATGCAGATGTTCAAGGCCGTCTGCCTTGGTCACGCCAAGCCGGTCAAATATCGCGAGGATCATCAACGATGAAATCCCCTGCGTGGGTGGCGTCATGTTCCAGAGTTGCCCCGCACCAATCTGCGTTGTGAGCGGTGTCACCAGCTCTGCCGAGAAGGCGTTGAAATCCTCCAGTCGCAGCGGGCTACCTTTTGCGCCCAGAAAGGCGGCATGGGTCTGTGCAATCTCGCCACGGTAATAGTCGTCCAGCCCGGTCTCTGCCAAACGGGCGAGCGTATCCCCGAGAGCTGACTGTCGCAGTCTGTGCCCCGGCGCAGGCGGCCTGCCCCCGACCAGATAGGTTTCGGCAAAGCCCGGCACATCCCTGAGCCCATCCAGCTTTTCCAAGGTCGTACGAGATTGATTGCCGGTGACTGCGATTCCGTCACGAGCCTGCGAAATCGCGGCACCAAGCAGATCCTTTAGCGGCATCCGGCGTCGGTCCGGCACCAGTGCCAGCGCCTTGGCCCAGCCATCAATCGTGCCCGGCACTGTCAGAGCGGCCAAGGCACCCCGCGCAGGGATTGCACCTGTTACGCCCTGCGCGGCATACCAACCGGGCGTAGCCAAAGAGGCAGCCCGACCGCAGGCCGATATTCCGACAGGCGCCATTCCCGGCCGATGAATGAGCCAGAACCCATCACCTCCGATGCCGTTCATATGGGGGTATGTGACCGCAATGCTTGCAGCCGCGGCAACCATTGCCTCAATCGCAGTGCCGCCTGCATTCAGCACATCCCGCCCCGCCAAGGCTGCCGCTCGGTGGGGGGCACTGAATGCGCCGTTAAATCCCAATGCTGTGCTTAGCAATCTCTTCACCTCTAAGTGAGCACTTGGAAATAAGAGGCATGGGTTAAAATAGTAAGTCAACTATTACTTATAGTTCCCTGCAAACAAAATCTGTTTATGATGGGCTGGGCCAATCACCGAGGAACGCTCATGAGCAATAGAATTTCAGCAGTCCCAGAGGTCGCGCCCAGAAGTGAAGGTCGAAGCGCATCGCAAACCAAAGAGAAGATATTGCTCGCAGCGATCGAAGAGTTCTGCGAGCACGGATATGCTGGCGCGAGCACAACGAATATTGTCCGCGCAGCCGGCTGCAATATCCGGATGCTGTACCATTATTTCGAAAGCAAAGATGGCCTCTACCTTGCCGCTCTGACACGTGTCTACCAACATCTGCGCAGCAGCGAAGCCTCTGCGAATTTCTGGAATCTGCCCCCGAAACAAGCAATCATCGCCCTGACGCATTTCACCTTTGACTACATGCTAAGAAACCAAAGTTTCCCGCGCATGATCATCAATGAGAACCTCAACAAGGGGCGCGCAGCGGTCAATATTGCCGACTCGATCAGAACAGCATCAGCACCCTTCATCGCCAAGATAGATAAGCTGATTTCGCAAGGTCATGCATCGGGCGAGTTTCCGTATCGGCCAGATGCGCTTAATCTCTACCTCACAATTCTGGGCCTCAGTTTCATTCACATCACCAACAGATTCACTCTCACGGCAACCTTTGGCGTGGATATGTCATCACCGGAGTTTTTGGCAGAGCGAAAAAGGCACGTGACACAAGCAGTACTCGCTTTGCTTTCAAGTGATATCAGCGCTTGAACCCTGCGCCCCGTTTCGTTGTCGGCAGAGCGTCTCTGCGGTCTGTGGAACGATGGCGTATTGAGCAAAGGCCATGCAGCCCAAAATCACCCGCACGGCGGCGGTGTGTTTCTAAGGTATTTTCAAAGAAGACCGCGCAATCTCGGCCCAAGCCGCATGTGATTAAACTCTGAAGGTCGAATTCCACCCCAATCGCCGCCCCCAAAATCGAGCAATATTTAGGCACTTGCATAGTAAGTAAGCAATTACTCACCACCCCTTGCGGAATTGCCAGAGCTGAACCTGCAAACAAGTTGCAACGACGCGCCTTTTGCGTGGACCTCAAAACAGACGCGCGCTCGGACCTGTCTAGAGCACGCGCGTTCTGACGTTTCGTCCGGGGGCTCAATAAGGCATGAAAGTTAACATCACAGAGACTGGTGAAGAGGTAACAACGTCTTTTGATGACGATGCGGCAGCTCTCATGGGTAGTGATGGCAGCGCATTGGACAGGCTCTTTTGGACGAGCACTCAGATCATCCGGTTCGGTGCCGCCCACAAACTTCTCGGCGGCGCGCAAATCGCTGAATTCACCAGAGCTTCTACCCATAGGATCGGTCGCCAAAGTCATCCTTGGGCGCACCCGCCGGATCGGCGCAACATCGTCGCGTCCCTGTGTCCGTGATGGATGACTGAGCGCGCGACGATCCGCGCGCATCAATGGCGAATGATCTAACCCTTCAACCAGACCCGAAAGGAAACCACATGAAGACCATTCTGAACCAAAAGTTCACGCGCCGCTCCTTTGCCGGGCTTGCGCTCGCCACGGTCACAGCGTTTGCTACACCCGGCCTGGCGCAGGATACCATCAAGATCGGGCTGATCGCCTCTCTCTCCGGCCCCTCTGCCAAGTCCGGCGAAGCAATCACCCGAGGTATGGCGCTGGCGATTGATGAGATCAACGCAGCCGGCGGGCTGTTGGGCAAACAGGTCGAGATGATCCGCCGCGATGACGAGGACAACCCCGGCAAAGGTCTGACCGCAGCGCGTGAACTGGTCCAGCGCGAAGGGGTCGTGGTGTTGTTTGGCGGCCTGCAAACGCCTGTCTCACTCGCCTTGGTGCCTTACATGAACCAAGCCAAAGTTCCGTTCATGGGGCCATGGGCCGCTGGCACCCCAATCACCCAAAACGGTGCCGAAGAGAACTATGTCTTCCGGGTGTCTGCCGTGGATGAAATGGTGGACGTCGCTCTCGTCGAACGCGCAGTGACAGTTCATGGGTCAAAAAACCCCGGCATGATGCTGATCAACAACCCTTGGGGCGAGTCAAACGAGAAAGGATTGACCGCCGCCCTTGAGGCAAAGGGAATGCCCACAGCCGGGATTGAGCGGGTTGAAGCAAACGATATCGACGTCGTTCCACAGTTGACCCGACTAAAAGAGGCCGGTGCCGATGCGATCTTTATGGTTGCCAATGTGGGCCCGTCTGCGCAGGTCATGAAATCACTGGAGCGCATGGGCTGGGACGTTCCGGTCATATCTCATTGGGGACCAGCCGGAGGCCGCTTCTCTGAACTGGCCGGACCGCGCGCCAAAGATGTGGAAATGATCCAAACCTTCACCTTCTCAGGCAACGACTCGCCCAAAGCTGCGGCAACTCTGGACGCGCTAATGGCCAAGTTTCCCGAAATCAAAGGTCCGGCGGATGTCACCCCGGCAGTGGGCATCGCGAATGCCTATGACGCTATGCATCTTACGGCTCTTGCAATTCAGAACGCAGGTTCAACGGACGGTCCGGCAATTCGCCAAGGGTTCTATGACATCGACAGCTATGACGGGTTGATCAAAACCTATTCCACCCCCTTCACGCCAGAGCAGCACGACGCGCTTGGAGCAGAAGACTACGTGTTCACGCGATTTATTGACGGCGAGATCATCCCCATCAAGTAGCGCCCCCGAAACAAAACGTCGGAAGGCCGAAGGGCCTTCCGTATCACTTGCGGGAGAGGATCATGATCGCGTCCACACTCATTACCGGACTGGCGCTTGGCTCGATGTACGGGCTGATGGCTCTGGGCTTTCACATTACCTATGCGGTGTCAAAAACAGTCAACTTCAGTCAGGGTTCATCCATGATGTTCGGCGCTGTCATGGGGTATACTTTCATGGTGACGCTGGGTTGGCCGTTCTGGATTGGAATTCCGGCGGCTTTGGCCTGTTGTGCGATACTGGGTCTCGCGGTGGAACGCTTCTTGGTTCGCCCTTTCGCCGCGCGCGGCTCTGACGCTTGGCTCATGGCGACGGTTGCAGGCGGGATTGTCCTCGATAACATCATTCTGTTCACCTTCGGCAAAGAACCCCGCAGCCTGCCGTCACCGTTTGTTGAAAATGCGATCGATATCTTTGGCGCTGGCGCCTATCCGTTGCAGCTGATCATTCCGGTCGTCGGTCTTGCGATTGCAATGGCCTTGACGATTGTGACGACCAAAACCCGACTTGGCAAAGCCATGCTGGCCTCTGTGCAACGACCAGAGGCGGCACGTCTGACAGGCGTGAATACAGAAGCGGTTATCGCAGCATCCTTTGCAATTTCGGCAGTTTTTGCCGGTGTCGCGGGATTGCTGATCGCTCCGCTTTTCAACGTGTCGGCAGGCATGGGTGTCGTCTTTGGTATCAAGGCGTTTGCGGCTGCTATTCTCGGCGGGATCAGCAGCGCTTGGGGCGTCATGATTGCTGGTGTGCTTTATGGCTGCGTCGAGGCCCTGACCACCGCTTACATTGGTTCGAGCTATACGCAGATCGTCTCATTCAGTGTTGTCATACTGGTGCTGGTGACGGTGCCGAACGGCCTGTTTGGTCGCGCAGAACTCAAGAAAGTCTGATCCATGGCTGAAGAAGAACACGTATCCGCACGGCTGCGCTTGACCCGGCTTTTGGCGCATCCGGGCACGTCAATCTTGGGAATAGTGGCTCTGACCGCCATCACGATCATGCTGGCACTCAATGCCAATGGTTACCTTGTCTTCATCCTCGCCCTTTTTGCGCTGAATGTCGTCGTTGGTGTCGGTCTCAATATTCTGTTGGGGCTTTCCGGACAGATTTCCTTTGGTCATGTCGGGTTCTTCGCGATCGGTGCCTATACGACGGCGATCATGGTGATCGCAGGCTTTGATTATTGGCTGGCTTTCATCGTGTCCGGCATCATAAGCAGCTTTGTGGGCATGTTGCTGGCGATGCCAGCCCTGCGGGTCGCGGGCCCCTATCTTGCGATGATGACAATCGCCTTCGCCTTTATCGTCGAACATGCTGCGATCGAATTACGGGATCTTACCGGTGGGCATAATGGCCTGATGGGCTTCCGGTCGCCTGAATTTGCTGGGCGCATATTCTTTGAAACCGAGGTGGCGATTGCTGCGGTGTTGCTTGCCGGAGTGTCCCTGCTGTTGTTTCTGCAACTGTCACGGGGCCGATGGGGCATGGCAATGCGCGCAGTGGCCTCCAGCGACGTGGCGGCACAGTCCATCGGTCTTAACCCCTTTGCGATCAAGACCACGGCCTTTGTTCTTTCTGCGCTTTTGGCCGGGCTCGCAGGGGCGCTTTTCACACCGCTACAACTCTTCATCAGCCCAGGCTCCTTCCCTTTCTTCCAGTCAATTCTGTTTCTTCTGGCTGTGATTGTCGGCGGAACCGGGCGTCTTTTGGGGCCAGTCATAGGCAGCCTGATCGTGGTTCTGTTGCCCGAGGTCTTATCAGGCCTCGCGGAATACCGGTTGCTCATCTTTGGCGGCATCATGATGGGCGTGCTTCTGCTGGCACCAAAAGGGATCATCGGCGGGCTGATGGGATACCTAAGCGCCGAAGATCCAACCACAGCAAAGGCATCCGGCAAAGCCCTTGGTGACTTTCTCTCAGGCCTGAACGAAAACACTGGCGGATTAAAGGTCACTGACCTCGGGATCAAGTTTGGTGGGGTTCAGGCGGCAAAGGATGTGTCATTCACCGCCCCCGCAGGGCGCATAACCAGTGTGATCGGGCCAAATGGCGCGGGCAAGACAACCGTGCTGAACATGATCAGCGGGTTTTACAAACCTGACAGCGGCCGCATCGAAATGTCAGAGGATATCGCAGGCCGCCCGGCATGGCGCACAGCGCGCGCTGGCATTGCACGCACCTACCAGACCACACAGCTTTTTGAAGACTTGAGTGTGCGTGAGAATATCCTGATCGCCCTAGGCACCGGGCACCTTGGCTGGTTGCTGGGACGCCCGCCTCGCGATGCTCAGATCGCCCTCGCCGACGACCTACTTGCCTTTGTGGGATACAAAGGCCCCGTGGCGCGCCGATCCGGCGATTTGCCCCATGTTGACAAGCGTCTGGTGGAAATCGCCCGCGCCTTGGCCACGAAACCTTCTGTTCTTCTTTTGGACGAACCTGCGGCTGGCTTGATGCATAGCGACAAAGAGGCACTAAGCCTGCTGATCCGCAAGATTGCAGAGGCTGGCGTTGCGGTTGTTCTGGTCGAACATGATATGTCGATGATCATGCGCATTTCAGACGAGATTATCGTTCTGGATGCCGGTGTTCCGATCAAAACCGGAGCGCCGAGTGATGTTCAAAATGATCCCGCCGTGCGTCGGGCCTATCTTGGCGACAGCGCCTATCAAGGCCGCGAACGCAGCACACCTTGGATACGAGGCGGCAAAAAGGACGTGCTCAGCACACGCAGTTTGACCGCGGGATATGGGGCCGCCGCAGCGCTCGACTCTTTGGACATGGATGTTCAGCCCGGCGAGATGGTCGCCGTGTTGGGGGCAAACGGTGCCGGAAAATCAACGATGATGCGATCCCTTGCAGGGCTGCACAGGCCTGTCTCGGGGGCGATCCTGCTTGATATGGTGCCCATTGAAGAGCGGCCAGCCCACCAGATCGCACGCGCGGGCTTGTCGCTTGTTCCGGAAGGACGGCAGGTCTTTCCACTGATGAGCGTACGCGACAATATTCTGATGGGCGCTTATAACCGGACCGATCTTGACGCCGAGGCAGAGATCGACAGACTGCTTCAGCGCTTTCCGCGGCTGCGCGATCGGATCGACGCACCCGCTGGCGTTCTCTCGGGTGGGGAACAGCAGATGCTCGCGATTGCCCGCGGCCTGATCGCAAACCCGCGCATTCTTTTGCTGGACGAGCCATCGCTGGGTTTGGCGCCGTCTATCATAGCAGAGCTCTACGATGTGCTCGCCGATCTGCGTGACGAAGGGGTCACTGTTTTGCTTGTGGACCAAATGGCAACGCTGGCGCTGGCCATTGCCGACCGCGCCTATGTGTTGGAAAGCGGACAAGTCGTAAAATCGGGAACATCGGTGGATTTGCAAAAGGATGCATCAATCGAGCAAGCCTACCTCGGTGCCGAGGTGGCTGCGCAATGAGAAGAAAGGGAGCCTCATGGATCTGACATTTCATAATATCACCCTGCCCTCAGAGCCAGGTCAGGCGTTTGATCTGGGTGTGCACGGTGGCAAGATTGTCGAGATGAAAGCGGCGGGCACGCTGGAGCAAGGCGACAAAGCCCTCCACCTGAACGGTCGGATCGTTCTCCCCGGCTTTGTCGAGACGCATATCCATCTCGACAAATCATGCATTCTTGACCGGTGTCAGATGAAAGGCGGCCTGCAGGAAGCCATAGCCGAGGTCGTTGGCCTGAAAGCCGCTTTTACCGAAGAAGATGTTGCTTTCCGCGCGGCCAAGACGCTGCGAAAATGTGTGCTCAAGGGCACCACGCAGATGCGCACCCATGTCGAGGTCGATCCTGTCGTTGGTCTGCGGGGATTTGAGGGCGTGAAACATGCAATCGCGGAATTCGCATGGGCCATTGATGTGGAAATCTGCGTTTTTCCACAGGATGGGCTGCTCAATAACCCCGGCACGGATGAATTGATGGTCGCAGCCCTAAAGGACGGCGCAGGCTCGGTAGGGGCAGCACCCTACACAGACACGAACCCACATGGCCAGATTGACCGCGTTTTCGAGATGGCGCGCGACTTCGACGTAGACATCGACATGCATCTCGATTTCGGCTCCGATGCCACGTCCCTCGACGTGGACTATGTCTGCCGAAAGGCGGATGAATATGGCTGGGGCGGCAGGGTTGCGGTGGGCCATGTCACCAAATTCGCAAATATGTCTGCCCATCGGCTTACCGCGCTTTCACGGCGCCTTGCGGATGCAGGTGTCGCCGTCACGGTTCTTCCGTCCACCGATCTTTTCCTGATGCATCGCGACCACACAGAAAATCTGAGCGTGCCGCGTGGCGTAACGCCAATACATCTGATGGCCGCCGAAGGGGTAAATTGCTCTTTGTCCACAAACAATGTGCTCAACCCATTCACTCCGTTTGGCGATTGCTCCCTGATCCGAATGGCCAATCTCTACGCCAATATCGCACAGATCGGACGACGCGAAGATATGGCCGGATGCCTTGATATGGTGTCCTCCCGCTCCGCCAAACTTCTGAACCTGAAAGACTACGGGATCCAGAAAGGCGCACCCGCAGATCTGGTCGTAATTGATGCCCGGGATGCGACAATGGCCGTGGCCGAGCTTGCTCAGCCAATGTACGGGTTCAAACGCGGCAAGCCCGTGTTTACCCATGCATTGCCTGAATTGCACAGCCATTAAGCGTTGAGGATGGAGGATCGCCCAAGCGCCTTTATCGACAGGCCCAGATTGGGCGGACAAGCGAACGGCCTTCTCAATCGGCTGATATTTGGCGCAAAAGACCTCTGTCAGATCAAAGGCTGCGTCGCCCCCTGATCGCGCCCTCACAAATTACCGAACCAAGCCCATCTGGAGATACCCCATGTCAAACCCCGTTACCGCCGCCAAAGAAATCGTTGAGGCCTACCTAGAACGCTCCATGGTGCCAGACCCTATCGGGGCCGCCGCCTATGTCGCTGATGATTTCGAGGTCATCTTTACCGGCGGGCGTCAGTTTACCGGACCGGCGGATACAACTGCGTTTAACGCCAAACGCTACAAATGGGTCAAAAAGCGCTTTTTACGAACAGACGCCGCCTACGACGCCGAAACAGGGTCCGTATACGTCTACAACACTGGGTTTCTATACGGCGAATGGCCGGATGGCACGCCGTTCGAAACCAACCGTTACATGGATATGTTCGTGGTGCGGGATGGCAAAATAACGTCAACGAATGTTTGGAACGACAGTGCGGAAATTCTGCTGCACCGCGCCGGCCTGGCCGAAGCCCCGCTCTGATCCCGAGAACCCGAACTGGACCCGAAGAGGCAGCTATCAGCCGATTTTTGGTTAGAATTTAGCGCATTGCCCGAGAGAACTGGTGCCCCATGACGGACTCGAACCGCCGACCTTGTCCTTACGAAGGACCTGCTCTACCAGCTGAGCTAATGGGGCTTTGCGGGCGCTACTATGGCCCTACTGGTTCTTCTCATTTGCCTTGAACCCTATGGTTTTGCAAGTCATTCGCGAGCGGACCCGCAAATTTCGAACGACATGCTCCACCCACAAATCAATCGAGGCAACGCGAAGCGGCGTTTAAACGACTGAACTGCGGCGCGCAAGGTGGAATCAGTGCAGGGGTGGCCCCTGCTGTTTTAGCGCGCCATGCCCGCTTGAGGGATGACATTTGTCGCCAAGACCGCTACGCTGGGTCATCCGCAGATGAGAGATGCTGTGGGGACTGCGATCACAAGTCGACCTTGAAGATCGTGAAAAACCAAGCCCCACGCGTCAAGATGTACAGTCGCTTGAGTTGACCACTGAGTATGGAGCTTAAACCGATCTTCCGGAGGATGTTACTACCTCTCATGGATGGGTTGGTGGGATTGTGGCAGCTATATATGCTGAGCGCGCGCGACCATCGTCGCACTATAGTTTTGCTAGTTATCTAATAAGTACCCGTAATTTCTTAGGTTCTGGTTGGTGCTGATCGTCCGATTAAAGCCACGATACCTCGTGGCCACATGTCGCTGAAGCATCCCACAAACCCAAGGCTACGAGCCCTGCCGTTAGGGTCAACAACGACACCGAGCCCTGTCGGGCGACACGCCACCGTTTGCTGGGTGGTCTGTTAAAATGGGGTTCTTCTGAAATGGACGTTTACCTTATTGCTCCAACACCGGAATTTGGACGCGACACGCTTATTTCCGACGCATCCCTCAATCTGGACGAGCGGTTCACACTTATGGCTGCTGCGGGCATTGTGACCGTCGCCGCGTTCTTTGACCCGGATGTAAATTTAACGCTGTGTGATGAACTGATTGAAGATGTGGATTTCACCAATCCCGCACAGATCGTTTGCATCAGCATGAATGTTTCCCAAGCAAGGCGCGGCATCGAAATCGCTCAGGAATTCAAGAAAATGGGGCGAACTGTCGTCATGGGGGGCGCACATGTTTCACTGGCCCCAGAGGTTTTCGAAGCCGACGCTGATTGCCTCGTGATCGGAGAGTTCGAAACTTCGGCAGAGGAATTCATGCGCGATCTGCGGAATGGCGCGCTCAAGCCGCGATATGTAGGTGGCAAGGCGGATATGGCGCTTTCTCCTTTGCCGCGCTGGGATCTTTATCGAAATGAGCGTGTCGTCACCGGAGTTATTCAAACCAGTCGCGGCTGCCCGTTTGAATGCCATTTTTGCGATGTGATCCAGTATCTGGGGCGAACCCAGCGACACAAACCGCCCGAAAAAGTCATCGAAGAATGCCAATTGCTCTATGACCACGGCTATAGAAACATCAGCCTTTCAGATGACAACTTTACGGTCTATCGCAAAAGAACGCGAGAGTTGCTGGAGGTGCTGGCGGCTTGGAATGGGCGTGACGGTCGGGAGCCTGTCCAATTCTCCACCCAGGCATCCATAGATATCGCACGCGACCAAGGCATCATGGATTTGTGCAACGAAGCTGGCGTACGAGACATCTTCATTGGCATCGAAACCAACAGCGACGAGGCACTACAAGAGTCAAAAAAGCGTCAGAACCTGAAGCAGGATCTCGTCAAGCAAACCCAGACTGTGGTGGAATCCGGCATCGTGGTGTCCTCTGGGATGATGATCGGTTTTGACAGCGATGATCTTAGCTGCTTTGAGCGCCAGTTCGAATTTGGCATGGCCCTTCCGGTTGTGACGATCAGGGTAACTGTTTTGGTCGCGCCGGTTGCAACACCTCTTTACGCAACAATGGAGGCCGAAGGACGCCTTATTCAGAACGGCAATGAAATCAGCTTTGCTGGCACGGATTGCTGGACCAATATCATCCCCAAGAACATGACCCGCAAGCAATTGGCCGAGGGCGCAATCTGGCTTGTGGACGCGCTTTTTGAGCCAGACAATGTGATCAAGCGGTTCGAGCATGTCGCTAAACTTTTGAAGCCAGCGCCCGAACATTTGCGACGCCAGTCAAAGGCAAAGATTGCCGGTTCCGGTGTCATGCTGAAACTCATGCGGTCTGGGGCCAAGGACCCCAATGCCAGACGCGTCATTGATGCAGTGAACGAAATGACACGTGCGCGCCCCGAAATCGCATGGGATCTCTCGCCAATTCTGGTCAAATATCTGAACACCTATTTCGCCATCAAGCGATCCTCCATGATACGCTCATCTCAGCTTGATCGCGTCTCCTGATATGGAACGTGCGACGCAGGGCGGCCGTCTTGCGAGACGGGAGTCCACCCATGGAACGACCGTCAGTCTGCGACAGGATATCTTGGATGTTCTGACTGCGCGTGCAGATACGTGCCAGATCAGTGTGCTGGGGCGTGGTGATCGCGCAACCCACTACACCGGATCCCAGTTGCTGGAAAAAGCAGAAAACTGCTTGAAAGATTGGGCCACCTGTCTGGGGAACGGGCCGCAGGTGATGATCGCCGCGCTCCCTTTTGGCGAGGCGTTTTTATTCCCGCTGCTTGCGTCGCTGATCGGCGAAGGCTGTCTGGTGCCCATCGCGCCACCGCGACCATCAGATGCACCGGGCCGGATGCGCCATATTGTGGAAAACTGCGGTGCGACGGTGGTTTTATGCACAAGCGCCCATCAAGCGGCTGTTACTGCCCAGCTGTGTGATGATGAGGGCAATCAGATTTGTCCGGTCTATGTGGTGGACGGCCCGAATGTGCCGCTGGCAACGTTCAATAGCGCACCCAAGATAGCGGCTCCGATCATACAGCACACGTCTGGCTCAACCCGTTTTCCTAAGGCCGTTCCGATCACTTCTCAACAGATCCGCGCCAACTGCGCGATGCTTCAACGGCTTTGGGGCGTGAACGCGGAAACTGTTACAGTCAACTGGCTGCCGCATTATCACGACATGGGGCTGATGGGGGGTATTCTTTACACCCTTCTCAGCGGCGGGCAATCACTGCAGATGAGCCCGTTTGAAATGATCCGCAGCCCGCTCTCCTGGCTCAAGGCGATTTCAACCTATCGTGCAACCTTCAGTGGCGGGCCTGCGTTTGCGTTTCAGGAATGCCTGAATCGTGTTCCTGAAGGCGCCTGTGATACTCTTGACCTATCAAGCTGGAAACGCGCGTTTTGCGGCGCAGAACCCATCCCCGCAGACCTTTTGGGGCGCTTCTCGACCCGGTTCGCAAAGCAAGGACTTGATCCAAAAGCCGCCTTTGCCTGCTATGGCATGGCAGAATACACGCTCTTCATCGCCGGAGAGCCGGGTATCCCGGCAACCGAGGCCACGCTTTCCAACTCCACCGTCGCGCCTTGTCTGTTATCTGCGGAAACGCGCGCGAACATCCGGATTTGCGATCCAAATAGTGGCCATGTCCTGCCCGAGGGTGCGACAGGAGAGTTGTGGTTGCGCGGGGGATCTGCCGCTGCGGAATATATTGGCCAGACTAAGGACACATCGCAAACCTTCGTGCAAACGGCGGATGGCGAAACGTGGCTGCGCACGGGGGATCTCGGACGGGTCTCGGGGCAGTTTCTTCTTATCAGCGGGCGTCTGAAAGACATCATCATCACGAACGGCCAGAATGTCGCCGCAGCAGAGATTGAATGGTTGGCGGCAAAAGAGGATACCGCGCTTAATCCAATGGGGGCCGCCGTCTTTGTGCCGCCCGGTGCGCCAAATGGCCATGCGGCTTTGTTTATCGAGGTTCGGCAAGGCATGACGCCGCAGCGCGACCACCGTCAGCTTGTGTCGGCTATCCGCCGCTCGGTTACTGGCACGTACAGCATAAAACTTGATGATATTCGTATTCTGCCACGGGGTGAATTACCTCGGACAAGCAGTGGAAAGATACGCCGTCAAGTTTTGGCAGACACCTATGTCGCCAACCCCAACGATGTTCTCAGGCGGGAATAACGGCCATGCGCGGCAACATCTGGGCAGATCCTACCTCGTTTTTCAGCACCCCATCGGATGCGGCAGCAGTGCTTCGGGACCTAGAGCTGCCTCGGATCGACCAATATCTTGCAGCCCTGTCAGACAACAGCGATATCAAGCTCGAAAACCTCAACCGCCTGTCAGCAAATACGCTTGTTGCCATGACGGGTGACGATCATCTTAAGACACGCCGCGTCATTGCGCCCTTTTTCAGCAAAGACGGGCTGAAGCACTGGGCAGATATGCTGGACGCTGGGGTTTCCCATGCGCTTGCACAGCTTGCAGCAGCGCCCAAGCCCGATCTGGTCACCAATTTCACGATCCCGTTGTTTTTGCGGGTCATGCCGCAGATGTTTGGCCTCAAGATCGACGAAAGTGAGGCGCATTTCAGAGCCATCGAGACGGTTCAGCGGCTGACCGAACCTTATCTTTCCGTGCCCACTCTGCGCAAACTCGAACATGCGGTGGGTCTGTTGATCCGCACCTTTCCCGATCCTTCAGAGCATCAAAGCCCCGACAAGCCCGAAACGCTGATCGAGTATCTCTATCGGCGGCGCTCCGATCTGCCTGCGGGGCTTGACGCAAGATATCTGGTTCTGGGAATTCTAGTGGGCTCGAACTCGGCCACACAGTCTGTTGCTTTTGCACTCTACGGTCTGCTGACCGGACCACCCCGCAACTGGCAAGACGCGGCGCGCCCTGGCTGGGCCGAGCGCGAGTTGCCGCGGCTTCTTAGCCTTTATCAATCAACGCGCACCCTTGTACGGGTCGCACCCAAGGCGACCACCATCGCCGGGTGCCCGTTCCACAAAGGGCAAGCGGCGGTTGTGGACATCGTCAAAACCAACAGCTGCCTGCGCAGTGACACCAAATCAGGCGTGCGGCACATGAGCTTTGGCAGCGGCGCGCATAAATGCCCCGGATCGTTCCTAAGCGAGATGGTCTTTGCGCAGTCGATCCCTGCATTGGCTCGTCGTTTCCCGAGCATTGTGCTGAACAAAGAGCAATGCAGTTTTGTTCAAACCCCCATGATGCAGGCCCCTACTGCGCTGCCCTGCGAAACGGCGCAAGGATCGCATCGGGCCACCTCGCGGCTGTGCGATATCCGTGATACCGCGCTGGCCCATGAGGTGGTGCGCGACAATGATCGTTTCTCGCCGCCGCAGATGACCAATTACCTATCGACGTTAGCCCAGCACAGTGGGCGCGATCTGACGATAGCGGTTAAAATATCGCAGAATGCCCTGTTCTTCATGGATGGCCCGCGCCACGAAGCCCTGCGCACCGCAATTGGCAGACGCCTCGGAGCAACGCGGCTGCAAGACTGGACAGATCTAGCGGACACGGCCATCGCCGACGCGCTCGACAACCTGACGCGCATGCCCAATCCGGATCTGGTCACCGGCTTCACCGATCTATTGCGCCAGACTGTGATTGCGCCAATCCTTGGCGTGTTCCCGTCCGATCCATCGCAGTTTGAGCGTCTGGCGCCAGAGCTTCAGGCTGTTCTCGAGCCATGGCTGTCGATGCGGGATCTTTTGGCCGTTCAGGAAAAGTTCAACGAAGCGATGGCGCTGATGACAGTGCCCACTACCGCAAACTGCTCACTTCTCAGCGATCTTTTGGCAGAGCCCCCCGAGGGGTTTTCAACCGATGATCTCAAAGCGGTTGTCTTGGTGCTTTACGGGGCCAGCTTCAATCTGTCCCACACCCTTGCAAATATATTGCATCTGATTCTGTCGGACCCGGTCGAAGAGCGCGCCAACATCGAGACGCCAGACTGGATTTCTACCCGCCTGGAAGAGCTGATAGCCCTGTGCGCAAGCCCCAAGTATATCTACCGCATGGCTCGCGCTGATCTTGAGCTGGCCGGCATGGCGATGAAAGCCGGAGATACAGCGCGGCTCACACTTCAGGCTATCAACCGTGACCGCAACCCGGGGGCCTTGCATCTGTCGTTTGGGCAGGGCATGCACCGATGTGTTGGTGCAGCCTTATCGCGATTGATCATCCGACGCGCGATTCCTGCCGTGTTCGAGCGGTTTCCCAACCTATCCCTTGTAAACCAAGGACAGCGCTATTTCCCGATGTCACAAACCGTAGCACTCTCGGCGTTGCCCTGCGTGCTCTCCTCATGAAAGTAAGAAGAATGCCTCAGTCTATTGAAGAGCAGGTGCTTGCATTCGCTGTTGAACAAATAAAGGTTCGCACGAAGGCTGCCGATATGGAAATTACGGCAGACTCTGTCCTTACGGATCTTGGCCTGCAATCAATCGAGGCCGTTCTGCTCAGCGGTGAAATCGAGGATCAGTTTCAAGTGGAAATTGATCCTGCGGACATCTTTGCGCATGACACGTTGGGCGCCTTTGTACGAGAGATCGCGGGGCGTATAGAAGCCTGATGGGACAGTACCATCTTGGCCTTTCGACCTCGGGGCACGATCCTGCCCTTGCAATCGTTGATGAAATGGGCCGCGTTGTTTTTGCCGAAGCGACCGAGCGATTTATGCAAGACAAGCGCGCCTGGGGCATCGCCCCGGATCATGTGACGCATCTTCAATCGGCATTGTCGTCCATCGGCTTTGACCCAGAAACCGACAGCTTACAGGTTGCCACAAGCTGGAAACACGTCAAGGCTGACGTGCCTGTCACATTATCCAACGTCCTACTGCCCGCTACAGACGGGTTATGGCTGCGAGAGCTGCAATCAGCAGCCCAGCGTGGGGCCGGTGCCACGCTATTGCGTCTGCGCCTTGCCTCTACGATGCCAAAGATACGCCGTTTTGATCATCATTTGTGTCACGCCGTATCCGCCACTGTGTTCGCCACGGCCAGCGATGCCGCATGCCTTGTGATCGACGGCGAAGGTGAGGTGGGGGCAGTCTCCTTGTTTGATCTGCGCGACCGACGGCTCAAGCGCCGGTGGCGGTCTTGGGGGCCCGGCAGCCTTGGGACATTTTACGCGTGGCTGACCACCCTATGCGGATTTGACTGGCGCTTGGGCGAAGAATGGAAAGTCATGGGGCTGGCAGCTTTTGGTACTCCCAAGGCCGAGCTGCAGCAGGTTCTGGCCTCGGTCTTGAGCGTGGAGCAGGGGCGTCTGCGATTTGCCGATCACACCATTCTTGTGAAGGCGCATGAAACGCTGTCTCAGTTTGGCCGAAGCGATACAGCACCCGTGTTGCAGGCTGCTGATCTGGCAGCAAGCGGTCAGGCGGTTTTTGCGGATCTCACCGACCAGATCTTGGCTTCTTGCCTTGAGGGGTCTGATGGAACCCTGATCCTCAGCGGTGGATGCGCGTTAAACTCGTCTTACAACGGAACCATTGTTGGGCGCACCGGCTTTGAGCGTGTCTTTGTGCCGCCCGCACCTGCGGATGATGGCAACGCGATTGGTGCGGCAATGCTCAGTTGGATGCAAACAACGGGTGAAACCCGCATCCCTGTCTCTAACGGTTCGGCCTACTTGGGCAGCTCCTCGGCACCAAAGGCCGTGGGGCGCCTGTCCCATTTACAAGGGTTGGGCCATGTCAGCGATATCTCGGGCGATAGCGCGGGACAGATTGCCAAGCATTTGGCTCAAGGCAAGATCATCGGCGTGATGCGCGGGCGGGCAGAGTTTGGCCCGCGCGCCCTGGGCAACCGATCCATCCTTGCTGATCCAAGATCACCAGATATGAAGGGTCGTATTAATCGCTGCGTCAAGGGACGTGAGCCGTATCGCCCTTTTGCCCCAGTGATTGCAGAGAACCAGGTGTCAGAGTGGTTCGAGCGCCCACAACCTTCTCCGTATATGTCGGTGACATTGCCGTGGCGTGCCGCTGGAATGGCGCGTGTTCCTGCCGTCGTTCACGAGGATGGAACCGGACGGTTGCAAACCGTGTCACCAACAAACGCAGCGTGGATGCATGATTTGACGCAAGCCTTTGGCGCGCTGACAGGCGTGCCCATCGTTCTGAACACAAGCTTCAATATCATGGGCAAGCCCATCATTCATTCAGTAGAAGACGCTCTCGCCGTTTTTGCGACGTCAGGTTTGGATGCTGTGCTGATAGATGATTATCTGATCGAGAAATAGAATGAGCGACACGCATAGGTGTGAACACTGGCTTAAGGTCATTGGCAATTTTGTGGAACCATGGCCGGGCCGAAAGTTCGGGGCCTTTAACCACATCGCAATCACAAACGAGGCTGGCAGCAAACCGCCACTCTTGTGGGTTTTCAATAGCGCGATCGAATTCCCGGCACTGGCAGAGGCCCTTGGGCCAGATCAGCCCCTGATCGGCATGCGGTCCTTGAATACGGTGATCCGAAGAGAATCCCTGACCACTTGGCACAACCGAACGCTTGCAGCATCCTATGCCAACGACCTGGCATCCTATCTGCGCGACAGGCCGTGCACAGTGGGCGGCAATTGCCAAGGGGCAGCAATCGCAGGGGAATTGGCCCGCAACTTGGTTTTCAACGCTATAGATGTGCAAGGCTTCATAGCAATGGAATGGATAGAGGTTCCGGCTTTGCCCGTGCAGGCCACGTTGCTCTTTGGTGCCGAGAGCAAGGACTATAATCCCTTTCTGAGAAATATTGATCCTTGGCCCGCCTGGAATCGGCTTTTTGTGAATCCCACCTGCCGGATATTGCCAGGGGGGCACGGCACCTATTTTCGTCCCGATACGATATCCGCGCTTGCAGGCGAGGTGCGTCACGCTCTTGCCCTGCCAAAAGCTCCAGCAGTTTCAGATCGGTCGGCCTTGGCGCCCGAAACGATCCCGCAGACGGTTGCGACAAGGCAGCATATCACGATCTCGATCAAATGCGCCGAACTTCAGGCCGGCGATGACGTTCTGGCCGTTTGGGAATGCGATGCCAGCGTGCTGCCGCATTTAGAGGTGATCGTCATTGCCGAGACAGCGACGAGCGGCCAGCTACTTGAATTCCGCGCACCTGCCATCGCTGGCAGTTGGACACTGCAGCTTTTCCTGACCAACCCGTTGCACGGGCCATTGACCTGGAACGTCGATACTCTGCGTGAGTACAGGATTACCGTCGTGGATGAGCAAGACACTACAGCTTAGCGACCATCGCAAAGCGGTCAGCCTATCAGATGTCAGTGGTCAGTCTGCGCGACACTGATGGGCTGGTTCGCCTGTCTTCACGGAAAGTGGCGATTCATCCGCGATTACAGGTGGTTGACCGATTCTGTTTGCAGCCCCTCAGGCGTCATAACGAGAATGAAAACGCCACACCCGCCGCAAAGTTCAGAGGTTCTGAGGAGAGCAGCCGCCTCTTCAACAAGCCGTTCGGCATTGCTTTCCGGGCCATGGTTCTACGGTCAGGTCAGCGCAGGACATGAGCAGGAATTTCAGAACATTCTCAAGACTCTGCTGCAAGAGCGCTTGCCCAAACTGAAGTCGGGCGGGTCCAAACACGCAATGCGGGTTTTTGCAATCAAGTTTATGTGATAGGTTGCAGAATATTTTCAGTTTATCAGGAGATTCCGGTGGACCGAATTTTTAGTAATTTTAATCGCTTCGCTTGTATTTCGCTCTCGGTTGCGATGCTGCTGAATTTTCCAAGTAAAGTATTGGCACAACAGGGAAATTTAGAAAAGCCTATTGAGTGCAGCAATATCCACGACACCGTCAATCAAGCGGAAGGCGCTGCTCGATTCGCTCGCACGCTCTGTGCGGATATCGTCGCGCTTGACCAGATGATGGTTTACAACCGCTTTGGCAGCTTCAACCCGTACGGGATGATCTATGCGCTCCGGCGGGACGTTGTCAGCAGTGCAACCCCGGTCAAGGCGCTGACAGCCGATCAATGCGACATGGGCCTCGGCATCGAAAGCCACGGCACTGACCTTGCCCCCGGCAAGGTCCGCCTGCGCGATTGCAAGCGGCCCAGACCATTGACGCTACGCGCCAATGTCGGTGACATTCTTCATATCAGATTAGGCAATGCGCTACGCGCAGAGGCACCGGGATTTTCCGAGACATTCTGCAAGACCCGTGCAGATGAGCCGGGCATGCCCTATGGCGCAGAGCTGCATGGCCTGCGCGCCGCAGTGTCAGAAGAGACCGTTTCCGGGCAGCTTGATCATGATGAGGCGTCTTGTCGACCGGCAAACGGCTCTCCGCGACCCAGCGCTGATGGCAATTGGCCAATGACGCGCGGCGCAAATTTGGCCATTCAGGGACTGACATCTTTTGGGTTACGGGACGGCCAGATGATCGAGGCTCCTGATGCCTGCAAGGGTCTTGCCGCGATCAAACCGGGCGCGGCCATCGATTGCTTTTACATGATCGAACGTGAGGGCCCGTTCTTTATGGCAAGCACCGGCGCGCCCTCGGGCGGACAGGGCGATGGCGGCAGCTTGACGCACGGGCTTTTTGGGGCTGTCATGGCCGAACCATCCGCATCACGCTGGTATCGCAGCCAGGTGACGCAAGGCGCGTTCCGGGCAGTATGGCGGGCTGCGGAAAACGCCGTGCGCCATGCGATCCGCGCCGCTGATATTGATGATCCATCTCGCTACGAGGTGGTGGAGCGCGATCCCATCTCGGGCCGCCCATTGCCTTTGTTGAACATGCTGGCACGTGTGGATCGCGCCGACGCGGCACTCCGCGACGAAGACCCGAATGCGTATTTCGCCAAAGGCGTGTTCGAGGTGGTCCATTCCGATCTCAACGCCATCGTGTATCGCGAAGATCGCGAAGCGGGCCGCCCGCTCGCCTTCCGAGAATTCTCGGTTTTCTTCCATGACGAGCTGAAAACCTTTTATCCGCGCAACTTCGAGGAACTGGGCGCCTTTGGTGCGGGCCAGCTTTCCGGGGTCCGCGACGGGTTCGCCATCAATTACGGGGCCAGCGGGATGGGGGACATGCTGCTTGCCAACCGCAAAGGCATCGGCCCCGCCGCCAATTGCCAGGAATGCCTCTATGAGGAATTCTTCTTGACCTCTTGGGCCAATGGCGATCCCGCTCTTCTCGAGCATTACAGCGACGATCCGTCAAACGTGCATCATTCCTATCTCAACGATCCGGTGGTTTTCCGCAATTTCCATGCCGGACCAAAGGAGACGCATGTCTTCCATCTTCACGCGCATCAATGGTTTGCGGGCAATGACGGCAATCGTGGCGCGTATCTGGACAGCCAGACCGTCGCACCGCAGCAGGGCTTTTCCTACGACATCTACGGTGGCGGGATGGAGGTTTATCATCGCGGCACGCAGGGCGAGCAAGGTTGGTACGAGACGCTGGGGTCAGGCAACCGCAACCGGACGGTGGGGGATTCGATCTTTCATTGCCATCTCTATCCGCACTTTGCCCAAGGGATGTGGGAACTCTGGCGCGTTCATGACGTGCTCGAGGATGGCTCTCGCAAACTTCCAGACGGGCAATGGGAACCGGTCCTGTCGCTGGCCGAGATGGGTGAAAAGATCAAGGCGCGCAAACGGCCAGGATCGGTTGATCAGGCGACCGGCCGTTGGATAGAGCCGTCAGCTGGGCTTGGCCCACAGAACGTCGGCACACCAGTGCCAGCGATTGTACCGTTGCCGGGACAGGCCTGGCCAGTGCTGCCGAGCTATCCCATGGATGTGGCGAAACTTGACGAAGAGGGCGGCGTATCTGCCGATCCAGTAAGCGAGATCACCACGTTCGCAGGCTATCCGTTCTACATCGCAGGCCAACCGGGCCACCGCCCACCACAGGCACCGATGGACATCGCCCGCGCCTTGGATGGCGATATGGTGACGGGTGACTATCTCGACGGCGGCATGCCGCGCCATGTGGTCACCGATGACAGCACCCGCGCCTTGCCCTTTACCGTGCCGCAAAGCGTGGCAGACCGTCTTGCGGCTGATCCCGGCACGAGCAATCTTGCCTCGGCGCTGGCAGATCCTGCGCTGCGACAGCGCGAGGCGCTGCAATCGCAGATCCTTGCCACAGCGCTATCGCTTGGCGACATGACCATGAAGCTCAAGGCCCTCACGATCGACCTGCTGGAATACGATGGCGAGCCGATCGAACGCTCGGCCATGGCCTTTCACCACAACGGTGTTCTGCCGGATGGCACGGCGCTTACGGTGCTGGCACCGGACGGCAGCAGCTCGCTGTTCGAGCCCTCGGATGGCGGATATCCGACACAGGGCGGAGCCAAGCGATTTACCGTCAACGGCGCGCCCGCCAAACCTGGCGCGCCATTCGCTGATCCGTGTGGCGCGCCCTCGGCTTTTGGCCAGATCACGCGGATTGACGCGGACAACTACAGCTTTGTTTCCGGTGGGGCCAGCTTTCCAATCCTGACCGTTTCAGCGGGTCAACCGCTGGTTGGCGGCGCGGATGCAGGCGACGCCGAAGTCTCGAATTGGGTCGAGCACGAACGCACCGACCGTTTTCCGAACGGCCCTCCCACGCTCTACTACATGGATGGTGCGACAGCGCGGGTGATCGAACGCGGTGCCCATGTGTTTGAAAGTGATCCGTTTCTCAAGGGTCTCAAGTCTGTGGAGTTTACGCCCGATCCAGCGGTCATCGGATACCGCCGCTACGAGGGCTCGGCGGTGCAGGTGGATATGATCACCAACCGCGCAGGCTGGCATGACCCGCAGGCGCGGATCAACGTTCTGACCCATCCGGCGGATGGCTATCCCGGCTCGGACAGCTACAAAAAGGGCGGCGGTCGCATTTCACCCAAAGTGACAGCCAGCGAAGAGCCGTTCTTCTTTCGCGCACTCTCGGGCGAATGCATCGAATTTCGCCACACCAACGAGTTGCCCAAAGAGCTGGAACTCGACGATTTTCAGGTCAAAACTCCGACCGACACCATCGGCCAGCACATCCATCTGGTAAAGTTTGACGTCACCGCCTCGGACGGGTCGAGCAACGGCTTCAACTACGAGGACGGTACTTTTGCGCCGGGCGAAATCGCAGCGCGCATCTGTGCGGCCAAAAACACCGCGTCCATTGCAGATGTCAGTTTCAGCCGTAGTCCCGGTGAGCTGTTGATGCGGGAATATTCCGGCGACAAGGGCGACCTATGTGCAAAGGACCCAAAGACCGGGCTTTGGAAGGTAAGCGAGGCCTATGATCACAAGATCTGGACACTCCCCTTGTCGGGGTATCGCGAGTTGTTTCAGACCACGACGCAACGGTGGTTCGCCGATCCGATCCTGTCGGACACGCGCGCGCCGGATGACGGCAGTGGCATAGGCAAGGCTGATCGCACCCTTCGCACGGTGTTCAGCCATGACCATTTCGGTCCGTCCTCTATCCAGCAACACGGGTTTTACACCGCGCTGGTGATTGAGCCGCAGATCGCCCAGATTTGCGATCCGGGCAAGGTCTCTTGCACCGCTCCACGCGTCGACCGCGAGTTGGTTACAGCGGGGCCGCAGGATGTCGGGGCACGCAAGGTGATCGTAGACCTGCTTCCGGTCGACACCGATGTGCTGACCTACCGTGAATTCGCGGTATCCATCGCTGATTTCGCGCTGCTCTACGATCCGCGCAATAACGTGCCCGTCGAGGCTGTTGAAAAAGCGCTTCAGGGCGGTGACACGATGGCGATGAAGGGCATGCTGACCCTCGCCTGTGAGGCGCGCCATGGTGCCCGCGCCGCCGCGCTCGAGGCCAGCGGCGCGCCCTCGGTGCAGGTTGATGCGCGGCTTCAGGACATGTCTGATATCTGCGATTCCGCCTTGGCCAAGGATGGAACCGGCTGGTTTGGTGCCATGGGCGATCTGCCACCGGCCTGGCTTGCGGCGGGCCGTCCGGGTGATCCGGCGCATCAGGCTGGCCTTGCGCCCGCGCTTCTTGATCAGGTTACTGTCAACTATCACGGCACAGACTATTCGGCACCGGATTTCCTCCAGCTTTACATGACCGATTACCGCGCCAAGGCGGCGGGCCATGCCCCCGGTCCAGAGGCGCTGCTGGCCAGCCCCGTCTCGCCACCCGCCCGGCCCGAGAGCATTTCGGTCGACCACCACGATCCATATCTGGTGAATTATCGCGGAGAGCCCTTTCCCCTGCGATTGGGCGAGGATTCCCGTGCGGGATCATCTTGTGCACTTACACCGCGTGTCGAGGACTGGGTGACCCCCCTGCTCAACGGCGTGACAGACCGCTGCGAGATCAGTCGCCAAAAGACAGGTGAACCCGGTGATCCGGCGAATGTCATGCTGAGCGCGCTGCACCAAGACCCGGCAACGCCAATCTTTCAGGCGCTCGATAACGAACCCTTGCAGTTCCGATTGATCCAGGGCGCGCAAGAGGTGCAGCACACCTTTACGGTTGAGGGCATGACACTGCCCCGCAATATCGACCAGATGTTCCCAAGCGCAACCTCGGAACGCGAGCCGATCACCCCGCGCGAGACCTTGGTGCGAACCTGCGAAACCAATGAGGGCGCAGCCAGCAGCGTGCGCATGGCTCGGGCTGGTCGACCCGACGAATATCGCCAATGGGCTGCCTATGGGGCCAACCATTGGCCTGCGGGTTCCTCGCAACGGCAGTTTTGGGCGGATATCGAGGCGCAGCTTGCGCAATGCTTCAACGCCGATGGGCGCATCGCCGCACAGGAAATCGGCATATCAGAGCATTTCGAGTTCCGCGCCGCCTTTCTCTATGACAACAATTTCAGTGGTCTGGGCGAGGAAGTGAGCCGCAACCGCTTTGCGCCCGGGCGCATTACCTCGGTGCAAACGCTGCTGGATTTGCTGCGCGAGCGGCGCGAGCAATTGGTGCTTCGCACGCGCGTGTCCGACACCCCGTATCACTTCGGATCGCAGGATGCGCTTTGGAATGGGGCCTGGGGGCTGATCCGGGTTGCGGCGGACAATCGCAATTACCTTGCATATGTCACGCTGTTGGAACAGGTCGACCGGTTCATCGCCGAGGTCGAGCCGCTGGTACGCGACAATCCCGATGCGCCGCCGCCACCTGCCCTGTTGCGTGACAGCACGCGCCTCCTCTTGGCTCCACTCGACGAAGCGGTCAAGCGCTTGCCAGAGCTGTCGACTGATCCGCAACTGCGGGCGCTGCCGCGTAATCTCGGCACCCTTGATGCCGCACCGGATCAAGACACCGCCGCCACACCAGAGCCGCTGATCGTTCCGCTCGAGCGGTTTCAGGATGAGGCACAACGCACCTTGCGAGCGCTGCCAGAGCTGCGCCAAGATCGGGCGCTCAAACGGCTTCAGCTTCCGGTGCCCGAGCGCAGCCCGATTCTGCGGCCCGAGTTGAACCAGCTTGAGCTGTTCTTTCGTGGCAAGACCGAGGTGCCCGATTACCAGCCAGTCGCCGAGTGCCCGCGCAACGCCCCCAACGTCTATACTGCCATCGTCGCCATCGAAGCCGAGACGGTGTTTCCGGGGCAGGCGGGCACCAACTACAGCACAAGCTTGAACGATCCTGACGGTCTGTTCTTTGCGCTTGTCGATCCGCGAGTTCTGATCAATCCCGATATGCCGCAAAGCGTGTCCGACCTTGATCTCGAACTGCGCACGAACTGGGAAGCGATCCCGCTCTCTCGGGTGATCGACGCCGTCCGCCGCTTTTATGACAAGCCAGAGCCGCTGGTGATCAACGTGAACGCCGGTGACTGCGTTTTCGTGACCTTGCTCAATGCGCTGCGCTACCAAGACGGGCGCATTCCGGGTCTTGCGGACGGCACAGGCGATGCGCGCATGCCCGGCATTACCTCGCTCAACGTCGAGCGGCCATGGGAGGCTGCTTCGGAAGAAGAGAACACACCGCACGAGATGAACGCCGACAGCGACCGCAGCACAGACGTGGTGCCCTCCGCACGGCTCGCGGTGACGCTGCCCTTGCCGATCCTGACGCGGCAGAGCAGCTATGGCCGGCCCTTTGGGAACAATGCGATCTGGGCGCTCAGTGGTATTCCCGCCGATCAGCGCGACCCAACCCTGTCGATCCGCGACCGCACCGATCGGCTAAAACGGCCACGCATTGCCGAGATTGAGCAGTTCCAGTTCTACGCTGGTCTTGCCTATGCCGATTATCGCTACACGCTGCCCACGCCGCTTGTCGCAAGCCTGTCCGAAACATTGGCCCCTCAAACCGCCGATTTCCTCGGTGATCTGGGCCGTGGCATCACGATCCCCGAGGGCATAGCCGCGCTTCCGCTGGCGGCCCCTTCGGGCAACGCGCCGACCCTTCTTGGCAATCAGTTGCTACAATTACGTGACCAGCGCGACGGGGCCATCTCACGCCTGCGCACAACTCTTGAGGAGGTCCCGCAACAACCCACACCCGAGGTTGACCCCCCAATCCGCGTGCCCGCGATCGACGGGCAGCTCCGCGATATCGGGCGTCTCCCGCAGGGAACCTTGCGCCAACTCGAAGGCCGTGTCCCGCAAATGTCGGGCGAGGCCCGCGTGGTTCTGCCGGGGGATACCCTGCTCCGAGACTCGCTCGGGCAGTTGAACCGCATCCCCAATCTGCGACCAGCTGACCTTGACCGTCGCTTGGCAGACATAATCGACGGGTTCGAGATCGACCGAGAGCGCCTTGTGCCCAGCCCGGACAGTCTTGGGATTATCAAGCGTCAACTTGTCACGCATTTCATTCCCTATGCCTATGGCGCACTGCCGCTCAAATCGTTCGGCGATGTGATCGGGCATCCGACGCATGGGTTGATCGGGGCCATTACCGTGGTGCCACAAAACGCCTCTATCGGCGATGTCCGTGGCCGCAAAATACGCTTCGAGGCTTGTGAAAACAGGCTCGTGGCACCGGGCACCAGCATCGCGCCGCAGCTCCGCCTTTATGATCTGGGCGAGCTTCAGGCGCGCCGCTGGCTCGAGCTTGAGCGCCTGCCGAACCGCACGATCCGCCTCCTGTGTGAGAATTACGTGATCGTGCCACCAGCCGGCGCACGCAGCGCTTGGCCACCAATGTGGCACGCGACACTGCGCGCCCGCGGTCCGGATGGTGCAGGCAGCCACCCGATCCGGCAATTCACCTTGTTCTGGCAGGACGGGTTGAACCAGCGCGACCGTGACACCGCCGATATCTGGGCGCTCGGGGGCTCGAATGAGCGGCTGGTCAAGGATTGCGCGATCTGTGATGACAGCTACGATTGGGGCGACAAGGGCGTGAGCTATCTTAGCGAGCCATTCCATGTGCGGCTGCGGGATACCAATCTTGGGCCCGTCGAATCCCACTATAACCTCAATGAAAAAGACTTTGGCACAGCCTTCTGGAAACTGAAACCAACTGAAATCCCAACCGCGACCAAGGCACCGATGCCGGTTCTCAGAGCTGTGGCGGGCGAAGAGGTGGTGGTGCACGTGGTCCATCCGGGCGGTCGCGCGCGCCAGCGTGCCTTCGCCACCATCGCGCAGGATTACAGCGATCTGTTTCCGGGCTTTGGTTTCCCCCGTGCCGCGTTGCTCGCTCCGGGCAAGGCGATCACGGCGTCGCTGACCAAAGTGGTCGAGCCGGGCTGCTACCTGTGGTTTGACGGCCCGCTACACCTGCGTGCAGGTGGGGTTTGGGGGCTGCTCGACGTGCTGACACCGGCGCAGGCCCGCGACCCCAAGGCGACATCATGCAGCGCGCGCCGCTGATCGCCCTTCTGCTGGCCGTACTGGCCACGACGGGGCAAGGCAGGGCGCAGGCCAGCCTTACTGCGGCGCTGACCCTGCACGACCCTATCACCGGCGCGCCCACCACCGCAGATGACGGGAAACCCGTGCGCCTGCGCGTCCAACTTACGGATCCCGTAACTGGCCTGCCACCGCGCGGCGTGGATTTGTTGGGCTGGGTGCGGGGCGTGGCTGCGGATAATCCCGGCTGCGAAAGGGCTGCACAAAACTACCGCGCGACCCGTCGAACACCGCTTGGGTCTGTCGACCTGAACGGAATCCTGCTGGCCACCTACAACAGCGATGCAAGCCTTAGCGTGGTTGATCCCAAGCTAAACTTCTATTCCTCGAACTTGGTCGCCGCGCATCGCCTTGATGGCGCACCCACCTCTGTCGCCACCAGCGCACGACAAATGCGGGCTTACGTGGGCTATCCCAATGACGGGATCATTCTCGCCGCCAGCCTGACCGGCCCGGATCGGCATGTGCTGGCCGAGGGGCTGCCCGGTGTTACCTCGCTGGTCACGGCGCGCACGGGTGATCTCTGGGCTGGGGATCGTGCAGGGCAGGTGATGCGCCTGTCACCAGACGGCACCCTGCGCGAGACGCGGCGCTTGGGTGTTGACGCGGTTACGCTGACCCGTCCGCGCGATCCTGAAACCGACAGTATCGCCGCCTATACACCAGCGGGCGCAGCGTTTCTGCTTGACGGGGCAACCGGGCGAGACATCCTGAACACCACCTTTTCCAGCCCCGTGGCAGACCTGAGCATCGTCGGCGATACCGGCCTGTTGGCCGTTCTGCGCGACGCCCCGCAGGCCGAGATGCGCTATGCCGATGCCCCCGATGCGCCACTGACGATCCCACTTGGCAAGACATTCGCCCGAATCGAAACCGGGCCCGATGCGCGTATCGCTCTGGCTTATACCCCCGGCGATAGCATTGTGGCGCTGATCGACCTTGCACTTGGCCGCGTGGTGCAATCCGTGGAACTGGCCGATGCCAGCGTCAGCGAGGTCACCTTTACCGATAACGCCGCCTTCATCCTCAGCCATGATGGCGGCTTTCTTGGTGCGATTGATCTCGCCACTGTCGCACTGGGCAAGGCGGCCGTGCTGCGCAAGATCGACCTTGGGGCCAAGACCGAGCGGCCCGAGGGCACAGATGGGCTGCTGGTGCCGCTCTTTCCCTCGCCACAGGTCATCGCGGTCGAGCCGCGGTTTCAGACCGGCTGGTTGGTAGGCGAGTTGGCCTCGACCGTCGAGATGCCGCCGATGGACTCGATCCGCTTGCGCGGTGGTATTCCGCAATCGCTTCAGGTGATCGACCGCAGCTTTCAAGAGGTGGAAACCGGCGTCTTCGAAACAGTATGGGCCTTTGATGCGGGCGCGCGCGAACTGATTCTAACAACCTTCGCGGGCCAACTCTCAACCTGCGTGCCCTTTCATGTTCGCGGCTTCGTCGAACAGCATGCCCTAACCCCGGTACGGCTTGTGCGCGAGGGTGCCCAAGTCCCGGTCGCCGGGGAACCCTTTGACCTCGTATTCCAGGTGACGGGCCCCGACGACCGCCCGCTACCAGTGCCCGGCCTGCACCTGATGGTGCCAAGCATGCTCTCGGGCACGATGGTCGAGGCGACGGCAACCGCCGACGCGGCCGGTCTCTTGCGGGCGCGCCTGACCTTGCCGCATGAAGGGCCATTCGTGGTACAGCCCCGCGACTTGCCGCAAGGCTTGGCGCTACGCTCTGCTCTCATCCTCAAGGCACGCTCCGAGAAGGAAACTCCATGATCCGCACAGCGCTTCTTACGCTTTTTATGGCCGCTGCCCCCGCTTTGGCCGATGGGCCTGCAACGGCGGATTTTGCCCGTGAACGTCTGGCGATGCCGCAGGTGACGCTGATTGACCAATATGCCCGAGAGCAGGCGTTCCACGGCCCGTTGACCGATGGGCAGATGCTTGTGATCAACTTCAACTACACAACCTGCGAGTCGATCTGCCCAATCGGCAATGACGTGATGGCCGAACTGGACGATATGCTGCCGATCGATGCGCCGGTGCGGCTGCTGTCAATCACCATCGACCCGGGTCGCGACACGCCCGCCCATATGCGCAAAGCGGCAGACACCTTTGGCGCAAGTGAGCGCTGGTCATGGCTGACCGGCACGCCGGGCGAGGTGTCGCGCCTTCTGGCAGCGTTCGATGCAGATTTCGCCAATATCGTCCTTCATGACCCGGTGTTTATTGTCGGGGATTTGCAGTCGGAACGCTTTTACAGGTCACAATCCATACCCGAGGCGCAAGAATTGGCAGATCTGGTCGCATCGCTGATCCGGTGAGGGGGCTTTTTCTGGCAGCGCTGCTGTTTCTTGGCACGGCCAGCATGGCGCAAGACGGGCACGAGATGTTCACCGGCCAAGCCGCTGTCGCCGATCCGGCTGGCGAACGCAGTCTTATCCGTTTTCCGTGCCACACCTGCCACGGGCGCGACGGGCAGGGGGGAATCGAGGGCGACGTGCCGCCAATCGAATGGTCGCGTCTTTCGGTGGCCTCCGCTGACAGGCCGGGATACGGTGCCGATACGTTCCACCGTGCGGTAACAGAAGGTATCGCAGTGGATGGCAGGCCGCTCAGCCGCCTCATGCCGCGTTACGCGCTCAACCGCGCCGAGACAGACACCCTGCGTGCCTATCTGGGCCGACTGCACGAAATCCAGAGGCGCGGCGTGCTATCCGACAGGCTGCGGATCGGGGTTGCCACCATTCCGGGTGCCGCTGAAATTTCCGATGGCTACAGGGCTGCGCTGGCGAAATCGCTGTCAGAGCGGCTGGGCGGCGACCGCGTTTACGGGCGGCAGATAGAATTGGTGCCCGTTGATGCAACACAGCCCGGCGAGGCGCACGATCTGCTCGCCGTGATCGGCCTGCCAGTTGCGGCGGTGAACCCCTTCACACAGCTTGGCCTGCCTGTTCTGGCACCTGTCGGCGCGCTTTCGGGTAACGAGGATTCCAGCATCCTGCGCGGCATCACGCCCTCGCGGGATGCGCTGCACGCAGCGCTCGCAGCGGAAGTCGCGACCAAGGGGCAAAGGCCGATCTTGGTCGTATCGCAAGACCCGGCGCAACGCAGCGCCTTTGCACTGGCGCTATCACTGGCCGCACCAGACCGCGCGCAGACCGATCATGCAAAAGAGGCCGAGGATATCGTCGTGCTCGATGCCTCCCCCCTGCCACAGAACAGCGCAGCAAGGGTCTGGATCACGTGGCAAAGCCTTGCAGCGCGAAGCACCACAGCCGCACCCGACCAAACGATCATGGTCGCCATCGAAACCCCACGCATTGTCTCGGATGCCATCACGGCGCAGACGCATCCGATCCAGATCCATGCACAAGAGGCAGGCGCCGTTCTCGCAGAGGCGCTAAAGGCGGCTGGGCGCGATGTCACCCGGGCGAGGCTGCTCAGGGCGCTTGGGGATACGGTGCTTGTAGATATCGGATTGGACTACGCGCGTTTTCCACTGACCGGCACCGAAGAAATCGCCGTTGTCCCGATGCCCTAGAGCATGTTGTCCAAAAGTCGGAACCGGCACGGGGTTTTTGAGCACAATATCCAAGCCCTTGGGGCGGATCGCGCGCTAACGCGCCCGCAAGCGTTCTGCCACCAGAGTACCGTCGGCTGCAATCCTGGCACGCAATTCAACACGGTCTCCTTGCTGCACCGCGTCGCGGATTTCAGTTCCGGCATGGGTGGCAAATACTGCGCCGTCCACCGCATTCGGGGCACTCAGGGTGCCGCGCAGCCGCACGCGCCCGCCCACCGGGATAGGGGCTGGCGTGCCCTCAGCATCCCGTGCGCCACCCTCGATCCACGCCTCAAGCAAGGCGATATCGGTCTCTTCCAACCACGGCGGCCCATCCAAGGGCATCCGCGGATCAGACAACCCGCGCACCCGGCGCATAACTTCGGAGGCAACCGGATTGCCGGGTATAACGGCAATCCGGTCGCCGCCGCGCAGAATATCCGCAAGCGTGTCAAGCCGGAGCGCTTCGGGCGGGGTTTCGTATTTCCCGTTGTCAGAATGGCACTCGATACAGCGCTGGCCAAAGATGCGCCGAACCTCGGGATAGGTTACGATACCGTCCGCCAGCGGGTCTTCTGTAGCAAGCGGCAGTTCCGTTGGTTTCGAGGGGCCAGGTGCCCCGGCATCAACCCAGCCACGCAACAGGGCGATTTGCGCCTCGTCAAGAAAAGGCGGCCCGTCCAGCGGCATCCGGGGTTCTGCACGGCCTTCCACGCGAGCGATCAGCGGGCTGCCCGCGGCATCACTTGGAAGCACCACAGCACCGTTTTCGGATCCGCTCATCAGGAACTCGTAGGTCTCAAGGCGCAGGGCAAGCGGAGCAAATTCGCCACTGTGGCAGGCGACACACCGCTCCTCGAAGATGGGCAAGACCACATCCCAAGTCTCGGCTTGCGCAGCCGAGCCGAGACCTATCAATACCATGGCCCAGCCAATCGCGTTCGAAGCGACAACGCAAATGCCCATCTTGGCGCGTTTGATCTGCAGGGCCATTGTGCGGGTCTCCTTCTCAGATCAAGCCAAAACCACCCGCGATCAGCATCGGTGCTACAACGCCAAGAGTAGCACGACGGCATCGTAAGGCACTGGGGGGAAGCCTTATTTTTCGGCCCTGTCCATGTGCTCTTCCTCTACGATTTCAGCGTCGGGAACGGTGTCATCCTCTGTCTTCACAGGTTCGGAATTGGGCTCGTCCAGCGCGCCCACGATAAGCGGCAGCATCTCAAGCCCCGTGGGCGTGGCAATCGGGCTATTGGGGGGCGCGCGCCAGCTAAGCGTGTCGAAGGAATTGCAATTCTCGCAGGCAGGTGCCCATTCAGCATGAATATGCTGACACTTATCGCAGACCCATTGCGGCCCACGCGGTGCCGACAGCGCCCGCGCCAGCCAGCCCTTGACCACCGCGTCGGATGCCCCTTCGCCCCGCTCAATCGCCGCCATGATGGTTAGCGCGCGCGCATCCGGCTCGACCTCGGCCAGCGTGCCCAGCGCACGGCGCGCCGCCGGGAAATCCTCTGCGGCCAGATTCAGTTCCGCCTCCAACAGCCGGGTTTCACGGTTCTCAGGATGAACCTTGAGCAGCTTGGCAAAGCGTTTCAAACGCTGGCGTGGCGACTCATTCGGCTCAATCGCGGCAAAGGCCGCCGCAAGATCGGGATGCGGTCGCACCAGCCACGCCTTGTTGATCACGCGCAGCGCATTGCGTGTATTGCCTTGGTCAATATAGCCGCGCGCAGCCAGCACTGCCGCCGGAATAAGATCGGGCGACAGGCGATTGGCCTCGATCGCGGCCTCGCGCGCCTCGATGGTCTTGCCCTCATCCAGCACATCACGCGCCTCTGACAGCGCCAGCACCGCATCCCGGCGCTTGTGCACATCGCGCGGCAGGCTGCCGTATTTCAGCTTGGCGTTCAGCGTCTCGCGCGCGCCTTTCCAGTCCGAGGTTTTGGCCTGCAAATCAAGCAGCGTATCCTGAACCTCGGCATGTCGCGGTTTAAGGGCAAAGGCTGTCTTGGCCAATTTCAGCGCGGTTTCGGTATCCCCCTCCGCCAGCTTTTGCCGCAGAATTCCACGCACGCCAACAAAGCGGGTTTTCTCATTGGTCAAAAGCTGTTTGTAAACTTCTTCGGCCTTGCGCCGATTGCCTGCCATCTCAGCCGCCTGCGCCGTGATGAGATTGGTCAGCGCCGGTTTGCGCAGGTATTTTTCAGCTTTGGCCGCCTGTGCCATCGCCACCTCGCCCTCACCAGAGGCCAGCGCCAGCATCCCCTCGGACAGCGCGCGATAGCCCTTGTCTTGACGGCTGCGATCGAAATAGCGCGAGAGCGCGGTTTCATCACCGTTGATGAACTTGAGAGATGCCACCAAAAGCCCGGTCAACTTCATCAAAAGCCAGATGATGAACACCAGCACGCCCAGCGCAATCACCGCCTTGATCGGGGTCAGGTTGATCTCGACCCCCGCCATGACAATCCGCACACCGCCATCGAGTTCGAGCAGGAAACTCGCGCCCAGCGTCACGCCCGCCACCAGGGCAATGAAAACCGCTATCTTGATAATCGACCAAAGCATGGCGCTCGCCTTTTCTCGTTCAATTCACTGTTTCGGCCAGCGCCTCTGCGGCGGCCAGCGCCTCTTGGCGGCGCGTGGCCTCGGCGACCCACCCATCAAGGGGCGCGCGCGCGGCCTCGGAAAGCGTTGCAATCTCGGTCAAGGCATCGCTTAGGCGGCCCTCGGCCAAGGCGGCCTCTGCCCGAGACAGGACCGCATCGGGATCATCCCCTTCCTGAGGGCTAAGCGAGCGGATACCAAGCTGACTCTTGAGAAAGCCGCCCACGCCGGCCACAGCATCGCCACTTTCGGCTCGTGCAGCGGCAAGGGCGGCGCGCGCCGCCTCGGGGAAACTCTCGATCAGAGCGGCCTGTGTCGGCACGCCGGTTTCCGCCTGATCGGCCAACACGTCAGGCACTTCGGCACCGGTCTCCCGCAGATCGCTTAGCGCCGGGGCGAAATCACTGCCAGTGTCGAGCGCGGTCAAAACCTGCGTCAGCGCAGCGCGGCGCAGCGTGGCCACTGCGCTATCGCGTGCCGCCGCCTCCTGCGCATCTGCCGCCGACCGTAGCGCCTCAACCTCAGCCGCTTGCGCCGCGAGGGATGCGCGCAAATCCTTGATCTCGGCCGCCGGCACGCCGCCGCCCTGCGTCGCCGGACGGGATTCTAGCGCCGCGATACGCCCCTCCAAATCGGCGATTTGCCCAGTAAGCGCGGTCAGTGTCTCGCTCAGGCCCTGCATCTCGCCGCTCAAATCCGGCGGGCTTTGTACCCCATCCAGATCAGCGCGCAGGGCGGTCAGCCGCGCGTCCTGTTCCGCAAGCGCCGCCTCAATGCCGCTCTCTTCGGGGGCAAACCACGAAGGGGGCAGCACATAAGGCGCCGCCGCAACACCCACACCCGCCGCCACGACACCGCCCAGCAACATCGGCCAGAACCCGCCTTGGCGCACGATCACCGGTTCGGGTTTGTCTTGGGCAAGCGGCTCAGGCTCGGGCGTGTCGCCCCCGACATAAATCGCGCCGGGCGCACCGTCTTGACTGATTTCAGGCTCTTGGCTCTCCGTGGCAGGCGTATCCATATTCTGCCCTGTCGCATCCGAGGCGTCCTGCACTGTGCTCTCGGGCTGCTCTGGCTCTGACATTTCGGGCGCTGTCTCCGCGACCGGCTCCACAGCATCCGACACGATGTCTGCCTCACCCGGTTCCTTCGGAGCTTGCTTCTTGTCAGCCACCTTGTGCCATCCTTTCGAATCTCACCACACGTCCCTGTCAATCTGACCTTACTGCGGTCGTTTTCCACCCTCAAGCCGCTTGGCCACCTGCACGAGGTCTTGCACCACGGCCAAGACGCCCGGCGAATCCGGCATTTCCGCAATTCGCACGCACGCCGCCACATCCTCTGGCAGCGTATCCGCCGCATTGCGGCTTATGGCCGCGATCAAGAGCGGCGCGCTGACGCCTTCGGCCTGCGCCAAAAAAATCCGCGCCGTGCGGGGGGACATCAGCGGCAGGATCACCGGCTCCGCACCCCGCAAGAGCGCCCGCGCCTCGGCGCTCAGCGCCGCCTCAACCTGATCATAAACCACCGCATCGCGCGCCGCATGCCCCGCAGCGCGCAAGGCCCCGGCCACATCCGCCGCTACATGCGCCCCGCGCAGATGCAGGAACGGCCCACATGCGCCATCCTCTGCGATCCGCGCCAACAGCGCCCCGGCATCACCCCCGGCGGAAATAGCGCGCAACCCCTGGGCCTCTGCCGCCTCTGCCGTTGCATCGCCCACCGCATAGCAGGGGGAATCCCGCCGCGCGCTCAGGCGGCAAAACCCCTCTACCCCGTGTCGCGAGGTGAAAATCAGCGTCTCATCCCCGGTAAGATCGGGCAGCGCCCCACCATAAGCGATCTGCATCACCGGCGAGACCACCACAGCAACATCACCGCAGAGCGCTTGCACCTCTGCGGCCATGCGGCTGGCCTCGGGCTCGGGCCGGGTGATCAGGATCGTGACGGTCATGGCCCATCCAGAGTTGTTGCCTGTCTCATTCGGTGTTACCTGCCTTGGACCTTTCACGCAACGCATGGCCGCGATGACAGAGCCTTTGATCCTCTTGGGACTTGAGAGCAGCTGCGATGATACCGCCGCTGCGGTGTTGCGCATTGACGCAGATGGCCGGCCCAAAATCCTCTCCTCGGTGGTGCATGGTCAAACCGCGCTGCACGCCGATTTCGGCGGGGTCGTGCCGGAAATCGCGGCGCGCGCCCATGCGGAAAAGCTGGATATCTGCGTGCGCGAAGCGCTGACCGCAGCGCATCTGACACTGCGCGATGTGGGGGCCGTCGCCGTCACCTCTGGTCCGGGGCTCATTGGCGGGGTGATCGCTGGGGTGATGTGTGCCAAGGGGATCGCTGCGGGCGCAGGCCTCCCGCTTATTGGCGTCAACCATCTTGCGGGCCATGCCCTGACCCCGCGCCTCACCCATGATGTGGCTTACCCCTATCTCATGCTGCTGGTCTCGGGCGGGCATTGCCAGTTCCTGATCGTGCGCGGCGCGGATGATTTCACCCGGCTAGGCGGCACCATCGACGACGCTCCCGGCGAGGCGTTTGACAAAACCGCGCGCCTTTTGGGCCTACCACAGCCCGGCGGCCCCAATGTGGAACGCGAGGCGCTAAAGGGCGATCCCACCCGCTTTCGCTTTCCCCGGCCTTTGCTCGATCGTCCTGGCTGCGATATGTCCTTTTCCGGGCTCAAAACCGCCCTCCTGCGCACCCGTGATGAGATCGTGGCCCAGAAATTCGGCCTGACGCGTCAGGATCGTGCTGATCTTTGTGCCGGGTTTCAGGCCGCCGTGCGTGATGTTCTGGCCGAAAAAACCCGCCGCGCCCTGACCGCCTATCTGGCAGAGGCACCCGCCACCCCGGTCATCGCCGTCGCTGGCGGTGTCGCCGCAAATACCGCCATTCGCGCCGGGTTAGAGACTGTTGCCGCCGAGATGGGAGCATCTTTTGTCGCGCCCCCGCTGGCGCTCTGCACTGATAATGCCGCGATGATCGCCTATGCCGGGGCCGAACTCTTTGCGCTTGGCCACCGCGATGACATGACCCTTGCCGCCCGCCCCCGTTGGCCCTTGGATCACACCAGCCCTGCCATGCTCGGCAGCGGCAAGAAAGGGGCCAAGGCATGATCCTCATCTGTGGCGCGGGCGCATTCGGCACGGCCCTTGCCGTGACATTGGCGCAAAACGGCCCCGTCACCCTCTGGGCGCGCGACCCGGCCCACGCCGCCGAGATGCAGCAGACACGCGAGAATACGCGCCGCTTGCCCGGCATCTCCCTGCCGGACAGCGTGACCCTAACCACCGGCCCCGTGCCCAAGGGCGATACCCCCTGCCTGCTTGCCATGCCGATGCAGACGCTGGGCGGCTTCCTTTTGGAACACGCCGAATCCCTCGCCCGCCGCCCGCTGGTTGCCTGTTGCAAGGGCATGGACCTGACCACGGGCCTCGGCCCCACCGGCCTCATCGCGCAATCCTGTCCTACGGCAACCCCCGCAATCCTCACTGGCCCCAGCTTTGCCCGTGACATCGCCCTTGGCCTGCCAACGGCGCTGACGCTCGCCTGCGGCGACGACCACACCGGCCAAATGCTGCAGCGCTGCCTTACAACGCCTACCCTGCGCCTCTATCGCAGCACCGATACGCTGGGTGCGGAACTGGGCGGCGCGCTCAAAAACGTGATCGCCATCGCCTGCGGTGCCGTCATCGGGGCCGGTCTGGGCGAGAGCGCGCGCGCCGCCCTGATGACCCGTGGCTTTGCCGAAATGAACCGTCTTGCCCATGCGCTGGGCGCGCACCCCCAGACGCTTGCGGGCCTCTCGGGCTTTGGTGATCTGGCGCTCACCTGCACCTCTGACCAGTCGCGCAACTACCGCTACGGCCTGAGCATCGGCAAAGGCGCAGGGTTTGATCCCTCCCTTACCGTCGAAGGTTCCGCCACCGCCCGCGCCGTCTTGGCCCGCGCAAGGGCGCTCTCTCTCGATATGCCCATCACCCATGCCGTCACCGCGCTTGTCACAGGCGAATTGCACGTGGCGCAGGCGATGGATATGCTGCTGTCACGCCCATTAAAGGAAGAATGATGCTCATTGCCCTGATCGCCCGCGACAAACCCGGTGCTCTGCAAACCCGCCTCGACACCCGCGAGGCCCATGTCGCCTATCTCAAGGACACCGGCGTCGTGTCTCAGGCCGGTCCGCTGCTCGATGACGCAGGCCAGATGATCGGCTCACTTGTCATCCTCGACGTGGCCGATATGCAGGCAGCACAGGATTGGGCCGCCGCTGATCCCTACGCCAAGGCGGGGCTTTTCGCCAATGTCGAGCTGATCCCGTGGAAAAAGGTCATCTGATGCGCTATTGGCTGTTCAAATCCGAACCCTCAACCTGGGGCTGGCAGGATCAGCTGGCCAAGGGCGACGCGGGCGAGGAATGGGACGGCGTGCGCAACTATCAGGCCCGCAATTTCATGCGCGAGATGGCCGTGGGCGACCGTGGCTTTTTCTACCATTCCCAGAGCGAAAAAGCCGTGGTTGGCACCGTCGAGGTCATCGCCACCGCACATCCCGACAGCAAATCCGACGATCCACGCTGGGAATGCGTGGATATCAAGGCCGTCGCCTCCGCCAAGACACCTGTCACGCTCGACACGATCAAATCCGATCCGCGTCTGGCCGATATGGTGCTGGTGAAAAACTCTCGCCTCTCAGTGCAGCCCGTCACGGCCGACGAATGGCGCATCATCTGCGATATGGCAGGCCTTTCGGGCTAGGGCGTGTTGCGCCCCATGGAAAACACACCCGTCCCGGGCCTGACCCGGGACCTCGCCGAGACAACATGGGCCCCGGGGCGATGTGACCCCGATCAGACGCAAGGCGCTCTAATCCTCTTTGCCCCAGCCTTCGGATTGCATTTCGCGCATGCGGCTGGCGGTGCGCTCAAACTCGAACGATCCCTCGCCTTCGATATAGAGGTATTCCGGAACCGCCGCCGCCGAACAAATCAGCCGCACGCGCGCCTCATAAAGCGCATCAATGAGCGTCACAAACCGCTTGGCCTCGTTGAAATTGCTGCGCCCCATCTGTGGGATGTTTTCTAGGATCAGCACCCGCGCCGCTTCGGCCAAGGCCAGATAATCCGCCGGTCCAAGGGGATTGCCGCAAAGATCATAAAACGTGGCCCGCGCCACGCCATTGTGAAACGCCGGTATTTCCACCGCCCGCTTGTTCACGATAATCGTATGCGGCCCGCCGCGACCCTCGGTCAAACTGTGCCAAATCGTCTCTATCTCGGCCCGACTCTCGGCATTGATCGGGGTGAAATAGCTCGGGCTGCCGGTCAGACGATCCTGCCGGTAATCGGTCGGGCTGACCATTTCATGCAGGACCATCCGCTCTTTCAAAAGCTCGATGAAGGGCAGAAACAGCTGCCGGTTTAACCCATTCTTATACAGGTCATCCGGCACCCGGTTCGAGGTTGTGACCACAACCACCCCCGCCGCAAACAGCGCCTCGAATAGCCGCCCCACGATCATTGCGTCCGTGATATCGGTGATCTGCATCTCATCAAAGGCCAACAGCCGCACCGATTTGGCCACCTCCGCCGCCACCGGGGCCAGCGCATCCGCCTCGTTGCGCGCTCGTGCGGCATGCAGCCCGGCATGGATTTCCTGCATGAAGGCATGGAAATGCACCCGTCGGCTGGGCACGGCCAATGTGCTTACAAACAGGTCCATCAGCATGGATTTGCCGCGCCCGACCCCGCCCCAGATATAGAGCCCCTTGGGCGGCTCTGGCGCGCGGCGAAACCAGCCCTTGCGCGGGGCCTCGTCGAGGCCTGCACGAATCCGCTCGAACTCGGGCAAAAGCGCCTCTTGCGCCGGATCGCGGGTCAATTTGCCATCGGCCACAAGGCGGGCATAAAGATCAGGCAGGGTTTCCATCGGCCTAGCGCGCGCCGCGGGCCAGCTTCTGCATGACGCCCACCAATTCGGCGCTGATCCCCGGCTCTGACAGGGCATGCCCCGCCACGGGGATCATCCGCAGATCGGCACCCGGCCACCGCTCGGCCAGCCGATGCGCCGTCACCGGCGGGCAGATCATGTCATAGCGCCCCTGCACGATCGTGCCCGGAATATGCGCGATGCGCGGCATGTCATCCAGAATCTGCCCATCATGATCCAGAAATCCACGATGGGTGAAATAGTGATTCTCAAGCCGGGCAAAGGCGCGGGCGTAATCGGCGGGGCTATCACCACCCACCCCGGTGGAATGCACCGTCGCCAGTGCATTTTCCCAGGCTGACCATGCCTTGGCATGGGTCACTTCCTCGCTCAGGTTGCCCGAGAAAAGACGGCGGTGATAGGCGGCAATCAGATCGTCGCGCTCATCTTCTGGGATCAATTCCACGAATCGCGCCCATGTTTCCGGCCAAAACGCCCCGGCACCGCCCCCATAGAACCAATGCAATTCCGCCTCGGTCATGGTGAAAACCCCACGCAGCACCAGATGCTGCACCGGCGTAGGGTGCGCCTGCGCATAGATCAGCGCCAGCGTCGCCCCCCAACTGCCGCCGAACACGATCCAGCGGTCGATGCCCAAGGTCCGGCGAATCAACTCGATATCCGCCACCAGATGCCATGTCGTATTCGCCTCGACACTGGCATGCGGGCGCGACCGGCCACAGCCGCGCTGATCAAACAGGATGATCCGGTAAACCGCCGGATCAAAATAGCGCCGCATCGCCGGGCTGCAGCCACCCCCCGGTCCGCCATGCAGCACAATCACCGGCAGGCCATCGGGGTGGCCCGATTGCTCCATATAAACGCTGTGCCCATCGCCCACATCCAGCATACGCCGGTCAAAGGGCTCGACCGGAGGATGGAGATATTGCACTGCGCTCTTTTGGCCTGAGAATTTGTCCATGAATGTCCTATATATGCCGCAAGACCAAAAGAGCATATGGAGAGCAGAATGCAAGCCGCTCAGAGCACGATTGATCCCACCGAGGTCGCCAAGTTCGAGGCGATGGCCGCTGAATGGTGGGACCCGAACGGAAAATTCAAGCCCCTTCACATGCTCAACCCCTGTCGGCTGGATTACATCACAACCCAGATTGCGGCAGAGTTCGACCGTGATTTGCGCGATCAGACGCCCTTTGCCGGGCTGCGCCTGCTTGATATCGGCTGCGGTGGCGGTCTTTTGAGCGAACCGATGGCGCGTCTGGGTGCAACCGTGGTCGGGGCCGATGCCGCCCCCCGCAACATTCCCGTGGCCCAAGTCCATGCCGCGCAATCCGGGCTCGACATCGACTATCGCCACACCACCGCCGAGGATCTGGCCGCAGCAGGCGAACAATTCGACGTCGTGCTCAACATGGAAGTGGTCGAGCATGTGGCCGATCCGCTGACCTATCTCACGGCCTGCCAGCAGCTTTTGAAACCGGGCGGGCTCCACATCTGCTCGACCATCAACCGCAACCCCAAAAGCTATGCGATGGCTATTGTGGGCGCGGAATATGTCATGCGCTGGTTGCCAAAAGGTACGCATGACTGGGCCAAATTCATCACGCCAGACGAGCTATACGATCTCTTGCGCAACGCCGCGCTCGAACCTGTGGATCGCAAAGGCTTTGTCTTTAACCCGATCACATGGGGCTGGCGCCTGTCAGACCGGGACCTGAGCGTAAATTACGTGACGGCAAGCGTGAAGCGCTGAGGCGCGGGTTGCTGGGCCGGGGACTAGCGAAGCAACGGCCATGGATGCCACTTAATGCCAGTCAAGTCCGTATGACTTCACGGTGAAGCGCTCCCTCTCGAAATCGCTAGGCCGCGGGACGGCCCAGCGATCCGCGCGGCGGCGCTCCGCGCCTTGTTCCGCGCGGGTAGCAGACGAACTCACGTCCCCGGCTCCAGCCGCGCCCGTAATTCCCGCAGAACCGGAAGGCTGGCGCGCACGCGATCTTCGCCCAGATCGCGGATCAGGTCCGACACCATTGGCGTGATCGCCGCCATTGCGGCATCGCGCGCCTGACGACCCGAGGGGCTGATCGCCACCATCTTGCGCCGCGCATCATCCCAATCGGGGCGGATATGCACATATCCCGCCCACTCCAGCTTGGACAGGGTATTGGTCATCGCCCCGCGTGTGACATGGAAACTTTTCGCCAATTGTGCCGGGCTCCGCTCATCCCCGATCCGCGCCAGATGGTTGAGAACCGAAAAATGCGAGATTTCCATCCCCTTCGGCAACACCCGTGTCAGACGGCTGCGGATCAACTGCTCATTCGTAAGGATCTCGCTAAACAGCGCCACGGCAAGGGAATTGCTGGTCGTATCGGTCATTCAGGGCCCGTCAAACGCTCTATCATGGCGCAGCGAAGGCACGCGCCTGCGCGCTTGTGCCACCGCATCAGGGTCAAGATCAACCATCACGATGCCCGGCTCAACGCCACCATCGGCAAGAACCTCTCCCCATGGTGCCACAACCATACTGTGCCCATGGGTTTGACGGGTGCGTCCAGTTGTCGCGGCATGGATGCCGGTCTGTGCCGGAGCCAGCACAAAACACCCGGTTTCAATGGCACGGGCGCGCAACAGCACCTCCCAATGCGCGGCCCCGGTCACATGCGAAAACGCCGCCGGAACGGTCAGCACAGTGGCCCCCGCCTGCGCCAGACGCCGGTGCAAATGCGGGAAACGCACGTCGTAACACACCGTCATCCCCAGCTTGCCCAGTGGCATATCGGCCAGAACCGCCCGATCACCGGGGCGAAACCCATCCGATTCGCGATAGGTTTCTTCAGGAGTGACATCCACATCGAACATATGAATCTTGTCATAGCGCGCGACAATCTCGCCATCCGGGCCAATCAGAAACGACCGGTTGGCAAAGCGCCCATCGGGATCATCGGTTTTGAGCGCGAGCGACCCGATCAAAAGCCAGACACCGGCCTTTGCCGCGCGCGCACGCAGGCCCGCCAGTGTCGGATCGCTCTCTTCGGGGTGCAGCACGGCATTTTGATGCGTGCGGCTGCCCGAAACACAATTGGTAACCTCAGGCGTCAGGATAAACTTGGCCCCATCCGCAATCGCCGCATCCATCATAGACAGCGTGACCGCCAAATTGGCCTCGGGGTCATCGCTGCTACTCAGCTGCAAAAGCGCCGCGCGCATCGCCGTCACCCGCGCAACAGCGCGTCAAGCTTGCCCGCCTGTTCCAGCGCATAAAGATCATCACAGCCACCCACATGGGTGGTGCCTATGAAAATCTGCGGCACTGTATGGCGGCCATTGGCGCGCTTCATCATCTCAGACTTGCGCGCGGGCTGTGCCAGCACGTTGATTTCTGAAAAATTAACGCCTTTCTTCTGCAACAGGCGTTTGGCCGAATGGCAAAACCCGCAGAGCGGTGAGGTGTAGATTTCGACTGGTTTCATGATTGGGATCCCCGGTTCGCTGTCGCGCGAACTTAGGCATCCTTGACGGCGCGCGCCAGTGTCACAACGCTCACTTCCCCGCTACCGGCTGAAAAACAGGCCTGCGTCGCCACCGATAGCGTCGCCCCCGAGGTCATGACATCGTCAACAATCAGCACCGAACGCCCGGCAATCAATCCCCTATGCCGCGCCGTTACTCGAATCGCATCCGTCAGCATGGCGTGTCGCGCCTCGACACTCAGCCCCTTCAGGCTCTGCGTGCGTTTGAACCGCGTCAGCAGGTCAGGGCAGCATGGCAAACCGGTCTCGCGCGCCAATCCCTGCGCCAAAAGCGCCGATTGGTTGAACCGCCGCGACAGCATCCGCCCCCAATGAAGCGGAATGGGCGCAATCAGCGTATCGGGCCGCAACAGGGGCTGCGCCGCCCGCGCCATCCACTTTGCCGCCGGGCGCACCACATCGTGCCGGTCGCCATGCTTGAGCATGAGGATCAGTTTGCGTCCATTCTCATGATAGCGAATCGCCGCGCGCCCCTGCGACCACGGCCGCGCCATGCGCAGGCAGTCATCGCAATGCGCGGCCTCCGCATGCCCCTCACCGGGCAAAGGCACGCCGCAGGTCTCGCAGACCAGCCCCGAGATGAACGGCGTATCCCGCCAGCACGGGCCACAAAGACCGAAATCGCTATCCACCACCGCGCCGCAAAGCGTGCAGCGGGCGGGATAAACCATGCGAACCGCCGTTTGAAAAGCTGCTGCCAGCACTCTATCCTTGCCCCATGACCCAAACGCTCCTGACAGATCGCGCCGCCCTCACTCGCAACCGCCTGCGCGCCCAGCGCGCACCGGCGCTCTTTCTGCACGAGATAGCGGCGGATGAGGTCGAGGATCGCCTGACCTTGGTTAACAAATCCTTTACCGCACCCGCCGTGGTGACGGGTTTTCCGCATTTCTGGCAATCCCGGCTACCAGAGGCGCGCATCGTCGCGGATGATGAGGTGCTGATGCTGGAACCCGGCGCGCATGATCTGGTCATCCTCGCCCTCTGCCTGCATTGGGCCAACGATCCTGTGGGTCAGCTTATTCAGGCCCGCCGCGCGCTGCGCCCCGATGGCCTGCTGCTCGCCGCGCTCTTTGGCGGTGGCACGCTGCACGAATTGCGCAGCGCCTTGGCTCAGGCCGAAGCAGAGGCCAGCGGCGGCCTCTCGCCCCGCGTCCTGCCCATGGCCGAAATCCGCGATCTGGGCGCGCTGATGCAACGCGCGGGCCTTACCCTGCCGGTGGCCGATACTTTGCCGCTTCGCACCAGCTATGCCGATCCTCTGGCGCTGATGCGCGACCTGCGCGCCATGGGCGAATCCAATGCGATGAGCGCGCGCCATCGCGCACTAACCCCGCGCCGCATGCTCTACCGCGCCTGCGACATATATTCACAAGCCTTTGGTATGGATGACGGACGCATCCCCGCCACATTCGAGATGATCTTCCTCACCGGCTGGGCCCCTGACGCTAGCCAGCCCCAGCCACTGCGCCCCGGATCAGCCAGCGCACGCCTTGCCGATGCGCTTGGCGCGGTGGAAACCCCGTTGAAAGATTGACCTTTCAGGCACAGCCTATATGTCACCCCTGTCCCGGAACACACAGGAATGACCAAGCCATGCTTGATGCCAGCCATGATGCCGCCCGCCCAGAACACGCCGCCGCCGATCACCCCAAGGTGCCGCGCGCGAAAACCGGTGTGCTCTTGGCCAATCTCGGGACACCGGATCACTACACCTACTGGCCCATGCGCCGCTATCTCAACGAGTTCCTGTCGGACCGCCGGGTGATCGACTACAGCCCGTGGAAATGGCAGCCGCTGTTGCAGCTCATCATCCTGACCAAGCGGCCCTTTACCAGCGGGCATGCCTATAAATCCATCTGGAACGAGGATAAGGGCGAAAGCCCCCTGATGACCATCACCCGCGACCAGACCACCAAAATGGCCGCCGCGATGCAGGAGCGCTATGGCGATCAGGTCATGGTGGATTTCTGTATGCGCTATGGCAATCCCTCAACCAAATCCAAAGTGCGCCAGATGGTCGAGGCGGGCTGCACCCGCATTCTCTTCTTTCCGCTCTATCCGCATTACGCCGGTGCCACCTCGGCCACCGCGAATGATCAGTTTTTTCGCGCCTTGATGGATGAGACATGGCAGCCCATTGCCCGCGTGGTCGAACCCTATTTCCAGAACCCGCTCTATATCGAGGCGCTCGCGCAATCAGTCGAACGCGCCTACGCAGAGGTTGAAAAGCGGCCAGAGATCCTTGTGGTCTCCTATCACGGCATGCCAAAACGCTACCTGATGCAGGGCGACCCCTATCATTGCCAATGCCAGAAAACGACCCGCCTGCTCAAAGAGCGGCTGGGTTGGGAAAATACCGAGATCACCACGACGTTTCAGTCGGTCTTTGGCCCCGAAGAATGGCTCAAGCCCTATACCGTAGACGAAGTGGCCCGCTTGGCCCGCGAAGATGGCAAAAAGCGCATCGCGGTGATGGCCCCCGCCTTTTCCGCCGATTGCATCGAGACATTGGAAGAGATCAACGAGGAAATCCGCGAAAGTTTCGAAGAGGCCGGCGGTGAAGAATTCACCTATATCCCCTGCCTCAACGACGATGACGCCCATATCAAGGCGCTCTCCTCCATTGTAGAAACCAATCTCAAAGGCTGGCTCGATTAAAGCTAGCCCGCCCCTTGGCAGTGCCCGGATGCGGTGATCTTGGTGGTCCCACCTGAACTGCCTCTTTTATGGCGAGGGTAAAGATGTCGTATCGCAGCGCGACGATCACGGGCGGCCCGGTTGCAGTGATCGGAAGCGGGCTTGCAGGCATAACAGCAGCGATGCGCCTTGCGGATGCCGGGCTCCGGGTGGTGCTGTTCGAGCGCAATGAAACGCTCTTTTCCGGTGCAAGTGCCGTGTGCGAGGGCAAAATCCACCTAGGATATACCTATGTGCTCGATTCCAGCCATACGACAACGCGGCGGCTTCTCTCAGGGGCGGTGCGTTTTCGGCCAATCTTGACTCGCTGGATACCCGAGGCCGGTCTCGGACTGTCAGAAAAACCGTTTCTCTACGCCTGCCCGCGTGACAGCATGGTGCCCAAGGACGGGGTCGCAGCCCATCTCGCGCAGACTCAGGAGGAAGCCGATTCTTGCGGAGCGGACCTGATATGCAAACGCGACCTGCGCTTGCGCCCTCTTAACGCCAGCGAATTGGGCGCCCTCTTCGACACGACCGAAATTTCGGCCGCATGGGAAACCAACGAGCTTGCAAGCTCTCCAAGGACGAAACGGCCCTTTTTGTTATCTGCCCTTGGCGCGCAGCCTCTGGTGGAAGCGCGGACAAAGGCCGAAGTCACAGGGATCACCCGCGAAGATGATCACTTGGTGATAACATGGGGGGCCGATGGCCTGCGCGAGAAATTCGGCGCAGTCATCAACGCAAGCTGGGAACAGCGGCTGCGGCTTGACCAGTATCTAAACCTGTCGCCACCGCGCCAAGCCTTGCATCGCTTCAAATGCGGCTTGCATCTTCAGAGCGAAGACCTTGCAGAGCGCACACCCAACGTGACCTTTGTCATTGGCGAATACGGCGACACGGTCGCATACGGAGACAGGGTTTACGCAAGCTGGTATCCGGCAGGCATGTTGAAAAGCGAAGTCGCGCTGGCACCTGATCCGGCACCGGTCTGCATAACGCCCAGCACAGCCCGGCACATCACCGAACAAAGTATCGCGGCCCTCGCGCGCTATATGCCCGGCTACGGTAACGCGCTTGCGGAGTATACAAACGATTTCGAGGTGCGGGGCGGATACATTTCAGCCTGGGGCACCTCTGGCATCACCGATCCCAACAGCGGATTGCACAGCCGGGCAGAAATAGGTGTGACAAGCCTGCCAAGGTATCACTCGATCAACACCGGCAAATACGTTATGGCACCGAAATACGGAGAAGAGGCAGCTTTGCGCGTGTTGTCTGAGATGGGGCTTGATGCGTGATCACCGTATGTATTCCCGCCTATCAGGCCGGTGCCTTCATCGGCGAAACGGTGTCCTCCGTCTTGGCGCAAAGTTTCGATGATTTTCGTATCGAGATCGCGATCGACCCATCCGAAGGGGATAAAGACAGCACAGAGGCGGCGCTAGAGCCGTTTCGCGACGATCCGCGCGTGAATATCTCTACCAATCCCCGACGTCTGGGATGGGCCGGAAACTTCAACGCGCTGCTGCAGCGGGTAGAAACCCCGTTCTATGCCCCGCTCCCCCATGACGACATTTGGGCGCCCGACTATCTCGCAACGTTCTTTCCTTTGGTCTCTGAACACCAAAAGGCATCGGTTGCTTATGGCGATATGACGATGTTTGACGCCAATGGGACTACCGGATTTAGATCGGTGGCCTTGCCGCAGGGCGAGGATCGGATGACACATCTGATCCGCTTTATGGTGCAGGGGGCCCATGCCATGCCGTGGCGCGGCGTGACGCGCCAAAGCGCCGTCGCAGTGACCCAAGGCTTCCCAACAGATTTATGGGGCGGATTTGCAGTCGAGGCGGAATACGCCCTCGGTCTTCTAGAGGCCGGGCCAGTAATTCATGTTCCAAAAGCGCTCTATCGCAAACGGGTCTTTCAGCCACAAGAACGCATGTCTGCCTCAAAGGCCCGCACCATAGACTGGGCGGTAGAAGACCGTTTGAACGCTTGGAATAGACATTGCCACGCGTTTGAGGTTCGGATGCGGCGGATGATGTCGACATTCAAACCCACCAGCGATGAGGTTTTTCTGGCTGAATTGGCGTTTCGCGCCGCGATGCTCATGCGACGCCATTCCTTTGTGACACCGGGGCTGGACAAGGCCGAACTCGCATCACTGGCATCGCTGCGCTCTTACCTACCCTCGATAGATCACCCGCTAACCCCATGCGTGGCTGAGCAACTTAGGTGGTTTGACCGCGCTGCGCAAAGTCGGACAGAGTAACTGCCCATGTCTGGGACCAATCCCAATCAGGCACAAAAAAAGGCAGTGGTTTCCCACTGCCTTTTCTTTTGGTGCCGTTGCCGGACTTAGTCAGCAGCGATAACAGCCGCGACGATTGCCAGCAGAACCAGCGGAACCCAAACGCCAGCGGCGGACGAGCTTGCAGCGGTTTCTTCAACAACGACCGGTGCCTCGATAACGGGCTCCGACAGGTTGCCTGCAAAAGCGGTCGAAGCAGCGGCGCTCAGGGCAGCAGCGAGAACGAGTTTCTTCATGATTATCCTCCAGATTTTGGCATGACGTTGCAATATACAACGCCAAGCACCCAAGACTTAACCTCGTAAGATTTTCTAATCAGCAATCCAGAGCGATTGCAATTCTATCTTGGGTCCGCCACCCAACAAATCGCCTCTTTTTCGTCAAATTAGCAACACCTGCGTGCCAACCTTGGTCAAAGAGAACAATTCCGCGATGTGCTCGTTGTAAAGTCCGACACAGCCATTCGACGACCGCCGCCCAATCTTGCGCGTGTCATGGGTGCCGTGAATGCGGTAATAGGTCCAACTCAGATAAAGCGCGTGGGTGCCCAGCGGATTATCCGGCCCCGGCGGCACAAAGGCCGGCCATTCCGGATTGCGCTTGAGCATCGAGGGCGTCGGGCGCCAGCTTGGCCCCTCCACCTTTTGCACCACCGATGTGCGGCCACGCCGCGTCAAATCGTCGGTCAGCGGCACCGAGGATGGGTAAAGTTTATAAACCGACTGATCCGCGCTCCAGAAATGCACCGCGCGCGAGTCGATATCGACCAGAATAGCCCCGTTGTTCAGGTTCGAAAAATAGGGCCGCCAATCCAGCATCCGGAACCCGGAAATATTGCGCCGCACCGTTTCTTCTTCTAGGCCACGCTCCAGTTCGACGGTATCCGCACCGTCCACACCTTGCGCAAGTGCCGGGGCACCCAGCAACGCCGCTGCTCCGGTCAGAAACGTGCGCCGGTTCCACGAAATCCGAGAGTCATGGGTCATGTGAGAAACTCCAGTCAGGCAAGCCGATGATCCGTAAGGTATAGGGTGCCAAGATTTCCGCCGCAAATCAAGAAAGTCACAACGCGCGATGTTCTGCGCATGTGGGTTTGAATCGCAACGCAAGCCGGGCTAAAGCAGAGGTCTAAACAATTTTCGGGTGGTTCTGCATCATGGCGCGTCTCTACATCCTGTTGGTCTCGGCTCTTTTGGCTCTTTCCGCCTGCGCCGCACCGCCCCCACCACAATTGGGCTCGGATGGCAAACCGCTGCCGCGTGTCTACCGAATCGCAGCGGGCCAGACCTCCGAGGTGCAGTTCCGCATGCTCGATTCGGTCAATTCTCTGCGTCAGGCCGCCGGTCAGCCGCCGCTCACACTTGATTCTGCCCTCACCGCCGCCGCCGCAACCCATTCGCGCGATATGTCGGTGCAGAATCGCCCCTGGCACTTTGGCTCAGATGGCTCCTCGCCGCTCGACCGCGTGCGTCGCGTTGGATATTCTGGCTCCCTCGTCGGCGAAACCATCTCGGAAACCTACGAGACAGAGCTTCAAACCCTCGCCGCTTGGATGGAACAAGAGGGCACGCGCCGCGTGATCCTCTCTCCCGAGGCGCGCAAAATGGGCTTTTCCTGGCTTCAAGAGGATGGCGGCAAGATCTGGTGGACAATGATCCTCGGCACCTGATCACGCATTAATCGTGATCGGCGTCCCGTCACGGACCATGGCATAGACATCCTCCATCTCGCGATTCTTGACCGAGATACAGCCAGCCGTCCAATCTGGGCTTAAAAAGGCCAGTGCGTTCGGCTCGCCATGGATGAAGATATCTCCACCCGGTGATTTGCCCAAGGCCTTGGCATAGGCAATATCCGCCTCATTGGGATAGGAAATCCCAAGCGACAGATGAAACGAACTGTTGGGATTGCGCCGGTCGATGTGATACTCGCCCTCGGGCGTGCGCCCATCCCCCTCGAATTGCTTATGCCCCGAAGGCGAAAAGCCAAGATCAACCTTGTACCGCTCCAGCGTGCGATTGTGATGCAAGAGAAACATCTCTCGCTCACCCTTGTTGACAATCACCCGCGTCACATCGGGGCCACGATAGGTGCGAAATTTAGAATCCTGCCTGCTACACGCTGCCAAGGCGCTCAGCCCCGCCAGCAACACGAACCGTCTGTTAGATTTCATTGTTTTTATCCGCTCACTGCTCGTGATTCTAATACCAAAAAAAATGCGGGGCTTGGTAGAAAAATTGCTCCGTTCACGCCTTATTCAGTGTGAATCCGGCCACCAATTCCACATGCGCCGACCAACGGAATTGATCCACCACCCGCACCGGACCCATCACATAGCCCGCCGCAATCAGGGTCTTGGCGTCTCGGGCAAATGTCACCGGATTGCAGGACACATAGGCCAGCCGGGGCAGGCGCGCGCGGGCAATCTCGGCAATCTGCGCCTCGGCGCCGGCACGCGGCGGATCAATCACCGCCCCGTCATAGCGCGCCAACTCATCCGCCAAGAGCGGTCGACGAAAAAGATCACGCGCCTCTGTGCTCAGCGGATAGAGCCCCGCAGCCCCACGCCGTCCGGCATCCAGCGCCGCCAGCATCTCGGCCTCCCCCTCAACCGCATGTACTTGCGCCCGCTGCGCCAAAGGCAGGGCAAAGGTGCCGCAGCCAGCAAAAAGATCAACGATCCGCCGCGCCCCCGCCAAAATAGTCTCTGTTTGCGCCAAAAGCGCCGCTTCACCCTCTGCCGTGGCTTGCAGGAATGCACCCGGCGGCGGCACAACCCGTGCCCCGCCAAACACCTGCACCGGCGCGCGCCGCGTCACCACAACCTCGTCCTCCCAGGCCAGCCGCGCCAGATCATGCCGCTCAGCCAACGCCGCCAGCGCAATCCGCAGCGGTCCATCCAGCGGCTTGCCATCCGTAACCGCCACATCCAACCCAACCAAAGACCGCGTGACGCTGACCGCCAGCGCCGCCTTCCGGCTCGTGCCTGTCTCGGCCAGATCACAGGCCACGCTAAGGCCGCGCATCACCTCGGGATGCAGCAGATGGCAATCAGGGACCTCAATGATCACATCGCTGCCACGGGCATGAAACCCGGCCATCGCCCCCTTTTTCGTGCGTTTTGCAGCAAATGTTGCCCGCCGACGGGATCGCGGTGGCGAAATATGGATCGGCTGAAATTCAGCCACGATGCCATGCGCTGCCATCGCCGCGCGCACCACCTCTTGCTTCCACGACGCAACAAACCCGTCTGACGCATGTTGCACCTGACATCCGCCACAGGATCGGAAATGCCGACAGGGCGCGCTCACCCGATCCGAGGATGGCAAAAGAATGCGCACATCGGTCAGGGTTTGACCGTTCAAAGTGCCCGAAACCCGCTCACCGGGCAGGGTCAGAGGTGCGTACACCGGCCCCTCGGCAATGCCGTCGCCCTGATGCCCCAACCGTATGATGTCATGCTCGCTCATGCCTGCGCCTTTACCCCGCGCCGCGCCGCTATAAAAGCCCGCTCACAGCAGATCGTCGCGTGTCAGCGCAAACCCCGACTCGATCCAGCGCCGCTCCAACGCGTGCAACCGTTCACCCAACGCGGGGCCGGTATACTCTGGCATCAGGTCTGCCGCTGTCACTGGAAACCTTGCCTTGGCCCCTTTCGCCAAATCCTCGGCATCGCGCGCCTGCCAGGGGTTTTCCAGCAGCGCCGCGCGCAACAGCAAGATCGCGCGCCCCTCCGCGAACCCGTGGCGATAGCCCAACTCTGCCGCGTGCATCATGTCTGCCGCCGCGCCCCTCAAACTATCCAGCCGCCGCGCCTCTGCCCGCGACAGGCGCAACCGCTCCGCAGCCGCCTCACCCCCCAGCGCGGCCAACCGTAGAATCGCGTCTGGGGCTGTGTTTGTCTCTGATTCCAGATGCACCAACAGCGGCAAGGCGCGCGCATCGCTTCCCGGCAGAACCGCAGCCAACACTCCCGTCGCCTGCATCGCGGCCACAGACGGTGCCGGGTCAGGTGCGGCGAGCAGCTTGCGCATTTCCGCCCCCACACGCTCGCGCGACAGCCCAACAATCCCTTCGACATTGCCAGCACAGGCCGCCAACCCCTCGGCATCAAGCCCGCCTTCGGGATCACCATACCAGGCATGAAACCTGAAAAACCGCAGAATACGCAGATAGTCCTCGCGAATCCGTTGATCGGCATCCTCGATAAATCGCACCCGCCGCGCGCGCAAATCCTCCAACCCGCCCAAAGGATCGACCACGGCACCATCAGTCTGGGCATAAAGCGCATTCATCGTAAAATCGCGCCGCCGCGCATCGGTGCGCAAATCGCTGGCAAAGGCCACCACCGCATGACGACCAAAGGTCTGCACATCCTCGCGAAAGGTCGTAACCTCATGGCCAATGTGACCCGAAACCACCGTAATCGTGCCATGTTCAAGGCCCGTCGGCACCGGCTTTAGCCCCGCCGCATGGGCCAGCTCCATCACCATCTCGGGCCGGGCATCGGTGGCGATATCAATATCCCCCACCGGCATCTCCAACAGCGCGTTGCGCACACAGCCGCCGACAAATAGCGCCTGATACCCCGCCTCGGTCAGCATGGCACAGACCGCCTGCGTCGCCTTATCCTCGATCCATGCGCCAGAAACTTTCATTCCGGCTCCGCCAGATCCGCCAGGTTACGCAGAATGCGCGCCGTCGCCCCCCAGATGTAATAGGGGCCATAGGGCACCGCATAATAGCGCCGCCAATCCCCCCGCCAGCGGCGCTTTTCGACCCTATATCGGCCCAACTCTAGCAAATGCGCCAAAGGCACGTCGAACACCTCATCGACTTCGCCCTGCTCGGCCCGCGGCTCGAACGCCCCATGCACCCGCGCCAGAACCGGCGTCACGTCAAAGCCGGTCACGGTCTCGTGCCGGGGCAAGAACCCCAGCACCTCGACGCTGCGCTGGTCTAGCCCGATCTCTTCCTCCGCCTCCCGCAGCGCGGTGGCCGTGATATCAGGATCACCCGCATCCTGCTTGCCGCCCGGAAACGCAATCTGCCCCGGATGATGCCGCAACTTCGAGGACCGTTTGGTCAGAATCACGCGCCCCTCGCGCACCGGCACCAATACCGCCGCCGCCCGCAATCTGCGCCCTTCGGGCAAAACAACACCGGGATTTAGATCATAATCCGACGAAGGCGCGCGCGCCGCCCGCAATGCGCGCAGCGCTCGCTCCAGCGGATCAGTCACTGCCCCCCGCCCCGTCATCCTTGGCCTCAAACCCGACAGTGGCCGGGTCCAGCCGGTAATGCGCCCCGCAAAACTGGCAATCGGCGGTCACAATCCCCTCTTCGGTGGTCATGGTCGCAATATCACGTGCAGAATAGATCGACAGGCTGCTGCGCACCCGCTCTTCCGAACAGGTGCACCCAAACCGCACCGCCTGCATATCGAAAACTCGCGGCCCCTCTTCGTGAAACAGCCGCACCAAAAGATCCGTTGGCGCAATCGACGGGCCGATCAACTCCAGATCCTCGACCGTATCCAGCAAGACATTGGCGCGGTTCCAGTTTTCGGCATCGTCGCCGTCCAGAATATCCTGCGGCTGCAACAGCCCGCCATCGCCCGATCCGCCGTCATTGGCAAAGGGCGACGCCTTGGGCATATGCTGCAACATGACACCGCCCGCGCGCCAATGCTCCACACCGCCCGCCTCTGTCGATTTCCCGAAACTAAGCGCAAAACGCGTGGGCAACTGCTCGGACTGGGCAAAATACGCCTCGGCACAGTGGCGCAGCGCCTCTCCGGCAATGGGCGTAATCCCCTGATAGGGCGTGGTGCCCTGCCCCTGATCCAGCATCACGGCGAAATACCCCTCGCCCAACTGATCGAACGGGCGCGCATGGCTCAGCCGCTCTGCGTCGAAACTGGCATAGGCGCGCATCCGCGCAGGCTCGTCCGGCTCGCGTGGCCCATAGTAATCGGTGGCAATCATCCGCACCGCACCGCGCGTCTGCACCTGCAACGACAGCTTCCACCGCAGCTTGATCGTCTGCCCGATCAACGCCGTCAAAAGCGCCATTTCCGCAATCAGCGCTTCAACCTGTGGCGGGTAATCATGCTGTTTCAGAATCCCATCCAGCACCCCATCAAGGCGCACCACCCGCCCGCGAATATCCGCGCGGTCAAGTTGGAATGGCAGGATCGTATCATCCCAAGCGATTTTCTGTCCAAGTGTCATGGGCTTTCCTTTGGGTCTCGACTTGGCATATCGCGCCTGTACCGTCAGGACAAGCCAACCCCAAAAGAGGTGCCACGTGATCAGACGATTCGGAGACAGCCCCCGGCCCGATGTGGCCTATCGCCTGCGCCCCGGTGCCTATGCCATCCTACCGCATCGCGGGCGGCTGCTTGTGACCCATCAGGCAGAACCGCTGCCAGAATTGCAATTGCCCGGCGGCGGCATTGATCCCGGCGAATCACCCGTGCAGGCGCTCTATCGCGAGGTGTTCGAAGAAACCGGCTGGCTGATCGCACGGCCCCGACGGCTCGGGGCCTTTCGCCGGTTCACCTATATGCCGGAATACGGATTCTGGGCGGAAAAGCTCTGCATCATCTACCGCGCCCATCCGGTCCGACGCTTGGGCCCACCCACCGAGCCGGGCCATCGCGCGGTCTGGATCACACCGGAACAGGCAGCACGTGACCTCGGGAACGCTGGCGACCGGCATTTCGTCAGCCGGGAAACGCACTGCCTTTGAATTCCAGCAGTACCCCGGAAATATCATCATCAAAATCAGCATCCCCGGCAAAATCCGACAGTTTCCAGATCAATGATTCGAGCAGCGCCATGCCCCGCGTCTGCCGCAGATCCCGCAGGATATGCGCCAACCCCTCTTCTTGCAGCAGCGCCCCGGTTTGGCCCGCACATTCAATCACCCCATCGGAATGGATCAAAAGGCGATCACCCGGCCCCATCTGCACCTCGAATTGCTCAAACTCGGCCCCGTCGATCAACCCCACCGGCAAACCGCCCGCGCCCACAAATTCCACTGTGCCATCCGCGCGCTGCAACGCCGGATGCGGATGCCCCGCCTGCGACAGGATCACCCGCCCGCTCTCCAGATCGACATCCGCCAGAACAAGGGTGAAATAATGCTCGGTTTCCATCTCTGACATGATCAGCCGGTTCAGCATCGCAATCGCCTGCGCAGGCGGCCGTGCCACGAACCTTCCATCGCGGGTCTTGCGCAGGGCCAGGTTCTGCTCCGGCACAGAGGCCGACAGATACCCTGCCAGCCGCGCCGTCATCAGCGCCGAACTGATCCCATGGCCCGACACATCGATCCCGTATAGCCCGATGCGCGTGGCCCCAATCGGGAACATCCCCACCAGATCACCGCCCACATGCCCCGCCGATTGCAGCATCAAGGACACCTCGGCCGCGCCGAAATCGCGATAGCGTTCGCTCACCAGCGATTGCTGCAGCTTCTTGGCCTCGACCAAATCGCTATCGAGCGAATCATAAAGCGTCTGCAACTCGTCCAGCGTCGATTTGATCAGCCGGTTCTTCTCGGTCAACTCGCGCTGCATCCGCAGGATACGCGCCCCCGCCGAAATCCGCGCGCGCAGTTCGGCGGCATTGACCGGCTTGGTCAGAAAATCATCCGCCCCCGCATCAAGGCCCAGCGCCACCTCATCCTTGTCACTTTTAGAGGTCAAAAGGATGAAATACCCATAGCTCTCTTGTTGCAAGTCTCGGAACTTACGACAGAATTCAAGCCCACTTAACCCCGGCATCATCCAGTCGCTCATCACCAGATCAGGCGGTTGATCCCGGCACAGTCGCAGCGCCTCCTCGCCCGACTCGGCCTCCTGCACCTCGAATCCCCAGCGCTGCAACGAAGCGGTCAGGATGCGCCGCTGCAATCGGCTGTCATCCACCACCAGCACGCGCTGGATCACCCCGCCGCCCGCATCCGTCCCTGTCACCTGTTCCGCTCGTGATCGCACCGGGGCCACCTTTTACACTGTCCACCCCCTTCCTAGGCTCACAGGATTTAACGGGATATGAATGTTAAAATTCGCACGAATTTCCAGCCCAGCTTAACCCTTTATCAGCCCTTGGCGCCCAGTCTGATCCCATGTGTCGGAGGGTAGATGATGATCGACTGGGACCGCGTGCAGGACCTGCGCGATGAAATCGGGGCAGACGCCTTTGCCGAGGTGGTAGAGCTTTTCCTTGACGAGGTGGATACCGAGATCGGGAAACTGCGCCTGCCAAACGCGGGCCAGAACCTTGAGGCGCTGTTGCATTTCCTAAAGGGCAGCGCGCTCAACCTCGGCTTTACCGCCTTTGCCGATCTCTGTCACAGCGGCGAACGCGCCGCCGCCATGGGCGCGGGTGCCAGCGTTGATCTGACCGCCGTGCTCGATTGTTACGCGCACTCGAAATCTGAATTCGTGGCCGGTCTTGATCGGGTTATCGCCGCCTGAGGCTCAGATCAGGAACTCGGCCAGCACCTCATCGCGCGTGATATCGCGATATTCAAACCCGGCAGCATCCAGCCGCGTCAGGATCGGCGCAAAATTCTCGGGCCGCGTCGTCTCGATCCCAATCAGCACAGAGCCAAAGTTGCGCGCCGATTTCTTGAGGTATTCAAACCGGGCAATATCATCCTCGGGTCCCAGAATTTCCAGAAACTCGCGCAGCGCGCCGGGCCGCTGCGGCATTCGCAGGATAAAATACTTCTTCACCCCCGAAAACCGCTGCGCCCGCTCCTTCACCTCCGGCAAGCGCTCGAAATCGAAATTCCCGCCAGAGGTCACACAAACAACCGTCTTGCCCCGGATCACATCCGCCATATCCTTGAGCGCATCAACCGCCAGCGCCCCCGCAGGCTCAAGCACGATCCCCTCGATATTCAGCATCTCCAGCATCGTGGTGCAAAGCCGATCCTCTTCGATCACCATCGCTGCACTTGGCTCCATATCCGCCAGCCGCGCGAATGTGCGTGCCCCGATCTGCGCCACAGCCGCCCCATCGGCAAAGGTGTTCACATGCCGCAAGCGCACAGGTTCACCCGCCGCCAGCGCCGCACCCAGACAGGCACCCCCCGCCGGTTCCACCAGCGTCAGCGCGGCACGTGCGCCCACATAGCTGCGCACCCCCGCCGATAACCCGCCACCGCCCACCGGCAGGATTAAACGATCCGGCATGCCACCCAACTGCGCCTCGATCTCGACCGCAACGGATGCCTGCCCCTCAATCACATCCTCATCATCAAACGGCGATAGAAAATGCCCACCAACCTGCGCGCAATAGGCCTGCGCCGCCGCCAGCGTGTCGTCGAAATAATCGCCCGTCAGCCGGATCGCCACGGCATCGCCGCCAAACTTCTCGGTCTTGCCGATCTTTTGCTGTGGCGTCGTCACCGGCATGAAAATCACGCCTTTGACCCCAAAATGCCGGCACATATAGGCCACGCCCTGCGCGTGATTGCCCGCACTTGCACAGACAAACGTCGCCGTATCTGGCCGCGCCGCCAGCACCTTGCGCATCGCATTGAACGCGCCGCGCAGCTTGTAGGACCGCACCGGGCTCAGATCCTCGCGCTTAAGCAGGATTTCAGCACCATAGCGCTCGGACAGGTGATCATTGCGTTGGAGCGGTGTCGGCTCGAACACGGCGCGCATCGCGGCCTCTGCGGCGCGGGCATTTTCCTGAAACTCGGTCATGCCCGCCTCAGTGCCCCAATCACACCCCTCTGACAAGGCTCAGAGCGCGCGCTTTTCGATATAATAGCCGTAAAGCGTGGTCAGAATGCTGATATTGACCAGACCCGACACCACCGTGCCCAGCACCATCAACACGACCCCGATCACCGGCGTCAAAAGCAGCAACCCAAGCAAAAGCTGCAGCGCGAATTGCGCCACCCCCAGAATAAGAACAAGGATCAGAATCGTAGCGCTACTGCCTTCGGTCGCGGTCCACGCCTCTTTCAACGCAAGCGGCTTGCCAATCGCCGCCGCAGGCAGGATCGTCGAGAGCCGAAAGAACACCACATTGGCCGCGACGATCACCACGACACTCACAATCGTGACAATCAGTGGCACCACGCCGCCGACAACCCCAACCACCAGAAAGAGGGGCAGCATCAGGCCCATCATCACAAGGCCAAGCCAGAGCGAATGTCCGATATAAGACAGCATGCGATCCGTGCGCAGCATCGGCACCCAGCCTTGGGGGTATTCCGCCAAGAGGATAAAGCGGTGCCACGCCACAATGACCCAGAGCGCCAGACCGATCAGCACAAGCGCCAACAAGATTAGCCCCGCGATCTGTCCCCCCGTGGCGCCCTCCGTATCCGTCCCGTCCATCGAGACACCCAGAACCGCAAAAAGGACCAACGTCGCAATCCCGATCCCCATGGGCACCAGCACAATCCGGACCACCTGAGGCAGATTGTTGAAAATCATCTGCACTGAATGGATAAAAATACGCCACGCCGCCATAATCGCACCTTTTGACAATTGCCCGCCGTCGCTAGCACAACCAAAGGCGCAGTCAACCGCGTCCACTTGCCCATCACCGCAAAAGCCGCTACTCCGCCAGCCAGATTTGACGCAAGGGGAATGACATGTCCGCGCCCAAGAAAGTTGTTCTGGCCTATTCCGGGGGCCTCGATACCTCGATCATCCTGAAATGGCTGCAGACCGAATATGGCTGCGAGGTTGTGACCTTCACCGCTGATCTCGGTCAGGGAGAGGAACTCGATCCCGCGCGGCAAAAGGCCGAGATGCTGGGGATAAAGCCCGAGAATATCTATATCGAGGATGTCCGCGAAGAATTCGTGCGCGATTTCGTCTTTCCGATGTTCCGCGCCAATGCGCTCTACGAAGGGCTCTACCTCTTGGGCACCTCCATCGCCCGCCCGCTGATTTCCAAACGTCTGGTCGAGATTGCCGCGATGACCGGTGCCGATGCCGTGGCCCATGGCGCCACCGGCAAGGGCAACGATCAGGTCCGGTTCGAGCTGGCCGCTTACGCGCTCAATCCCGATATCAAGGTGATCGCCCCTTGGCGTCTCTGGGATCTGACCAGCCGAACCAAGCTGATCGCCTTCGCCGAGGAAAACCAAATCCCGATCGCGAAAAACAAGCGTGGCGAGGCCCCCTTTTCGGTCGATGCCAACCTGCTGCACACCTCCTCCGAAGGCCGCGTGCTTGAGGACCCCGCCGAAATGGCCCCCGATTACGTGTATCAGCGCACCGTCAGCCCCGAAGACGCGCCCGATACGCCTGAGTTCATCGAAGTCAGCTTCGAGCGTGGCGATGCCGTGGCCATCAACGGCACCGCCCTCAGCCCCGCAACCATCCTGACCGACCTCAATGAATTTGGCCGCAAACACGGCATCGGGCGGCTCGATTTCGTGGAAAACCGCTTTGTCGGCATGAAGTCGCGCGGCATCTACGAAACACCCGGCGGCACCATCCTGCTCGAGGCGCATCGTGGCATCGAACAGATCACCCTTGATAGCGGCGCGGGCCATCTCAAGGATTCGCTCATGCCGCGCTATGCCGAACTGATCTACAACGGCTTCTGGTTCTCGCCCGAACGCTATATGCTTCAGGCCGCCATCGACAAAAGCCAGGAACATGTCACAGGCACCGTCCGCCTCAAACTCTACAAAGGCTCGGTGTCCTGTGTTGGCCGCTGGTCCGATCACAGCCTCTATTCCGAGGCCCACGTCACCTTTGAAGATGACGCTGGCGCCTATGATCAAAAAGACGCGGCCGGCTTCATCCAACTCAACGCGCTGCGCCTAAAACTCCTTGCAGCGCGCGACCGCAGGCTCAAGGGCTAAGGATCATGGAGGCCGATTTCTGGCATACCCGTTGGGAAAACATGCAGATCGGCTTTCATGAAGGCGACGTAAACCGCATGCTTGCGGCCCATATCGGCGCGCTTGGTCTCAAGCCAGGCGCGCGGATTTTTCTGCCCCTCTGTGGCAAAACCCGCGATATCGCCTGGCTCTTGGCCCAAGGCTACCGCGTCGCAGGCGCGGAACTCAGTGACATCGCCGTGCGCCAGCTTTTCGAGGAGCTGGGCACCGTGCCGGAAATCACCGATCACGGCACCCTTCGCGCCTATGCCGCCCCCGGCGTCACTGTGTTTGCGGGCGACATTTTCGCGCTCACCCCCGATCTGCTCGGCTCTGTCGATGCAATCTATGACCGCGCCGCGCTGGTGGCGCTGCCGCCCGATATGCGCACCCGCTACACCACGCATATTGTGGCCCTTACGGCCACCGCCCCACAATTGCTCATAACCTTCGAATACGATCCCGCGATCATGGCGGGCCCACCGTTTTGCGTCACCTTCGATGAGGTGAGCCGCCACTACGCCACTCAGTACCGGATCACCACGCTCGCCAATCTCGACGTGCCCGGCGGGCTCAAGGGCGTCTGCCCCGCACGCGAAATGGCGCTGCATCTCACACCGCTCTAGGCCATCTATTGCCAAACGGCCCCATAAAAAGCGAAACATTGCTCAACACCGCGTGACCTCACGACGTCTTTGTTTGGCCTCTCCCTGCAATTGCGCCATGTTGCTGGCAATAGCAGGAGGGTTAAAACCATGCTGAGCAATGTTCGGAAACTCAAGGCAGCGCTGCTCGCAGGGCTTATCATCGTTGGCCTGTGCGTCCACGGTGGACGTGCCCATGCGGCAGAAACAGAAACGCTCATCGTCGCAGGCGGCTGTTTCTGGTGTGTCGAATCAGATTTTGAACAGGTCCGGGGCGTCATCGCGGCCGAGTCGGGCTTTACCGGCGGCACGGTCAAGAACCCCAGCTACAAACAGGTCACATCCGGCGGCACCGGTCATTACGAGGCCGTGCGCCTTACCTTCGACCCCGCCCAAGTCACCCGCGCACAACTCCTGCACCTGTTCCTTCGCTCGGTCGATCCAACTGACGCAGGCGGTCAGTTCTGCGACCGGGGTGACAACTATCGCACCGCGATTTTCGTCTCTGATCCGGCAGAAAAACAGATCGCCGAGGGGGCCATCGCTGAGGCAAAATCAGCCTTGGGCCAGAAGATAGTGACCCCCATTCTCAATGCTCAGCCCTTCTATGCCGCCGAAGCCTATCATCAGGATTATTACAAAAGCAGCGAAATCATCCTCACGCGCTTTGGCCCCCGAACCAAAGCCAGCGCCTACAAACTCTATCGCGACGCCTGCGGCAGAGATACCCGCGTCAAAGAGCTTTGGGGCAAGGATGCGCCCTTCGCCGGTCACTCCTGACCAAGAAACGCGGCCACCTCGGCCGCCAGGGGGATCGCTCCTGATGCTCCGGGGCGCGTAACCGCAAGGGCGGCAGCGCCAACCGCCCCTTGCAACGCCCGCTCTGGGTTCAGGCCCGCAGCCAACCCAGCCACCAAATACCCGGCCAGGGTGTCACCGGCGCCAGTCGTATCCACCGGAACAACCTTTCGCGCCGGAATAGTGACTGCATCTCGGCATCCTGCCTCTGTCCAGAGAACACCGCGCGCGCCCCGCGTAACACACAGCATCGGCACCTGAACCGCGCCCATGGCCTGCGTCATCTGCGCCGCCTCCCCCTCGTTCACCATCAAAAGGGTGACATGGGGCAGAACCGCCCGCAGCGCCGCCTCATCAAAAGGCGCAGCAGAATAGGCGACACGCATCCCCCTGTCTTGGGCCATGCGCGCCGCCTCAACCTGCACATTCGTCTCATTCTGTAGCATGAGCCAATCGCCCGGCCCCGCCTCCGCCAACGCGGCCTCAACATCCTCTATCCGCAAGGCCCGATTGGCCCCGGCGTGGATCAAAATCGCATTCTCGCCGCTCTGCTCAACTGTAACCACCGCATGGCCCGACGCCCCTTGGTCCCGGCGCACATGCCGCACATCCACGCCATCCGCAGACAAAAGCTCCACCATCCAATCGCCATCCGCGCCCACAGCGCCGATATGCACCACTTGCCCCCCGGCCCGAGCCACGGCAATCGATTGGTTCGCCCCCTTGCCACCCAGCAACCGCGCATAGCCCTGCGCCGTGACAGTCTCACCCGCATGCGGCAACTGCGCCAGGCGATAGACATGATCGGCATTGATCGACCCGAGATTGAAAATCATACCGCCCGCTTCTTTTTGGCCCAAATACTCAACTTTCTTTTCCAAGGATAACAGCCAGGCACCCGCCCGCAATCGCGCTTTGGTCTTTCACCCCGCAGCGTGGATTTGTAAGGTCGCTCAAGCAACAAGGGGGCGCAGGTGAATACCACGGGATCAACCGTCACGCCGATGATGGCACAATACCTAGAGATCAAGGCGCAATATCCCGAGGCGCTGCTTTTCTATCGCATGGGCGATTTTTACGAACTTTTCTTTGACGATGCCGCCGCCGCCGCCGAGGCGCTCGATATCGCGCTGACAAAGCGCGGCAAGCATCTCGAGCAGGATATTCCCATGTGCGGCGTGCCGGTCCATGCCGCCGAAGGCTATCTTTTAACCCTCATTCGCAAAGGGTTTCGCGTCGCCGTCTGCGAACAGATGGAGGATCCCGCCGAAGCCAAGAAGCGCGGGGCGAAATCCGTGGTCCGGCGCGAGGTGGTGCGCCTTGTAACCCCCGGCACCCTGACCGAGGAAAGCCTGCTTGAGGCACGCCGCCACAATTACCTTGTCAGTTTTGCAACTGTGCGTGGCGCGGGCGCGCTGGCTTGGGTCGATATTTCCACCGGCGCTTTTCATGTCATGCCCCTGACGCCCGCGCGCCTTGGCCCCGAATTGGCCCGCCTCGCCCCGCGCGAAGTGCTGCTGACCGAGGCGGATGTTGCAAATCTCGGCGAATTAGTCTCTGAATCCGGCGCTTCTCTCACCGGTCTGGGGCAGGCCGCGTTTGACAGCACAGCAGGCGAGCGACGGCTTTGCCTGCTCTATGGCGTTGACACGCTCGACGCCTATGGGTCTTTCACGCGCCCCGAAATCGCCGCGATGGGCGCGATCGTGGACTGGCTCGACATCACGCAAAAGGGCAAATTGCCCCTGTTGCAGCCCCCGACCCGCGAAAACGAGGCGCGTGTCATGCAGATCGACGCCGCCACCCGGCGCAATCTGGAATTAACCCACAGTCTAAATGGCGGCCGCGCCGGCTCGCTTCTTGCGACGATCGACAGAACCGTGACAGCGGGCGGCGGACGGCTCCTCGAACGTCGCCTCTCCAGCCCCAGCCGCGCGCTCGACACGGTACAATCCCGCCTTGAATCAGTGCATTTCGCGGTAGAACAGAGCCGCATTTGCGCAGGCCTGCGCGAATCCCTGCGCAAGGTGCCTGATCTTGACCGTGCTCTGTCACGCCTGGGCCTTGATCGTGGCGGTCCGCGCGATTTGGCGGCGGTGCGCAACGGGCTGGCACAGGCCATGGAAATTGCCCAGCGCCTCGCCAATACGGACCTTCCCCCGCTTTTGCACCAAGCTGCTCTGAGTCTGACCGGTCATGACAGCCTTCTTGACCTCCTCGATCAAGCCCTGGTCGCAGAACCGCCGCTTCTGGCGCGCGATGGCGGCTTTATCGCGCCGGGCTATGACAGAGACCTCGACGAAGCACGCCAATTGCGCGACGAAGGGCGCGGTGTGATCGCCCGAATGCAGGGCGACTATATCACCCAAACCGGCATTCCCTCGCTCAAGATCAAACATAACAACGTGCTGGGTTATTTCATCGAAGTGACCAGCACCCATGCCGACCGCATGCTGAGCGTGCCGTTGAACGAAACCTTCAAACACCGCCAAACCACGGCCAATCAGCTCCGGTTCACCACCGTGCCCCTGAGCGAGATGGAAACCCGGATTCTGAACGCAGGCGGTCGTGCGCTCGAGATCGAAAAGCGGCTCTATGATGCCCTGAAGACCGAGATTCTTGACCGCGCCGCCGAAATTGCACACTGCGCCCGCGCGCTCGCCGAACTAGACCTGACCACCGCTCTCGCCGATCTCGCGCGGGCTGAGAACTGGTGCCGCCCGCACGTAGACCAGAGCCGCGCGCTCAACATCGTAGGTGGGCGGCATCCCGTCGTGGAACGCGCCCTGCGCGCGCAGGGCGGCGCGCCCTTCATTGCCAATGATTGTGATCTGGGCGGCAAGAGCGATATTTGGCTGCTGACCGGCCCGAATATGGCGGGTAAATCCACCTTTCTGCGCCAGAACGCACTCATTGCCCTTTTGGCCCAAATCGGCAGCTATGTGCCTGCGACATCCGCCCATATCGGCTTGGTCAGCCAACTCTTTAGCCGCGTCGGCGCGTCAGACGATTTGGCGCGCGGGCGCTCGACCTTTATGGTCGAAATGGTCGAAACCGCTGCGATCCTGAATCAGGCAGACGATCATGCGCTGGTGATTCTTGATGAAATCGGGCGCGGCACAGCCACGTGGGACGGGCTCAGCATCGCATGGGCCACGCTGGAACATCTGCACGATGTCAACGCCTGCCGCGCGCTCTTTGCCACGCATTACCATGAATTGACCCATCTTAGTGACAAACTCGACCGCGTCGAGAACGCCACCGTAAGCGTCAAAGAGCACGACGGCGATGTCATTTTCCTGCACGAGGTGCGGCGGGGCGTTGCGGATCGTAGCTATGGCGTGCAGGTCGCCAAATTGGCCGGTCTCCCTGCCTCGGTGGTGGCGCGGGCACGGGTGGTGCTCGATGCGCTGGAAAAAGGCGACCGCGAAGGCCACCGCGCACAAAAAACGCTGATCGACGATCTACCGCTCTTTGCGGCACTCGCGCCGCCCCCAGCCCCTAAACCACCCCGCGAGTCGGTGGTGGAAAAGCGCCTGAGCGCGATCCTGCCCGATGCGCTTACGCCCCGCGAAGCGCTTGAACTGATTTATGAGTTGAAGTCGCTTAGTCAGGAACAGGCCGACAAGGCGGGGTAACCCCCGCCCCATCGCACATCATCCACGATTCGAGGATACGCCCACCTGTGCCGGGCGCAAAATGCGATCATGCAGCATGAAGCCCTGAGTCGAGACCTGAATGATCTCTCCTGCCTTGGTGCCGGGCAACGGCGCCTCGAACATCGCCTCGTGATGCTGCGGATCGAATCGGTCTCCGACCTGCGGATCAATCACGGTGATGCCATGCTTGGTAAAGACATTGAGCAATTCGCGCAAAGTCAGCTCGATCCCCTCAAACAGGGCCGCTGACGCAGCACGTTGCTCTTCATTCACGGTTTCAAGCGCCCGCTTCAGATTGTCATGCACCGGCAGCATATCGCGCGCCAGCTTGGATCCGCCATAATTCTCGGCCTCGCGCCGATCCTTCTCGGACCGCTTGCGCGCATTCTCGGCATCAGCCAGCGCGCGCATGAACTTGTCGCGCAGGGCGTCCCGCTCGGCGCGCAGCGCGTCAAGCTCCACCGCTTCATCACTCATATCGTCATCCATACGCTCGCGCTCTTGCGCGGCGGCCTCTTCGATATCATCGAGAAAGCTGTCTTCTTTCGGCTCTGCCATTCTTCACCTCTAGCTCCGGTCGGAGATCAGTTTACCCACGAGCTGCGCCGTGTAATCCACAATCGGCACAATCCGCCCGTAATTGAGGCGCGTGGGGCCGATAACCCCTACCGCACCGATGATCTTACGGTCAGCGTTCATATATGGAGAGACCACCAAAGAGGAACCCGAAAGTGAGAAAAGTTTGTTCTCGGAGCCAATAAAAATGCGTACTCCGGCCCCCTCATCGGCCAATTCAAGGAATTCAGCGATATCGCGCTTGCGTTCGAGATCGTCAAACAGGATGCGAATCCGTTCCAGATCCTTTTCCTCTGAGGTCGCATTGAGCAGATTGGCGCGACCTCGCACAATCAGCCGCTCGTATTTGTCGCCCTCGCCTTCCCACACTGCAAGCCCGCTATCAATCAGGTCGCGGGCAAGCTGATCAATCTCCTGCCGCCGCGCCGCAATCTGACGTGAGATCACAGTCTGCAAATCCGAGAGCGTCTTGCCCTCGATCAGCGCGTTAAGAAAATTCGCGGCCTCGCGCATGGAACTTGGCGTTTGGCCCGGTGGCGGGGTGAATATCCGGTTCTCGACATGCCCATCGGAAAACACCAACACCACAAGAGCGCGGTCATGGCCAAGACTGACAAATTCGATATGTTTGATCGGCGCCTCATGCTTGGGCGCAAGAACCAGCGATGCGCCCCGCGTAACACCAGAGAGCGCAGCCCCGATGCGATCAAGCACACCGCCCACATCCTGCGAATTGCTGCCGACCGTCGCATCAATCGCCTGCCGGTCCGTAGCCTCTAGATTGCTGACCTCAAGCAGACCATCGACAAACATCCGCAGGCCTTCTTGCGTGGGAATGCGCCCCGCGCTGATATGCGGACTGCCCAACAGGCCCATATATTCCAGATCCTGCATCACGTTGCGGATCGTGGCGGCACTAACCTTTTCGCTGAAGTCACGGGTCAGGGTGCGCGACCCAACCGGATCGCCATTGGCCAGATAGCTCTCGACCACGCGGCGAAACACTTCGCGCGAGCGATCGTTGAGCTGTTCCAGGATCGAGGCGGCGTCTGTCATCGGCTGTGCTTCCTGTCTCTTGGGCTATTAAGGACCGCAGAGGCCAAAGGTCAATCGGGGTTGCCATAGGAGGGCTTGCCCATATATCTCGGGGCAACCAAGGAAAAGGACATGCCATGCGGCCGTCAGGTAGAGATCTAAGCGAAATGCGCTCCGTTTCAATCGAAACAGGGGTGCTCAAACATGCAGAGGGCTCTTGCCTGATCAAGATTGGTGATACGCATGTCTTGTGCACCGCCACTATCGAAGAGCGCGTGCCGCCTTTTGTCAAAGGTTCTGGGCTGGGCTGGGTCACGGCGGAATATGGCATGCTGCCCCGCTCTACCGGCAGCCGCATGCGCCGCGAGGCGACGGCAGGCAAACAGGGCGGGCGCACCGTTGAAATCCAACGCCTGATCGGCCGCAGCCTGCGCGCCGGCGTCGACCGCGTGGCCCTTGGCGAACGCCAGATCACGGTGGATTGCGATGTGATTCAGGCCGATGGCGGCACCCGCTGCGCCTCGATCACCGGCGGCTGGGTTGCCCTGAAACTGGCGGTGCAAAAGCTGATGAAAGCGGGCGATGTGCTCAGCGATCCGCTGATCGACCCTGTCGCAGCCGTTTCCTGTGGCATCTATGCCGGTCAACCCGTGCTCGATCTCGACTATCCCGAGGATAGCGAGGCCGGAGTGGATGGCAACTTCATCATGACCAGCACAAAACGCCTTATTGAAGTGCAGATGAGCGCTGAAGGCGCAACCTATAGCCGCGATCAGATGAACGCGCTGCTTAATCTGGCCGAACTCGGCGTTGACCAGCTGGTGGCGAAACAACGCGAGGCGACGGGTGCGTAAATTCACCGACGACCGGTTGCTCGTTGCCACCCACAACGCCGGAAAACTTGACGAGATTCGGGCGCTTCTGGCGCCCTACGGCGTTGATGTGGTTGGTGCCGCCGCGATGGGGTTGCAGGAGCCTGCAGAGACAGAAACAAGTTTTGTCGGCAATGCGCGGATCAAGGCCCATGCCGCGGCGCAGGCCACAGGCCTGCCCGCACTCTCGGACGACTCCGGGATAGCGATTGACGCACTTGACGGCGCACCGGGCGTCTATACGGCAGATTGGGCCGAAACAGAGACGGGCCGCGACTTTGGCAAAGCGATGTCTCGGGCCCATGAGGCGCTCTTGGCCAGCAAGGAACCACAGCCCTGGACGGCACGGTTCTGTTGCACATTGGTCTTGGCCTGGCCAGATGGGCACGACGAGGTCTTTGAAGGTACGGTCGAGGGCTGGGTGGTCTGGCCCATACGGGGCGCAGAAGGGCACGGTTACGATCCGATGTTCCAGCCGCTCGGTCACGATCTGACCTTTGCCGAAATGTCGCCCGCAAAGAAGAACAGGATCAGCCACCGCGCAGACGCGTTTGGTAAATTGGTCGCAGGCTGTTTTGGCTGAGGATTGGCAACAGGGCGGCTTTGGTCTCTATCTGCATTGGCCCTTTTGCGAGGCCAAATGCCCCTATTGCGATTTCAACAGCCATGTCGCGCGCCACATTGACCAGAGCCGCTGGTGCGCGGCCTATCTCACCGAGATTGATCGCTACGCCGCGCTTTTACCCGGACGCGTGCTCAATACTGTGTTCTTTGGTGGCGGCACACCCAGCCTGATGGCTCCGGAAACGGTGGCAGCGATTATTGAGCGGATCAAACACCATTGGCCTATGGCGAATGACCCTGAAATCACGCTCGAAGCGAACCCCGGCTCGGTCGAGGCCGGGCGCTTTCGCGCCTTCGCGCAAGCGGGCATCTCGCGTATTTCTATGGGTATTCAGGCCCTGAATGACGCCGATCTCAAACGGCTGGGCCGTATCCACAGCGTTTCCGAGGCAAGGCAAGCCTTTGATATAGCGCGAGAAAACTTTGAGCGTGTCAGTTTTGATCTGATCTATGCCCGACAAGATCAAACTCTCGACTCTTGGAAAACGGAACTGCGCAGCGCGCTCTCTATGGCGGTGGATCACCTGTCGCTCTACCAGCTTACCATCGAATCCGGCACAGCCTTTGGCGATCGCTACGCAGCGGGCAAGCTGCGCGGGTTGCCAGAGGATGATATCGCCGCAGAAATGTATGAGACGACACAAGAGATCTGCGCATCTGCTGGCCTGCCAGCCTATGAAGTGTCGAACCATGCGCGCGCTGGTGCGGAATCGCGGCACAATCTGATCTACTGGCGCTATGGCGACTATATCGGCATCGGGCCGGGCGCGCATGGGCGGATCACGCACAATGGCCAGAAATACGCCACCGAGGCCCATCGGGCACCGGGCAAATGGCTGGAATCTGTGGAAAACAGCGGTGTGATTGAGACACGCGAGCGCCTGTCTGGTCCGGATCAGGCCGTAGAATACTTGTTAATGGGCCTGCGCATCACCGATGGAATTGATCCGGCGCGTTTCGAAAGGCTCGCAGGCAAACCTCTTGACCCCGCCGCTGTCGATCATTTGGTGTCCATCGGGATGATCGAAACGCACGACAACCGCCTTCGCGCCACCCGTTCAGGACGGGCGGTGCTCAATGCTGTGATTCGCGATCTCTTGCCGGATTAAATGCTGAGCATGCCAATCAGGCGATCCAATTGATCAAGCGAGGCGTAATGGATCGTAATTCTCCCGTTCTCCTGACCGGGAACATGCTCAATCTCGACCTTCATCGTTAAACTGGCCGAAAGATCATCCTCCAGCGCTCGTGTATCAGCATCCTTGAGGATCTCTTTGCGCGGCTTCGCTGAACGCCCGGTGTCGCTAAAGATGTTACCGATTCCAGCCTTAGCCAATTTCTCTGTCTCACGCACCGACAGCGATTTCTGGATAACCTGACGCGCGATAGCTGCAGGATCGTCCAATGTAATCAACGCTCGCGCATGACCCGAGGACAACTTGCCTTCACGCAGAAACGTCAGAACCTCATCGGGCAAAGACAAAAGGCGCACTGAATTCGCAATATGGCTCCGGCTTTTACCCAGCGCGTCAGCCAGTCGCTCTTGCGTATGACCAAACTTTTGCATCAATTGCTGATAGCCAAAGGCCTCTTCCACCGGATTGAGATCGGCGCGTTGAATATTCTCGATGATGGCAACTTCGAGCACTTCTGTATCGTTGAAATCACGCACCAAAACCGGAATCTGATGCAACTTGGCCATCTGAGCCGCACGCCACCGGCGCTCGCCGGCCACGATTTCATATTCCCCATCCCGGTCCGGGGCGGGCCGCACGATCAGGGGCTGCAAGATACCCTTTTCAGAAATCGACCGCGCCAAATCTTCGAGAAGCGCACCATCAAAATCCCGGCGCGGCTGGTTCGGGTTAGGCCGGACCTTTTCCACCGGCACCATCAGATCCGGACGCCGCGGCGCATCAGTGGGGCGTTCCGGGCTCTCTGTCGTGACATCCGCCATCAATGCTGACAGCCCACGGCCAAGACCACGTGGTTGAGATTTCTTGCTGGTCATTGCCGATCCCCTTTGATCAGGCGGCGATTCGCGCCGTGTTTTCAATCAGTTCCTGCGCCAACTCGCGATACGCTTGCGCTCCCTTGGACAGCGGATCATAGCTTAGCACGGACATGGCATAAGACGGCGCCTCGCTTACACGAACATTTCGGGGAATCCGCGTACGAAAAACCAGCTCCCCAAGATTGTCACGTGCGTCCTGTTCGACCTGGGTAGAGAGGTTGTTGCGCGAATCAAACATTGTCAGCACAACCCCTTCGATCCGCAGCGCCGGATTCGCGGTCTGACGAATCTCTCTAATGGTCAACATAAGCTGCGACAGACCCTCAAGCGCAAAAAACTCGCTCTGCAGGGGCACAAGAACCGAATGCGCCGCGACCATTGCATTCACCGTCAAAAGATTGAGCGACGGCGGGCAATCAATCAATACATAATCAAACCCATACGCATCCATCGCAGACTGTCGCAGGGCGTCATGCAGCAGGAAACTGCGTTTCTCGTTTGCAATCAGCTCGATATCAGCAGAGGAGAGATCGACCGTTGATGGAATGATCGAAAGCCCATCTTGCGCAGTCGGCTGAATAACATCCCCCAGCGGCGCCTCATCCAACAAAAGATCATAAACTGTAAATTTCCGCGCCGCCACATCCAGCCCAAGACCAGTCGAGGCGTTGCCCTGCGGATCAAGATCAACGATCAGCACCCGCACGCCGGTTTCTGCCAGCGCGGCCGCCAGATTAATGGTTGTCGTGGTCTTGCCCACCCCACCCTTTTGGTTGGCAATCGCAATGATTTTTGGTCCTTCGGGGCGCGTCGGATCAGGCACGGGACACTCCTGTGATGGCAAAAATGACAGATCCATCTTCTGTTGCACTTTTAACAAGCCGGTGGGTGAATGACCACGTCCTTTCGGCTGCGGCCATTTCATTCTCCCAGCGGGCCCCCTTGAGGAAAAGTGCAATACCATCCTGTGCTAAATGGCGCTCGGAAAACTCCAAAAGCCCACTTAACTCCGTCAGCGCGCGCGCGGAGAGCACATCCGCTTCTTGCGGTCTGACCTTTTCAATCCGGTCATTGAGAACCATCGCGTTAAGCCCTGTCTCTCGAATCACAACCCGTAGAAACGCCGCCTTACGGGCATCCGATTCAATCAACGTCACCCGTCGGGGCGAACCACCATCCTGGGCCAAAATCGCAACCACCAAGCCTGGAAAGCCGCCCCCTGATCCCAGATCAACCCAATGATCCACCGAAGGCGGAGCAAGTGCATGAATTTGCGCAGAATCGGCGAAATGCCGTGTCCACATCTCATCAAGGCTTTTTCTTGAGACCAGGTTGATGCGCGGGTTCCACTTGACCAACAAATCTGCGTAAATTTCAAGCCGAGCCTGTGTTTCACGTGAAACATCCGGCAAGCCGGTCACGCGATCTTCTCCCGCGCCGCTTGACGCAGTTTTGCAAGAATCAGGCTTAGCGCCGCGGGTGTCATCCCCTCGATCCGAGCCGCCTGAGCAAGATTCTCTGGCTGCACCTGCGCCAGCTTACCCTTGAGCTCGTTCGATAGGCCCTCAATGCGATGATAAGAAAAATTCTCTGGAATAACATGCGCCTCATCACGCTTCATCATCGCCACATCACGCGCCTGCCGTTCAATATAGCTGGCGTAAAGAGCGTCACGCGCAAGCTGCTGCTGGCACTCCGGATCAATCTCCGAATACCCCTGATCCAGCCGCAGAAGATCCGAAAAATCAACATCGGGAAAGGATAGGATCTGAAATGCACTGCGCCGTGCACCATCCTGGTTCACCTTGAAACCGCTCTCAGACAATTGGCGCGGCGTAAAAGTTGTCGCCTCCAAGCGCTGTCTTCCTTGCACCAGACGCTCCATCTTGTCGCCAAAAACCGCCCGGCGGTCATCTCCAACACAGCCAAGATCAAGACCCAGAGGCGTAAGGCGCTGATCCGCATTATCCGCACGCAACGAAAGACGGAACTCTGCGCGCGAGGTGAACATGCGATAGGGCTCACTCACACCCCGTGTGGTCAGATCATCAATCATCACGCCGATATAACTATCGGTGCGGCTAAACTGAACCGGCTCGCGTCCTTTCGCCTCTAGCGCAGCATTCAGCCCTGCAACCAGGCCTTGCGCTGCGGCCTCCTCATATCCAGTTGTCCCATTGATTTGTCCCGCCAAAAACAGGCCCGGAACAGCCTTGACAGCAAGACGACTGTCAAGCGCGCGAGGGTCGACATAGTCATATTCAATCGCATAACCAGGCTGAAGTATCTCGACATGCTCCAGCCCAACAATGGACCGCACATAGGCCTCCTGAACGACCGCCGGTAGCGAAGTCGAAATCCCGTTGGGATAGATCACGTGATCCGACAAGCTTTCTGGCTCCAAGAACACCTGATGCGAGGTTTTGTCAGAAAATCGTACGATCTTATCCTCGATCGACGGGCAATAGCGGGGCCCAATCCCATCTATATGGCCGCCATACATCGCCGAACGATCCAGGTTTTCCCTAATTATATCATGGGTCTGTGCGTTCGTATGCGTGATCCCACAGCACACCTGACGGGCCGTTGGGCGCTTGGACAGAAACGAAAACAGCACCGGGTCATCATCCCCCGGTTGCTCCTCCAGTCGCGACCAGTCAATCGTCTTCCCATCTAACCGGGGCGGCGTGCCAGTCTTTAGCCGGCCCATCGGCAGCCCAAACCCATCCATACGCTCTGCCAACATCACTGCGGGGCGGTCTCCCATACGGCCCCCCGGATAGGACTCATCCCCAATGTGAATCACACCACGCAAAAAGGTCCCGGTTGTTAGCACCACTGCGGATGCGGAAATCTCGCTTCCATCCGCCAAACGCACGCCGGCGACGCGCTCGCCCTGCATCACAAAATCGGCGGCCTCGCCCTCAACAATTTCCAAGGTTGAGCAAGACTCAAGCTCTCGCAGCATCTCTTCGCGGTAAATCTTGCGATCGGCCTGTGCCCGCGGCCCCTGCACTGCGGGCCCTTTGCGCCGGTTCAACAACCGAAACTGAATGCCCGCACGGTCCGCAACTCGGCCCATGACCCCATCCAGCGCATCAATCTCACGCACGAGGTGGCCCTTGCCAAGCCCCCCAATCGCTGGATTGCAAGACATCACCCCGATACCAGCCCGGTTCAACGTCACCAGTGCGGTTCTCACACCCATGCGCGCGGCCGCATGCGAGGCCTCCGCGCCAGCATGCCCACCACCAATAACAATGACGTCAAAATGTTTCACGTGAAACACCTCTCATTTACCCAAGCAGAAGCTGGCGAAAATTTCATCGAGCACCATCTCGACATCAATACGTCCTACCAGAGAATCAAGCGCTCGGATAGCCACACGTAGCTCCTCCGCCGCAACCTCCGCCGATGCCTCCCCATACGAAAGAAGCTCCAAAGCAGCTTGTAGCGCACCCAATCCGCGCTCCATGGCTTGCCGATGCCGCGCCCTCGTTGCAATCCCCGCACCAGCGACACGTTTACTTAACACCTGCCCAATCCGCGCTACCAACTCCGACACACCAGCACCCGTTTTGCCAGAAATGGCGTTCTCAACACGTCCCAACAAATCTGCCTTAGCCCAAAGGATGATATCATCCTCACGGGGGTCCATCTCCGGCTTCTCCCCAGCCTCAACAAGAAACACCCGCAAGTCAGCGGCATCCGCCCGCGCCCGCGCCCGCGCGATCCCAATGGACTCCACGGCATCTACCGTCTCACGCAGTCCCGCCGTATCGAGCAATGTCACCGGCAACCCGGCCAGATCCATGCGCACCTCAATCACATCCCGCGTCGTCCCGGCATATTCCGAAGTAATCGCCGCCTCCCGACCTGCCAAACTGTTGAGAAGAGTGGATTTTCCCACATTCGGTGCCCCGATGATCGCAACTTCGAATCCACTACGGATCCGCTCGCCAACCCAGCTGCCAGCGATCTCCCGCTCGAGAGCCTCGGTTACTTCTCTCACCAGCGCCGTCACCTCAAACGAAACGTCTACCGGCACTTCCTCATCGGCAAAATCAATCGTGGCCTCCAAAAGCGCCACCGCCCGCAGCAAAAGACCCCGCCACGCCTCGCATTTCCCGCCCAATGCACCAGAAAACACCCGCAGCGCCTGCTTGCGCTGTGCTTCAGTCTCCGCATCGATAAGATCAGCCAGCCCCTCAACCCGCGCCAGATCAAGTCGGCCATTTTCCAAGGCCCGGCGGGTAAACTCGCCGGGTTCCGCCAACCGAAGGCCGTCAATTCCCCCAAGCACGTCCAGCACTGCCGCTACAACGGCCACGCTACCATGAAGATGAAATTCCACTGTCTCTTCGCCGGTAAAACTCTGCTTTTCAGCAAACGTCAGCACCAGCGCTTGATCCAACTGCGCGCCCTGCCCATCCCGCAACACCCTCAAGACAGAGTTGCGCGGCTCCGGCACGTCACCACAGATGCGCAGACAGGCGTCAAAGGCGCGCGGCCCGCTAACCCGGACAACCGCAACACCCGCCTTCCCCTGTGCTGTCGCCAAGGCATAAACCGTGTCCATCCGGACACCTCCGCTTTCGCTCCGCCTCAGGTGTTCATCGAGTCAAAGAACTCGGAATTCGTCTTGGTCTGCTTGAGCTTGGACAACAGAAACTCGACCGCATCGGTCGTGCCCATCGGATTCAGGATCCGCCGCAGAACAAATGTCTTCTGCAAATCGCCCTTGTCGATCAGCAGATCCTCTTTCCGCGTCCCAGACTTGAGAATATCAATCGCCGGGAACACCCGCTTATCCGCAACCTTGCGATCCAACACGATCTCAGAGTTCCCGGTGCCCTTGAATTCTTCAAAGATGACCTCGTCCATCCGGCTGCCGGTATCAATCAAGGCCGTCGCGATAATCGTCAGCGATCCACCCTCTTCGATATTCCGCGCCGCCCCAAAGAACCGCTTGGGCCGCTGCAACGCGTTGGCATCCACACCCCCGGTCAGCACCTTCCCCGAGGACGGCACCACCGTGTTATAGGCCCGCCCCAAGCGCGTGATCGAATCAAGCAGGATCACAACATCCCGCTTATGCTCTACCAGGCGTTTCGCCTTCTCGATCACCATCTCCGACACCGCCACATGCCGCGTCGCAGGCTCGTCAAAGGTCGAACTCACAACCTCGCCTTTGACCGAGCGCTGCATATCCGTCACCTCTTCCGGCCGCTCATCGATCAAGAGAACGATCAGATAGCATTCCGGATGATTTTTCTCGATACTATGCGCGATATTCTGCAACAGCACCGTTTTACCCGTGCGCGGCGGCGCCACGATCAAAGACCGCTGCCCCTTCCCGATGGGCGCAACAAGATCGATGATCCGCGCCGACCGATCCTTGATGGTCGGATCTTCGATTTCCATCTTGAACCGCTCATCAGGATAGAGCGGCGTCAGGTTATCAAACGCAATCTTGTGCCGCGCCCGCTCAGGGTCCTCAAAGTTGATCTGTGTAACCGAGGTTAGCGCAAAATACCGCTCCGTCTCATCAGGCTGCTTCATCTGCCCTTCGATCGTATCGCCAGTGCGCAACGAATACTGTCGGATCATGTCAGGCGAGACATAAATATCGTCCGGACCGGGCAGATAATTGGCCTCCGGTGACCGCAGGAACCCAAACCCGTCCTGCAGAACTTCGAGCACACCGTCGCCGTAAACCGTCCAATCCTCCTCGGCCCGCTCTTTGAGGATTGAGAACATCATCTCGCCCTTGCGCATGGTCGAGGCATTCTCGATTTCCAGCTCTTCGGCGATCGTCAACAACTCCTTGGCGCTCAGCGCTTTGAGGTCGGACAGGTTCAAACGGTCTTCGGACATGGGAAATCCTCTGGTGACACCCGATTTCGGATGCGGCCTATGGTCAGATACGGGAATTTGACAGCCACCAGAACAGCGGCCCAGCGCTTACATAAGCAAGAGGGCCCGCCGCGTCAATCCGGCTCAGAACTTGACCACGACAGCAAGCACGATCACCACCATCGCCAGTGTCGGCACCTCATTCATAATCCGATGCTGTCTGCCGGTGCGCGTATTGGCCCCTCGGGCAAATTCCTTGCGCCGCGCGCTCAGCCACATGTGAAACCACGTCATGACGACGACGCCCGCCAATTTTGCATAGGGCCAAACAGATCCCCAATCGACAATACCCGGTGTCATCACCAGCAACAGGCCAAAACCCCAGGTCGCGATCATCGACGGCTGCATGATATACCGCAAAAGCTTGTATTCCATGACTTGAAAAACACTGTCCCGGCTATCCCCCGGCTCGGACTGTTCCGTGTGATAGACAAACAGCCGCGGCAGATAGAACAACCCCGCCATCCAGGCGATCACAGACATAATATGCAGCGCCTTGATCCAAGGATAAGCCACACTCAAGACGTCACTCATGCAATTCTCCGATCCAACCCTGTTCTTCTTAAATATTTAGAAAGAGATAAGAAAGGATGTTGTGTGAAGTAGGGCACGCCGAACCTGTGGATTAAATCGCTACCCACAGGATCATCCCCATGGGGACAACACTGTTGACGGTTTTTCAAGCCTCTGTTGTTTTCACGATGAGACCGTCAAAACATCTCATAACCGCAATAGGTTACACTAAACTCCCCCAAGTTGTGGTATCGCCGTGTCCTTGGGATAACTCGGCCAATCAAACATTGTCCTCACACCAAAGTTGTTCTTTCCCACAGAGGATGACTCACCTCAGATCCTTCCTGAAATTCAGAGTTGTCCCCGCACTGCTGCATGGGATGGATTTCTCCCGGGATTATTCCTAAACAGTCCTGCATGTTGTTCCGCAGGTTATCCACATGAACGCCCCCATCATTCTCGCCTCCGGCTCTTCTATCCGCCAGAGCCTCTTGCGAAACGCCGGTCTTACCTTTGAGGCGGTCACACCCCGCGTCGACGAAGAAAGCGTGCGCGCCGCCCTTCTGGCCGAAGACGCCAAGCCGCGCGACATCGCCGATGCATTGGCAGAGCTCAAGGCCACCAAGATCAGCGCCCGCCATCCCGCAGCGCTTGTCATTGGCTGCGATCAAGTGCTCGATCTTGAAGGAGCGCTTCTATCCAAGCCAGAAACCATGGATCAGGCCCGCGCACAGCTCTCCGCCATGCGTGGCAAACGCCATGATCTTCTCTCAGCGGTGGTGATCTGTCAGGGGGGTCGTCCGCTCTGGCGTCATATCGGTATGGCGCGCATGACGGTCCGCCCCTTTTCTGACGACTGGCTCGAGGGGTATCTTGCCCGAAACTGGCCTGACATTTCCGTGAGCGTTGGGGCTTACAAGCTCGAAGCAGAAGGCGTGCGCTTGTTCTCTCGCGTGGATGGTGATTATTTTACGGTGCTCGGCTTGCCGCTGCTCGATCTTTTGTCCTTTCTCACCCTCCGAGGAGACCTGCAACAATGAGCGATGACAAACAGCCCCTTGCCAGAATCCCACTGGCGGGCGTCATTGGATCGCCTATCGCGCATTCGAAATCGCCGCAATTGCATGGGCACTGGCTCAAGACCAACGGTATTGCAGGCCATTATATTCCGATGGATGTCAGCGCTGATAATCTGGCTGATGTGTTACAAACATTGCCAAAAATGGGCTTCGTTGGCGTCAATATCACCGTCCCGCACAAGGAACGCGCATTGGCCTTGGCCGATCTTGTAACAGATCGCGCCACTCTGATTGGCGCAGCCAATACGCTCATCTTCCGCAAAGATGGCAAACTTCACGCCGATAACACCGACGGCTATGGGTTCATTCAGAACCTCCGCCAAAACGCCCCCACGTGGCAGCCAGAGTTGGGCCCCGCTGCTGTCCTCGGTGCCGGCGGTGCTGCGCGTGCGGTGGTGGCGTCACTTCTCGATGTTGGCGTGCCGGAAATCTTCATTTCCAACCGCACCCGCATCCGCGCCGAAGCGTTGCAATCCGAATTTGGCAAGCGTCTGACCGTGGTCGATTGGGTACAGGCCGGCAATATGATGGAAGAGGCGACGACCGTCGTCAACACCACGTCCCTTGGTATGTTGGGCAAGCCGCCCCTGCGCGTGCCGCTTGATGGCTTGCGGCGCGGCGCGTTGGTCACAGATCTCGTCTACGCACCCCTCAAGACCCAGTTCCTGATCGAGGCCGAAAAAATGGGCTGCGTCACCGTTGACGGTTTGGGCATGCTTCTGCATCAGGCGGTTCCCGCATTCGAGCGTTGGTTTGGCGTCCGCCCCAATGTGGATAGCGCCGCCCGCGCCGCAGTCTTGCGATGACCATTCTGATTGGCCTGACCGGTTCCATCGGAATGGGCAAATCAACCACTGCCCGCCTCTTTAACGAAGAGGGGTGTCCTGTCTGGGATGCCGACGCCGCTGTGCATCGGCTCTACGCCCCCGGTGGTGCCGCCGTGGCACCCATGGCGGCCACTTTCCCCGAGGCGATCGAGGACGGGGCCATCTCCCGCGCCCGGCTCAAGGCGATCATGTCCCGCGATCCCTCTGCCCTCGCTCAGATCGAATCCATCGTGCATCCGCTGGTCGCGCGCGACCGTGCGGATTTTGTACATAATCACCGTAAGAACCTTACAGAGCTTACAAATCCCGCGCCCGTCCTCGTCCTCGATATTCCCCTGCTTTTTGAAACCGGCGCGGATCGTGGCATGGATTACACCGTGGTGGTCAGCGCCCCCCCCGAAGTGCAGCGCGCCCGCGTCCTGGAGCGTGGTACCATGACCCCAGAGCAGTTTGAGAATATTCTTGAAAAACAGATACCTGATGCCGAAAAACGCGCCCGCGCCGATTATGTGATCGAGACCGAAACCCTTGAATCCGCCCGCCAACAGGTCCAATCTATCCTTCGCGACATAAGACAAAGGGCAGACCATGCGTGAAATCGTTCTCGACACGGAAACCACTGGTTTTGAACCAGAATCCGGCGACCGCATCGTCGAGATTGGCGCTGTAGAGCTCTACAACCACATGCCCACAGGCCGAACCTTTCACAAATACATCAACCCGCAGCGCGCCATGCCCGAGGCCGCCTTTGCGGTTCATGGCCTTGGCGATGATTTCCTGCGCGACAAGCCCTTATTCGCTGAAATTGCTCAGGAATTTCTTGATTTCGTGCAGGATGCGCGGCTTGTCATCCACAACGCGGCGTTTGATATGAAATTCCTCAACGCCGAACTCGGCTGGCTCAAACTGCCACAACTGCCATGGGATCAGGCGGTTGATACCCTCGCCATCGCACGCAAGAAATTTCCCGGCTCTCCGGCCTCGCTTGATGCGCTATGTCGCAGATTTCAAATAGATAATTCCGCCCGCACCCTGCATGGTGCCCTGCTTGACTCCGAGATTTTGGCAGAGGTTTATCTGGAATTGATCGGTGGTCGCCAACCCGATTTCGTGTTGGCCACGGGGCCAACCGCAAAATCTGGTGGCTCGACCGACACAGCTCACTGGCGGCCACAGCCCAGACCGACGCCGCTCGCCTCTCGTCTGACAGCCACAGAGAATGACGCCCATCAGGCCTTTGTGGCCAAGATGGGCGACGCCGCACTCTGGCGGAAATTTTCTTAGGCGTCAGCCTTGGGCGCAGACACTTGCGCCTGACGGCGCGCAATTTCGTTGCGATAAAGCTGAACGAAATCAATGTTTTCAAGGTTCAACGGCGGGAAGCCACCATCATGCGTAATGTCGCTGACGATACGCCGGATGAACGGGAAAACCATCCGCGGACATTCGATCAACAGGAACGGATGCAGCTGCTCTTCCGGCACGCCTTCGATGTGGAAAACGCCCACATATTCCAGCTCCAGAACGAACAAAACTTCATTTGCGGCCTTGTTGCGCGAGTTGATGGTCAGTTTGACCACCACTTCATATTGATGCTCCACGCTGCGCTTCTTGGCATCGAGATTGACCGACACCTGCACATCCGGCTGCACCTCACCCCCAGTGCCCCGCTGTGCAAGCACATTCTCAAAGGACATATCGCGGATGAATTGCGATAGGATGTTCATTTTCATTTGTGGCCCGGCTTGTGCGGTGCCATTTTCATGTTCGGCCATGAAAACCTCCTGAAGGGATAATCTTCTCATTCCCTTAGCAGGACGCGGGCCTTGCCTCAATGCCCATCCTGTGCCGTGGATGGGTTCAGCCTTTCAACTGCCGAAAACAAACACTTGCGAAAGAAAGGCTTAGCCAACACCATATTTTGCTTGCGAGGCACCAACACATCCAACCTTGCCTTCGCGGCCCGGCTGCTCATCAGGATCACGGGCACCTGTGCAAGACCGCTGCGGATATACTCCAACTCTCTTGGAACAGCGTCTGACCCGCCAATGTGGTCGACATCGAGCACAAGCAAGGACCACCGCTCCGGCCTTGCAATCAAGTCTCCAATCAATGTGTCATGGTCGGAACACAAATGCACCTCGCAATCATACTCTGCCAGCCATTCACAACATTTGCGGCTATTTCGATCGCTTGCCGCGCTTACCGCGACCCGCCGCACACGGTTCAAACCCTCCATTTTCGGCTGATATGACAGCCAAACGGGCGGTTCTGTATCAATGAGCCTATCGTTGATCCCGTCCCACCGCTCTGCATCATAGGGGCTCTGCGGTTCTTGCGCGGCGTTGCGCATGTAATACGCGCCAAACATCACCAGAATAAAACTGACCTGCGTTGCATAGGCCGCAAGAACAGCCCACCAAAGCGACGGGAGGATGAAAACCGTCGTTGCAAACACCACAGTCGCAACACCGAGACTCAGCAAGATCGTTGTGATCGCAAACCCCGGTTTGGCACGCGTATTGGTCCGCAAAGGATCATTGCCCTTCGCAGCTCCGAAGTCTGGCGTCGCGTCGAAACGCGGTTTGATATCCTTTTTTATCAATGTACTCTCAGTCGGTGGGTTCACTCAGATAAAGAAGAACACAACCATATGATGAAACGATACCAGCATGCAGCGTCCTTTTTTCAGGACCGTCTTGCGGCCCGAAATCTGTTTTCATCAAGGGAATGGAAGATTTACCAACAAAACGGCACTTTGGTCGACCGTTGAAAGATACCAGACCATAGGCCCAAGTTAAAGGCGCAATTGAAAGAGCCCAAAGGTCTAATCACGCTAGAGTTGTATTAAATCAGACATCTAAGAGGGCATATCCGACATGCGCCTTTTCAAAAGCCGCATCAATGGAGCCATAACCAATGGGGTAACGTACATCGGCACCTGATAGCAGCCGATGAAAAGCAACAAGTCAGAGGCCGTATTCGCAGGCAGCGCGCCCAGAAAGAGCGCTAAATTGCGGTTCCCTCCAATAACGGCAAGTGCTGGTGCGGCCTCTGCGCGGCCAAACCGGGTCACCCCCAAGAAAATGGTGATCTGCGCCCCGAAATTCAGACCAAAAACAACTGCCAATGTGCGCCAAAGCTCAGGGCTTGCTGTCAGCAATGCTGGGCCTACTGCGGACATCAACCCAACGACAACCACGGCCATTACCACGGTTATCAGGCCTTCAACCGCTCTTTCCCCTTGGAATGATTGGAAAAAACTAAAGCACCGGCGCAAAATCAGGCCAAGCCCGCCCGCAACAGCAATCACACCAAGCAGCTTTGCCGCTGCAATGGCCACCACTGCAGGGCTACCGAACACCGGCATCACCCAAAACACCGGCAAGACGGTGAGCGGCAAAAGCATCGTGCCAATGATCAACTGTCGCAAGGCCGGTGCCGGATCGCCCCCCACCATCAGGGTAAGGCCAGGGCTGCCCGTCAGCGGGGCGGCGGCCAGCACCAACACCATCCCGATCCCAAGGATAGAAGTCAGCGCACCCATCACCGCCAATAGCCCGATGGCACCAATCGGCAAAGCGACCTGCATCATCAGCGTAATTCCCAGATAGCCGGGAACATCGGCCCAAGCAGGAAAGGCGCGCAGAACGTCAACCCGAAGGGTGCTGAGAAACAAAAGGAAAACAATCATCGGAAAGATGAAGGGCGCCAATTCCTTGGCTAATCTGGGTGCCAAGATGCCCACGACCAACCCTAGAACAAGCATCAAGCGCCCGTGACGCGCCAAACCATGCAGAAGCGCAATCAAATCGCTGCCGCCCCACGTGCCGCTTGGTCATACCCACCCGACAGCGCCCTAAGCAGCGCTGCAAGCCGCGACACCTCTGCCGGGTCAACCCCCATCTGTTGCACGGAACGAACAAGCAGCGCCTCGCGCACCCGTCCATATTGCGCGCAATAGTCTTGCCCTGCCTCGGTGATGGTGATCGTCTTTTCCTTGCCGCTGCGGCCAGAGCGCACAAGCCCCTGCTTTTCCAGCTTTTTCACAGCGTAATTGACCAGATGCGTATCCTCGATATTCAGCACGAGGCAGATATCGGCAAGGCTTTTGGCGCGCTCCCGGTGATGCACCAGATGCACGATCAAAACCTCTAGCGGGGTCAGTCCCGGCATCCCTGCCGCTGTCATGCAGCGCACCATCCAGCGCTGAAATGCGTGGTTCGCCATGGTCAGGGCAAACTCCATCTCTGACAGTTCCGGTAATCCCGAATTGGCCAGATGTGCCGATGAGACAACAGGCCCTAACGCGCCAGCATTGTTTGGGGTATCCATAGGGCAATCTCCGGAAATAGCGTCAGAATGGCGGTGGCCAGCACCAAGAGCAGGAAAAACGGAAAGGCATAGCGCGCAATCTCGAAAATACTGCGCCCGGTGATGGATTGCAGCACAAACAGGTTGAACCCCACAGGGGGTGTGATCTGGCTCATCTCTACAACGAGGACAAGGAAGATTCCGAACCAGATCGGATCAATGCCGGCGGCAAGCACCATAGGCAGGATCACTGAGGTGGTCAGCACAACGATGGATATTCCGTCCAGGAACATGCCGAGAATGACAAAAAACACCACAAGTGCCGCGAGCAACAGATTGGGCGAATACCCCTGCTCTCCGATCCACGCCGCCAGGGCGCGCGGAATGCCGGTATAACCCATGGCAACAGTCAAAAAGGCCGCGCCTGCCAGAATAAAGGCAATCATGCAGGTGGTGATCGTCGCACCGCGCAGTGCCTCCCACGTGCTCTGCCAATCCAGCGAACCACCAATGGCCGACAGGATCAGCGCACCTAACACGCCCACGACAGCGGCCTCTGTCGGCGATGCCAATCCAGCATAGATCGACCCGATTACCGCGACGATCAACAGGATCGTCGGCCCCAAGAGCGTGAGAGCCCGGAGTTTTTCACCCCATGATGTTGCCGGTTCCCGCTCGGGCATGCGCTCTCGGTTCATCAGCGCCCAGATCATTGTGTAACCGGAAAAAAGCACAGCAAGCAGAATCCCCGGACCGATCCCCGCCAGAAACAGCCGCGCGATGCTTTGTTCTGTTGCAGCGCCATAGACGATCAGGATGATAGAAGGCGGAATGAGAAACCCAAATGTGCCCGATCCGGCCAGTGTGCCGATGATCATCCGGTCGTCATAACCGCGCTTCGTGAGTTCTGGTACAGACATCCGCCCAACGGTTGCCGTCGTCGCAGCGGACGACCCAGAGACTGCGGCAAAGAGCGCGCAGCCAAATATATTGGCATGGAGCAGACGCCCCGGCAGTCGTCCAGTCAGGGGGGCAAGGCCTGAAAACATGTCAGACGACAGGCGCGAGCGGAACAGGATCTCACCCATCCAAATGAACATCGGCAGCGCCGTAAGATCCCAGATGTTCAGCGCACCCCAAACTTTGGTGCCAAATACAAGCTCGGCCGGTGCGGTGCTGGCCAGCATCATTGCCACCAGCCCGACTGCGATCAGGCCAAACCCAACCCACAGGCCAAGCGCCAACACCCCAAAAAGGACGACAATCAAGAGAAGAGAGAGGATTTCAATGCCCATCCTGAACCCCTTTGCCATCCTCGGCCTGCTGAAATGAAGGAACAGACCCGCGCAAGAGCGTGACAAGCTCGTCGAGCAAGGCCACCCAAAATAGCCCAAGCCCCACCACCATCACTGTTTGTGGCACCCAGAGGGGGAACTTCGCCATGCCGAAAGAGACTGCGTTGAAGGCCCATGAATCCCATGCCTGCACCCCCGCGCTGTAGAGCGCAAAGCTGCATAGGCCGAGTGCCAGAAAAAGAGCGACGCCAGAGAGCATCCGCGCAGCCGACGGCGGCACTGAATGGATCAGCAGCGTCACTCGCACATGGCCACCCGACCGAAGCGTACCCGCAAGTGCCAGAAAAACTGCACCAACGAACAAGAACCCGCCCAATTCTGATAAGGATGTAATGGCGATACCCACCGGTTCTTGGCCAATGGCGAGCAAGGTTTTGTCGATTACCCGCCCCAGCACTTGCACCAGAACCAGCCCGGCAATTGTAACAAGCGCGAGGGCGGCCAAAACAAACCCCGCTGCATAAAGACGATCAAGCAGCCCGCGCAGCATCCGCAGTCTCCCTTATGTCAGAGAAATGTGGCGCGGGTTTGCCCCCGCGCCGAAGGGGTCAGCGTGCCGTGTAGGCGGACAGGATCGCCACGCCTACGTCACCGGCGCTGGCTTTCCATTCGTTGGCCATCGTCTCGCCAATCTCGCGCAGGCCGTTGGCCAAATCCTCAGAAGGGGTAGAAACCTGCATGCCATTCTCTTTGAGGATCGCGATCTTTTCCTCGGTTTCTGCCATCGACATTTGCCAGCCGCGCGCCTCTGCCGTGACAGAGGCCTCGAACAGCGCCTGTTGTTGCGCTTCGCTCAGGGCCTCGAAGGCGCTTGTATTCACAAACACCATGTTCTTGGGCAGCCACGCCTGCGTGTCGATATAGTGGCTCACAAAATCCCACGCCTGCGACGAGACACCCGTCGAGGGAGAGGTAATCATTGCCGCGACGCGCGATGTCGAGAAAGCGGTCGGAATATCCCCGGCCTCGACCGTCGTTGGAACAGCGCCCATCAATTGCGCCAGACGTTCGGTTGCAGTGTTGTAGGCGCGGAAACTGACACCTTTCATCTGGTCAAGCGCGGTCACTTCCTCTGTCAGATAGAGGCTCTGACCCGGCCATGGCACAGCAAAGAGCAGGGTCAGCCCCTGCTCTGCCAAACGTGCGGTAACCTCATCGCGTGAGGCATCCCAAAGTTTCTTGGCATCGTCATAGCTTGCCGCAAGGAATGGGACTGAGTCGACACCAAAGACCGCATCCTCATTTGCCAGCTGCGACATGAGGATTTCCCCAATGGGGGCCAGTCCGCGGCGAACGGAATCGCGAATTTCAGGATGCGCATAGAGCGAACCTGCTGAATGCACGGTGATGGTTAGCTCGCCATTCGTCGCCGCCGCGACATCCTCGGCAAACTGCACGATATTCTGTGTGTGAAAGACAGAGTCGCCATAAGGCGTGGGCATATCCCAAGCCGTTTGCGCCTGTGCGGTACCGAAGCTGAGGGCAAAGGCTCCTGAGAGGGCGAGGGTGGTGAAGTGTTTCATGGTCGTCTCCCTGATTGAGCGAAGTGACCGGTTGTATCCCCGGTTCAAGGAAAGCTTGACGGATCATTTATAATTTGTCAACAAAATGTAAATGAAGCATAGCGGGGATGAACAAGATGACCAAAGTATGGGATTTCTGGATTGATCGTGGTGGCACCTTTACCGATGTGATCGGACGCAACCCCGAGGGCAGCATTGAACCGCTCAAGCTTTTGTCCGAAAGCCCCGAGGCTTATGAGGATGCCGCCATTGAAGGCATCCGGCGTCTCTTGGGCGGTGCCATTGATGCAGACCGCATCGGCACCGTGCGTATGGGGACGACCGTGGCAACCAACGCGCTTTTGGAACGCAAAGGGGATGCCACAGTTCTCTTGATCACAAGCGGGTTTCGCGACGCTTTGCGCATCGCCTATCAGGCGCGACCAGATATTTTCGCCAAGGAAATCTTGCTCCCCGAACAGCTCTACTCTCGCGTGATCGAAGTACCTGAGCGCTTGCGCGCCGATGGAACAGTAGAAGCCCCCCTTGATCTGACGGTCATTGCCAAGGATCTGGCCGAGGCGCGCGCCGCAGGGATAGATGCCGCCGCCATTGTTCTTATGCATTCCTGGAAAAACCCCGCGCACGAACTGGCCCTTGCCGAAGCAGTGCGCGATGCAGGATTTACACAGGTCTCGGTCAGTCACGAAGTGTCGCCGTTGATCAAGCTGGTGGGGCGCGGCGATACGACCGTGGTTGATGCTTATCTCTCGCCCATTCTGCGCCGCTATGTGGCGCGGGTGGCCTCCGCGCTTGGTGCGACCCCGCCGGGCGAACCCGGCCCCACGCTACAATTCATGATGTCCTCGGGGGGCTTGACCGCCGCAGAGCGGTTTCAGGGCAAGGACGCAATCCTTTCAGGGCCAGCAGGTGGTGTCGTTGGCATGGCACAGACGGCTGCAATTGCTGGCTTTGACAAGGTGATCGGCTTTGATATGGGCGGCACCTCGACCGACGTCGCACATTTTGCGGGCGAATACGAGCGCGCCTTTGATACCGAGGTGGCGGGCGTGCGCATTCGTGCGCCCATGATGCGGGTGCATACGGTGGCGGCAGGTGGCGGTTCTATCCTGCATGCCGAACCGGGGCGGTTTCGTGTTGGCCCCGACAGCGCCGGCGCCTATCCCGGCCCTGCCTGCTATCGCAACGGCGGGCCGCTCACGGTGACTGATGCCAATGTCATGCTGGGTAAACTCAACCCAGATTTCTTTCCGCCCATCTTTGGCCCCGGTCAGGATCAACCGCTGGATCGTGATACGGTTTCAGCCCGCTTTGCACAGATCGCAACAGAGGCAGGCGACGGCAAATCACCCGAAGAGGTGGCCGAAGGATTTGTGCGTATCGCGGTGGAAAATATGGCCAACGCGGTCAAGAAAATCTCGGTACAGCGCGGCTATGACGTGACACGCTACCTGCTTAATTCCTTTGGTGGCGCAGGTGGGCAACATGCCTGCCTTGTGGCCGATGCCTTGGGCATGGAAAAGGTTCTGATCCACCCGCTTTCTGGCCTTCTGTCAGCCTATGGCATCGGTCTGGCCCGCGTTAGCGCGTCGCGGCAACAAATGGTGGTGGAGCCATTGGAGGACGGCAGCGACAACGTCATCACACGTGTGCTGGACGATCTGACTGCGCAGGTCATGCAGGAAATGCAGGCTCAGGGCGTGACCGGGGCAGACACTCGTCCCCGCCTCTATCTGCGCTATGACGGCACCGATACTGCTCTGCCGGTGGCCTATGATACCCCCGCACAGGCGCGTGCGGAATTCGAGACGGCGCATCTGGCGCAATTCGGCTTCACCACGCCCGACAAGCGCGTGATCATCGACAGCGCCGAGGTTGAGGCCACAGATACCGTCCTTCCTGACACCCCCGAGAGCGAGGCCGCCCGCAACGTGGCCGAGGCGCAGACCGACACGCGCACACGGCTATTTTGTAATGGTGACTGGACCCCTGCGAGCGTGTTCCGCCGCGCGGGCCTGACACCCGGCAATACCATCACCGGGCCTGCCCTGATCATCGAAGAGAACCAGACCATCGTGGTCGAGCCCGGCTGGTGCGCAGAGATTACGGCACATGACCATGTGCTCTTATCCCGCCACGAGCGGATGGCCCGTGACATGGCGATTGGCACGACCGAGGCGGATCCGATCCTTCTTGAGGTGTTTAACAACCTGTTCATGTCGATCGCGGAACAGATGGGCGTGACCCTGCAAAACACCGCGCAATCGGTCAACATCAAAGAGCGATTGGATTTTTCCTGCGCGGTCTTTGACGCCACGGGTGCCTTGGTCGCCAATGCCCCGCATATGCCGGTGCACCTTGGTTCTATGGATCGCAGCGTCGAGACGATTATTCGCCTCAATGAAGGCGACATTCACCCCGGCGATGTCTTCGCGCTCAACGCGCCCTATAACGGTGGCACGCATTTGCCCGACATTACCGTTGTCACGCCGGTTTTTGATGAGGCTGGGCAAGGCATCCTCTTCTGGGTCGCGTCGCGCGGTCATCATGCCGATGTCGGCGGCACCGCTCCCGGTTCGATGACACCGCTTGCGACCACCGTGGATGAAGAGGGTGTGTTGATCGACAATCTTCGACTGGTAGACCGGGGACAATTCCGCGAGGATGCTTTGCGCTCAATCCTCAGTGACCACCCCTACCCCTGCCGCAACATCGACATGAATCTGGCCGACCTCAAGGCGCAGATCGCCGCCAATGCGCGCGGCATCAACGAGCTGCGCAAGATGGTGAGCAATTTTGGTCTCGATGTGGTGCAGGCCTATATGGGCCACGTTCAGGACAACGCCGCCGAGGCGGTGGCGCGGGTGCTGGAGAAGTTGTCGGATGGCGCGTATGAGTATGAAACCGACACCGGTCAGGTGATCCGGGTCAAGATCACGGTAGACCGCGCCGCACGCGAAGCGACGGTGGATTTCACCGGCACCTCGGAGGTCCGAAAAAACAACTTCAACGCGCCAGAGCCGGTGACGCGCGCCGCCGTCCTTTATGTGTTCCGGGTCATGGTCGAGGCCCCAATTCCCATGAATGCAGGCTGCCTGCGCCCCATTCGGATCATCGTACCCGAAGGCTCTATGCTTTCACCACGCTATCCGGCGGCGGTGGTTGCGGGCAATGTCGAAACATCGCAGCATGTGACCAACGCGCTGTTTGGCGCGATGGGGGCGATGGCCAATAGTCAGGGCACGATGAACAATCTGACCTTCGGCAATGACGAATTCCAGTATTATGAAACCATCTGTTCCGGCTCTCCTGCCGGGCAATTCAACGACGGGCGGAAGTTTCCCGGCACTTCGGGCGTGCATGTGCATATGACCAATTCGCGCCTGACCGATCCGGAAATTCTCGAATTGCGCTTCCCCGTGTTGCTAGAGAATTTTGCCCTGCGTCCGGGGTCTGGCGGCAAAGGGGCTGTCAATGCCGGGGATGGCACAAGCCGTACATTGCGGTTTCTCACCCGGATGGATTGCGCGATCCTGTCGTCGCACCGTAACCGCGCACCGCAAGGCGGCTCGGGCGGCGGCGCGGGCGAGGCCGGTCGGACCGAAGTCCGCCGTCTTTCGGGCAAGATCGAGGTGCTGAACGCCTGTGACCAGACGGTGCTTGAGGCAGGCGAAGCCGTGACCGTCATCACACCGACTGCGGGGGGGTTTGGCCGGGCTTGACCCCGGCCGCCCTTCAAATCTCGGGGTTTGGCAGGCTCTCGAACGCGAGTTTGAGGGCGTCGCCCCAGCCATCAGAGATCGTGCGAAAATAAGGATCGTCTGCCTCGATCCGATGGATCGACGGCAGCCGCATGCTATCGGCCTCGTAAATGCACATGTCGAGCGGCAAGCCAACGGATAGATTGGCCTTGATGGTCGAGTCAAAGCTCACGAGCAACAGCTTCATTGCATCGGCAAAGCGCATGCTTGGCTCATATGCGCGCACCAGAATTGGGCGGCCATATTTGGTTTCACCGATCTGGAAGAACGGCGTCTCGCGGCTGGCTTCGATAAAATTGCCCTCGGGGTATATCAAAAACAGGCGTGGCGGCCCGCCCTTGATCTGACCGCCAAGGATCATCGTCGCGTTAAAGGTACTGTCAGCGCGCTGTCCGGTGCTGGCGTGGGTTTCGATCACATCGCGCAGGGTGCCCGCAACAAGACGCGCGGCCTGGAACATCGACGGGACCGACAGGATGGTTGGATCACGCTCGTCATGCGCCTTGGTGCGTTCTTCCAGCAGGCTGACAACCGCTTGGGTGGTGGCCAGATTACCAGCTGTCAACAGCACCATCGCGCGTTCACCGGGCAATTGCCACGTGTGCAACTTGCGGAAGGTCGAGATATTATCAAGCCCGGCATTGGTGCGCGTGTCGGACATAAAGACGATGCCACGATCAAGGCACAGGCCCACGCAATAGGTCACGTCTTAAACCCTCTGTCACTGTTGCTGCGTCACCTGCAGCGTCACATCCATATTCTCGGTCGCCGCCCCGTAACGATGCCCGGATATCGGCGCGGCCTCGGTATAGTCTAGCCCAGTCGCCACCCGCACATAGCGTGTATCGGGCGAGATGGCGTTGGATACGTCAAACCCGACCCATCCAAGACCCTCTACATGGGCCTCTGCCCAAGCATGGGTCGCGCTCTGTTCGTCTTGACCGTCCATCCGCAGATACCCTGAAACATACCGCGCCGGAAGACCCATTGCACGCGCGCAGGCGATGAACACATGCGCGTGGTCCTGACAGACGCCGTGCCCTGCGGCAAGCGCATCCTCTGCCGTCCAGGCAATCTCGGATTTACCGGTTTCATAGGCTATCGCCGAATGCACCCGTGTGGACAGATCATGCAGTCGCGCCAAGTCTCCCTCACCCTCGATATGACGCAGAATTTCCCGACATCCTTTGCCGGCGCGGGTGTGTTCAGTGGGGCGCTGGAATAGCCACAGAGGTGCCATGCCCTCATGTGGGCCGACAATTCCGGCGGTGTCTGTCATCTCTACCACGCCCTCGGAGCGGATGGTCAACTCGGTCACATCGGACTCAAAAGTGAACATCACCACGTGATTGCGGTGGTGATCAATGAATTCCGCCTGCTGCGTGGCGCCCTCTACGGTAACGGACCAATTCACCAGCCGCTGTCCGCGCGTTGGTTTGGGATAGAGCCGCACCTGTTGCACGCCATATGGGACTGGCGCGGAATATGAATAGTGGGTGAGGTGTTTGATGGCGAGGTGCATGGGCTATCCGTAAAACCTGTAGTCGATTTCGATTTGTTTGCTCAGCCTGCCCAGATGGCCAAGCACCTCCTGCACATATTCATGCAAGCCGTAATCAAAGATCGCGGCGACATCATGGCTCATGAACCGTCGGCAGAGTGTGTCGGCCTGGTGGTGGCATGACAGGCGCAGGTCGTAATCCGTTGCCAGATAGTTGAGGTTATCGCGCAGCTTGCCACAACAGAAATTCAGGCTGCGTGGCATACGTTTGTCAAGAATCAGAAACTGCGCGATGCCCATTGGCGTCACATCCGGGCCGATGGTCAGGCGATAGCCACCTTCACCACTGACCGAGCGCAGGATCGTGTCCCATTGCACATTGTCGAGCCGCGAACCGACCGCCGCCGCTGAGGGCAGCAGCACATAGTATTTCACGTCGAGAATGCGCGCGGTATTGTCAGCGCGTTCAATGAAGGTGCCGATCCGAATGAAATCATAGATTTCATTGCGCAGCATGGTCCCAAGGATGGCCCCACGCACCAGCGCGTTGCGTTCGCGGATCAGCGATAGAACTTTGGGTAGATCGCGGGTTGCCACTTTGCGGGCAAGCGCCTCTTTGAGCAGCATCCAAAAGGAATTGACCGCCTCCCATGCTTCATATGTCAGCGCCGTACGTACGAGCCGTGCATTGTGCCGCGCCTGCGTGACCACCGCCATCACAGAAGAGGGATTGTCGGGATCGCGCAACATCCAGTCGATTGCCAATTCTGGCAATACTTCGGTGTGTTTCTGTTGATAGCCATAGGCCACTGCCGCAGCTTGCAAAACTGACAGCCAATCGTCAGCCCCGCTGCCCGCGCGCGTCAGCGCGATGCGTTGGCCGGTCTCGATCATCCGTGATGTATTCTCGGCGCGCTCCAGCAGACGCGCCATCCAAAAGAGCCCTCCGGCTGTTTTCCCCAACATGGCTCAGTCCTCCAACACCCAAGTGTCCTTGGTGCCGCCACCTTGGGACGAATTCACAACCAGCGAGCCCTTTTTCATCGCAACCCGCGTCAGCCCACCGGGAGTCACGTTTATCCCCTCGGGCGACATCAGCACAAAGGGCCGCAAATCCACATGCCTCGGGGCCAACCCGGATTTGGTAAAGACCGGCACGGTCGAGAGGCTGAGCGTAGGTTGCGCGATGTAATTGCCCGGTCTCGCCCGCAGCTTGCGCTCAAACTCTTTTAACTCCTTCTTGCTCGCTGCGGGGCCGATCAGCATGCCATAGCCGCCCGATCCATGCACCTCTTTGACCACCAGTTCTGACAAATGCGCCAGAACGTAATCAAGGCTCTCTTTTTCGTTGCAGCGCCATGTTGGCACGTTCTGCAAGATGGGGCGCTCGCCTGTATAGAATTCTACGATCTCGGGCATGTAGCTATAGATTGCTTTGTCATCGGAGATGCCGGTGCCGGGGGCATTTGCGATGGTGATCCCGCCCGCGCGGTAGACATCCATGATCCCCGGCACGCCAAGCGCGCTCTCGGGATTGAAGTTGAGAGGGTCGAGGAAGTCGTCATCCACCCGGCGGTAAAGCACATCAATCGGTTGATATCCGCGTGTTGTGCGCATGGCGACGCGCCCGTCGACGATCCGCAAGTCATGCCCCTCGACCAGTTCGACGCCCATTTTGTCGGCCAGAAAGGCATGTTCGTAATAGGCCGAGTTAAAAATTCCGGGGGTCAGAACCGCCACCGTCGGTGTGCCCTCACAGGCCGCCGGCGCCGAGGCCGCAAGCGAGCGCCGCAGGTTGCGCGGATAATCCGATACCGGGCGCACCTGATTGCGAGAAAACAGCTCTGGAAACATCCGCAACATGGTTTCGCGGTTTTCCAGCATATAGCTCACACCCGACGGCGTGCGCGCATTGTCCTCAAGCACAAAGAACTCATCCGGTCCGGTGCGCACAAGGTCGATGCCGGTGATATGGGTATAGACACCCCCCGGCGGCATCATCCCGATCATTTGGGGAAGAAACGCCACGTTGTTCGAGATCATCTCTTGCGGCAAACGCCCGGCCCGGAGGATTTCCTGTCGGTGGTAGATGTCATGCAAAAAGGCGTTGATCGCGCGCACCCGCTGCTCGATGCCGCGCTCCAGCCGCTGCCATTCCCGTCCCGAAATGATGCGTGGAATGATGTCGAAGGGGATCAGACGCTCTTCGGCCTCTGACCGCCCATAGACGTTGAACGTAATCCCCGTAAGGCGAAAAAGATCCTCCGCCTCACGACTTTTGGCACGCAGGCGAGCGGCATCTTCCTCGCTCAGCCAGGCATCAAACTTGGCATAGGGGCCACGAATCTGCCCATTCTGCCCCTGCATTTCATCGAACATATCCATAGGATCATGCTTTCCCTGTCAGGGGGCCTGTGCAATCGAAATTGTTGCGACAGACGGGTCCCAATGCGGTTTCATGCCCGCTTATCCCTCAATCATGCACAAATTTTAAGCTTTGGCAAAGAGTTGTCGCCGCGCCCAGAGGATTACCTGAGATCATGTGTGTAAGTCATTGTTACGACAAACATTAGATTTTATTCCTTTTTGTTAGTAAAACTCATAATTATAAAAGAGCCCATAGCCCCAAAGATCAGCCAGAGGTTACCGTGACCCGAACGCCCGAGATGTTGCACGTCACCGTTCAGCGCGGCACGGCAAACGACACCAGAAAAGAGCACTTTGAGGTCCCGGCGCGGGAGAATCAGACTGTGCTTGATGTGGTGAGTTGGATTCAGCAAGAGGCCGACCCAACGCTCAGTTATCGTTTTGCTTGCCGCGTTGGAATGTGCGGATCTTGTGCCATGATGGTCAACGGAGTGCCGCGTTGGACCTGCCGCACCCATGTCAGCCGCGTTGCCAGCGGCGGGCAGCTGGATATTGCGCCGTTGCGCAACCTGCCGGTGATCAAGGATTTGGCGACAGACATGGACCCGTTCTTTGACAAATGGGTGGCCGCAGAGGCGCGGCATCACCCGACGCGCGACCGGCTGGAAGAGTTTGACCCGATCAAGCCTGACGCCCCCGACCGGACAGAGGCCAATCTTGGCATCGAATGTATCAACTGCGGCATCTGCTACGCCGCCTGTGATACGGTGGCGGGCAATGCCGATTACCTTGGGCCAGCGGCCTTGCAGCGTGCCTGGACCCTTCTCAACGACAGCCGTGATGCAGACCGGCCCAGTATTCTGGCGGCGGTCTCGGGCAAGGGCGGCTGTCATAACTGCCACTCGATGGGCAGTTGCGCGCAGTATTGCCCCAACGGGCTGAACCCGATGCGCGCGATTGCGGGGTTAAAGCGGGAAACGGTCAAGGCGGCCTTGCGGGGCAAGCGCGATGCTTGATCTGCGGCTCTACATGGCGCAACGCCTGAGCGCTTTGGTGATGGCCCCCTTGGTTCTGGGCCATATCGCCGTGATGATCTATGCCATTCAGGGCGGCCTCAGTACGGCCGAAATTCTGGGCCGCACCCAAGGGAGCCTCCTGTGGTTCCTGTTTTACGGCACCTTTGTCATTGCGGTCTCCGTCCATGCCGCGATTGGTGTGCGTGTCATTGCGCACGAATGGCTGCGCCTGCGCGGCATCGCGCTTGGGATGCTGACATGGGGCATCTGTGCGGCCCTTCTTGCCCTTGGCCTGAGCGCGGTAGTTGCGGTGACGCTGCCATGAAGCAACCGCCCCGCTCGCACCCGCTCTGGTTTGCCTTTGTGCTGCACCGCATCTCTGGTCTGGCGCTTGCGCTCTTTCTGCCTGCGCATTTCTGGCTTTTGTCACAGGCTATTATCGCCCCTGCGCGACTTGATGGCTTTCTCGCCTTTGCCGAAAATCCCTTGGTCAAGATCGCCGAATTCGGTCTCGTCTTTCTGCTTGCCGTCCATATGTTCGGCGGCTTGCGCCTGATGGCGCTCGAATTCCTGCCATGGTCCGACCGCCAGAAAACGCTGGCCGCGGGGGCGGTTGGCGCGGCGCTCTTTCTGTCTGGCACGTTTTTCCTGAGGGCGATCTGATGACCCAAATCGACCGACATGATACCGATATTCTGATCATCGGCACCGGCGGTGCGGGGCTTTTTGCGGCGCTGCATGCGCAGCAATCGGCGCCTGCAGGCACGCGGATCACCATTGCCGTCAAGGGCCTCATTGGCAAATGTGGCTGCACGCGCATGGTGCAGGGTGGCTATAACGTGGCGCTGGGTGGCGGCGACAGCGTCGAGCGGCATTTCATGGACACCGTAAAGGGCGGTAAATGGCTGCCCAATCAGGATATGGCCTGGAAACTTTGCGAACAGGCGGTGGTGCGCATCCACGAGCTCGAAAATGAAATCGGCTGCTTCTTTGACCGCAACGCGGATGGCACGCTGCATCAAAAGGCCTTTGCCGGGCAAACCGCCGACCGCACGGTCCACAAGGGCGACCTGACCGGCATCGAGATCATCAGCCGGTTGATGGAGCAGGTTCTGGCGCGCCCCGTGGAAAAGCTGCAGGAACATCGCGCCATTGGTCTTATCCCTACGCGCGACGGTAGCGCCTTGGCGGGTGTGCTCTTTATCGACATGCGCACGGGCGGCTTTCGTCTGGTACGCGCCAAGACGGTCCTTATGGCCACGGGTGGCGGGCCGACGATGTACAAGTACAACACCCCTTCTGGCGACAAGACGATGGATGGTCTCGCCATGGCGCTGCGTGCAGGATTGGAACTGCGCGATATGGAGATGGTGCAGTTTCATCCCACCGGCCTCTTGGCGGGGGATCACACGCGGATGACCGGCACCGTGCTGGAAGAGGGGTTGCGCGGCGCGGGCGGTCAGCTTCTGAACGGTGCCGAAAACCGCTTTATGTTCGACTATGACCCCAAGGGCGAGCGCGCGACCCGCGATGTCGTTAGCCGCGCCATCTATGCCGAAATGCGCAAGAACAATACGTCTGCGAATGGTGGCGTCTTTATTTCTATGGCGCATCTTGGCCCCGACAACGTGCGCGCCAAATTCCCCGGTATGGTCAAACGCTGCGCTGACAGCGGCTTTGATCTGGCAGGTGGTTTGGTCGAGGTCGTGCCAACCGCGCATTACTTCATGGGCGGCGTGGTGGTCGATCCCGATACCCGCACCGCGATGGAAGGGCTCTATGTGGCGGGCGAGGATGCCGGCGGCGCGCATGGCTCGAACCGTTTGGGGGGCAATGGCGTGGCCAATTCCACCGTTTATGGCGGTGTCGCGGGTGATGTGATGGGCGCGGATATTCGCACCATGGGCGCGCTACGCGATCCCTGCCCCAACGCGCTGCAGGCCGAGGTTGACCGCGCCTTGCACCCCCTCAGCTGTCAGCCCGCGCCGGTTCATCCCCTGCGTCACGCGCTGCAAGAGGCGATGTGGGAAGACGTTGGCGTGATGCGCACAGCGGCGGGCATGGAGCGTGGCTTGACCCGTGTTGCCGAGATTTCCGATGCGCTGATTACTGTGGGCGTTGCAGGCGATAATCTTGCCTTCAATCTTACATGGCACGATTGGCTAAACCTGCGCTCACTCTGTGACGTGTCCGAGGCGATTACGCTGGCGGGCCTTGCGCGCGAAAACTCGCGCGGCGCGCATTACCGAGAGGATTTCCCGGACGAGGGTGATCTTGATGCGTCCTATTTCACCGTGATCACCCAGAAGGGCAGCGATCTGACGGTCCGCCGTGATGCGGTGCAATTCACGATCATTCGCCCCGGCGAAACAATCCTGCCCGAGACCGAACCCGAAACATTGGTGGCCGCGCAATGATCCCAATCGACCTGATCCAGAACACCGCCGAGCGCCTGATGGACAAGGCTGCGATCGAAATTCCAGACGATTACTTGACCGGCCTTCAAGCAGCAGCCGAGACCGAGGATGGTGATCTGTCGTCTTTCGTCCTTCAAGCGATGCTTGAGAATTACAAAGCCGCCAAAGAGGACCGCCGCGCGATGTGCGGCGATACGGGGTGTCCGCGTTGGTATGTGAAGATGGGCAACGAGGCCCGGATTGAGGGGGGGCCGGTCGCGCTCGAATCCGCGTTGCGCCGCGCGACAGCCAAGGCCACCTATGACGTGCCCCTGCGCCCCAATCGCGTGCATCCCCTCTGGCGCACGGATCACAACAATAATGTTGGCATCGGCGCGCCTGAGATCGAGTATGCGTACGAGCCGGATTGCGACTGGATTGATCTTATAACGGTGCACAAAGGCGGTCTCTTTGGCACGGATTACCGCATGCTCTTTCCGTCTGACGGGATCGAGGGGATCAAGCGGTTTTACCTCGACAGTCTTGTTGCCTTTGGCAAACGGGGGCTGGCCTGTCAGCCTGCGATCATCGGCATCGGGCTGGGTGGGTCCAAGGATACCTGCATGGTGTTGGGCAAGCGCGCCGCCTGCCTGCGCGTCGTGGGCAGTGAGAATCCGGACCCGAAGATCGCCGCGTTAGAGCGCGAGTTCAAGGATTTGGGCAACTCCATCGGCATGGGCGCGATGGGGTTTGTCGGCAAGAACATGGTGATCAATTGCAACATCGAGGTGGGCTATTGCCATACCGGAGGCATGCAGATGTCGGTGCATGCCTTTTGCCTCTCGTCCCGTCGGGCCGTCGCGCGCCTCTATCCTGATGGGCGGGTCCACTACCGCACCGATCCCGAATGGTTTACCCCCTATCAGCGCCGCGAAACCGTGGATTGGCCGGGCAGTGCACAGGAGGCGGCAGAATGACCAAGCCCCGCGAAATCCACCTGAGCACCACCCCAACGCCCGAGGCGCTGGCCGAGCTGCGCCTCGGCGATATCGTTTATCTTGATGGGTTGCTCTATACGGCCCGTGAAGGCGTCTACATGCGCGCATTGGAGCAAAAGGCGAATATTCCGCTGGAACTGCCCAGCCAGAGTGCAGCGAATTTCCACTGCTCTCCTGCCGCCGCCATTCGTCCCGATGGATCGTTCAACATGGGGGCGGTGACGGCTACCGCCTCTTTCCGCTTTGCCAAATGGTTGCCGGAATGGATGGCCAAGACAGGGGCCAAGCTGATCATCGGCAAAGGCGGCATGTCGTCGAAGGATTACAAATCCTATTTCGTACCCAATGGTGCGATTTACCTTTCAACCGTGGGCTATGGCACCGGGGCGCTGCTAGGTCGTGGCATCGAAAAGGTCGAGGCCGTGCACTGGCAGGATGAATTGGGATTGGCGCAGGCGATGTGGGTCATTCGCTGCAACAAGATGGGGCCGTTCATTGTGGCGTCTGATTTGGACGGTAACTGCCTTTTTGAACGCGAGAACGCCAAGATCGCCAAAAACCTCGAACGGGTCTACGAAGGCACGCGCCCCGCGACGCTCAAGCGCTATGGCGAGACGGATGATCGCTCTGACGAGGTGATTGGTTAGATCAGCTCGCGCAAAAGCAAAACCACGCCCGAAACAAAGGTCATGACGATCAGCAATCGCCGAAAGGCCGTGTCGCTTAGTCGTTTGAACACGCTTATCCCAATCTGCGCCGCCAAAAGCGCCGCCGGGATTGCAATCGCAAGATAGATCAAGGTCTCGCGCGTGTAGGCACCTTTGAGTGCCAGCGTCCCTGTCGCTACCGCGAGAACACCCACGTTGAACGGTTGAAGAACGGCGCGTGTCTCATGCCGTGGCCAAGGGCGCAGCGTACACCACATCATCGGCAGCGCCCCCGAGAGCGAGGCCGCACCGCCTAGAATGCCGCCCAAGAACCCCACCAGCATATCCCAGAATGGCGTGGCGCGTTCGAACGTTGGAAGGTTTGCACGCAGAGTGAAATACCCACCGTAAAGCAGCAGCATCGCCGCCACGACGGTCTTGAGCGTGCTGGCGTCAATCACGCTGAGGATCGTCACACCAATCGGGATGCCCGCCAATCCTGGTATGAGAAAACGCGCCAGCCGCCGCTTGTTCTGTCCGATGGCCGCGCGCACGACCCAAAGCCCTTGGAGGCCCGTGACCACGGATAACACGACCAACATGGCCACCGCTTGAAGGGGCGGCAGAACGGCTAGAAAGAAGCCAAGCGCAAAAAGGGCTGTGCCAAACCCGGCAAGACCGTTGATGAAGCCGCCTGCCATTGCGCCCGCAATGACATAGGGCAGGGCGTCGGCGTTCATCCCGTTGGTCCGCCTGTGGAGGGGGTGAAAATGCCGATCTCGACCGCACCCAACAGGGCTTTGTGGATTTCCTGAATGATGCGGATACGTGGATTGTCGCGCCGATAGGCCAGTGTCAGTTGGCGCACGGGCGCGCCCTCAGGCAGTGGCACGCGGCGCAGCGGTAGCGGTTGCACCCCCCGCACACATCGCGCAGGAACGATAGAAACGCCAAGACCCGCAAGCACCATGCTCGAAATCGCTTCGAGTCCCTGTAATTCCATCGTGACCGACACGGGAATCCCGTGCTCGCGCAGCCAACCGTCGATCAGCCCACCGACAACAGCGTCGCGGCTGAACCGGATAAACGGATACCGGAGCAAAAGTTCTCGCACATCGTCGCCCTCGGCCTCTTGTGGGGCGAGCAGTTCCATTGGCTCTTGCGCAATGTCGGCATGGTCGATTTCCGGGGGTAACGGGCCCTGCCGTGACAGCACCGCCGCATCAAGCGCGCCGCGTTCAACCTCTGCGATGAGCGAGGTGGTCATCCCGGGTACGATACGCACATGCAGGTCTGGATAGCTTTCCTTGAGCAAGCGCACTGACAGCGGGGTCAGGCCCGTCAGGGTCATAGGAACGGCCCCCAACGAGATTTCGCCACGAAACCCTTCGTCGCCCAAGACCGACGGCACGATGGCATCGTAGGCACGCACGATATCGCGCGCCCGCGCCACCAATGCACGCCCCGTCGGGGTCAGTTCCGGCGACCGGCGTGAGCGGTCAAAAAGCACAACCCCCCATTCTTCCTCGAGGCTGCGCATTTGTTGGCTGACTGCGGCGTGGGTCACAAAAACCGCTTCGGCAGCAGCGCTAAAGGTCTTGTGGTCATCCACCGCAATCAGGGTGCGCAAGCGCCGGATTGACATGTCCCGCCTCTTTCGTAAGTTTAGTTAACGCATCCTGTAACGGAATATTGCTTATATTAAGCGTGTCTTAAAGTTACACCTAAAGACGACGGCGTTGCAATCTGCGAACAAGCCTGCCGCCGACACCACAGAGGAGGAGGAGGAAAACATGAAGCTGAGACAGTTGGGCGCGGTGTGCGCTATGGGGCTTGGGCTGACGGCGACTGCCGCGTTGGCCGAATATCCCGAACGCCCCATCAACATGGTCATTCCCTATGGCGCAGGCGGCGCGACCGATATTTCGGCCCGCACCATCGCAGAGCCCTTGGGCACCGTGGTCGGCAAGCCGCTGGTCATGTCGAATATCACGGGGGCAGGGGGTGCCACCGGATCGGTTGCGGTGCAAAACGCCAAGGCGGATGGCTATACCATGCTTTTTGCCCGCGTCGGCTCGCACACGGTCAATCCGGCGATGAAGGCCACGCTGCCCTACACGCTCGATGATTTCCGCTTTGTGACGGTGTATGAAATCAACCCCGTCGCCTGTGCCGTGCGCCCTGATTCCGGCATCGAAACCATTGAGGATCTCATCGCTCTGACGGAATCCGAGGGCACCAGCTATAGCTCTTCTGGCGTGGGTTCGATGCTGCATCTCGCGGCGGTGATGGTGCTGGATGAATTCGGTGTCGAGAACCCGCTGGATAAGGCGATTCACATTCCCCAAGGCGGCGGTGGTGAGGCGGCCACGGCTGTTCTCAACGGCACTGTAACCTTTATCTGCACCAACACATCGGCGCTTGCCAATTTTGTGGCCAATGGGCAGTTGAAGCCGATCCTCGTAACGACGGCGGAACCGGTCCCGGGTTTTGACGCACCGACAGCCGTCGATTTGGGCAAGCCTGATCTGACACAGCTTGTGGGGTGGACCGGTATCGCTGGGCCGGATGACTTGCCAGACGAGGTTGCGGCAAAATGGGGTGAATGGATGGCCGCAGCAGCCGGAGACGCGAAATTCGTGGACCAGATGAGCGCGATGGGTTCGGTCATCAATGTCATGAGTCCCGAAGAAGCCAACGCTTTCATTCAGGCGCAGTATGAAACTTTTCGTGCGCTGGTCGACAAGCTCGGCATGCGGATCGAGGGCTAAAGCATAGCGCACCCATAGGTCGGGCGCAGAGATGCCCGGCCTTTCAGTGCTAGCAAACTGATCGGGGAGGATCAGGGTGAACAAACGCGCAATTCAGGTGCAACTGGGCATCGGTGCCTGTGTGGCCTGTGTTTTTCTGATCCTCTATGCAATTCCCTATTGGATCTCTGCCCCGAGCAATATTCGCAACATCGTGCTGTCGCCCCGGTTTTGGCCCTACGCCATCGCCGGTCTGACAGGACTGGTTGGGCTGGGCATGCTCTTTGCTGGCCGCAAGGAAGATGTTGACGGCACGCCGGCCAATGACCCGATCGAAGACCCGCGCGCTGGGCTGATGCGGTTGGTGGGCATGGCAGTTTTGATGGCTGTCACCTTCTGGCTTTTGCCGCGCATCGGTATGGTCTGGGCGTCGATGCTGGCCTTTGCATCGCTCGCCTTTTTGGTGAAGACACGGCATCCAAAAACGGCGTTGATTTGCGCTGTGGCGGTGCCACTTCTGCTCTATGGGTTCTTCGCCCATGTCGCCGGTGTCGCGATCCCGCAGGGTGAATTTGTGAGGCTGCCATGAGCGTGATCGACAATTTAATGGCCGGCCTCGCATTGGTCGGAAATGTAGACGCGCTTGTGTCCTTGGCGATCGGGATCGTTATCGGGGTCATCGGTGGGGCAATTCCGGGGATTTCTGCGACGATGGCGGTGGCGCTCACCTTGCCCTTTACCTTTCCGATGCAGCCTATCAATGGCATCCTTTTGCTTTTGGGTGTTTACAAGGGCGGTATCTTTGGCGGTTCAATCCCTGCCATCCTGATCAAGACACCCGGTACGCCTGCATCTTCGGCCACGGTGCTCGACGGGCATCCGATGGCGGCACGTGGCGAAGCGGGGCGCGCGCTGGGCATGGCGCTTTGGGCCTCCTGCACGGCAGACGTGATCTCGAACCTGGCCTTGATCCTTTTTGCGGGTTGGCTTGCGTCTTTTGCGCTCAGCTTTGGTCCGCCAGAGTTCTTTGCACTCATCCTCTTCTCGCTCACAATTATCGCAGGTGTGTCGGGCGAGAGCCTCTTGCGTGGCGCGCTCTCTGCGCTCTTGGGCCTGCTTTTGGCCACCATTGGGCTTGACCTCGTTTATGGCACCAATCGCTTTACTTTCGGCGATCCCAACCTCATGGGCGGTCTGAACTTTATCGCCGTGCTGATCGGTCTCTTTGCCATTCCAGAAGTCATCAACATGGTTTGGCACCCCACTGGCCATATGGGCAAGGTGCAGACACTGGGCAGTAAATGGGTTACATTCGCCGAGTATCGGCGGTGTTTCCGCTCTATCGTGCGGGGCAGTTTTATCGGTGTGTTTCTCGGCGCGATCCCCGGTATCGGCGCGGCCCCTGCGGCCTTTCTCAGCTATTCAGAGGCGCGCCGCAAATCCCCCAACAAGGCCAATTTTGGAAAAGGCGAAATAGAGGGTGTCGCCGCCTCTGAGGCGGGCAACAATGGTGTCGCGGGTGCCACGCTGATTCCGCTTCTGGCCTTGGGTGTGCCCGGCGATGTCATCACCGCCATCATCATCGGTGCCTTTATGGTGCATGGCTTGCAGCCGGGGCCCATGATGTTCGTGATGAACGTGGATATCATCTATGGCCTTTTCATCGGCCTCATCTTTTCCTCAGGCTTGCTTTTGATCGTCGGAGGTTTGGCAATTCGTGGGTTCAAACCCGTGGCCGACATCCCCAAGCGTATCCTGATGCCCATCGTCCTTGTGCTTTGCATCTACGGGGTCTTTGCGGTTAACAACAACATCTTCGATGTCGGCGTCATGTTTGTGATGGGTTGGGTTGGCTTTGTCTTGTCCCGGTACCACATACCCGCCGCTCCGTTCTTGATCGCCTTCATTCTTGGCCCGCTTCTCGAGGATAATTTCCGCAAAGCGATGCTGATGTCAGGCGGTTCGCCAGATGTGTTGTTGCGTGGGCCGATTACTTGGTTCTTCTGGACTTTGACCCTGATCGCGGTCGTGGCGATTGCACGCGGCACGCTTGACAAGGCACGAGACAAAGGCTGAGCGCGGAGTAAGGTGAAATTTTCGTGACCAGCTCCTTTGGGGGCTGCGAAACCGTGACTTCCTTTATTATATTCAAAAAATCTTATATAATCGTCACAGGCACCCTGACGGGTGTTTTGCCGTGACCAGAGAGGAAAAGAGATGACAGGCACCGAAACTGAATTTACCCCGCTGATGTCATTTGCGGGCGGTGTGTTGATCGGCTTGTCAGCAGTGTTGCTGATGTTTTTTCAAGGTCGGATCATGGGGGCCACTGGCATTCTGTCGAGATTGATTACCGGCGGGGTGCCGGGCGATAAAATCTGGCGCGCGGCGATGGTTGTAGGCATGATCGCCGGACCGCTTTTGGTGCTGGGGCTGACCGGGCAGATGCCCGCAGTCGAGGTGCCGATTAGTCTGCCGATGATCTTGATTGGGGGCTTCATCGTGGGCATCGGCGTGACCTTTGGGTCTGGCTGCACCTCGGGTCATGGGGTTTGCGGCCTTGCGCGGCTTTCGCCTCGGTCATTCGTAGCCACGCTGACCTTTATGGTCGTGGCCTTTGCGACTGTCTATGTCCTGCGTCACGTGATTGGAGCCTGAGCCATGCGCATTCTGTCAGCCTTGTTTGTCGGTCTTGTTTTTGGCGTGGGAATTGCCATCTCTGGTATGATCAATCCGGCTAAGGTGCTCAACTTCTTTGACATCGCCGGGACATGGGACCCAAGCTTGATCTTTGTGATGGGTGGTGCGCTGCTTACCACCTTTGTCGGTTACCGCGTGGTGCTCGGACGCCCCAAGCCGATCCTCGAGCCAAAGTTCAAGCTGCCCACCAAGACGGTCATTGATACCCGTCTGATTGGGGGGTCAGCGGTCTTTGGCCTTGGTTGGGGCATCGCCGGGTTTTGCCCCGGCGCGGCTATTCCGGCGCTTGGCTCTGGCAAATACGAGGTGCTGGCCTTTGTAGCCGCGCTCTTGTCCGGGATTTGGGTGGCGAATATGATTCAAACGAAACAGTCAGACAAAAGGATAACGGCATGACCGACTATCCCGTGAACATGGGCGTCAAGCCAGAGGTCAAAGCATTCTTTGACGAGGCCACGAATACGATCAGCTATGTGGTTAAGGACCCCGAATCGCGCGCCTGTGCCGTGATTGATAGCGTGATGGATATCGACATGGCAGCAGGGCGGATCACCTATGCCCATGCCGATGCAATGATTGCCCATGTTATGGATCACGGCCTGACGCTTGAATGGATCATCGAGACCCATGTCCACGCCGATCATCTCTCGGCAGCGCCGTATATTCAGCAGAAGCTGGGCGGCAAGATTGGAATTGGTGAAAAGATTCTGGTGGTTCAGGACACTTTTGGCAAAATATTCAACGAAGGCACCGAGTTTCAGCGTGATGGTAGCCAGTTCGATGCTTTGTTCAAAGATGGTGACACCTATAAGGTAGGCCAAATGAACTGCCTTGCGATCCACACGCCCGGCCACACGCCCGCCTGCATGGTGCATGTGATGGGCGATGCCGCCTTTGTTGGCGACACGCTCTTCATGCCTGATGGTGGGTCTGCGCGGGCGGATTTCCCCGGCGGTGATGCGGGTGAGCTCTATGACAGCATCCAAAGGGTTCTGCGCCTGCCCGACGACATGCGTCTTTTCATGTGCCACGATTACGGCCCAAACGGCCGCGATATTCAGTGGGAAACCACCGTCGGGGCGGAAAGGGCGCATAACATCCATGTAGGCGGCGGCAAGACCCGTGAAGACTTTGTGAAGTTCCGCACAGAGCGCGACGCACAGCTTGCCATGCCCCGGCTGATATTGCCGTCTTTGCAGGTCAACATGCGCGCGGGCGAATTGCCCCGTGATAGCGCGGGCAACCCGATGTTGAAGCTCCCTGTTAACCGTCTCTAAGCCAACGCCAAGGCAGGGCAGGGGGCGCTATGCTCGGATCATGCTAACCAATGACGGTCTAGCGGCGGTGATCATGCTTATGCCACAATCTCTGGCCTAGGCGCATCTTGCGGGGCTGTATGCCTCGATCCGTCCTGTGGGGTATTTGGCACCAGCCACGCCTTTCACTCTCGTGTGCCCTATTCCGTGGGGGCGATCAGGCAAAGCCGGTGATGAGCTGGCGCAAGCCAATCGCCGCACCCACAAATATCGCGGCAAAGGTGATCGGCGCGCTAAAGGACAGCACCGAAAAGGCGGAAATCCCCTGCCCGACCGTGCAACCAAAGGCCAGCACTGCGCCAAAGCCCATGCAGACCGCGCCCAGCATCTGCCGCCGCAGTTCCCTCGGGTCCTCACAGGCTTCCCACCGGAAATGGCCTTTGATCAGGCTGCCGCAAAACGCGCCGGCCAGCACGCCAAAGACCGACGCCACGCCAAAGCTGAGGCCACCACCGCTGGCGGTCATCAGAAAGATGATAGTCTCGCCGAGGGGCGCAGAGAATGTATGCGTTTGCACCGGCTGCGGCATGAATCCATGCGTGCCCACCCAAGAGGTGCCAAACCAGCCCGATGTGACCGCAATCCCAACCATCGCCCCCCAAAAGAGCGCCCGACGGTTCTGTAAAAAGTCGCGCGAGGCAAGCGCCGCTAGGCATATCAGCGCTGAAATCGCCAATCCGACCCAGATCATCGGGAGCCCAGTGAGCGCGCCCAGAATCTGCGCATAGGACTGGTTTTCCAACGCAGGGCTTGTCGCCTCTGTCGCCATGATCCGTAGCCGGGCAAAGGGGCCTGACATCATCACATAGGCTGAAATGCCCATCACGAGCACGATCACAAAGGCCCGCAGATCACCCCCGCCAAATCGTGCGAGCGCACCAAAGCCGCAGTTCCCAGCCAGCGACATACCATAGCCAAAGAGCAGCCCACCCAAAACACTGGCCAGCGGCGACCAAGGCGTGATCCAATAGGCATTGGCTGAAATATCAAAGAGGCCCAGACCGGCCAGCCCAAAGGCCGTGATCCCCGCCACCCCAATCGCCAGCCCCCACATGCGCAGACGCGTATCGCTCTGCTGATAGAGCAGATCCTCAATCGCGCCCAAGGTGCAGAAACGTCCGATGCGCGCCGCAAGCCCAAGTATCATGCCGCCCGCAAAGCCGAATATCAGGATCATCAGGGATTCAGAAATGCCACCGGGCATGATGCTCCTCCGTTTGACGCTGGCAAGGCCGCGGCGCGTGAATCACGGCTGCTTGCAAAACAGATCGTAGACAGTTTCGAGCATCTGTATCGCGCGCCGGTCTGTCAAACGGTAATAGATGGCTTTGCCTTCACGTCGTGGTGTAACCAGCCCTTCCAAGCGCAAGCGTGAGAGCTGTTGTGACACGGCCGCCTGTCGCGCCGAGAGCAGATCTTCAAGTTCGGTTACTGTCTTTTCACCGGTTGCGAGATGACACAGGATCATCAACCGCCCCTCATGGCTGATTGCCTTGAGAAACTCTGCCGCCGTATGCGCCAGATCGAGCATCGCATCGACGCTTTCGTTCGACACATCCAGTTGCGGAGGAGGAGCGCGGCGTAGCATCGGAATCACGGCGCTTTGGTTGCGTCGGGATGCGCATCCAAAAGCTGCGTCAGCAGAAACCAAAAGAATTCATCGCCCGCATAGCCCTCGATCCGGCCCAGTTCCTGACCGTCCTCGACCAGAACAAAAGTTGGGGTAAAAATGGGGCGACTGGAAAAGGCGATATCTTCGGGCAGCGCGTTGATCTGCACCCGACGCAAGGGCGCGCGTGTGCCCTCGATGGTTTTGGGATAGGCCGGGCCAATCTCGGCATTCCACCGCTCGCACCAATGGCAGCCATGCCGCTCGACCATGAGCAGTTCTGCCGCCAAGAGCGGACCCATCAGGCCGAATGTCAGAAAAAGGCTGACGAGAAAGGTAGCAAGCATACGCATCGGTGTTCCGATTGACGGACAGACTAAAACATATGATAGTTTGAATATGTTTGCGGATCAACCCGTCTAAGGATTCCCCATGTTCGATGTCTCTCTGCTCAGCGCCTTTGTCGGGGGATTGATCGTCTTTTTCTCGCCCTGTGTGCTGCCCATCGTCCCATTTTACCTCAGCTACATGGCCGGAGCGTCGATGTCAGAGATCAGCGCCGAGGGCCGTCTTGCCCCGGGCGTGCGCCGCCGTGCCTTTGCCGCATCGGTAATGTTCTCGGCGGGAATCATCACTGTCTTTGTTTTGCTAGGGGCAGCCGCCTTTGGCCTCAGCCAGGCGTTCCGCGGCTTTCAGACCGAGTTTCGCCTCTTTGCTGCGCTCGTCGTGCTGATCCTCGGGCTGCATTTTTTGGGTGTGCTGCGCATCGGCTTTCTTAACCGGGTGTTTCAGATGGATGCGGGCGATACCCGGAACATGTCGGTGCTTGGCGCCTATGTGGTTGGCTTTGCCTTTGCCGCAGGTTGGACGCCATGTGTGGGCGGTGTGCTGACAGCCGTGGTTTTCACTGCAAGCACCGAGGCCACGGCGATGAAAGGGCTGGTGCTGCTCTTGGTGTTTGGTCTGGCCATGACCACGCCCTTCATGGTGGCCTCGCTTTTTATCGGGCCGTTTCTGCGCTTTGCTTCGAAATTCCGCCGCCACCTGCCCAAGGTCGAAAAGGCGATGGGGCTGCTACTGATCATCTTCGCCGCGCTCATTGCCACCGACAGCGTCAATTACATCGCCCAATGGATGCTGGAGACATTCCCAGCCTTCCAAAACATCTAATCGAGGAGGACCAAGATGAAACGAGTTCTGACCCTGCTGGCCGCCGTCCTGTTTTCTCTGCCGGTCGCTGCGGCGGAATTGGGCGATGATGGCCTGCACAAGACCGACTGGATGCGTGACACCTTCAAGGACCTGCGCGAGGATTTGGAGGATGCCAACGCCGAGGGCAAAAGGCTGATGGTGATGATCGAGCAGCGCGGCTGCATTTACTGCACCAAGATGCACGAAGAGGTGTTTCCCCGCCCCGAGATTGCCGATTTCATTCGCGAGAACTTCTTTGTCGTGCAGCTCAATCTGCATGGTGATCTGGAAGTGATCGATTTCGATGGCGAGTCGCTGAGCGAGAAACAGGCGGCGCGCAAATGGGGCCTGCTCTTTACGCCGTCGATTCTGTTCCTGCCCGAAGAGGTGGCAGAGGATCAGACAGCGGCACAGGCGGCGGTGGCAATGATGCCCGGCGCCTTTGGTCCGGGCACCACGTTGGATCTGCTCACTTGGGTGCAAGAAAAGCGCTATGCGCTTGATACTGAGGAAGATTTCCAGCGCTATCACGCGCGCCGCATCGCCGAACGGGAGGCTGAGAAATCGCAGTGAGAACACGCGCGGGAACACATTAAATTCAAGAATACGAATTTATTGTTGTGTGAGCGCGTGATTGTGTTCTATGATATACAAAAATCTGAATGTGTTAGGGAGGACGCATGAAACGATCAATTCTCACGGTGTCGCTGATATGCGCGACAATGAGCGCGTCAGCGGCCGAAGTTGCGCCGACGGATGTCAAGTTTACCGATGGGGCCATAACAGACTCATTAAGCGGCACGGTTGGTGATCCGGTGGCGGGCCGTGAGGTGTTGGCCAACCGAGCGTTGGGCAATTGCGTTGCCTGTCATCAGATCACCGAGATGAGTGACGTTCCGTTTCATGGTGAAATCGGGCCGATGCTGGATGGTACAGGTTCCCGGTGGAGCGAAGCCGAACTGCGTGGCATCGTGGCCAACGCCAAGATGATGTTCCCTGACTCGCTGATGCCGTCTTTCTATCGGACGGACGGGTATACGCGACCGGGCAACGCCTTTACCGGCGAAGCGGCTGACAGCACATTCGGCCCCCTCCTCACCGCACAGCAAGTTGAAGATGTGGTCGCTTATCTGGTGACCCTCAAAGAGTAATCGCGCCAGACAGCGTGACCAAGATCAGGAGTTTGAAAACATGACACTGACACGACGCAACGTGATGATCATGGGGGCAGGCGCCTTTGTCGCCTTTGGCTTGCCCATGCGCGCCACCGCAGCAGGCGAGGATCGCATCGCCGAATTCACCGGAGGCGCCGCTATTGCCGATAGCGGGATCACCTTGACCGCCCCCGAAATCGCCGAGAATGGCAATACCGTGCCGATCGAGGTTGCGGCCCCAGGTGCCGTTGAAATCCTTGTGCTGGCTATGGGCAACCCGACCCCCGGTGTTGCGACCTTCAAATTTGGCCCCTTGGCCGCATCGCAAACCGCATCCACGCGCATTCGTCTTGCAGGCACGCAGGACGTGGTGGCGATTGCCAAGATGAGCGACGGCTCTTTTGCCAAGGCATCGAGCAACGTCAAGGTTACAATCGGCGGCTGCGGCGGCTGAGGCATAGGTAGGAGAAACCAGAATGGCACAAGACGTCACACCCCGCGTCAAGGTCCCGAAATCCGCAGCCGCTGGCGAAGCGATTGCGATCAAGACCTTGATCAGCCACCCGATGGAATCCGGTCAGCGCAAGGATAAAGAAGGCAATATCATTCCGCGCTCTATCATCAATCGGTTCACCTGCGAGTTCAACGGACAGAGCATCGTCGACGTGACGATGGAACCCGCAATCTCGACCAACCCTTACATCGAATTCGCGGCCATCGTGCCCGAAGCCGGTGAATTCAAGTTCACTTGGTACGACGACGACGGCTCGGTTTACGAGGACATCAAGCCAATCGAGTTGAAGTAAGGGTCAATCGTCAAGGGAGGGACGAGAATGAAAAGAACAGGACGGATTACCGGTCTGATCGGCGCAACGGCGCTCTTGGCAGGGGCGGCCTTTGCCGAAGCTGTGGATGACACGCTGATCGTGAACGAAGAAATCGAGATTATCACCCGCACCGCAGCCCCTGCGCATCTTGCAGACAGTGTTGATGAAGTTTTGTCAGGGTGGCATTTCCGCGAAGCGGAAACCCGCGCCATGCAAGCCGATGATTTCGACAATCCCGGCATGATCTTTGTTGAGAATGCGATGACCGCGTGGGAAACCGCCGAAGGCACCGAAGGCAAATCTTGCGCAAGCTGTCATGGTGATGCCGCCGAGAGCATGAAGGGCGTACGCGCCGTCTATCCCAAGTGGAACGAGACCGCTGGCGAAGTGCGCACGCTTGAAATGCAGGTCAACGGCTGCCGGACCGAGCGTATGGGCGCAGAACAGTGGAAATACAGCGGGACCGAGATGATCAACATGACCGCGCTGCTCGCCTCTGTCTCGCGCGGATTGCCGGTTAACGTTGCAATTGATGGGCCGGCTCAGGCGACTTGGGAGCTGGGCAAGGAAATGTACTATACCCGTTACGGTCAGCTCGAACTGTCTTGCGCCAATTGTCACGAGCAGAATTATGGCAACATGATCCGGGCCGATCACCTGAGTCAGGGTCAGATCAACGCCTTCCCCGCCTACCGCCTCAAGGATGCCGCGTTGGTCGGCGTTCAAAACCGCTTCCGTGGCTGTATCCGCGACACGCGCGGCGAAACCTTTGCTGTTGGCAGCCCCGAGTTCATCGCGCTCGAGCTTTATGTCGCGTCGCGCGGCAACGGTCTGTCGGTCGAAGGCCCGTCGATCCGAAACTAACCGGAATACCCCGCCTGACTTTCAGTCGGCGGGGTTTTCTATATCCAAAAACATTCAAGAATCCGCATGTGATAGGTGCGGGAGTTGGAAAGGTCCACCATGATCTCGCGGCGTGATTTTCTTCAGACAAGCATGGCGGCGTCAGCCATTCTTGGGGCGTCTTCCTTTGGCAATTGGGCGAAACTGGCGGCTCAACAGGCGCTCACTCAGGACCAACTGTTGCAATTCGACACCTTTGGCAATGTCAGCCTGATCCACATCACCGACATTCACGCCCAACTCAAACCGATCTATTTCCGAGAGCCGTCGATCAATATCGGCGTGGGTGGAAACAAGGGGGCCGTGCCGCATGTTACAGGCGCAGACTTCCGCAAGCTCTATGGCATCGACGATGGCAGCGCCTCGCATTATGCCCTGTCCGCTGGCGATTTCAGCGCGCTTGCGCAGGCCTATGGCAAGGTTGGCGGGCTGGACCGGATGGCGACGGTGATCAATGCCATTCGTGCCGACCGCCCTGATGCCATTCTACTCGATGGTGGCGACACATGGCATGGGTCATACACCTGCTACCACACAGCAGGCCAAGACATGGTCAATGTCATGAACGCGCTCAAGCCTGACGCGATGACCTTTCACTGGGAATTCACACTCGGGTCCGCCCGCGTTCAGGAAATCGTCGAAAGCCTGCCCTTTGCTGCGCTTGGACAGAACATCTTTGACGCGGAATGGGACGAGCCGGTCGAGATCTTCCCACCCTACAAGTTCTTTGAGCGGGGTGGCGTCAAGATCGCCGTCATCGGTCAGGCCTTTCCCTATATGCCCATTGCCAACCCCGGCTGGATGTTCCCGGAATACAGCTTTGGTATCCGCGACGAGAATATGCAGGCCATGGTGGACGAGGTGCGCGGCCAAGGTGCTGAACTCGTTGTTTGCCTTAGCCACAATGGTTTTGACGTGGACAAGAAGATGGCAAGCCGTGTGACCGGCATCGACGTGATCCTGTCAGGCCACACCCATGACGCCCTGCCAGAGCCCGTTCTGGTTGGTGAGACGATCATCGTCGCCTCTGGTTCCAACGGCAAATTCGTGAGCCGCGTTGATCTTGATGTGCGCGATGGCCGGATGATGGGCTTTCGCCACAAGCTGATCCCGATCTTCTCGGATGTCATCGAACCTGACAAAGAGGTGGCCACCCTCATCGAGGAACAACGCGCGCCCTATCTCGATCAATTGACCGAGGTGATTGGCAAGACCGACAGCCTGCTCTACCGGCGCGGCAATTTCAACGGCACGTGGGATGATCTGATCTGTGACGCGCTTTTGTCCGAGCGTGAGGCCGATATCGCCATGTCCCCCGGTGTTCGCTGGGGGCCAAGCCTGATCCCCGGTCAGGACATCACCCGCGAGGATATCTTCAATGTCACCTCAATGACCTATGGCAAAGCCTATCGCTCTGAAATGACAGGCGAATTCATCAAGGTCATTCTCGAAGACGTGGCCGACAACATCTTTAACCCCGACCCCTATTACCAGCAGGGCGGCGATATGGTGCGCATCGGTGGCATGGGATACCGGATCGACATCAACCAGCCGCAGGGCAGCCGGATCAGCGATATGACCTTGCTCAAGACCGGCGAGGCGATTGATCCGGCGAAATCCTATGTCGTCGCCGGTTGGGCTTCGGTCAATGAAAACACCGAAGGCCCAGAAATCTGGGACGTGGTCGAAAATCACATTCGCAAACTCGGCACGGTCAGTGTCGCCCCCAATAACAGCGTCCAAGTGATTGGCGCGTAACGACTTGCTGAAAGGAGGCATTTGAGATGTCAGGGACATTCAAAGGCAAACCCACCTCCCGGCGCGCCTTTTTGCGCGGTGGCGTGGCAGCGGCGGCTGGGGCCGTCGCGGCGGGTGCGGCACAGGCCGCCACCCCAGATCCACTGATTACCGAAGTGCAGGATTGGGCTATCAGCCTTGGCGATGGGGTTGATGCCACCCCCTATGGCCTGCCCATTGAATATGAGGCGGACGTGGTGCGGCGCAATGTGCCGTGGCTCACCGCCGATCCGATCAGCTCGATCAATTTTACCCCCATTCACGCGCTCGACGGAACGATCACACCGCAGGGCTGCGCGTTCGAGCGGCACCATTCCGGCGCAATCGACCTCAAGAAAGAGGACTATCGCCTGATGATCAACGGCCTTGTTGATACGCCGCTGGTCTTTACCTACGAGGATCTTGAGCGTTTCCCACGCGAGAACCACGTTTACTTCTGCGAATGTGCGGCCAACACCGGCATGGAATGGGCGGGCGCACAACTGAACGGCGCACAGTTCACCCATGGCATGATCCACAACATGGAATACACCGGCGTCTCCCTGCGCACCTTGCTGGAAGAGGCCGGATTGGACGCGGCGGGTGATCTCAAGGATAAATGGGTTTATGTCGAGGGCGCGGATGCGTCTTCCAATGGCCGTTCGATCCCCATGGCCAAAGCGCTTGGCGACTGCCTTGTTGCGTTCAAGGCCAATGGCGAGGCGCTGCGCAAAGAACATGGATACCCCGTTCGCCTTGTCGTACCCGGTTGGGAAGGCAATATGTGGGTCAAGTGGTTGCGTCGCATCGAAGTGACCGACGCCGCTGTCGAAAGCCGCGAAGAAACCAGCAAATACACCGACACGCTCGAGGATGGCACAAGCCGCAAGTGGACTTGGGTGATGGATGCCAAATCGGTCATCACCTCGCCCAGTCCGCAATCGCCGATCAAACATGGCAAAGGCCCGCTCGTGATCACTGGTCTTGCTTGGTCCGGTCATGGTGCGATCACGCGCGTGGACGTGTCCAAGGATGGTGGCAAGACCTGGGAAACCGCCCGTCTCGCCAAACCGGGCGAGGCCAAGGCGCTGACCCGTTTCTACCTCGACACAACATGGGACGGCGAAGAAATGCTGCTCCAGAGCCGTGCGATGGACGAGACCGGATATATCCAGCCGACCAAGGCGCAACTGCGCGAGGTGCGCGGCCTTAACTCGGTCTATCACAACAACTGTATTCAGACATGGTGGGTGCGGCCCAACGGGGAGGCAGAAAATGTCGAAGTTTCTTAAGTTTACGTTGGTCACAGGGTTTGCTCTCAGCGCCACGGCAACTGCCCTCTGGGCGGGTGAATACGGCCTAGGGCGGCCCGCCCTGCCCGAAGAGATCGCGGCTTGGGATGTTAAGGTCATGCCAGACGGGCGCGGTCTTCCCGAAGGATCGGGCGACGTCTGGACCGGCGACGAGGTTTTTGGCGAGCATTGCGCGGTCTGCCATGGCGATTTCGCTGAAGGTATTGGCAACTGGCCCAAACTGGCTGGTGGTGCCGATACGCTGGACCGTGACGACCCGCTCAAGACGGTGGGCTCGTACTGGCCCTATCTCTCGACCGTGTTTGACTACGTCAACCGCTCCATGCCCTTTGGCAACGCGCAGAGCCTGACACCGGATGAGGTCTATGCCATCGTTGCCTATATCCTCTACTCCAACAACCTTGTGGAGGATGACTTTGAGCTGAGCCACGAGAATTTCATGGATGTGGAATTGCCCAACGCGGGCGGCTTCATCGTCGATGACCGCGCCGAGACCGAATATGCGATCTGGCACGGTGATCCTTGCATGGAAAACTGCAAGGAAAGTGTCGAAATCACGATGCACGCCACCGTTCTGGATGTGACGCCAGACGAACAGTCCGCCACAGAAGGGGCGAGCGCAGCAGAGCCTGTCGACGTGGCCGAGGCCACCACTGAACAGGAGTCGGCCCCGGCCGCTGCCGAGGTGGATGAAATTGATCCGGCCCTTATCGCTGCCGGCGAAAAGGTCTTTAAGAAATGTAGCGCCTGTCATCAGGTTGGCGAAGGTGCCAGCAACCGTGTTGGCCCAATGCTAAACGGGGTTATGGGGCGTGCGGCGGGGTCGGTGGAAGGGTTCAAATACTCTGACGTGCTGAAAACCATGGCGGCGGATGGCCTGATCTGGACAGATGAAACGCTGACTGCGTTTCTCGCCAATCCACGTGGCTTTATGAAAGGCACCAAAATGAGCTTTGCAGGCCTCAAAAAGGATGAGGACCTCACGGCAATTTCAGCTTATCTTTCAAGTTTCAGTAAGTAGACTGAGGCCATGATAGCGCGCCGCCTCTTGCTCATTGCCCTGACCGCTGTTTTCGCGGCAGGCGCAGCGCAGGCCGAATTGGTAGGTGACGCAGAGGCTGGTGAGACGCTCTATGGGCAGTGCAAAGGCTGTCATGAAATCGGGAAGGGGGCCGAGGACCGGATCGGCCCCCATCTCAATGGCCTCTTCGGGCGGCGTGTCGCGTCGCACGAAGGCTTTGCTTATTCCGCCTCAATGCAGCGCGCTGGGGTTGATGGGCTGATATGGGGCTTTGACACGCTCGACGCCTATATCGAAAATCCCCGCGCGCTCGTGTCTAAAACCCGCATGAGCTATCGCGGCATGAAGGACGCGCAGGATCGTGCGGATCTTATGGCCTATCTGCGCCGCTTTTCTGCAAGCCCCGCAAATATCCCAGAGGCCGCTCCAACCGCGCGGGGCACGGATCACACCGTTGATCCCGCAATTCTGGCGATTCAGGGCGACCCCGAATATGGCGAATACCTGTCTAGCGAATGCGTAAGCTGTCATCAGGCCGATGGCTCGAGCGACGGGATCCCATCCATTACCCGCTGGCCCGAAGAGGATTTCGTGGTCGCCATGCACGCATACAAAGACAAACTGCGTCCCCACCCGGTGATGCAGATGATGGCCGGACGCCTGTCGAACGAGGAGATCGCGGCATTGGCGGCCTATTTCAAGGACCTCGACTGAACCGAGGTCCATTCAGGGAGGACTGAAAATGACCTTTAACCGACGCAAGTTTATTGCCGTGGGCGCGGCAACCGCTGCGACCCTTTCGGCACCGCATGTCCTTGCCGATACCCACGGCAAGCCCCGTGTCGTGGTGATCGGTGGCGGATCGGGTGGGGCCACCGCCGCGCGCTATATCGCCAAGGACAGCAAGGGCGCGATTGATGTGACCCTGGTCGAGCCCTCGCGCAGTTATTTCACCTGCTACTTTTCCAACCTTTATATCGCCGGTTTCACCGAGCTAGACGAGATTTCCCACACCTATGGCACACTTGCAGCCAAATACGGGATCAACGTCGTGCATGACTGGGCCGTTGATGTGGACCGGGATGCCAAAACCGTCAGCCTCGCGGGGGGCGCGGTTCTGTCCTATGACAAACTGATCCTCAGCCCCGGCATTGATTTCGTCGAGGGCGCCGTGCCCGGTTGGTCCGTTGCCGCGCAGAACAAGATGCCTCACGCCTACAAGGCCGGATCGCAGAGCGAACTTCTCAAGGCGCAGATCATGGCGATGCCGCAGGGCGGACGCTTTGCCATGGTCGCCCCGCCCGACCCGTTCCGCTGCCCTCCGGGGCCCTATGAGCGGATTTCCATGGTGGCGCATGTGCTCAAGCAAACCAACCCAACCGCCAAGATTCTGCTGGTCGATCCAAAAGAGACATTTTCGAAACAGGCGCTGTTCGAGGAAGGCTGGGAACGCCACTACAGCGGCATGATCGAGCGGGTCGGCCCGGATTTCGGCGCAACAAACGTGACCGTCGATCCCGAGGCGATGACCGTGGACATCGACGGATCGGTCGAAAAGGTGGACGTTTGCAATGTCATCCCGGCGCAAAAGGCCGGACGTATTGCCGATATGGCGGGCGTCACCGATGGCAATTGGGCGCCTGTCAATGCCGCGGATATGTCCTCCAAGGCGGACCCGGACGTGCATGTTCTGGGCGATGCGGCCCAACAGGGCGATATGCCAAAATCAGGCTTTGCCGCCAATTCTCAGGCCAAGGTCTGCGCCATGGCGGTGCGCGGTGCGCTGACCGGCTCCAAGGTCTTTCCAGCCAAGTTCACCAACACCTGCTGGTCGCTCATCGCGCCTGACGATGGCGTCAAGGTTGGCGCTACATACGAGGCAACACCGGAAAAGATCGCCAAGGTCGACGGTTTCGTTTCTCAGACTGGCGAGGATGCTGTGACCCGCAAGGCAACCTATGAGGAATCTGTCGGCTGGTATGCCGGGATCACCACGGACATGTTCAACTGAATACGCGCGATCGCCACTCTGAAAGAGGAGATTTCCATTGAAACGCACAGTTCTGGCTGGTGCTCTGGCCCTGATTTCGCTGCCCGCCGCGGCAGCAGAGCAGGCCACCACCTATCCCTTTGACGGCAGCTTTGACGATGCAACCTTTGCCGTCGAAAGCGCCATTGTCGGTCGCGGGCTGGTCATTGACCTGCAAAGCCACGTGGGTGACATGTTGAATCGCACCGGCGCAGATGTGGGCAGCGATGTCAAAATCTTCGACGCAGCGGATATCTTTCTGTTCTGTTCCGCCACTCTCTCGCGCGAGGTGATGGAGGCAGACCCCATGAACATCGCCCACTGCCCCTATGGTATCTTTGTCGCCGATCAGGGCGGCGAGGTCTTGATCGGCTATCGCAACTACCCAGAGGGCGAGATGCAAAACGTGCAGGCGATGCTGGACGATATTGTTCAAGAGGCGCTGCAATAAGCCAGTGCAATCGGGCTGCTTCGGCGGCCCGATTGACGCATATCAAGGCGTGTAGACCCCTGACTTAATATCTGGTCACATCTTTCATCGCAGGGCGGCATATGCTTGAATCCTTGATAGACAGATTTGGCGACGGGGCGGTTCTGGCCATGGCGGGCGCTCTGGTCGGCGTGCTCTTTGGTGCCGCCGCCCAACATTCCCGGTTTTGTCTGCGTGCCGCCTCAATCGAGGTGGCAGAACGCAGGTTCGGGCCACGCCTCTCGATCTGGCTTATCGCGTTTTCGGCTGGTGTCACCTCGGTGCAAGGGGCAATTGCGCTTGGCCTGCTTGACGTTTCAGAGGCGCGACCACTGGCAGCCACGGGCAGTATGTCGGGGGCCATTATCGGTGGCCTGATGTTCGGGGCGGGCATGATCCTTGCGCGCGGTTGTGCCAGCCGTTTGCTTGTGCTCTCTGCTACCGGCAACTTGCGCGCCATTATAACCGGCCTTGTCCTGACGCTCGTGGCGCAATCGGCGCTGCGGGGTGTTCTGGCCCCCTCGCGTGAGGCATTGGCAAGCCTTTGGCTGATGCCAGGGGGTGAGGCGCGCAATATCCTGTCACTCCTCGGTATGAGCCCGGGCATGGCGGCACTGATCGCGGCACTGGTTCTGGCGGCGGGGTGTTTTCTAGCGTTTCAGCGCGACGTGCGCTTCAGCCACGCCCTTGCCGCCGCTTTGGTTGGCTGTGCGGTGGGTCTTGGCTGGCTGCTGACCTATGCCATTGCCCAGACCTCGTTCGAGGTGGTCGAAATCTCCTCTGTTACCTTTACGGGCCCGTCCACAGATACGCTGATGGGATTGGTCAACAGCACCAGCCTACCGCTTGGTTTTGGTGTGGGCCTTGTGCCGGGGGTGTTTACCGGTGCCGCCACCATGGCCATCCTAACCCGCGAATGGAAGATCGAGCGATTTGGTCCCGACACCCCGATGGAGCGTTATCTGATCGGGGCTGCGCTGATGGGTTTTGGCAGCATGCTCGCGGGTGGCTGTGCGGTGGGTGCGGGCATGTCGGGTGGGGCGATATTCGCTCTGACTGCATGGGTGGCCGTGACCTGCATGTGGATCGGTGCAATGGCCACGCATCTCATGCTGACCGGGCGCGTGTTGCGCCCGGCCACATCGTAATTCTGCCTCAGGCGGCGGCCTTCATCAAGCCTTCATCGCGGATTTGCTTTTCCGCTTGATCGAGCGATATCCACGCCCGTTCGATCAGCGTGTCGATTTCGGACTTCGAGATCACAAGTGGCGGCGATATGATCATACGGTCGCCTACATGGCGCATCACCAGATTATTGGCAAAACACCGCTCGCGACAGATATAGCCTGCGGTGCCCGGCTCGGACGCAAATTTGGCGCGGCTCGCTTTGTGCGGGGTCAGCGCCAGCGACCCCATCATGCCGATAATCCGGGTTTCGCCCACCATCGGATGCTCTGCCAGAGAGTTCCACTTTTCTTGGAGATACGGCCCGGTGTCATGCGCCACGCGCTCGATGATCTTTTCCTCTTCGAGAATGCGCAGGTTCTCTAATGCAACGGCACAGGACACTGGGTGCCCCGAATAGGTGTAGCCGTGGTTGAATTCGCAGGCGTTGATCACCTTGGCCACCCGATCCGACACAAGAGAGCCGCCAATCGGTGCATACCCAGAACTCAGACCCTTGGCGATGGTCATGATATCGGGACGGATGTCATAGGTCTGGCTACCGAACCAGTTGCCGGTGCGGCCAAACCCACAGATCACTTCGTCTGCAATCAAGAGGATGCCGTATTTATCGCAAATCCGCTGAATCTCGGGCCAATAGCTGTCGGGCGGAATGATCACGCCACCCGCGCCCTGCACTGGCTCTGCGATGAATGCGGCGACGCGGTGCGCGCCCAATTCCTCGATCTTGGCCTCCAACTGTCGGGCGCGTTCCAGACCGAATGCCTCGGGGTCGCTATCGCCGCCCTCGGCATACCAATGCGGCTGGTCGATATGGTAGATGTTGGGAATAGGTAGGCCGCCCTGTGCGTGAATGCCGGACATGCCCCCAAGACTGCCGCTGCCCACGCTAGAGCCGTGATAGGCATTCTTGCGGCTGATGACCACGTTGCGCTCGGGCTCGCCCAACTGCGCCCAATAGGTACGGACCATGCGCAGGTTGGTATCATTCGCCTCAGATCCGGACCCAGCATAGAACACATGGTTGAACCCCTCCGGTGCCAGCTCTGCCAGCTTGGCCGAGAGCGCAATGGCGGGCACATGGCTCGTCTGGAAAAACGTGTTGTAGAACGGCAATTCCATCATCTGCCGCGCTGCGACATCTGCCAGCTCTTTGCGCCCATAGCCGATATTCACGCACCAAAGCCCGCCCATACCGTCGAGGATCTCATGCCCCTCGCTGTCGGTCAGGGTCACGCCTTTGGCTCGGGTGATGATCCGTGCGCCTTTGGCGCTCAGTTGATTGCCATGGGTAAAGGGGTGCATGTGGTGTGCGGCGTCCAGCGCCTGCAACTCTGCGGTCGGCATATGGTTGGTGATCATCGTCATGGCATTCCCTTTCCCGAATCGGTTCGGCCACGCATGCGCGACCCTCACTTCAAAAATATGATCAAATTATCCAGTGTCAATCGAATCAGTAGAGCGCGCCCGATCGCTCTAGGGAATGGCGAACTTGTTCCATTCCTTGGATCACGTCCTCGCGAATGGCGCGGGCGGCGGCCTCTGCATCGCGGGCATGCATCGCGGCGAGCATATCCTTGTGCTTGTCTGGCAGGTTCTGCGTGCCCATGCGCCCGCAAACCACGCGGAGCGATGGCCCAAACCGAAGCCAGAGCCCATCGGCCACATCAGCCAAAATAGGCGCCTGTGCGATTTCATACAGCCGTTTGTGGAAGCGATAGTTCAGTTCTAGGTAAGCGCGCAAATCACCGCGTAGAATCGCGCGATCCAGCTCGTCGTCCAGACCCGCAAGCCAATCCAGATCCTCTAGGCTCGCCCGCTCGGTCGCGCGCAGCGTCAGATAGGGATCAAGCCATTGTCGCGCATAAATCAATTCGCTGATGTTATCGGCCGTCAACAGCGGCACAGAGACCCGGCGATTGCCTTGAAATTCTAGCGCGCCCTCCGCAATCAGGCGGCGTATGGCCTCGCGCACGGGGGTCATCCCTGCGCCCAAACGTTCCGAGAGTCCTTGGATAGTTACGGCCTCTCCCGGTGCCAAATCACCAAACAAGACCAGATCGCGCAATTGCCGATAGATCAACTCATGCGCCGGAAGGCGCGTTAAATCCCCGTCGATCGTGCTGAATTTCTGTGCGGCGGTGGTCATCGGCAAGGCAATCCAATCAGGCATCTCAATGTCCGGCCTTGCGAGTTTAGCCTGTGCATGAAAACATTACCATATTGCCATGAGCGGAAATTTTTGATCAAATCCGCACTAAGGCAGACACATGCCGACCAACGGGAGAACATGATGCGAAATCTGATACTGACCACAACAGCCGCTGTCGCGCTTGGCGCTTTTGCCGCGCAGGCCCAAGAAGTAAGGGTGTATAACTGGTCTGATTACATCGACGAAGAGTTGCTGACAAAGTTCGAGGCAGATACGGGCCTCAAGTTGATCTATGACGTCTTCGACAGCAACGAGGTTTTGGAAACCAAAATGCTCGCAGGTGGTTCGGGCTATGACGTTGTTGTGCCATCTGGCACCTTCCTGCAGCGTCAGATTCAGGCTGGTGCGTTCCAGAAACTGGACCTCTCCAAGCTTCCGAACCATGCCAACATGTGGGATGTAGTGAGCAGCCGCACGGCTCAGTACGACCCTGATAACGCCTATTCCATCAACTACATGTGGGGCACCACCGGCATCGGCGCGAATGTCGGAAAGGTCAAGGAATTGCTTGGTGAGGATGCACCGCTCGATAGCCTCGAACTGGTGCTGAACCCCGACAACATGGCCAAGCTGGCAGAATGCGGCGTGCACTTCCTTGATGCGCCCGCCGAGATGATCCCGATGGCCCTGAAATACATCGGTGAAGACCCCAACAGCCATGATCCCGATGTGATTGGCAAGGTCGAGGACGTGCTGATGGCTGTGCGTCCGCATATCCAGAAATTCAACAGCTCAGAATATATCAACGCGCTCGCCAATGGCGATATCTGTGTGGCTGTTGGTTGGTCCGGCGATATTCTTCAGGCGCGTGACCGCGCGGCAGAGGCCGACAATGGCGTCGAGATCGTCTACAACGCGCCCAAAGAAGGGGCGCAGATGTGGTTTGACCAAATGGCGATCCCGGTCGATGCCCCCAATCCCGAAGGCGCGCATGTGTTCCTGAACTTCATCATGGACGCACAGAACATGGCCGCCGCGTCGAACTATGTCTATTACGCGAATGGTAACAAGGCGAGCCAAGAGTTTCTGATCGAAGATGTGATTGGCGACCCGGCGATCTATCCGTCGGAAGAGGCGTTGAACAACCTCTTCACAACCACGCCTTATGACGCTGGCGTGCAGCGGACCGTGACCCGCCTCTGGACCAAGATCAAGTCTGGCACCTGACCCGAACAGGATCATCGCCCGCGCAGGACTAGGCCCTGCGCGGGCACTCTCAAACAGTCGGGGGCAGGTATGGCACAAGTTGTTTTCGAGCCTTGGAATGATCCCAAGGCAAAGCCGCTTATCCAATTCAAAGGCGTGACCAAGCGGTTTGGTGATTTTACCGCGATCGACAACCAGACATTCGACATCTACGAACGCGAGTTCTTTGCATTGCTTGGCCCTTCGGGCTGCGGCAAGACGACGATGATGCGCATGTTAGCGGGGTTTGAAAAGCCGACCGAAGGCAAGATTATCCTAGCCGGTCAAGACCTTGCGCCGATCCCCCCAAACAAGCGCTCTGTGAACATGATGTTTCAGTCCTATGCGCTGTTTCCGCATTTGTCGGTCTGGGAAAACATCGCCTTTGGTCTCAAGCGCGATGGCAAGCCAAAGGACGAAATCGCCGCCCGTGTTGACGAAATGCTCAAGCTGACGCGCCTGCAACAATTCGCCAAGCGCAAGCCGCATCAGATTTCTGGCGGCCAGCGTCAGCGCGTGGCCCTTGCGCGCAGCCTTGCCAAGGCACCCAAACTACTTTTGCTCGATGAACCGCTTGGCGCTCTTGATGCGAAACTGCGTCAGGCGACCCAGTTCGAGCTGATGGACATCCAAGAGAAAACTGGCACCACATTCGTGATCGTGACTCACGATCAAGAAGAGGCGATGACCGTAGCTAGCCGCGTGGCGGTGATGGACAATGGCCGTATCATTCAGGCCGACACACCCGCGCGCATCTATGAGTTGCCGAATTCCGTTTACGTGGCCGATTTTATTGGCGAGGTCACGATCATCCCCGGCACCGCCCGCAAATCTGGGGAAGGGTATGAAATCGCCTATGCCGAAGGCATGAAGCCGCTTTATGCCGAAACAGAGACCGCCTTTGACAATGGCGAGACCTGTCATATCGCACTTCGCCCTGAAAAAGTGGCAATCAGCGCCGAACAACCGGCTGACCGCCGCAATGCCGTGCAGGGCAAGATCATCGACATCGCCTATCTTGGCAATCTCTCGACCTATCACGTGGCCCTGCCCAATGGTCAGATGATCAAGGCGCAAACCGCCAATACGCGCCGCCTGTCCCGGCGTGGCTTTACTTGGGAAGACACCGTCTGGCTGTCGTGGACCGACACCGCCGCCGTGCTCTTGAAAGGGTAGGGGGATGCGCCGCTTTGCCCTGATATTCCTGCCATATATCTGGCTTCTGGCGCTGTTTCTGGTGCCGTTCCTGATCGTATTCAAGATCAGCCTGAGCGATATCGCCACAGCCATTCCGCCCTATACCCCAACCTTGGAGTTCTCGCAGGGTTGGGAGAGCATCAAGACGTTTTTCAGCGCGCTTGATTTTGACAATTTCCTCTTTTTGACGACCGATGATCTTTATTGGAAGGCGTATATTTCTTCACTCCAGATCGCCTTTTTTGCTACTCTTCTCACGCTGTTGGTTGGGTATCCGATAGCCTATGGCATGGCCAACGCACCTGATCACTGGCGCCCGACCTTGATGATGCTCGTGATCCTGCCGTTTTGGACCAGTTTTCTCATCCGGGTTTACTCTTGGATGGGTATTCTTTCGACCGAAGGTTATCTCAATCAGGTGCTCTTGAAACTCGGCTTTATCTCTGAGCCGTTGATCATCCTCAACACGCCCACGGCAGTTTACATCGGCATTGTCTACACCTACCTGCCGTTCATGATCCTTCCGATTTATTCCGCGCTCGAGCGGATGGATGGTTCCCTGCTTGAAGCGGCCGAGGATCTTGGCTGTTCGAGAATGAAGGCATTTTGGCTGATCACGGTGCCCCTGTCGAAGACCGGTATCATCGCGGGCTGCTTTCTTGTGTTCATCCCAGTCATTGGCGAGTTCGTTATTCCCTCCCTCTTGGGCGGATCGCAGACCCTGATGATCGGCAAGGTCCTGTGGGAGGAGTTCTTTAATAACCGTGACTGGCCTGTGGCCAGTGCCGTGGCAGTTGTTCTTTTGCTGATCCTGATCATCCCTATCGTGCTCTTTCAACGTAACGAGCAAAAACAGCGGGAGGCCGAAGAATGAGACGGCTCACATGGTTCAACGCCACCTCGCTGACGCTTGGTTTTGCCTTTCTCTACCTGCCGATGATCATCCTGATCACCTATAGCTTCAACGAGTCCAAGTTGGTCACGGTCTGGGCCGGGTTCTCGACCAAATGGTACGGTGAATTGCTCAGCAACCAGTCTTTCCTTGATGCCGCTTGGGTGACGGTCAAGGTGGCGGTGGCCTCTTCTACCATCGCAACGATCTTGGGCACTATGGCGGCCCTCGTTTTGGTCCGCGCTGGGCGCTTTTATGGGCGCACACTGTTTTCCGGTATGATCTATGCCCCATTGGTCATGCCAGAGGTGATCACTGGCCTGTCGTTGCTGCTTCTATTCATCGGGATTGGTCTTGATCGCGGAATTTTTACCATCATCCTCGCGCATACTACCTTTTCGATGTGTTTCGTTTCTGTCGTTGTCTCGTCGCGGCTTGTGACCTTTGATCGCTCTCTGGAAGAAGCGGCGCTTGATCTGGGTTGCTCGCATTTTGACGCCTTCCGCCTTGTCACGCTGCCGATCATCGCGCCTGCGGTTATCTCGGGCTGGCTTTTGGCATTTACCCTGTCGCTTGATGACCTCGTGATCGCCAGCTTTACTGCTGGTCCTTCGGCAACCACCCTTCCGATCAAGATTTGGTCGGCGGTGCGCCTTGGGGTGTCGCCCGAGATCAATGCGCTCTCGACCATCATGATTGGCATTGTCGCTGTCGGCGTGATTTCTGCCTCGCTGATTACCAAACGTGCCTCCCTGCGCCAGCAGGCTGACGAACGCGCCGCCGTGCGCGCATGAGTCGGGTATTTCCGGCCCATACCTATGGTGAAGGGCCAAGAGAGCGTGGCTATTGGCAAACCACGGCAGACCGGCCTGATTACCCTACCGCAGAGGGAACGATCACCTGCGATGTTGCAGTGATTGGCGCAGGGTTCACCGGGCTTTCCGCTGCTTTGCATCTTGCTGAGGCGGGGCAAGATGTGCGTGTGTTCGAGGCGCAGACGCCCGCATGGGGTGCCTCTGGGCGAAATGGCGGCTTCTGCTGCCTTGGTGGCTCTGCGGCGTCGGATGCCATGCTCCGCAAGATGCACGGCGAATCCGCGCGCCGCGAATACCGCCAGAGCGAGGTTGAAGCGGTGCGCTTGACCCGCTCCTTGATCGACACCCACGGGATCAGGCCGGATGTTCATTCCGACGGTGAAACGGTGCTTGCTCACACCGTCAAAGCCGCCGCAGGCTTTGCTGACCGCGCCGTCCGGATCAAAGCCGATTATGGGGTTACACCCACGCTGATCCCCGGCTCTGAGTTGACCCAAATGGGGATGAAAGGCCCGTTCTACGCGGCGCTTACGACTCCTCTTGGCGTGGCCCTCAACCCGTTTAAATACACAATCGGTCTTGCCGGTGCCGCAAGCCGGGCAGGCGCACGGATTTACGCCCACTCACCTGTGACCGGCATTCGACAGACCAACAGCTTTACTCTCACAACCCCAAAGGCACAGATCACCGCTCGCCGTCTGATCGTCGCCACCAATGGGTATTCATCGGACGATCTGCCGGGTTGGATGCGTGGGCGCTATATACCCACACAGTCCAACGTCATCGTCACCCGCCCCCTGACCGAGGCAGAGCTGGCTGACCAAGGCTGGACCACGCGGCAAATGTGCTATGATGACCGTTTTTTTCTGCATTATTTTCGCCTGATGCCTGACAACCGCATGCTCTTTGGTATGCGCGGGGGCCTTTTCAGTTCGCCGGGATTCGATGTCCGCATGCATCGCACGATCCGGCGGCATTTCGAGGCGATGTTTCCGGCGTGGCGCCATGTCGAGACACCATATAGCTGGAATGGGCTGCTCTCATTGGCCCCGGATTTAACGCCCTACGCCGGGCCGATTCTGGATATGCCGGGTGCCTTCACCGGCCTGAGCTATCACGGCAATGGTGTGGCAATGGCAAGCTATGCTGGCGCGATCCTGGCCGATCTGGCGATGAACCGCACCCCCCGCACCCTCTATCCCGAAATCATGGCCAAACCGCCGGGCAAATGGCCCTTGGGCCGTTTTCGCCGCGCGATGCTGTGGCCACCTTATGCGCTGGCGACACTCACCGGAGGCTGATCTATTCTGGAGTACGGGCAGAGCGCGCTTTGTTGCGCCTTATGCCCAATTGCCGCTCGCGCCAGATGATGAGAATTCCCGCCAGAATAACCAGTGATGCGCCTGTCAGCATGGCGCGCGTTGGCACTTCGTCAAAGATGAAATAGCCAATGCCAAGCGCAAACAGGATTGAGGCATAGTCGAACGGAGCCACTACGCTGGCGTCGGCAAAGCGATATGAGGAGGTCAGAAAGATCTGGCCCAACCCGCCAAGCAACCCCGCCAGAACAAGCAGCCCAAGCTCCGGTCCGGTCGGCATGACCCAGCCGAACGGAATAGTCAGAAAGGACAGCACCGTCGACGTGACCGAGAAATAGAACACAATCGCGCTGGTTTCTTCGGTCTGGACCAGTTTGCGCACATAAATCTGCGCAAGCGCCGCACAGATTGCCCCCGTCAGGGCCAGCATCGCGCCGACCGCTTGCACGGTCTCTACTGTTGGCCCGCTCAGTGCCGTCAGGCGTGGTGCCAAAACGATCAGCACCCCCCCAAGACCAAGCGCTACCGCGCCAATCCGGACAACGCCGACCTGCTCGTTGAGAAACATCGCTGCAAAAACCACAACCAAAAGCGGCGCGGCATACCCAAGCGCCGTCACCTCGGGTAGCGGCAGCATGCCCAAGGCGGCGAAACTAAGCCCCATTGCGGCTGTGCCTACAAAGCCCCGCCAAAAATGATTGAGTGGTGAAGTGGCCTTGAGCCCTGTGCGCAGATCCCCTCTCAGCGTCAACCACACGAGAATCACTGGGATGGCAAAGAAAGAGCGAAAAAACACGGCTTCGCCCGGCGGCACATGCGCCGCCGTGGCCTTGATCAGCGATGACATGGTGATGAAGAGCATCACCGAAATAAGTTTGAGCGATATTCCCGTCAGAGGGCGCATGGTCTTGGCTCCAACACCCTCTGTCCGTTGTTAAGCGTCGGTTTCTGCGGCCTTTCGGGGCAGCACCCAATCCGCGCGTGGGAAGTGACAAGTATAGCCCTGAGGGAAGCGTTTGAGATAATCCTGATGCTCTGGCTCCGCCTCCCAGAACTCGCCAACTGGCTCCACCTCTGTCACCACTTTGCCGGGCCAAATGCCGCTGGCCTCGACATCGGCAATCGTGCGCAGCGCTTCGGCCTTTTGCGCATCATTGCAATAGTAGATAGCAGACCGATAGCTGAGCCCGATATCATTGCCCTGCCGGTTCATCGTGGTCGGATCATGGATCTGAAAGAAGAACTCGAGCAACCGGCGATAGCTGATGCGCGCCGGATCAAAGAAAATCTCGATTCCTTCTGCATGGGTTCCGTGATTGCGATAGGTCGCATTCGCCACATCCCCGCCCGTATACCCCACGCTGGTTGAGATTACGCCGGGCAGCTTGCGGATCAGATCCTGCATGCCCCAGAAACAACCCCCCGCCAAAACAGCGCGTTCGCTCATGTCACATCCTCCACCTGATCAAGATACGCCCCGTATCCCTCTGCTTCCATGTCGTCACGATGTATGAATCGCAGGCTCGCTGAGTTGATGCAATAGCGCAAGCCCCCGCGGTCGCGCGGACCGTCTGGAAAAACATGACCAAGATGGCTGTCGCCATGAGCGCTGCGCACTTCGGTCCGGATCATACCAAGGGTGAAATCATGCAACTCCTTGACATGCGCAGGCTCCAGCGGCTTGGTAAAGCTCGGCCAGCCACAACCGGACTCGTATTTATCCGAACTGGCAAAAAGCGGCTCCCCGCTTACGACATCCACGTAAATCCCTGGCTCTTTGTTGTGCAGGTATTTGCCGGTTCCGGGATGCTCCGTTCCGTTCTTTTGTGTTATCCGGAATTGCTCGGGGCTGAGGGCCGCGATTTTTTCCGACGTCTTGAGATATTGGGTCAAGTCTGCGCCTCCTGTGATAGATCCATGGTAACAGATGGATCTTCGCCGCGAAAATCAAATACCTGTCGTGGTGATCCGAAGCCGAGCGTGTCGCGTACTCTTACCAAAGCAGGAGGATACCATGCGTGTAATCGCGATCATACTTGCGTCCCTTATTTCGGTACCAGCCATGGCGCTCGATCTAGACGCGCCTTTTGGCAATATTGACGGCGGTGAAATTCGCCTCTCTGAGTGGGCGGGGCAACCTGTTCTTGTGGTCAACACCGCCTCGCGCTGTGGCTTTACCCCTCAATACGACGGGCTTCAGGCCCTCTATGATCAGTACCGTGACCGTGGCCTTGTTGTGCTTGCGGTGCCGTCGGATGACTTTAGGCAAGAGCTGTCGAGCGAGGCAGAGGTTAAGGAATTTTGCGAGGTAAACTTTGGCCTCGACATCCCAATGACGACGATCACCTCGGTGCGCGGCGAGGCGGTGCACCCCTTCTATGCGTCGGTTCTGGCCGAGACCGGTTTTGCGCCAACGTGGAACTTCAACAAGGTATTGATAGCCCCTGATGGCCGTGTTGCTGGCACGTGGGGCTCTACCACGCGCCCAACCTCCGGTCAGATCACGGAAAAGATTGAGGCGATGCTCAACTAACTGGGCCGCAAATCACGCGCAACTGGTGCCGATTGCCCTGAAATGCAAAACCCCGGTGTTTCCACCGGGGCGCGCATTGGCGTGCAAGAACGTGAGTGATGGCACAGCCAATTACAAAACAACAGAGACCAGAGCACAAGTATACCTATCCACATGGATACATATCGCAGAAACCAAGCCTTCATTCATGGGGAATAAATCAGGTTAAAGGCCCGTATGGAAAACCTTATCTTTGCGCCGCCGTTGTCCAGATTGAAAAAAGAGAGGCCCCAGTGTTTCCACCGGGGCCTCCTTTCACGTGTTGAGATGCCTTCTTACTCGGCTTCTTTTTCACCCTTCTCAGGCACGATTTCTTCGCCAGTGACCTGATCGACAACTTTCATCGACAGACGCACCTTACCGCGATCGTCAAAGCCCAAGAGTTTGACCTTTACGTCCTGCCCTTCCTTGAGCACATCGCTCGGATGGTTCAGGCGCCGGTTCTCGATCTGGCTGACATGCACCAGACCGTCCCGCTTGCCAAAGAAATTGACGAAAGCGCCAAAATCCACAAGTTTGACGACCTTGCCGTCATAGACCTTGCCCTCTTCCGGCTCGGCCACGATCGACCAGATCATGTCATAGGCTTTCTTGATCGACTCTCCGTTCGGCGATGCGATCTTAATGATGCCTTCGTCGTTGATATCGACCTTGGCGCCAGACACCTCGACGATCTCGCGGATCACCTTGCCGCCCGACCCGATGACTTCACGGATCTTGTCGGTGGGAATCTGCATGGTCTCGATACGCGGTGCGTGTACGCTGAACTCTGCCGCGCCCGAGAGTGCCTTGTTCATTTCACCAAGGATGTGCAAACGCCCGGCTTTCGCCTGTTCCAGCGCCTTTTTCATGATCTCAGGTGTAATGCCTGCGACCTTGATATCCATCTGAAGCGAGGTGATACCGTCTGCGGTGCCAGCCACCTTGAAATCCATATCGCCCAGGTGATCTTCATCCCCCAGAATATCCGACAGGATCGCAAAAGAGCCGTCTTCTTCCAGAACCAGACCCATGGCGACACCGGCCACGGATGTCTTGAGCGGCACGCCCGCATCCATCATCGACAGCGACCCGCCACAGACTGACGCCATGGACGAAGAACCGTTCGATTCCGTGATCTCGGACACCAGACGCACGGTATAGGGGAAATCTGTCGCCGGCGGCAGAACCGCCTGAAGCGCGCGCCACGCGAGTTTGCCGTGACCGATTTCACGACGTCCCGGTGCCCCGACCCGCCCAGCTTCGCCCACCGAATAGGGGGGGAAGTTGTAATGCAGCAGGAAGTTGGATTTGAAATTGCCGTGCAGCGCGTCGATGAACTGTTCATCATCGCCGGTGCCAAGGGTGGTCACAACCAGTGCCTGCGTTTCGCCACGCGTGAACAGCGACGAGCCATGGGTCCGCGGCAAGAGGCCGGTTTCGCATACGATGGGACGGATTTCATCCAAACGACGCCCGTCGATCCGGTTGCCATTCTTGACAACGTCACCGCGCAGAACCGTCGATTCCAGCTTCTTGAACGCCGAACCAAGGTTCTGATCCTCAAGCTGCTCGTCGCTTAGCTTGGCCTTGATCGCCTCGCGTGCAGCGGAAATCGCATGGGTGCGCTCCTGCTTGTCGCGAATGGCAAATGCGGCGCGCATCTGCTCTTCACCGGCTGCTTTCACAGCCGCATAAAGATCAGAGTAATCCGGCGGGGTGAAATTGAACGGCTCTTTGGCACAGTCTTCGGCCAACGAGATGATCAGATCGCAAACCGGCTTGAGCTGTTCATGCGCAAAGGTGACCGCGCCCAGCATTTCCTCTTCGGTCAGCTCATAGGCCTCGGATTCCACCATCATCACGGCATCTTTAGTGCCCGCGACAACCAGATCGAGACGCTGCTCGGGGTTGTTGCGCAGATCGTGCATGTCGTCGATTTCGGGGTTGAGGATATATTCCCCGTCCACAAAACCCACGCGGCACCCTGCAATCGGACCCATGAAGGGCGCGCCCGAAATCGTCAATGCCGCAGAGGTTGCGATCAAGGCCACGATATCGGGATCATTCACCAGATCGTGGCTCAGCACGGTGCACATTACCAGCGTTTCATGTTTGAAACCCGGCACAAACAGCGGGCGGATCGGACGGTCGATCAAGCGTGCGGTCAGCGTCTCTTTCTCAGAGGGGCGCGCTTCGCGCTTGAAAAAGCCGCCGGGCACTTTGCCTGCGGCATAGTATTTCTCTTGATAATGCACGGTCAGCGGAAAGAAATCCTGACCGGGTTTTGCCTCTTTGGCAAAGGTCACATTGGCCATGACCGAGGTCTCGCCAAGCGTAGCAATCACAGTCCCATCCGCCTGACGGGCGATTTTGCCAGTTTCCAGAGTGAGGGTTTCCTCCCCCCACTGCATCGATTTTTTCGTCTCTTTGAACATCACGTTTCCTAAGTTGGCCGGTCCGGGCGTATCCCGTCGGGCCCATTTGCATCCGGGGCCGCATTGCCCCGCGGCTTTTGGTTCTTCATCCTGCTCTCTCGGCAAAGCCAAACCGGGACAGCAATCGGATCATACGAAAACCGCGCCCTATTGGGGGCGCGGTATTTTGTCTTAGCGGCGGATGCCGAGGCGCTTGATGAGGTCCTGATAGCGGGCCTCATTCTTGCCCTTGAGGTAATCCAGCAGCTTGCGGCGCTGTGCGACCATCATCAAGAGACCACGACGACCATGGTTGTCTTTCTTGTGGGTCTTGAAATGCTCGGTCAGCGTGGTGATACGCGAGGTCAGGATTGCAATCTGCACTTCGGGCGAACCGGTGTCGCCTTCTTTGGTTGCGAATTCCTTGATAACGCGGTCTTTTTCTGCGGCAGTAATCGACATCGGGGTCTCCTTGCATAAAAGTGTCGGGCACAAGCCGGGATGTCGTCCAGCAAGGTCCATGGAACACCCTTGGGACCGTGCCCAAAGGATACGCGCGTATAGGGGAAAACGCCTGAAATGGAAAGCGTGAATCGCGATGTGCCGTTTGTCTGCGGCTAGAGACCGCGGATCATCGGCAGAGCCTCGCGTGGCAAGAGCGCGATGTGATCAAGGGTCAGGCCCGTGGCATTGCCAATCGTCGCAATCCGGACCCCGTTCAGCAACACGGCTTGCGATGTCCCTCCCTCTGGCTCCGGTTCAAGGCTCAGGCTTGGTTCGTCGCCAGCTTGCGCATCGTAGAATACGATCAGCCGGTCCTCTTCGGGTTGAAAATCAACGATTTCTACCGCCTGACCTTCTTCGATCCAATCCCCCAGCAGCACCGTATCGGCACCTGCCCCGGTGGTCACCAGATCACCATGACCAGCAAGGATAAGATCGTCACCGGAGCCGCCATTCAGAAAGTCGCGCGCGTCGCTGTCATCAAGCGTGGGCGTTGCGGTGTCATCGACCAGCCCGACCAGCACATCATCGCCCCAACCGCCAAACAGCGTGTCCTGCCCGAGCCCCCCCTGCAACGTGTCATCGCCGATATCGCCATGCAGCGCATCGTGGCCCGCATCCCCGCGCAACAGATCATTTCCGGCGCTACCGACCAGACTGTCATCGCCATCGCCGCCAGAGAGTTCATCCGCGTCATTGTGGCCATAGAGAGTATCTGCGCCCTCTCCGCCAAAGAGGGAATCCATCCCGTCGCCACCATGGAGGGTGTCATCGCCGGCATCTCCGGAAATCCGATCATTGCCGGGGCCACCAAGCAGGCTGTCATCCCCTATGCCGCCGAAAATCGTATCGTCCGACCCCTGCCCGTGGAGCTGATCGCCACCCTTGGTTCCGGTCAGCGTCTCTGCCTCGGGCGTCCCGTTGATAATCTCGCCCATGCCGATGGGCGCATCCTGCCCAAAGATACCATCAAGCAGACGAGGCCCCTCGTTGTCACTCTCCGACTGGTCGCCCTCGTCCTCAGGCTCGTCGGTCGCAGGCTGAAGGCCGACGAACGCCGCCGCCCCAACCGCGACCATCCCCAAAAGACTCGCAAACATCAACATTGCACGCCACTCACTTGACTCGCAACGATTAGACGCCCGGCGTGCCCGTCTGGCAAATCTTTCCTGTAACCGTGGTTAACCGACTACCGCCCCGGCGGCACCACCTCATAGCCCTGCTCCTCGGGCTCGTCGTCGACCATCTCGGCCGGAAAGCCGGGCGCACGAATGTCGAGGCCGGTCGCCTCTTCCAGCCGCCGAATGATGTCATCCGACTGCGCACGTGCGCCATAACGCCGGATACCGTCATCAAAGATCGATATCATCAGCGGCGAAATTTCCAGCGGCACGCCTGCGTCATCGGCAATCTTTTGAAACAGGCCAATGTCCTTTTTCACCAGATCCATGGTAAAGCTGATGTCGCGGCTGCCGTTCAGAATGACCTGGCTTTCGGTCTCATGCACAAAGGACGTGCCGGAACTGATCTTGATCGCTTCATAAGTGGTCGCAAGGTCCAGCCCCGCGCCCTTCATCGTCACCATCGCCTCACACAGCGTCAGAAGATTGGCGGTCGCCAGATAATTCGTCATCACCTTGAGCAAGGACGCGCTACCGATCTCGCCCGTATGCAAGAGCCGCCGACCCAAGGTTTTCAAGAGCGGCAGAATCCGTTCAAACGTGGCCCGGTCACAGCCCGCAAAGATCGAGATATTGCCGGTATCGGCCCGGTGGCACCCACCTGAAACCGGACAATCCACCGCCGCCCCGCCTGCCGCGATCACAAGCCCGCCCAAACGGCGGATTTCATCGGCATCGGTGGTGGACATTTCCATCCAGATCTTGCCAGGCCCGACCTCTGGCAGCATCTGCTGCATTACCGCATCCGACGCCGCGGGCGACGGCAGACAGGTGATCACCACCTCGCAGTCGCGCATCATCTGTGCCGGGCTTGTGGCTGCCTTGGCCCCGCGCGCGACAAAATCACTGACCAGATCCGCGTTCAGGTCATGCACTGTCAGATCATGGCCATTGCGCAGCAGACTGCCCGACAGTTTGCCGCCCACATTGCCCAGCCCGATGAAACCGATCTTCATGTCTTTTTATCCTCTCCCTGCGCCGCTCTTTGGACGACTCCGCGCAGCCTTTTGCGATTCGGTTCCGAATTGCAAAGCCATTTGCGACAGTTTCAGGCAAAAGATGATCAGCGCCGCCGCAATGTATCGCCAAGGCTCAGCGTCGGCTCGAGCGTGATGCGCACCGGGGCACTATCCTCGGGGTTTGACGCGCGGGCCGCGATGATCTCGGCGGCACGCCGCCCGATCTCCAGCCGGCAGGCGTCCATCGTTGCAAGTGCCCGCGGCAACCCTTCCAACAGTTCGACGCCATTAAAGCCAGCGAGCCCCATATCATTGGGAATGTCGATCCCCTGCTCTAACAGATAGAGCAGCCCGCCCGCCCCAATCATGTCGTTGGAATAATAGAGGAAATCCAGATCCGGTGTACGCCGTAGCATCTCAGCGGTCATTTCCCGCCCCTTGAGCAGCGCTGATCCGCCGGAGTAAAACTCGTGATCCGCCATCTCGATCCCAGCCTTGGCCAGAGCTTCGGTAAATCCCTCAAAGCGTTTGCGCGCCCGGTGGTCGAGTGGCATCTTGGTGCCCATGAACCCGATCCGCCGATAGCCTGCCTTGATGATAGCTTGCGCCATCTGCTGTCCGGCGCGCCGGTGCGAAATCCCCACGACCGAGTCAATCGGTGTGCCGTCCACATCCATGATCTCGACCACGGGAATCCCGCTTGCCCGCAACATGGCGCGGCTTGCATCCGAATGCTCCAGCCCTGCGATGATCACGCCAGACGGGCGCCAGGACAGCATTTCGTAGAGGACTTTTTCCTCTTTCTCAGGCCGATATCCTGTCAGCCCGACCACGGGTTGCAACTCGGTTTCCTCAAGAACCCGGCTAATTCCTGTCATCACCTCGGGAAAAACCATGTTCGACATCGACGGAATGATAACTGCAACAAGATTGACGCGCTGACTGGCCAAAGCCCCCGCAATCTTGTTGGGCACGTATCCTAACCGCTTGGCCGCTTCGAGCACCCGTTGCCGCGTGCCCTCCGAAACATCGCCCTTATTGCGCAGAACGCGGCTTACCGTCATTTCAGACACGCCCGCGGCCTCGGACACGTCGCGAAGGGTCAGGGGATGTCTGTCATGCTGGGTCACGGAGGGATGTCCACAAGGTCCTACGCCTTTGTTACCGCGAACACCCTGACAGGATCAAGCTGCCTGCGTGAATCCACGGCAAAACACGCTGACAGGGAAATCGGACGATGACAAAGGCCCTCGCTCGCGCTAATCAGTTCCCCGCGTGGCCCCGTGGCTCAACAGGATAGAGCAGCCCCCTCCTAAGGGGCAGGTTGCAGGTTCGAATCCTGCCGGGGTCACCACAAAACCAATGAAATATTGTTCTCTCCGGAGGTATTGCAGGAGTGCATAAAGCGCTCCATGATTTTTTGCGTCGAATTCAGCTAAAAGCGGTGGACTGTGGTACATAACTTGTAAAAGTTGAGCCGTCACAAGGATCAGCAGCGTTGCGAACGAATGCGCTAAAGGCTGCGTTCGGGATATGGGGATCTGGCCGATTAACTTTGGAAAGCCTGAAATTTGACCTTATGAGTGGCGACACAAGACGAGCAGCGATACAATCACATCATGCCATTTTCCCATCTTGAAACACGCAAAATCGTGAGCAAGCCCCGGCTCATGTTTCGCCCGGATCCCGTTTTGGGTTGGCGGCTGTCGCCCGAACATACGGTCCGTGTGGCGTTTCGCAGTGGCATTTTTCAGAACATTGCGGCTGATGGCTGGCGTTATGTCCCTGGATCCCAGACCGCGCAGGGACCGCGTGTCGCAATTTATGGCTGCTCGTTTACCTATGGCACCGGTTTGTCGGATGATGAAACCTTTACCGCCCTCCTCCAGCGCGACATGCTAGGTGTCCAGATTTTGAATCGTGGCATTGGCGGGCATGGTACTGTGCAGAACCTTCTGCAGCTACGTCGTGACATTGCCGCAGGAACAATGGATGCCGCCGTTTTCGCCATGATCAGCGATCATCGGTTTCGCAACATCGCCCATCCACAACGCATGCGGCAGTATCTCAGCGAAGATTGGTATAAATTGAGGGTCGAACATGTGCCCGTTGCGCGATTTGATGGAAAGGGCCAGATTCAGATCGTGTATCGCGAGATTTGGCAACCGGCGCTGCGTGACGTTGAATTCCGAGTTTTTCTACCGGATGACCATATGATCAACCTTGCCACATGTGCAGTGCTCGGCATGGTCTGCGAGACGGCCAAGGCGGCAAGCATCCCTTTGCAGATTGTCATGCTGGATGCGCTGGACCCCGATTTTAACTCCGCTGTTTTCAGCCGGTTTCCAGAAGCTACCGATATTTCAAATCCTCACGACCGGGATCACACATTTCTGCCACGGGATATTCACCCAAACGCCAGAGCCAACAGCCTGTTTGCTGATCGGCTGCAGCCGCTCATCAGGCGGCTGATTGGCACGGATCTCGGCCGTCGGAGCGACCAATGACCGCCCCCCGTTACACGCTTGGCATCTCGTCGCATTTCCACGATTCTGCGGCGGCGCTCGTTCAGGGCACACACATCCTTGCCGCCGCGCAGGAAGAGCGTTTCACCCGGCGAAAGGCTGATTGGCAGTTTCCTATGAACGCAATCACCTATTGTTTGTCGCAGCTTCCGGAAGGCGCGTCGCTTGATCGCGTCGCCTATTATGAGGATCCCGGACTCAAACTGCGGCGCATTCTACAAACCGCGCAAACCCGGCTTCCGACCGGTGCGCGGCTCTGGCCGCGGATGGTGGAAACCCTGCGAAGCCTTGCAGAAGAGCTGCCGATGCAATTGAGGAAGATCGCTGAGGATACAGACCGAATAGTCTTTGTCCCGCATCACCGATCACATGCTGCGTCGGCGTTCTATCCTGCGCCCTTTGCCGAGGCGGCAGTGCTGGTGTTGGATGGGGTCGGTGAATATTCCACCACGACACTTTGGTCAGGCAAGGCCACAGGGTTAAAGGCCGAGGCAGAGATCAGCTTTCCGCACTCACTCGGTCTCTTTTATAGTGCGTTTACGCAATACTGCGGCTTCAAGGTAAATTCTGGCGAATATAAACTGATGGGCCTCGCCCCCTTTGGCACGCCCGAGTTCCGCCAAAAGATCCTTGATGAGCTGATCGAGCTGCAACCTGACGGTAGCTTTGCCCTCAACATGGCATATTTCGATTTTGACCGGGGGCTGAGTACCACATCGCCGCTTTTTGAAATGCTGTTTGGTCAACCGCAGCGCAAAGAGTCTGATCCGATGACACAGGTCCACATGAACCTCGCCGCCTCTGCCCAAGCGGTGCTGGAAGAGGCGGTGTTGGCCCTTGCCAAAACCGCTTTGGACCGTGCGCAAAGCATGAACCTCTGCCTTGCGGGGGGTGTTGCGCTGAATTGTGTGGCCAATAGTCGGCTGATCCGCGACCTGCCCGGCCTTCGCAATCTCTGGATTCAGCCTGCATCCGGTGACGCGGGCGGTGCCTTGGGCGCGGCGCTAGAAGTGGCGCGCGATGACGCTGCAACCGAGGCGCAGCCAATTCCAAACGATACCATGGCAGGCGGCTTTCTTGGGCCACAGTTCACCGATGCTGACATCTGCGCGCCGTTAGAGACTGCGGGATTGGTCTATCAGCAGCTGCCCGACCCAGCGACCTATGCCGATACGGTCGCACGGGCGCTGGCCGAGGGGCAGATTGTCGGTCATTTTCATGGGCGGATGGAATTCGGACCGCGTGCTTTGGGGAACCGCTCGATACTTGCCGATCCGCGCGGCAAGGACACGTTAAGCCGCGTCAATAAATCAATTAAATTCCGTGAAGACTGGCGTCCCTTCGCCCCTATCGTGCTGGCCGATCAGGCGCCCCTCTATTTTGAGGACCCAACCGATAGCCCCTATATGTTGCTTGTCGCGCAACTCAGGCCGGAATTTTGCGGAAAAACTACCTTGTCAGACGCACGTGGGCGCGGCTTGCACAGCCCGATGCAATTGCAGAACGCCGTTGTCAGCGATTTTGCCGCCGTCACCCATGTGGATTTCAGCGCGAGGTTGCAGACCGTAACACCCGGTATTGGCACACGGGCAGGTGCGATCCTCGCTGCGTTCCATGCGATGACTGGTTGTCCGATGCTGCTCAACACCTCGTTCAACGTACGTGGGGAACCGATCATCTGTAGCCCCAAGGACGCTATTGACTGTTTTCTCAACACCCATCTGGACCTTCTTGCCATCGGCGGGGTGATCGTTCGAAAATCTGCCCAGCCGGATTGGGTTCACAAGAAAATAGGGAGGATGCACTTTGCCGCAGATTGACCACCCTGAGTTTCTAGAGCGGATGATGACCCTTCTTGGTGCGCATCCGGTAGAGGGCCCTGTCGAAACAGCGGGCCTTGTACCGCCAATGGCAGAGCTGAATGCCGCCCCGCGCCCTTTTGCAGAGGTTTACGGTGCTGAGGGCCTTCTTGCGCAGACAGGCATCCGTGCCATGGAGGACGGCGAGCAGAGCATGGCGGCCTTGCTCAGCGCCCTGCAGGTCGCGCTTGAGAATGGTCGGCTCGATCTCGCGCCCCCTGATAAACCTGCGCCCCGTTTGGGCGGGTTTGTCTATCCGGTCGTCTAAGGACATTCTTGCCCCCTGCGGCGGATATCTCCCGCCGCAAGAGGTGTATTAGTGCGTCTAACTGCGTGATGGAAATACGCCCTCAAGGGCGATGCAATAGCGAATGACCTGCGTTGGGTCCTGCACAGTCACTGGCTGGTTTCCCCCTGAGGGCACGATCATCTGCGGCGACATTTGCACATTGGCGGGTTGTTCCGAATAGATCGTCTCCTGTCCGGAACCACCATCCGGTGCCGCCGCTAGAATCTTGCCCCCCGGTCCGGGGAAATTGCCATCGCTGTTGGTCGCGTTCACCGCGTGGCTATGCGCGGCCAACTGATTGGTGGTCAGTGTCACTGTCTGTTGTCCGCTGCTTTGCCCCCAAGACCGCGGGCTCAGACCGGTGCCGGTGCCTTGGCCAACCGGAATACGACCACGCAAATCCGGCAGGCCAAAGGATACGTTCCCATCGCCACCAAACGTCGTTCCAATCAGGGCAAAGAGTGCACTATTTTCACTGATTGCAAGAAGTTGGCCGTTGGTTTCGGCCCAGCCAGTCGGACAAAAATTGACGATACCCATCGGTGCGATCTCGCCAAAATAGGGGTCTGCGTCTGCCAGTGCTGCTTGCGGCGCTGCACATGCGGCAATGCCAAGCCCAATCGCCATCAGCGCGTCACGGGATTTCGTTTTCAAATGTGTCATCAAAGTCTCCAAAGTCTTGATACGGAACGGCAACCTGTCGCTCGTCCAAAGGTGGGATCAATTACGTGATGGGAACGCACCCACTGTGGCAATGCAGTGGTAGAGCGCCAAGGTCGGATCCAGAGTGCTGATCGGGGTGCTTGCCCCGGCGGGGGCGATCATCGCCGCGCTCATCGTGACATTCGGGTTGGCCTGAGAATAAATTGTCTCGTTGCCGCTGCCGCCGGTCGGTGCCGCCGCCAACAGCTTATTCCCCGGACCAGGCAAATCGCCGTCCAGATTGTTCGCCTGCACCGTATGGCTATGCTGCGGCATCGTTGCCTCTGTCATGACCTTGGTCTCAGAGCCAAACCTTTGCCCCGCCAGCCGTGGTGTCAGGCCGTTCCCGGTCCCTTGGCCCACCGTAATCCGGCCGCGCAGATCCGGCAGGGCAAATGTCGTGATCCCGTCTCCGCCAAATTGCGTGCCGAGTAGGGAAAACAGTGCTTGGTTTTGTGCAATCGGCAACAGTTGCCCTGCCGCTTCGGACCAACCGCGTGGGCAAAAATTAAAGCCGACGATCATGATGTCCCCCAGAAAGGGCTCTAATCCAGCCTTTGCTTGGTTCGGCGTGGTGCCAAGGCTCAAAGTCAGGCTCAGGGCTCCCACTGCCGCAAGCATGCTCTTCTTCAAATTCTTCATTGCTGACTCCAAATATTAAAGTTGTGTCTGATATCCGCAAAAATCGCGCCCGCAGCGTCAGCCGGGGCCTTGGGCTATGCTCAGGGTCGCGACGGAAATACCCCTTGGGTAGCAATGCAATACTGCATCACGAGCGCCGGATCTTCGACATTGAATGGCTGGCTTTGGCCGGAAACGCCGATCATCGTCGGCGCCATCGTGACCGTGGGCCCCTGATCAGAATAGATCGTCTCAGAGCCTACCCCGCTTGGCGGTGCTGCCGCCAAGAGCTTGTTACCCGGTCCCGGTAGATCTCCATCGAGGTTGTTTGCATTCACCGCATGACTATGCAGCGGCATTTGAGCAGCGCTTAGCGTGACAGACTCTGCTCCGGTCATTTCACCTTGGCTGCGCGGTGACAGGCCAAGTCCGGTTCCTTCTCCCATTGCACCCCGACCCCGCAAGTCGGGCAAGCCAAAGGTGCTTGTGCCGTTGCCGCCATAGGTTGTTCCAATCAAAGAAAAAAGTGCCGTGTTGCTGGAAATCGCAAGAATTTGTCCTTCCGCACTCATCCAGCCACGCGGACAAAAATTGTAGCCAACAGCAATGATATCCCCAATAAATGGGTTAAGACCGGCCTCCGCCCGATGTGGCACTAGGCTTCCCCCCGCTAGGAGTCCAAGTCCTAGTACCAAAATAGCAGTCGATTTTTTCAGACAATTCATACGACATCTCCAAATATATGTTAAACTCAAAGTTGAGTATTTAGTGTCTTACGATTCCCAATAAAACGCAAAAACTATTCTTAAGGTTCGGGGCCAAAAGAGCACCGTTTCAGGCCAAAGGCCTGGTCCGAGATCCGATCGGATTTGGTGCGTGACAAGGTTTTGATGACTGACCAAAAATACAGGGTTTCGCACCCACATCTAAGCATCCGTGTCGCAACCCCGCCCGTCACAAATCCGCATGTCGCGATTGGTGGCCTTGGCGGTTCAGGAACGCGGGTATTTGCAGCCACACTCTCCGAGGCGGGTATCCGGCTTGGGGCGCAGCTCAACGTGCCGCTTGATAACCTCTGGTTCACCGTGCTTTTCAAACGTGCGGATTGGATTCAGCATGGCCCGCCAGCGGCAGAGGTCGAGATAGCCGCAAAGCTTCTGCGACGCGCCATGACAACCGGGCTGTGCGGCACCCTAAGCGTTGAGGAACACGCGCTTCTGATGCGCCTGCGCGATCTGCTTCCGCCAAATGGCTCTTGGCAAAACGGCGCACGCGCAGCGGATGCCGAGAGCCTGATCAATAGTGGTCCACCGAAAGTGGGCAGCGATCAGCCTTGGGGCTGGAAAGAGCCAAACACCCATGTGTTTCTTCCGCATCTCGCCCAAGTCTTCCCTGAATGCCGCTATATTCACGTCGTGCGGGACGGGCTCGACATGGCGTTCAGCAAGAACACATGGCAAGCCCGGCATTGGAGCCATTTGTTCGGTCTGCCACAGGACCCGAATACCTCACTTGCGTTGCATCAGTTGCGCTATTGGATAGCTGCAAACAGCGCAGCAATAGATTTTGGCAGGGCTCACATGCCCGGACGGTTTCTTGTTATGTCATACGAGGCCTATTGCGCTGATCCGGAAAGACACTGGCCACGCCTTCGCCGCTTCTTGGACTTGCCAGATCACACGTCACTGCCTGCCAACCTTTTGCGGCCCACCACGATTGGGCGAAGCAAAGAGCATGACATTTCACAGTTTCCGTCTGACGTGGTTACGCGCGCGCGTGACCTACAAGCAGAGATAGATGCGCTTCATTATCTAAATGCCGCTTACTGCCTGTAGCTGGGCATTCTGTGATCTGATCGACGTCGAGAGGAATTCAACAGAGCGCATCGCGGCACGGCCTAAGTGAACGCGCTTTAGCCGTTTTGCGGCCCTGTTGCCTCTGCTTCGATCCGCGCCCGTTCGGCATCGCTCTCATAGCTGGCCCAGGGGCGATCTGTGCCTGTGGGCGGCAGATCACTGGGTTTATGCACCAGATGCAGATGCGTCTTGGCGATGAAATGCCCGGTGATTGGCGCGGTCAGCAATAGAAACAGCGTGATCATCAGTTCATGAAATGAGAACTGCCCCACGACAAAGTAAAAATACATCATCGAGGCAATCAGCGCTCCGCCCACCCCAAGCGTCGTGGCTTTGGTCGGCGCATGCAGGCGCATCATCGGGTCCGGCAGCTTGATTAGCCCAAAAGACCCCACCAAGCCAAACACGCCGCTGATCACCAGACAGGCCGAAATGAGAATGTCCACAACCATGTTCCGCCCCCTATTCGATGATATCGCCGCGCAAGAGAAAGCGCGTGTAAGAAACGGTCGAGATAAAGCCAGTCATCGCAATGATCATCGACACCTCAAAATACATCATTGTGCCTTTGAGAATACCAAACAGCGCCAAGAGCGCGATCATGTTCACCACCATCGTATCCAGCGCCAGAATCCGGTCGCCCACGGTGGGTGAACTGATCACCCGATAGATATTGAGCAGCAATCCCAGACCAAAACAGCCAAAGGCAAAAAACAGCGCATAGTCGATCATTCGAAAATCTCCTTGAGCCGGCGTTCGTAGCGCGCCTTGATGTCATCGCGCACCGCGTCCGGATCGGGCGCATCGAGGCAATGCACGAGCAGGCTGCGACCATCCGCTGACAGGTCGCTTGAGACCGTGCCGGGCGTCATGGTGATCGTGCCTGCCAGCACTGTGATCGCCTCTGGTGTACGCAGATCTAATGGGATCGTGATCCAAGCAGGCTTGGTGTTGGCATTGGCCTTGAACAGAATGATCATGGCCACCTGCACATTGGCCACGCAGATATCCCACAGAACCACCAGCACGAATTCCACAATCCGGGGCAGGCTCGACAGGCGCGGGCGGTTGGGCCAATAAGGCGAGGTGATGATCGGGATGATCAGCCCGAGGATCGTCCCCAAGAGAAGGTTACCAAAGGTCAGCTTGTTCACCATCATCTGCCAGACCACAATCAGGGTCAGCGTCAGGAACGGATGGGGCAGGATCTTGCGCAGCATCGTCTTTCCTCCCTCAACCACCGTTCAGCACGGCGGCGATATAGCCTTCTGGCGCATGCAATTGCTGCGCCGTGTCCTCGATATACCCCATCACCGGTCCCGCCAGCACCGACAGCGCCACAATGCCGCCCAGCATTGCGAAACATACGACCAATGGCAGGGCGGGTTGTGGCGCGGGGGCGGGTTCCTCGCCCGTCTCAGGTGCCAGCTTCCAGAAAATCGCACTGCCCGCCTGACCCAGACCAAGGATCGCAACCAGCGACGTGGCCAGGATCACCGTCCAGATAAGCCAGACTTGCTCCATTCCGCGCACGGCGTCGAGAATGAGCAGCTTGCCAACAAATCCCGAGAGCGGCGGCATACCAGCCGTGGCAATCGCCGACCCAAAGAAGAGCGCGGCAATCATCCCGTGCTGCGCCATGCGCGGTCCGGGTAGCATAGCGCCTGCCAAAGACCCGCGCCGCTCGCGTACCAGATCGACCACAAGGAACAAGAGCGCTCCGGCCAGCGTGGAATGGATCATGTAATAGAGCGCCGCAGCCGTAGTTTCGGGCCGGAACCCGGCCAGTGCAATCAGCAGCGTGCCCATAGAGCCGATTGCGGCGAAGGCAGCCAGCCGCCCAAGCCGCTTGGCCCCCAGAATACCCACCATCCCGGCCACAAGCGTGATCAGCGCGGCATAGATCAGCATTTGGTCGATCAGCGCCGCGGTCGCCCCAAGATCGGGGCCGAAGACCAATGTGTATGTGCGCAGAATCGCATAGGCCCCAACCTTGGTCATGATGGCAAACAGCGCCGCCACCGGGGCAGGGGCCTCGGCATAGGTTTCTGGCAGCCAGAAATGCAGCGGCAAAAGTGCAGCCTTGATGGCGAAGACAAGGAAGAGCAGCATCGCGCCAACCCGAAGCAGCGCACTGTCCTCAACTGGAATCTCTGCTGCCCGCACCGCCAGATCGGCCATGTTGAGCGTACCTGTCACCGCATAAAGCGTGCCAAGCGCAAAGAGAAACAGGGTCGAGCCAAGCAAGTTGTAGATGACATATTGCACACCCGCCTTGAGCCTGCGCCGACCCCCACCATGGATCATCAGACCATAAGACGCGATCAGCAGCACCTCGAAGAACACAAAGAGGTTGAAGGCGTCGCCGGTCAGGAAGGCACCGAAAATGCCCATAAGCTGAAACTGATAGAGGGCGTGAAAATTATTGCCGCGTTGGTCCCAGCCGGTGCCCACGGCATAGAGCAGCACCAGCAGTGCCAGAACCGCTGTGACCAGAACCATCAGCGCCGACAGCCGGTCGAGAACCAGAACGATACCAAAGGGGGCTTGCCAGTTGCCCAGCTCATACACTTCAATCGCGCCGCTTGACGCCTTCACGGTAAGGCCAATGGCAATCGCCAGAACCGCAACAACGCCTGCAATGGAAAAAACCCGCTGCAACGATGGATGGTGCCGCATCGACAGCGTAAGGATCGCGGCCAGCACTGCCGGCAGGATGACCGGGGCAATAATCCAGTGGCTCATGCCTCATTCTCCTGCGCGGGCTGCTCTGGCGGTGTCTCGGATCCGATATTCACGGTGTCATCGCGCGATGAGAGGAACGACCCAAGCGCCAGCATAACCACCACCGCCGTCATGCCAAAAGAAATCACGATGGCTGTCAAAACCAAGGCCTGCGGCAGCGGATCCGTATAGCTTTCTACACCGTCCTGTAAGATGGGCGGCATATTCACCACCAGCCGCCCTGTGCCAAACAGGAACACGTTCACCGCGTAGCTGAGCAGCGAGATGCCGATGATCACCGGGAAACTGCGGAGCCGCAGAACCAGATACAGCCCACCAGCGGTCAAGAGGCCTATTGCACTTGCAAACAGAAGCTCCATCTTACGCCTCCTTCTCGCCCGGCGCGGTGCTGAGGGCCGGGTTGATGTCCATGGGCGCGACGTTCACCGTCTCACCCGACCGCCGCGCCATGCTTGACAGGCTGTTGAGTGCCAGCATCACCGCGCCTACCACGGTCAGAAACACGCCGGTGTCAAACGCCATGGCCGTAGCCCATTCGAATTCCTCGATCGGCGGGAAATGCAGATAGCCGTAATCGGATGTCAAGAACGGTCGCCCTGCCAGCCATGCCCCGATCCCTGTCACGCTGGCGATCAGCACACCCACACCGATTGTGGCATGGTAGGTCACGCGCTGCCGTGCTTCGGCCCAAGCAAAACCAGAGGCCATATATTGCATGAGAAACGCAATCGCTACGATCAGACCGGCGATAAATCCGCCGCCCGGTTGATTGTGACCACGCAGGAAAATATAGGCCCCGACCATTAGCGCGATGGGCATCATCACGCGGGTGGCTACAACCATCATCAGCGGGTGGCGATCCCCCGCTTCGGGATAGCGATCCGCCTTCCATTGCGAAAGCCAGCGCCCGCCCGGTCCCTTGAGCACGGTTTCTGTCAGCGCGTAGATGACAAGCGCGGCGATGCCCAGAACGATGATTTCTCCATAGGTATCAAAGCCCCGGAAATCGACGAGGATCACGTTGACCACATTGGTGCCGCCGCCGCCCTTGTAGGAATTCGCGAGGTGAAAGACTGAGATGCTCTCTGACGCGAAATCGCGCAGAAGAATGGCATAGGTCAGACCCGCTACTGCAATACCGCCAACGGCAGCAATGCCAGCATCGCGCATCCGCCGGGCAACACTGCTTTCGGCCGGGGTTTCGCGCGGTAGGAAATTCAGCGCCAGAAGCAACAGGATGATCGTCACCACCTCGACCGAGATTTGAGTCAACGCAAGGTCTGGGGCCGAGAAATAGACAAAGCCCATCGACACAATCAGGCCCACAATCCCCATCAGGACCAGCGCCAAAAAGCGGTTGCGATGGAACGCCACCAGACAGATTGTCGCCAACACCAGCAAGAGCCAGCCAATCGCAGGCACCAACGTTACGGGCAACATCTCGCGCGTGGGCGCAGCCATGCCGCCACCCATATAACCAAGCACACCCGCGCCGATCACCGTGACCGCGAAAATCGCGCCGTTGCGGGTGAGCGCGCCATTATGCACACCATCTGTCAGCGCCGTGCTCAGGGCCGTGGCAGCCCGCGTCACCGCGTCGAACATCACCTTGGCCTCGGGTCGTGGCGTTGCGTTCCACATCGCCATCAGTGGCGTATGCAGGCGTAGCAGGATTGCGCCGCCAACCACCGCGATCACCGACATCCAGAATGCAGGCACCAGCCCATGGATGTGATAGATTTTCACGTAAGGATCAGACTGTGTCACAGCATGTGCCGCGACCCGCACCAGATCCCCGGCAAAGGTCATTGGCATAATCCCAATCAGGATCACCAGCAGGGTCAGGAATGCAGGCGCGGCCCACATGCCGAAACCCGGATCATGCGGCTTGGCCGGATAATCGTCGCGCTTGGGGCCAAGGAACACATGAGCGATATATCGGAACGAATAGGCCACCGAGAAAAGCGCGCCCAAAGTTGCCAACGCGCCCATCATCCAATGTGGGCCGATCCAATGGGTCTCGGCCACTTCTGCCAGCATCATTTCTTTGGACAGGAAACCGTTGAAGGGCGGAATCCCAGCCATCGACAGTGCTGCAATAGTGGCAATCGTAAAGGTGATTGGCATCAGATGCCGCAACCCGCCAAGGCGCTTGATATCTCGCGTATGCGCCTCGTGATCGACAATGCCCGCTGTCATAAACAGCGCGGCCTTGAATGTGGCGTGATTGATGATGTGAAACACCGCGACAACCGCCGCCGCCTTGGTGCCAAGTCCCAAAAGCATGGTGATCAGGCCCAGATGCGACACTGTCGAAAAGGCCAAGAGCGCCTTGAGATCATCCTTGAAGAGCGCGATCTTGGCGGCCATTACCATGGTAATGAGGCCCGTCGAGGATACGATCCAGAACCATTCCGGTGTGCCCGCCAGAACCGGCCACATGCGCGCCATAAGGAAAAGCCCCGCTTTCACCATCGTGGCCGAATGCAGATAAGCCGAGACCGGTGTCGGCGCGGCCATCGCGTGGGGCAGCCAGAAATGAAACGGAAACTGCGCAGATTTTGTGAAACACCCAAGCAAAATCAGGATAAGGGCCGGCAGGTACATCGGGCTCGCCTGAATCGCGTCTTTCTGCGTCAGGATCACGCTGAGATCATAGCTTCCGGCGATATTCCCAAGGATCAACATGCCCGCGATCATGGCAAGACCGCCAAGGCCCGTCACCGTCAGCGCCATTCGCGCGCCTTGCCGCCCTTCGGGCAAATGTTTCCAATATCCGATCAAAAGGAAGGATGACAGCGACGTCAGTTCCCAGAAAATCAACAATAACAAAATGTTATCGCTCAGGACAATTCCCACCATCGCGCCCTGAAACAGCAGCAGGTAGGTATAAAACTGCCCCATCGGATCTTCGCGTGACAGGTAAAACCGCGCGTAGAGGATGATCAAAAGGCCGATGCCAAGGATCATCCCGGCAAAGAGCAGCCCCAGACCATCCAGCATGAAATTGACGTTAAGACCAAGCGACGGCAACCACTCGATGCCAAAGGTCAGCACTTCGCCCCGCATCACCGCAGGCGCGCAAAGCAGCAGCAATATGAGCGCAAGGATCGTGGGCGCTGCGGTAAAGGCGGCGCAGGTGTTGCGCCCGGCTTGGATCATCAGGCCGGGAAACAAAGCTCCCAAAAACGGCAACGCCGCGATGATCGGCAAAAATCCTGCGGCATTGTCCATCCGTCTCCCGCCCCTCTCCCTGTTCTCTGCCTCGGCCTTGGCACCACGTCGCGGGTGCATTTTACGTGCCGTTTCAGTTGATCCAGCGTAATATACGGCGGCATTGCCGCGCCACAACCCAGCTTGTGACGATTTTCCACCTCGTGAAACCGCGACGCTTGAACGCAGGTCCTTGGGATGCTCTGCTGCAAGCGTACCCAACACAGGATCCGACAGTGACCAGCCCCCTACATAGCTTTCCTATTACCGTATATTACGAAGACACCGATATGGGCGGGATCGTTTATCACGCAAATTATCTGAAATACATAGAACGCGCCCGCAGCGCTTGGGTGCGCGACAAGGGCATTGATCAGAACGCCATGCGCGATTGCGACGGCCTCATATTTGCTGTGCGCCGGGTCGAGGCTGATTATCTTGGTCCCGCGCGGCTTGATGATCGGCTTACGGTTGAAACGCGCGCCGTTGCCGGAACTGGCGCGCGGTTGGTGATAGAGCAATCTGTGCTACGCGGCACCGATGTCATCTTTACCGCGCAGGTCACGATCGCTTGCCTGACCCTTGCGGGAAAGCCGGTCAAACTGCCTGCGCCTCTGCGTACGACCGGCTGAGCGCGCCCGCTCGACGCGTCACGGGCATTGACCGACTACCCGTAAATACGGGCGTAACTGCGTTGAACCCACACCAAACTCGCGGATCACATCTGCCTCTGGTCGGTTGTCAGAGATAATCGCTATATCCCCATCATACCAATCCGCAGGGGTGGCCGCGCCGGTCCTGTCGCGCAGTTGCAGCGCCTTGGCCACACGCAGAACCTCGTCGGTATTCCGGCCAACAAATACAGGATACTCGAAAATCATCCGTATCCGTTGCGCCGGATCAATCAGAAAACTCTTGCGAATGGGCCATTCCGAGGATTCCTTTTCGTGGACCATGCCGAATATCCGCGCAAGTCGCATGCCGTGATCACAGGCACAGGGGAAATCGACTTTCACGTCGAACATGTCCTCGATCTCTGCATGCCACGCTTGCTGCTCTGCGATCGAAGAGGCAGTCAGGGCTAGGTTCTTGATCCCACACGCAGTCCAGGATCTTGAATAGCTGGCCAGTGACGCGATCTCGGTGGTACAGACCGGCGTAAATGCGGCGGGATGGCTGAACAGATGCACCCAACTGCCCTCAGCCCAATCCCAAAAGCGCAAAGTCCCCTGTGTGGTCTCGACAGCAAAATCGGGAAACAGATCTCCGATCTGCGGCAGCCACTTTACAGTTTTGCGCAACGAGCTGGGCAGTTTCAAAACCTCGTTTCCCGGCCCGCGTGGAGTAAAGAATTGTATGGTCATGCCAGCGCCCCATCGTCCTCTGATTGAAAGTTGTTGATGCCTGCAACAGTGAGAGGATTGAAACCAAATGTGTTTAAAATCGGGCAAAGGCGTTTAACGTTATGTCTTAACACAAAAATCGCCCATCGGTCGTAGATGCTTGTGTCTAAAAGGTGACTTTGATAGTACTCTTCTAAATGTCCTGAGTGCATGGGATTTTTGGTTCGGTCCCAATTCACCCCGCGCAGACGTCCTTGGTTTTCGCCTCGCGATATATTCATCTCCAGACATCGATGCGAGACAATATGCCACTAAGGGCCATGGTTCTTGAAGAGGACCGCGCAACCAAGCTTCTTGTGACAGAGCGCCTTGCCGAAGAGGGTTACGAAACGGTGCTGTGTCCGGATATTTCTGCTGTTTTGGACGCGGTAGAGCGCAACAACGTACACATCTGCGTGGTGGGGGCCCGTTATCGTGGCGTAGATGGCTATGATATCGTGCGCCAGTTACGCCACAAATCCGGTGCCGGGCTAATCTTGTTGGGTAATTCCGAAGACGAGATTGACGCCGTTCTTGCGCTGGAAATGGGGGCAGATGACTATATGGTCAAACCCGTGCGCCCCCGCGAACTTTGCGCCCGTGTGCGCGCTGTGGTGCGACGGATAGCGGCTGCGGCACCCGATGCCGATGGGACCCGTCCAATGCCAAGCCCGTCGTTGCGCCGGGTAGGAAATGTGGAAATCTGCGGCGTGCGTCGCTCTGTTCGAATTGGCGGGCAGCCAATTGAATTGACCACATTCGAATTTGACGTGCTGATGGTGTTGGTGGCCCATACCAATGCGATCTTGTCGCGCGACCAGATTATCAAATCGGTACGCGGAGATCAGTGGTCGATCAGCGACCGTTCCGTGGATGGCATCATCAGCCGCTTGCGTCGCAAGTTGTTCGCGGGCGAGGAAGGAAACCGCCGCATCAAGACCGTTCATGGTCGAGGTTATATGCTCCTCGAAGCGCAAATGCTGGACGAAGTCTGACCCCGCCGCCACGTTCCGGCAAATATCCGCCCGATCCTGAGGCGAATTCCGCTGTAAACCAGCGCTGGCTTGCGGATGGTGTTGGCTTTCCCGTTTCAAATAGGATAGTTTGCTCTGCAATAAGGCCGGAGAACGGCCAGACACACAAAGAGCAGGCAAATGGAAGCAGAAACCCTGGCATTGGCACAGGAGATAGATTTCTCCATGTGGGCGCTTTTCGCACGCGCCACTCTCACCGTTAAACTGGTGATGTTCATGTTGATCGTGTCCTCGTTTTGGGCCTGGTCGATCATCATTCAAAAGATCATCATCTATCGCAAGGCACAGCTTGAGGCTGAAATCTTTGATCGCCGCTTTTGGTCCGGTGAGCCGCTCGATGGGCTGTTCGACGAAATCGGGCCAGAACCCGCGGGTCAATCCGAGCGGATTTTTGCCGCCGGCATGACAGAATGGCGGCGCAGCCATCGCAATGACGGCAATCTCATCGCCGGCGCTACGGCGCGGATCGACCGCAGTATGGACGTGGCCATCGCCAAAGAATCCGAGGGCCTTCAGAGTGGGCTTCAGGTGCTGGCGACAGTCGGCTCTACCGCGCCCTTCATTGGGCTTTTTGGCACCGTCTGGGGCATCATGCATGCCTTCGTCGAAATTGCCGAGCAGCAGAATACCAACCTTGCCGTTGTCGCACCCGGCATCGCCGAGGCGCTCTTGGCCACCGGCCTTGGCCTCATCGCGGCCATTCCGGCGGTTATCTTCTACAATAAGCTCAGCGCCGATGCCGACCGGATTGTAGCGGGATACGAGGCCTTTGCCGACGAGTTCGCGACCATTCTCAGCCGACAGTTGGACAGCTAGACCATGGGCGCGGGTGTCGTTCAGAAATCAGGCGATTCAGGGCGTCGGAGGCGCGGGCGTGGCCGCTCGCGCCCGATGTCCGAGATCAACGTCACGCCCTTTGTGGACGTGATGTTGGTGCTTTTGATCATTTTCATGGTGGCCGCCCCCCTTATGGTGGTGGGCGTGCCGGTGGAATTGCCCAAAACCGCCGCCAATTCGCTTCCCAGCGAAGAAGAAGAGCCGCTGACCGTCACTGTCACCGCCGAGGGTATCGTGATGATCCAGACCTCTGAGGTGCCGCGCGGAGAACTGGTCGCCCGTCTGCGCGCCATTGCGACAGAACGCGAGAGTACCCGCGTGTTCCTGCGCGCCGATGGGTCAGTGCCTTATCAAGACGTGATGCAGGTCATGGGCGCACTCAACAACGGCGGCTTTGCGAATATTGGGCTGGTGACAGATGCTGGCGGTCCAGCACTTGACGGGCAGGGCGGCTAGGGGCGCATCTGGTGAACACCGGACAGATCATATCGGGCGCGGGCCATCTGGCATTTATCGGCTGGGCCCTGCTTGGGGGCGTGTTCCGCTCTGATCCGCCCCCCTTCGAGGTGGTGGAGGCCACAACTATTTCCTCTGAGGAATTCGCGGCCCTGCTCGCACGCCAGAGCGCCCCCGAGGCTGTCGCCAATGTCGACACACCAGAGCCGCCCGCGCCCGGCGATTCTGCGCCGCCGCTTGCCTCTATCCCCGATACCCCGCCTGAGAGCACGCCGCCCCCGGCACAGGAAACCGCGCCCCCTGATCCCGCGCCCGATGTCTCGGAAATCACCCCGCCTGCGCCCGCCGAGGTGACGGATACTGCGCCGGTGCTTGAAACCCCGCAAGAGGATGTGGCGGTCGTGGTTCCGCAGGTTTCGCCCCGGCCCAAGCCGCGCCCCGCGCCCCGCGTTGCCCCCGAGGCCGTGGCACCGCCGGAACCGGATGTGCGCATTGATGAGGTGGCCCAGCCCGAGGTCGCGCCCGAGGAAGGTGCCGAAGTGCCGCAAGAGCCCGCCGAGGCTACGGCACAGGAAGAGGCCGCAACCGAGATCGTGACCGAGGCGGAAGAGTCGAAAGACACCGCGCCCACGTCCTCTCTGCGACCCAAACCGCGCCCCGCGCGCCCGGTTGCGCAGGCCGAAGCCCCAACGCCCACCGAAACTCCGGCGCCAGCTACCACCGAAACACCCAGACCCGCTGCGCCCGCGACCGATCAGAGCGCCGTCAACGATGCACTGGCCGCCGCCCTTGGTACCGGTCAGCAGACCGACACGGCCCCCAGCGGCCCGCCGCTCACGTCTGGCGAAAAGGATGCGCTGCGTGTCGCTGTGCAGCAATGCTGGAACGTAGGCTCGCTCAGCACCGAGGCGCTGGGCACTACGGTTGTGGTTTCGGTGCTCATGGGCGAGGATGGCAGGCCGGACAATGGTTCGATCCGCATGGACAGCTTTTCCGGCGGAGGCGATGCGGCAGCGCGTCAGGCTTTCGAGGCCGCGCGCCGGGCGATCATCCGCTGCGGCGCCAATGGTTTCAACTTGCCGCCGGAAAAATACGACCAGTGGCGTGACATCGAAATGACATTCAATCCGGAGAGTATGAGGATCAAATGATGCGCTTTATGATGACCCTCCTTGCGGCCCTTACACTCTGGGCCATGCCCGTTCTGGCGCAGGGCAATGGCCCGCTTCGGATCGAGATCACTGAAGGTGTGATCGAACCGTTGCCCTTTGCCGTGCCCGATTTCGTCTCGGATAGTGCGGCGGGTCAGGAACTTGGCCGCAACATCGCCAGCGTGATCGCCGCCGATCTCAATGGCACAGGGCTCTTTCGCCAGATCCCAAGTTCCGCCCACATCAGCCGGATCACCAGCTTTGAAAGCCCGGTGCAATATGCCGACTGGCGCGCTATCAATGCACAGGCCCTGATTACAGGCGCGGTCAGCACGGATGGTGCCGGGCGCATCATCGCCAAATTCCGCATCTATGACGTGTTTTCCGGTCAGGAACTGGGCGCAGGTCAACAGCTTGTCGGAACACAGGACGGCTGGCGGCGTATTGCCCACAAGGTTGCCGATCAGGTCTATAGTCGCATCACTGGCGAAGGCGGTTATTTCGACAGCCGCGTTGTCTTTGTTGCCGAGAGCGGCCCCAAGGATCAGCGCGCTAAGCGGTTGGGTATAATGGACTATGATGGTGCCAATGTGCAGTATCTGACCGACAGCACCAGCATTGTTTTGGCACCCCGCTTTTCCCCCACCGGCGACCGGGTGCTTTACACCAGCTATGAAACTGGCTTTCCGCGCATCTATGTGCTCGACGTGGCCAATGTTGGGCGTCGCGAATTGCCCACACAGGACGCGACCATGAGCTTTGCGCCCCGCTTTGCCCCCAATGGGCGCACCGTGGTCTATTCGCTGACCCAAGGCGGCAATACCGATCTTTATACGATGGACATCGGCAGTGGTGCCAGCACCCGGCTAACCACCGCCCCCTCTATCGAAACCGCACCCAGCTATAGCCCCGATGGCAGCCAGATCGTGTTCGAGAGCGACCGCTCCGGAACACCGCAGCTTTACATCATGTCCGCAGGTGGCGGCGAGGCCCGGCGCATCAGCTTTGGCGAGGGGCGCTACGGCACGCCCGTCTGGTCGCCGCGCGGCGATCTTGTGGCCTTTACCAAACAGTCCAAGGGGCGCTTTCACATCGGCGTCATGCGCACCGATGGCAGCGAAGAGCGTCTCTTGACCGCCTCCTTCCTCGATGAAGGCCCAACATGGGCCCCCAATGGCCGCGTGATCATGTTCACCCGCGAAACCCAAGGCGAACAGGGTCAGGCCAGCCTCTATTCGGTGGACATCACCGGGCGTAATCTAAAACAGGTCCCGACCAATACCGGGGCCAGCGATCCTTCGTGGTCACCGCTTCAGAATTGAACCCACAAGGCCCGCGTTTCCTTGGGACGCGGGCTGTGATATGACAGGCCAAGGCAGAAACGAATGGGGCTAAAATGACCTATCTGAGCAAGACACTGATCCTCTGTGCAGGGCTGGCACTGGCCGCTTGTACCAATCCCAACCGCTTTGACGACGGCAGCGCTGTGGATCTCAACAATGGCGCGAACTCTGGGGCTGGCTTTGCCGGCTCCGCGCAAGATCCCACCTCGCCGGCCTATTTCCAGCAGACGGTGGGGGATCGCGTGCTTTTTGCCGTCGATCAATCCACGCTCGGCTCAGACGCACAAGCCACGCTTGACGGCCAGGCCAACTGGCTGACCACCAACCGTGATTTCACTGCCGTGATCGAAGGCCACGCCGACGAACAAGGCACCCGCGAATACAACCTTGCCCTTGGTGCGCGTCGCGCCAACGCGGTGCAGGAATATCTGATTGGTCGCGGTGTTTCCCCGAACCGCTTGCGCGTGGTCAGCTACGGCAAGGAGCGCCCGATCGAGATTTGCAGCAACGAGGCGTGCTATGCCAAGAACCGGCGCGCCGTGACTGTGCTGGCCGCCGGTCTAGGCAGCTAACCTAGGAAGAGGGCCGCACCATGCGTCGTTTCGCGTTCATTCTGGCAGCAGGTCTTTTTGTTGCGCCGCAAACTGCTCCGGCGCAGACGGATCAGACGCTGGCCGACATCCGTCAGGAACTGTCAGTGCTTTTCGTCACCTTGCAGCATCTCAAGCGTGAACTCAGCACCACCGGTGCTGCGGGCCAACTGAGTGGCGGCGGGTCTCTGGTGGACCGCGTGAATGCGATTGAAAGCGAGGTGCAGCGCCTCACCTCCAAGACTGAAGAGCTGGAATTTCGCATTGATCGCGTGGTGTCCGATGGCACCAATCGCGTCGGCGATCTAGAATTCCGGCTCTGCGAACTGGAACCCAGCTGTGACATTGCCACGCTGGAACCCGGCAGCACGTTAGGCGGGGTCGATCCTGTGACGGCGGGTGGCGGGGCGGTTCCACTTCCGACCACCCCAGAGGTCAGCACCGGCGACAATCCGCAGCTTGCCATCGGTGAGCGAGACGATTTCGACCGCGCCGAAGCCGCCTTGCAGGCAGGCAATCACAGCGAGGCGGCGGCAGGTTTTGCCGCCTTCCTGTCGACCTATCCGGGCAGCCCGTTGTCTGGCCGGGCAGGTCTTTTGCGCGGTGAGGCGCTCGAGGCGGCTGGCCAACAGAGCGAGGCCGCGCGCGCCTATCTTGACAGTTTCAGCGCAGCCCCTGACGGGTCAGAGGCCCCAGAGGCGCTCTTTCGTCTAGGGCGTGCGCTGGGTCGTCTGGGCCAAACCCAAGAGGCCTGCGTGACTTTGGGCCAGGTCGAGGCCCGCTATCCCACTGCGGCGGCGGTCTCTTCGGCGCAATCCGAGATGGGCCGTCTGGGCTGTTCGTGATCCCGCCAGACGCGTCGTTACAAAGCAGCCTCGCGGCGCATTTCGCGGGGCATATCCCTACCCGGCTGGGCGTTGCCGTGTCCGGTGGCAGCGATTCGCTGGCGCTTTTGCACCTTCTTCACGGCTGGTCCCTTGTGGGTGGCCCCACGCCCGCCGCTGTCACCGTTGATCACGGGCTGCGCCCCTCCTCTGCGCAAGAAGCCGCGGACGTGGCACAGATCTGCGCCCGTCTGGCGATCCCGCACGACACCGTGCAGTGGCAAGGTTGGGATGGCTCCGGAAATCTTCCGGACCACGCCCGCCGAGCGCGCTATGCGCTCCTCACTGACTGGGCACGCGCAAATGACCTGCATGATATTGCCATTGGCCATACCCAAGACGACGTCGCCGAAACATTTTTGATGCGTCTTGCACGCGGCGCGGGTGTGGATGGGCTTGCGGCGATGCGCCCGCGTTGGACGCAGTCGGGGGTGACCTTTCACCGCCCGCTACTCGACCTCTCCCGCGAGGCCCTTCGCGATCATCTGCGCACACTTGGTCAATCGTGGATCGATGATCCAACCAACGATGACACCACCTACCTGCGCCCCCGCGCACGTCAGAGTCTCACGGCCCTCGCGCCCATGGGGCTTGGTGCCGCGACGCTGGCCGATGTGGCGCGCACCCTGTCCGGGGTTCGCACGGCGCTGGATCATGCCACTCTGACCGCCGCCCGCGCACTTCTTCAGGTGCAGTCTGGGGATATTCTCATCGACCACCCCGGATTTAATGATCTCCCTGAGGAAATCGCGCGCCGTCTCATGCAGGCTATGCTGCAATGGCTTGCGGGGGAGGAGTATCCGCCGCGCGGCAGCGCTCTCGCGAGTTTTATCAAAGCCGCCCGCGATGGTCACACAATGCCCCTGCACGGCTGCCTTCTTCTGCCGCCCAAGAACGGCCAGCTTCGCCTCACGCGGGAATATGCCGCGGTCAAGGGACTGCGCGCGCCCGTAAACACCCTCTGGGATAATCGCTGGCAGGCGACCGGCCCCGCATCGCCCGGTGTCGAGATAGCCGCGCTTGGACCCAACGGACTGCAGGCTTGCCCGGATTGGCGCCTGAGTGGCCTGCCGCATGCCTCTGCGCTCTGCGCCCCCGGCCTCTGGCAAGGGGATACTCTGATCGCCGCCCCGCTCATGGGTCACCCGAATGGCTGGGCGCTGATCCTCAAGCCTGAGCAGGACAATCTGCTGATGTCCATATTATGTCATTGAAGATAGGGCCGTGATCTCTATTTATGATCCATGCGCCCTGTGCTAGACGCACGGGGATACGAATTTTGGGAGAGAACCCTTGGGTAACGCAAGAAATATCGCCTTCTGGCTGGTGCTGTTCCTTTTGATCCTCGCGCTGTTCAACCTGTTCAGCGGGTCGGGCAACACCCTCCAGAGCCGCGCAGTGCCATATTCAGAGTTTGTGGCGGCAGTGGACAGTGGCGGTGTGAGCCAGGTAACGCTGGATGGCGAGACTGTGCGCTATCGCGGCGCGGATGGGCAGGATTATGCAACGATCAAGCCCGAGGATGCAGAAATCACCCAACGTCTGATTGATGCGGGTATTCCGGTCAAGGCCGAGAGCCAGCAGCAATCGGGCTTTCAGACCTTCATTGTCTCGCTTCTGCCTTTCCTTCTGTTGATCGGCGTGTGGATCTATTTCATGAACCGCATGCAGGGCGGCGGCAAAGGTGGCGCGATGGGTTTTGGCAAGTCCAAAGCCAAAATGCTGACCGAAAAGCACGGTCGCGTCACATTTGACGATGTGGCAGGCATCGACGAGGCCAAGGAAGAGCTTGAGGAAATCGTGGAATTCCTGCGCAACCCGCAGAAGTTTTCGCGGCTTGGCGGTAAAATCCCCAAGGGCGCGCTGCTTGTCGGCCCTCCGGGTACCGGTAAGACGCTGCTTGCCCGCGCCATTGCGGGTGAGGCGGGCGTTCCTTTCTTCACCATCTCTGGTTCTGACTTTGTGGAAATGTTCGTGGGTGTGGGTGCATCCCGCGTGCGCGATATGTTTGAGCAAGCGAAGAAAAACGCGCCCTGTATCGTGTTTATCGACGAGATTGACGCGGTCGGCCGCCACCGTGGGGCGGGCTATGGCGGCGGCAATGACGAGCGCGAACAGACGCTGAACCAACTGCTTGTTGAAATGGACGGGTTCGAGGCCAACGAAGGCGTGATCATCATCGCGGCCACCAACCGCAAGGATGTGCTTGACCCCGCACTTCTGCGCCCCGGTCGTTTTGACCGTCAGGTGACCGTGCCCAATCCCGACATCAAGGGCCGCGAGAAAATCCTTAACGTTCACGCCCGCAAGACACCGCTTGGCCCCGATGTGGACCTGCGCCTGATTGCGCGCGGCACGCCCGGCTTCTCTGGCGCGGACCTTGCCAACCTCGTCAACGAGGCGGCGCTGATGGCTGCGCGTGTCGGCCGACGTTTTGTGACTATGGTCGACTTCGAGAACGCCAAAGACAAGGTGATGATGGGGGCCGAGCGCCGTTCGATGGTGCTGACCGACGATCAAAAGGAAAAGACCGCCTATCACGAGGCCGGGCATGCGGTGGTGGGTCTTGCCCTGCCCAAATGTGACCCTGTCTACAAGGCTACGATCATTCCGCGCGGTGGTGCCCTCGGTATGGTTGTGAGCTTGCCCGAGATTGACCGGCTCAATTGGCACCGCTCCGAGTGCGAGGAAAAGCTGGCCATGACCATGGCAGGCAAAGCCGCCGAAATCCTCAAATACGGCGAGGATAACGTGTCGAACGGCCCTGCTGGCGATATTCAACAGGCCAGTGGCCTTGCGCGCGCCATGGTGATGCGCTGGGGCATGTCCGACAAAGTTGGCAATATCGACTATGAGCAGGCGCACGAAGGCTATATGGGCAATGGTGCCGGTGGCTTCTCGATTTCCGCACATACCAAAGAGCTGATCGAGGAAGAGGTCAAACGCCTGATCGACGAGGCCTATATTCGGGCCAAGAAAATCCTGACTGATCGTCAGGAAGATTGGGAACGTCTGGCACAGGGTCTCTTGGAATACGAGACACTGACCGGAGACGAGATCAAGCGCGTGATGCGGGGCGAACTTCCCTCGGCGAATGACGATGACGACGGCAGTGCCGAAGCCAGCAAGCCCTCTGTCACCGCAATCCCGAAAACCAAGCCCAAATCCACGCCCGGCGACGGCGGGCTGGAGCCAGAGCCCTCAACGTGAGCACGAATGCCGCGAAACAGGATTGGAATCCCGGAGCCTATGCAAGGTTCCGGGATCAACGCTTGCGGCCTGCCCTCGATCTTTTGAACGCCGTCGGTCAGATGGGCGCGGGCGATGTGGTGGACCTTGGATGCGGCAACGGCGTGATGATCGAAACGCTGCGTGCCCGCGCGGGCAATCGCGCGGTTGTGGGGGTCGATGCCAGCCCCGCCATGCTCGAAAAGGCTCAAGGGACGGGTTATGACGCCCTCCAACAGGCCGACATCGCCGAGTGGCACCCGCGCCGCGCGCCGGGCCTGATCTATTCCAACGCGGCCCTGCATTGGGTCGGTAATCACGAAGCACTTATGCCCCGGCTCGTCCGCATGCTGGGCAAGGGCGGGACGCTGGCTGTGCAGATGCCGCACCAGAACAAGGCCCCCTCGCACCGTGTCTGGCTCTCGCTGGCAGAGGAACTCTTTGCCGGGCGGATCGAAAAGATGGGCACCCCCGGTGTGATGTCTCCGATCAAATACGAGGAACTTCTGGCACCGCTCGGTCAATTCCGCCTCTGGGAAACGGATTATTATCAAAGGCTGACCGCCGAACCCGGGAGCCACCCGGTGCGCCGCTATACCGAAAGCACCTATGCCCGCCCGGTTCTGGCCGCGCTCGAGCCGGATGAAAAGGCCGATCTCATTCGTCGTTACGAAGAGGTGATGCATAGCGCCTACCCGGTTCGTGCCGATGGTACTGTGCTGTTCCCGTTCCGCCGCATGTTCTTTACCCTGACCGTCTGACTTGAATTTGAACGGCCCTGCGGGGCGAGTATTTTCCACCAAGAAGAAACGGGGCGCAAAGATCAATGCCCGCATTGATGCCAACCGAGTATGAGGGCCGAATCACTTGGCTGGGCCGAGTGGCGCAGCGCGATGCGTCTCTGGCAGCCGAACCGCTCGACGCGGTCGACGTGACCTTTGCCGGTGTCGCGGGCGAAGAGCACGCGGGCCTGACCCGCCCTTCATGTAGCCGCGTTATTTCCCAGCACCCCAGAGGCACCGAAATCCGCAATGCGCGGCAATTTTCTGTCCTTTCAGACGAAGAGCTGACAGCCATCGCCGCCACCATGGGCGTTGCACGGCTTGAACCAAGCTGGCTGGGTGCCTCGCTGGTGATCAGTGGCATTCCCGACCTCAGCCATCTCCCTCCCTCATCGCGCTTGCAAGGGCCGGATGGGGTGACGCTGGTGATTGATATGGAAAATCGCCCCTGTCACCTGCCTGCCAAGGTGATCGAGACCCACGCCCCGGGCTTTGGTGCACGGTTCAAGCGCGCGGCTCTCGGGCGGCGCGGTATCACCGCTTGGGTCGAGCGTGAGGGGCGGCTGGCCTTGGGGCAAATGCTGCGCCTGCATATTCCCGATCAGCCGGTCTGGTCCGAACTCTCGTGTGTGCGCGCCACGTTGCTCTGACCCCCCTTTCTCGGTTTCCGATCCGACACCGTCTGCGGTGATCCGCCGCAAGCACAGGCCCATGTGTCGGATTCGCATGCTGTGGGATGCCGAGAATTGGCTATCACCGTGGTCAGATCAAGCCCAACAGACGAGGGAAGGAAACGACTATGGGTTACAAGAGCGACATCGAGATTGCACGGGAGGCCAAGAAGCGACCGATCCAAGAGATCGGCGAAAAGCGGGGCATCTCGAACGACGATCTTCTGCCCTATGGCCATGACAAGGCAAAAGTCAGCCAGAAATTCATCGACTCCGTTCAGGGCAACAAGAACGGTAAGCTGATCCTCGTGACTGCGATCAACCCCACCCCTGCAGGCGAAGGCAAGACCACGACCACTGTTGGTCTTGGTGACGGCCTGAATCGCATCGGCAAGAAGGCCACCGTTTGCATCCGCGAGGCCAGCCTTGGGCCAAACTTTGGCATGAAGGGCGGCGCAGCCGGCGGCGGCTATGCACAGGTTGTCCCGATGGAGGACATGAACCTGCACTTCACCGGCGATTTCCACGCCATCACCAGCGCACACAGCCTGCTCAGCGCGATGCTCGACAACCACATCTATTGGGGTAACGAGCAGAACATCGACACCCGCCGCGTTGTGTGGCGTCGCGTGGTCGACATGAACGACCGTTCGCTGCGCCAGATCACCTCGTCGCTGGGCGGTGTTTCCAACGGATTTGCGCGCGAAGATGGCTTTGACATCACTGTCGCGTCCGAGGTCATGGCAATCCTCTGCCTCTCCAAGAACCTTAAGGATCTTGAGGAGCGTCTGGGGTCTATGATCGTGGCCTATCGCCGCGACCGCAGCCCCGTCTTCTGCCGCGATATCAAGGCCGAAGGCGCGATGACCGTGCTTCTCAAAGATGCGATGCAGCCCAACCTTGTGCAAACGCTGGAAAACAACCCTGCCTTCGTGCATGGCGGACCCTTCGCCAATATCGCGCATGGCTGTAACTCGGTCATCGCGACCACGACCGCGCTCAAGATCAGCGACTATGTTGTGACCGAAGCGGGCTTTGGCGCTGACCTTGGTGCAGAAAAGTTCATGAATATCAAATGCCGCAAGGCGGGTCTTGCCCCCGATTGCGTGGTCATCGTGGCCACCGTGCGTGCGATGAAGATGAACGGCGGCGTCGCCAAGGCAGATTTGGGTGCCGAGAACGTTGATGCGGTCAAGGCGGGTTGCCCGAACCTTGGGCGCCACATCGAGAACGTCAAATCCTTTGGCGTGCCGGTGGTTGTGGCGATCAACCATTTCGTCACCGATACGGAAGCAGAAATCGAAGCCGTCAAAACCTTTGTTGCCAATCATGGTGCCGAAGCCGTGCTGTCGCGCCATTGGGAACTGGGCTCCGAAGGCTCTGAGCCTCTGGCGCGCAAAGTGGTCGAAGTGGCCGAGGCCGGGAATGCCAATTTCGCACCCCTCTATCCCGATGACATGCCGCTGTTCCAAAAGATCGAAACCATCGCCAAGCGCATCTATCGCGCTGACGAGGTGTTGGCCGATCAAAAGATCCGCAGCCAGCTCAAGGAATGGGAAGCGCAGGGTTATGGCCATCTGCCAGTTTGCATGGCCAAGACGCAGTATAGCTTTACCACCGATCCGAACCGTCGCGGTGCGCCCACCGGCCATTCCGTACCGGTCCGCGAAGTGCGTCTTTCGGCCGGTGCTGGCTTTGTCGTCGTCGTCTGTGGCGAGATCATGACAATGCCGGGTCTGCCCAGCAAACCTGCTGCCGAGACGATCCGTCTCAACGACGACGGCCAGATCGAAGGCCTGTTCTAAACCTCACCAAATAAGGCCGCCCAGAGTATCGCGCTCTGGGCGGCCTTGCGCGTTGCGCAGAACGATTTAAAGCACGATGAAAGGGCTGGGAATGACGGCTAAAGTGATCGACGGCAAGGCCTTTGCCGCAGAGGTGCGGACCAAGGTGGCCTCGCATGTGACGCGCCTGAAAGAGGAAAACGGCATCACGCCGGGCCTCGCGGTGGTGCTTGTGGGCGAAGACCCGGCCAGTCAGGTCTATGTTCGCTCCAAAGGCAAGCAGACCGTCGAAGTGGGCATGAATTCCTACGAGCACAAGCTGGATGTTGACACGTCAGAGGCTGATCTTCTGGCGCTGATCGACCGTCTCAACAAAGACGCCACCGTGCACGGCATCCTCGTGCAATTGCCGCTGCCAAAGCATCTCGATTCCGATCTGGTGATCAACTCTATTGATCCGGCCAAGGATGTGGACGGTTTTCATATTTCCAACGTCGGCCTCTTGGGCACTGGCCAGAAATCCATGGTGCCGTGCACGCCCTTGGGCTGCCTGATGATGCTGCGCGACCATCACGGCTCGTTGGCGGGCATGGATGCTGTGGTGCTTGGCCGCTCGAACATTGTGGGCAAGCCGATGGCACAGCTTCTTTTGGGCGATAGCTGCACCGTCACGATTGCCCATAGCCGGACCAAGGATATCGCCGATGTCTGCCGTCGCGCCGATATCGTCGTGGCTGCCGTCGGTCGCCCTGAAATGGTGCCGGGCGACTGGATCAAGCCGGGGGCTACCGTGATCGACGTGGGCATCAACCGGATCGAACGGGACGGCAAGACTGTGTTGGTCGGCGACGTCGATTACGCCTCGGCCGCCGCTGTTGCCGGGGCGATCACCCCAGTGCCGGGCGGCGTCGGCCCGATGACCATCGCCTGTCTCTTGGCCAATACCCTCACTGCCTGCTGCCGCGCCAATGGTCTGGCAGAGCCAGAGGGCCTGACGGCCTGAACGATCAGCCCCGCCCACGTGGCGGGGCGCCTGCCCCAAGCCCACCAATCAGCGGGCAACCAAGTGTCTCGCGCAGGGCATCGACCAGTTCGTCGACTGTTTCGGTCGATACAAACACTCCCCCCGTCGCATCGGCCAGACATTTTGCGACGGTCTGCCCGTCATAGCCCTGCGCCTCGGGGCTGTTCCACGAGAACGGGTCATGCACCACGCGAAATCCGATCACATGTACCGTCAAATCGCGCGCCTCTGCGGTTAAAGCGGCCCCAAGCGCACAGGGCGTACCGCCGCAGGTCTCGTTGCCATCCGTAACCAAGACCACGATCCCGGGTTGTGTGCGATACTCTAACACCTCTGCCGCCGCCGCCACCGAGGCGGCAATCGGGGTCAGGCCGCCGGGCATCAGCGCGTCGACCGCCACCACCACCGCAGCCGCCGCATCCGGCATAGGGGCAAAATGCCGGGTGATCCCCGAACAGGGATGACTACCCCCAGCCCCATAGGACAAGAGGCCAATCCGCCGATAGGGCGCAACGTCGGGCATCACGCGCCGTAGCGCCGCGCGCGCCTCGATGATCCGGGTTGCGGCAGTTGGATCATGTCCCACCTCGGCCATGGACCCAGACCCGTCAAATACCAGCATCGCATCAGCGGCACAGCCCGTGGCCGCCTGTGGCGTTGGGCCCGGCAGAACAGCGAGGGCTAGGCAGAGAGCAATCGCGCGCATCAGGGGCCTCCGGTCTCAGGATCGCACGCTTAGCCTATCGCGGTCTCAGCATATGTCCAGAGAACTGACCCTGCCAAACTTGCGCAGCATGCACGGGCTTTCTCCGACCGGTCACACGACTTTCAGGCAGAAATGAAATTCGTTCATCGGTCGAAAGGTTTCGACCATTTTGTGAAGACTAAGCTTGATGCCAAGTTCTGGAAACGTCTCGGTCAGTTCAACAAACTCTTGATCCGTCGGGATGTTGCAATGCACGTCGACATAGCTGGTGCGGAGGTTTTCTTCATCTTAAGCGCATGGGCCAACGAGAACTGGCGCGCGACACCATGATTGGCGCCGTGCGGCCAGACCTGTCCTGCTTTGACCGGCCTGAAGTGATAAAAATGGTCAAAAACCGTCTGTGCGTCCGGGCTGGCGATATCGCGCGTCTCGCGGTCGATGAACTGGCCAAGTGTCGTTCTGGGGCGATCAATGTCATAGGTATAACGACGGTCGGGAAACGCCCCGATGACGGCACCGCCCGGACCCATCTCAGCCGCAAGCTGACGGAAAAACCCAAGCAGATTGGCTATATGCTCATAAACATGGGACCCAAAGACAAAGCGCACCCCTGTGCCCGGAATTGCCCGCGGCAGGGTGATGTTCCTGAGCACATAATCGACCTCAACCACCCGATCTGCGCGCCTCAGCGGGCTGCTCTTGGCAAGGCGTCTCAGCTCGTTTGTGGTGCTGACATCGGCGTAGCGCACATTCCAATCCGGTCCGGTCAGGAGGGGGCGACCAAATGGTCCGATTTCGACCCCAAGCTCTGTCGAGCGAACACAGCCCGCGACAAAATCGAGGAGTCTGGTATTCCGCTGATCAAGCTACCGGCGCGACCGCCGACTGGCTCAGTGGCTTGTCTTTTCCTGTCTGCGCTGCGCTCAACGGATAGCGCAAAATCAGGGTTCTCGCGAGAATTTCCAGCGAGGCTATCGCGGTTCCGGGCGCGATGCGCCGCTCTTGTCAAGGACCTCGGCACCGTCTATACGCCCCCGGTGGCCTCGTAATGGGGTCCGACTCAACCCACACACGCCGCGTTCGGCCGCTCCCGTCGCTGGGGGCCGCATCCGGCAAGGAGATAGCGACATGAAACTGCATGAACTGCACGACAATCCCGGTGCCACCAAGCGCAAGAAGCGCGTTGGCCGTGGTCCGGGTTCCGGCATGGGTAAAACCGCTGGCCGGGGTATCAAGGGTCAGAAATCCCGTTCGGGTGTTTCGATCGGTGGCTACGAGGGTGGCCAGATGCCGCTCTATCAGCGTCTGCCCAAGCGCGGCTTCAACAAGCCGAACCGCAAATCCTTTGCTGTCATCAACCTTGGCCTGATCCAGAAATTCGTTGAGGCTGGCAAGATTGACGGCTCTGCACCGATCACCGAAGAAACACTGGTTTCCTCGGGTCTCGTCCGTCGCAAACTTGATGGTATCCGCGTCCTGAACAAGGGTGACGTGACCGCCAAGTTGACCATTCAGGTCACAGGTGCCTCGCGCGCTGCGATTGAAGCGGTCGAAAAGGCCGGCGGCTCCCTCTCGGTCACAACCGCGCAAGCGGCTGAATAAGAGGTTGTGAGCGGCATCTGTGCCGCTTACATATAGCCCAAGTTTTCCTTTGACGCCGCCTGAGCTGGAAAACAGCCCAAGGCGGCGTTGTCAAATGAAAGAGACCCGCGAATGGTATCTGCAGCAGAGCAAATGGCGGCCAACACCAGCTGGTCCGCGCTGGGCAAAGCCACCGAACTGCGCAAACGCATCCTGTTCACCCTCGGCCTGCTGATCGTCTACCGGCTGGGTACCTTCATCCCGGTTCCGGGTATCGACGGTGTGGCGCTGCGTGAGTTCATGGAGGGCGCGCAGGCCTCAATCGGTGGCATGCTCAGCATGTTTACCGGCGGCGCGCTCGGACGGATGGGCATCTTTGCTCTGGGCATCATGCCGTATATCTCGGCGTCGATCATTGTTCAGCTGATGACCGCAATGGTGCCTGCTCTTGAGCAACTCAAGAAAGAAGGCGAGCAGGGTCGCAAGAAGATCAACCAATATACCCGCTACGGTACGGTTGCCCTTGCAACGCTGCAATCCTACGGGCTTGCCGTATCGCTGCAGTCGGGCGATATGGTCTCCAATCCCGGCATGTTCTTTATCGCGTCCTGCATGATCACGCTGATCGGGGGCACCATGTTCCTGATGTGGCTGGGCGAGCAGATTACCGCGCGCGGCGTGGGCAACGGCATCTCGCTGATCATCTTTGTCGGTATCATCGCCGAGGTTCCCGCGGCCCTGGCTCAGTTTTTTGCATCGGGCCGGTCTGGTGCGGTCAGCCCTGCGGTGATCGTGGGTGTCATGCTGATGGTCGTGGCCGTGATCGCCTTTGTGGTCTTCATGGAACGCTCTTTGCGCAAGATCCACATTCAATATCCCCGCCGTCAGGTCGGTATGAAGATCTATGATGGCGGCTCGTCGCACCTGCCGGTCAAGGTCAACCCGGCGGGCGTGATCCCGGCGATCTTTGCCTCGTCTCTTCTTCTTCTTCCGGCCACGATCACGACGTTCTCCGGAAATACCACCAATCCGGTTCTCTCGACCGTGATGGCCTATTTCGGACCTGGACAGCCGCTCTATCTGCTGTTCTTCACGATCATGATCGTGTTCTTTGCCTATTTCTACACCTTCAACGTTGCGTTCAAAACCGATGACGTGGCCGAGAACCTCAAGAACCAGAACGGCTTTATTCCCGGTATTCGTCCGGGCAAACGGACGGCGGAATATCTTGATTTCGTTGTGAACCGTGTGCTGGTCATCGGCTCTGCCTATCTCGCTGCGGTTTGCCTTCTGCCAGAGATCCTGCGTAACCAGTTCGCCATTCCCTTCTACTTTGGCGGCACGTCGGTTCTGATCGTCGTTTCCGTGACGATGGATACTATTCAGCAGGTTCAGTCGCATCTTCTGGCCCATCAATACGAGGGCTTGATCGAGAAATCCCAACTGAGCGGCAAGGGCAAGAAACGCAGCCGCAGAAAGGCACCGGCGCGGCGATGAATATCATCCTTCTCGGACCGCCGGGCGCAGGCAAGGGCACCCAAGCACATTATCTTGTCGAAAGCCGGGATATGATCCAGCTCTCCACCGGCGACATGTTGCGCGCCGCCAAGGACAGCGGCTCTGAGATGGGGCGCATCGTCGCAGATGTCATGGCGCGCGGCGATCTTGTGACCGATGAAATCGTGATCGGCCTGATACGCGAGCAGTTGCAAGGCGCGCGCAAAGGCGGCTTCATCTTTGACGGCTTCCCACGCACACTGGCGCAGGCGGATGCCTTGGCCGATCTGCTCGAAGAAACCGGCGAGACCTTGGAGGCAGTGATCGAATTGCGCGTCGATGACGAAGCGCTCGTTCAGCGCATCACGGCCCGTTCAACCTGTGGTGGGTGTGGCGAGGTCTATAATGACATCACCAAGCCGTGGCCTGCGGATGGCAAATGCGCAAAGTGTGGCTCTACAGATGTCAAACGCCGTGCGGATGACAACGAAGACGCGCTGCGGAATCGTCTGATGGAATATTACAAGAAAACCTCGCCGCTGCTTGGCTATTACTATGCCCATGGTCAACTGACCTCGGTCGATGGTCTGGCTGAGATTGACGCGGTGCAGGCTGAGATTGCAGAAGCGCTTGACAAATAGCGATTGATAGGGGTTCGGGGCCTTGACGCCCCGACCATTTCCCCATAACCAGCCCTATCTCGAACACGAGATTGATTCTGGTTCCGGGTCGCACCCGGTATGCGAATCACTCATTTGGAATCAGCCGCGGCCCGGTGCGTGATCGCTTCGGGCTTACGTTGTGAAAAAAGGTTCTGGTGCTACGGAACCGCAACGAAAAAGGAAGCTACACTTGGCACGTATCGCCGGCGTCAACATCCCGACCAACAAACGGGTTCCCATCGCCCTTACCTACATCACCGGAATCGGCCATGCCTCGGCCAAATCCATCTGCGAAGCGCTCAGCATCGACGTTTCGCGTCGCGTAAACGAGCTTTCGGATGCCGAGGCTCTGGCCCTGCGCGAACATATCGACGCGAATTACACTGTCGAAGGCGACCTGCGCCGCGACACCCAGATGAACATCAAGCGTTTGATGGATCTTGGCTGCTACCGCGGCCTGCGTCACCGTCGCAATCTGCCGGTGCGTGGTCAGCGGACCCACACCAACGCCCGCACCCGCAAGGGCCCGGCAAAAGCCATTGCCGGCAAGAAGAAATAAGGGAGGGCAGCAGATATGGCACGCGATACCAAACGCACCAAGAAAAAGGTTTCCAAGAACATCGCCACTGGCGTTGCTCACGTGAACTCTTCCTTCAACAATACCAAGATCCTGATCTCGGACGTGCAGGGCAATGCCATCGCATGGTCCTCGGCTGGGACCATGGGCTTCAAAGGCTCGCGCAAATCCACGCCCTACGCGGCGCAGATGGCCGCTGAGGATGCTGGCCGCAAGGCACAGGAACACGGCATGCGCTCGCTTGACGTCGAAGTTCAGGGGCCGGGTTCGGGCCGTGAATCGGCGCTGCGCGCTTTGGCGGCTGTCGGCTTTAACATCACGTCGATCCGTGATGTGACACCGATGGCGCACAACGGCTGCCGCCCACCGAAGCGCCGCCGGGTCTGATCCGATACATCTCTTGGTGGGGCCGCGCCTTGGCGCGGTCCCGCTTTCGTCATTTTACATCCTCGGGCGCTCTGAACCTTTGGACATGGGAACAGGGCAAGAATGGAGGGACGCATGATCCACAAGAATTGGGCTGAATTGATCAAGCCGACACAGCTTGAAGTAAAACCCGGCAATGACCCGCTGCGTCAGGCGGTTCTGATCGCCGAGCCGCTCGAGCGCGGCTTTGGTCTCACGCTGGGTAACGCGCTGCGCCGCGTTCTTCTGTCTTCGCTGCAAGGTGCGGCCATCACCGCCGTGCAGATCGACAACGTGCTGCACGAGTTCTCCTCGGTGGCCGGTGTCCGCGAAGACGTGACCGACATCGTTCTCAACCTCAAGGGTGTTGCGATCCGCATGGAAGTCGAAGGGCCCAAGCGTCTTTCGGTCAATGCCAAGGGTCCGGGCGTTGTCACTGCCGGTGACATCTCTGACAGCGCGGGTATCGAGATTCTCAACAAGGATCATGTGATCTGCCACCTCGACGAAGGCGCTGACCTCTTCATGGAACTGACCGTGAATCAGGGTAAGGGCTATGTGTCGGCTGACAAGAATAAGCCTGAAGATGCGCCTATCGGCCTTATTCCGATCGACGCCATCTATTCGCCGATCTCGCGCGTCAGCTATGAGGTTCAACCGACCCGCGAAGGTCAGGTTCTGGACTATGATAAGCTGACGATGAAAATCGAAACCGACGGATCGATCACCCCGGATGATGCCGTGGCCTATGCCGCGCGCATCCTGCAGGATCAACTGTCGATCTTCGTGAACTTCGACGAACCCGAGTCGGCCAGCCGTCAGGATGACGATGACGGTCTCGAATTCAACCCGCTCCTGCTCAAGAAAGTGGACGAGTTGGAATTGTCGGTCCGTTCTGCCAACTGCCTCAAGAACGACAACATCGTTTACATCGGCGATCTGATCCAAAAGACCGAAGCCGAGATGCTGCGCACGCCGAACTTTGGCCGCAAGTCGCTCAACGAGATCAAGGAAGTGCTCTCGGGCATGGGCCTGCACCTTGGCATGGATGTCGAGGATTGGCCGCCAGACAATATCGAGGACCTCGCCAAGAAGTTCGAAGACGCGTTCTGATATACGCGTGCGATACACCCACCCTACGGAGAGCTTCGTAGGGTGGGGTAATGCCCGGAATGCCGGGGAAAATACGGGCCAATGCCCCAAGGAGAGCGGCTGACACGCATCAGACCGCCGGACAAAGCAAAACACGCTAAGGAGATAGAAAATGCGTCACGCAAGAGGCTACCGCCGCCTGAACCGCACCCATGAGCACCGCAAGGCGCTTTGGGCGAATATGGCTGGCTCGCTTATCGAACATGAGCAGATCAAGACCACCCTGCCCAAGGCCAAGGAACTGCGCCCGATCATCGAAAAGCTGATCACTTTGGGCAAGCGTGGCGACCTGCACGCCCGCCGTCAGGCCGCAAGCCAACTCAAGCAAGACGCTTATGTGGCCAAGCTGTTCGACATTCTCGGACCCCGCTACAAGGACCGTCAGGGCGGCTACGTCCGTGTGCTCAAGGCTGGCTTCCGTTATGGTGACATGGCACCGATGGCGATCATCGAATTCGTGGACCGTGACGTTGATGCCAAAGGTGCATCGGACAAGGCCCGCAATGCCGCCTTTGAGATGGCAGACGACGAATAAGATCATAACCATTTCAGATGGTTACAGATTAACCCCCGCCCTCACGGGCGGGGGTTTTGCATGTTTGGCATCGGGAACATACCACCACTAGGCGCCGCAAAGCCTTGCATTGCCGCGTCACTCCCAGCATATCTCAAAGGCCAAGAAAATCCTTGGGGAGCCTGTCATGTTCCGCTTTCTCTGCCTTGTTCTGTTGGCCCTTCCCGGCTTGCCGCGCGCCGAAACCCGCGTGCCAACCTCGCAGGTTGAAATCCAGCTCGGCTTTGCTCCGGTGGTGCAAGAGGCCGCTCCGGCGGTGGTCAATATCTATGCCAGTCGCATCGTCGAGGCACGCCGCAGCCCATTTCGTGGAGATCCGTTTTTTGAGCGCTTCTTCAACGATTTCGGCAGCACCCGCCCACGTGTGCAAAATTCCTTGGGCTCTGGCGTGATCCTCTCGGCGGATGGTATCGTCGTATCAAACTATCATGTTGTGGGAGAGGCTACGGATATCCGCGTGGTATTGAACGACCGCCGTGAATATGCCGCCCGCGTCCTTTTGGCCGATGAAGAGGCGGATTTGGCGCTGTTGCAGGTCGAGAATGCCCCAAGTCTGCCTGCCCTGACCCTGCGCGACAGTGACACCGTTCAAGTGGGCGAATTGGTATTGGCCATCGGCAACCCGTTTGGTGTGGGCCAGACCGTTTCAAGCGGCATAGTCTCGGGTCTTGCGCGGTCGGGCACGGCTACGGGCAATGCGCGCGGCTACTTCATCCAGACTGACGCGCCGATCAATCCGGGTAATTCCGGCGGGGCGCTGGTCGATGTGAACGGCGACCTTATCGGCATCAACACGGCGATCCTGTCGCGCTCAGGCGGTTCGAACGGCATCGGCTTCGCAATCCCCGCCGGCCTTGTGGCGCAATTCGTGGCACAGGCACGCGCGGGCAAAACGGAGTTTGAGCGGCCTTGGGCCGGTCTGGGGGGCCAGCCCGTGACGCCCGACATGGCCGAGGGGCTGGGTATCGCCCGCCCTGATGGTGTCGTGATTTCCGAGGTACATCCCCAAAGCAGCTTTGCCGCTGATATTCGCCCCGGCGATGTGATCACCCGTGTCGGTGGCCAGCCCGTCAACAGCCCGGCCGAGGTGATCTATCGCATGTCAGTCGCTGGTATTGGGTCAACGACCAATATTACCCGCCTGCGTGGGGGGACAGAGCAGGAAATCGAGATTGCGATGATCGCCGCGCCCGACAGCCCGCCGCGCGACCCTTTGGAAACTGGTCCGCGCGCCGCAATCCCGCAACTGACCCTTGTGACCATCAATCCGGTCGTGATTGATCAATATCGGCTGCCGCTGATGTCAGAGGGCGCGTTGGTGGAAGATCCCGGCCCATTTGGCGCGCGGGCCGGATTGCGGCCCGGCGACATTCTCCGCGCGGTCAACGGCGTGCCCATCGGCACCAGCCGTGCCGCAAAGGACGCGCTGGAAGAGGCGATGACCACCCTTAGCCTCGATGTCTTGCGGGATGGGCGGCGCATGGCGCTGCGGTTTAGGATCTAAGTGGTGGCAGATCTTTTCGATAGCGGCGCTACGCCTCGCCCGGATACTGGCCCCCGTCCGCTGGCAGACAGGCTCCGGCCGCGCCGTCTGGTGGATGTGATCGGACAGGAACAGGTGCTTGGCCCTGAGGCCCCGCTTGGGGTGATGCTCGCCTCGGGAAGCCTTTCGTCGCTGGTGTTCTGGGGCCCACCCGGTGTGGGCAAGACCACCATTGCCCGGCTCTTGGCGGATGAGACGGACCTGCATTTTGTTCAGATCAGCGCCATTTTCACCGGCGTTCCAGACCTGCGCAAAGTGTTCGACGAGGCAAAGCATCGCCGCACTCAGGGCCGTGGCACGCTGCTTTTCGTCGATGAAATCCACCGCTTCAACAAGGCGCAGCAGGACGGGTTCCTTCCGCATATGGAGGATGGCACGATCCTATTGGTTGGTGCCACGACGGAGAACCCGAGTTTCGAGTTGAACGCCGCGCTGCTCAGCCGCGCGCAAGTTTTGGTGCTGACGCGCCTCACTCTGGCAGATATGGAACGCCTCGCACAGCGCGCCGAACAAGAGTTGGGCCGCGCCTTGCCGCTCGACGGTCCGGCGCGAGAGGCGCTGCTTGACATGGCCGATGGGGATGGGCGCGCGCTTCTCAATCTGATTGAACAAGTCGCCGCGTGGAAAGTCGAAGGCAAGCTGGACAGCGCCGCTCTGGCCACGCGCCTGATGAAGCGCGCCGCCAAATATGACAAGTCGGGAGATGAACATTACAACCTCATCTCTGCGCTGCATAAATCCGTGCGTGGATCGGACCCGGATGCAGCGCTCTACTGGCTGGCGCGCATGCTGACAGGGGGCGAGGACCCGCGCTATCTTGCACGGCGCATTCTGCGCATGGCGATCGAGGATATTGGCCTCGCCGATCCGCAAGCGCAATCCATCTGCCTGCATGCTTGGGAAACCTATGAGCGGATCGGCAGCCCCGAAGGCGAATTAGCATTGGGTCAGGCGGTGGCCTATCTCGCGCTCGCACCCAAATCGAACGCAGGTTACGCAGCCTACAAGGCCGCGCTGCGCGAGGCGAAAAAGACCGGGAGCGCGCCGCCGCCAAAGCATATTCTCAACGCTCCCACCCGGTTGATGAAGGAACAGGGCTACGGAGAGGGCTATGCCTACGACCATGACGCCGAGGATGGTTTCTCTGGCCAGAACTACTTTCCGGATGGCATGAAACGCCCGGTTCTCTATCAACCGGTCGAGCGCGGTTACGAACGAGAGCTCAAAAAACGACTCGAGTATTTCGCCAAGCTCCGTCTGCGTCGCACCTGAGGAAACCAATAAAACCTCAGAATTTATGACCTTTTTATCTACAGGCAGGGTGCGATTAAGGTCTGGAAACGCGCCGCGTTTCGTGTTTTGTTATAAGAATGTCGCTTTTGTGCATCCTTGTTGACCCTCCGAAACCCAAGGTTTCTGGATGGGCTGATGTCGCGTCTTCGCAAATCCAAGAAACAAAACAAGACAGGGAAACCCTATGAAAAAGAATATTGATCAAGTCCTTCTGGACCGGCTTGCGCAGGCTGCTTGCACCGGCGCAATCTCTCGCCGGTCGTTCCTGCATTTTGCCTCTGCTGCGGGTCTGACCGCCTCTGCCGCGACCGGCCTTTGGGGCACATCCGCCGCCGCCAACCCGACACCGGGCGGCACATTCCGATGGGGCATTCACGATGGCAACACCTCGGACACCCATGATCCGGGGACGTATGTGACCCGTCAGATGATCTTTTTGGCCCACACACATCGCAGCTATCTGACCCTGATTGAGCCGGACAACTCCCTTGGTAGCGATTTGGCCACCGGATGGGAGGCGACGCCGGACGCCATGCAGTGGACCTTCACGCTTAACCCAGATGCTGCCTTTCATAGCGGCAAGCCGGTCACGGCGCAGGATGTGATCGACAGCCTCAATCATCACCGGGGCGACGCCTCGACCTCGGCCGCTAAGGCGCTTTTAACGGATGTGACCGACATCACCGCTGATGGCGACCACACGGTTACAATCAGCCTTGCCCGTGGCAATGCCGATTTGCCTTGGCTCATGACCGACTATCACTTTGCGATCTGTCCCTCGAATGGCGATGGTACGATTGATTGGCAGTCGGGTGACGGCTCTGGCCCCTACAAGATCGACTCTGGCGAATTCGGCATTCGCTGGGAATTGACGCGCCACGATGGCTGGCACGGCGATGGTGCCTATTTTGACAAGGTAACGATGATCGTCCTCAACGATCCCAATGCACGCCAAACTGCGCTAGTGACGGGGGATGTGGATTGCGTGTCGCTGATCGAGCTTAAGACGCTGGCGCTCTTGCAGCGCAATCCCGACATATCGGTCGACAACATCCCCTCTGGCGGCGCAATCACGATGCCGATGTTCTGCGACACGGCACCCTTTAGCGATGTGCGCGTGCGCACCGCGCTGAAACTTGCGATGAACCGGGATGAAATTATCGAAAAGATTGCTTTTGGCGCCGCGACCAAGGGCAACGATTTCCATCTTTCGCCGGTCCAGCCCTATTGGCCCGAGGATATCCCGCAGCGGGAATATGATCCGGATCAGGCCAAATCGCTGCTTAAGGAGGCAGGGCAAGAGGGGCTTTCTGTCAATCTCTCGGTGGCCGAGAGCGTCTATACGGGCGCGGTTGATATGTGCGTGCTCTATGCCGAACAGGCCAAGGCGGCAGGGATCGACATCAAGGTCGTGCGCGAGCCAAGCGATGGCTATTATTCTGATGTCTGGCTGAAAAAGCCGTTCAGCGCCGTGTCTTGGGGCGCACGCCCGACGCCCGACGTTATGTTTACGCTGGCCTACAAGAACGATGCCGCCTGGAACGAAAGCCGTTGGCAGAACGAGCGCTTCAACGAATTGCTGCTCAAGGCCAAGGCCGAACTGGATCAGACCCTGCGCGCCGAGATGTATCGTGAGATGTGCCTTTTGATGCGCGACGACGGTGGCACCCTTCTTCCGTTCTTCAACAACTGGGTCTATGCGCGCGGCAAGGGCGTCAAGCGCCCGGAACAGGTTGCGGCAAGCTGGGGCTGTGATGGCGCACGCGCCGCAAGCCGCTGGTGGTTTGAGGCCTGACGCCACTTTCAAGACCCGGCACCATAGGGTGCCGGGTTTTCAGCCACCGAAGCCTGGGCAAGCCCGCTTCGGCATTTTGCGTCACTGCGATGGGTCTGATGCGGAAATATTTTCCGCCGAGACCCAAAACACTGTTAGCCTAAGCCATAAAGGCCGCGCCACGTGACAAGGCGAAAGGCAAAAACAGCAGGAGGGAAAGATGGGGGATATCCTTGGGCTCGTCGCAAAACGGCTCGGATTGGGATTGATCATTCTACTGGTCATATCCGTGATCATATTTTTTATGGTCGAGCTTTTGCCCGGCGACATTGCGCAGGCGGTGCTGGGACAGGGCGCAACGCCCGAGAATCTGGCGGCACTGCGCAAGGAAATGGGCCTCGATCAGCCCGCAATCATTCGCTATCTGCATTGGCTCTCTGGGGCGGTGATGCTCGATTTCGGCAATTCCATCGTGACGGGGGCCAGCGTGGCCGAAACGATTGGCGAGCGCTTTGCCAATACGCTTTTTCTCGCCGCCTACGCCGCCGCGATTGCCGTGCCGATTTCCATCGTGCTGGGTGTCCTTGTGGCGCTTCTGCGCAACTCGATCTTTGACCGGGTGGCGAATGTTGCGACGCTCACCTCGATTTCAAGCCCAGAGTTCTTTTTGGGCTACATTCTTATTCTTTATCTCGCGGTCAAGACGGGCATGTTTCCCGCCATCGCCAGCCTCAGCAATGACATGAGCTTTGGTGACCTGCTCTACCGCACATTCCTGCCGGCGCTGACCCTCGTTCTGGTTGTGACTGCGCATATGATGCGGATGACCCGCGCGGCGATCATCAACCTTTTGGCGTCGCCCTATATCGAAATGGCCCGCCTCAAGGGTGCGCCCCCCTGGAAGGTCATTGTCAAACATGCCCTGCCCAATGCTTGGGCTCCGATCATCAACGTGGTGGCGCTCAACCTGGCTTATCTCATCACCGGCGTGGTGCTGGTTGAGGTTGTCTTTGTCTATCCGGGCATTGGTCAGGCGCTGGTCGATGCGGTCAGCAAACGGGATTTCCCCGTGGTTCAGGCGTGTTGCCTGATCTTTGCCGCGACCTTCATCCTTCTCAACCTCGCAGCGGATGTGGGCTCAATCCTGACCAATCCGCGCCTGCGGCATCCGAAGTAAGGGTCTAGAGATATGAGTGTATTCGTCATCGCCTACTATACCCTGTTGCTCGGTGCATCCTGCGTTGCAGCCTATTTCAACAAGCGGTCGGCCTTTTTGCTGCTCTTTTCCCTGACGTTGGTCTCCTTTGTTCTGGGCATCATCGGCGGCGTTTCGGCTCTTCGCATCGTGGCCATTCTCGCGGGGCTCTTGGCCCTTTCGGCCATGGTTTCCTATGCCTTCCGCGAGTTTCTGGTCGCGATAGCGTCCAAGAACCTTGCCAAGGAATTGCGCACGGCGCCGCTCACGGCGGCTTTTGGCATGTTTGTGATCTTTACCGTTGCCGTCGCTGGGATCTTTGCCCCGCTCATCGCGCCCCATGGCGAGGCAGAGGTTATTACCTCGGCCTTTGCCCCGGCGGATGCAAATATGCTGCTTGGTGCAGATCAACTGGGCCGCGACATCTTTAGCCGGCTGGTCTATGGCGCGCGCAACACAGTGGCACTGGCACTGGCGGGCACGGTCATGGCGTTTCTTCTGGGGGCGCTCGCCGGTCTCATGGCCGCAACCTCGGGTGGCTGGTTCGACCAATTCCTAGCCCGGACCTCGGATGTGATCATGTCGATTCCGTCGCTGATCTTTGCCCTGCTGATGCTGTCGATCTTTGGTGGCGACCTTGCGAACGATACCACCAGCTTTTGGTTGCTTTCGACGTTCACCGGGATCACGGGCCTTTTGCTCGTCTCGGCAATTGCAGAGCGCAGCCTGATGGGCTGGGTCATTGGTCTTGCGATCCTTGCGGGGGTCGCGGCACTGTTTGGCGGCTTTATGCTGACGATCTTCAACCCGTCCGAGATCATCCTTATTCTTGTGGTCGCGGTAATCTATAGCCCGCGCGTTTTCCGCCTGACGCGGGCGGTGGCGGGCAACGTGGTTGTGATGGATTACATCGAGGCCGCGAAACTGCGCGGCGAACGCAGATGGTATCTCATCCGCCGCGAGATTCTGCCCAATTCCACGGCCCCTTTGATCGCGGAATTCGGTCTTGAGTTCTGCTTCGTGTTCTTGCTTATCGCGGGGCTTTCTTTCCTCGGGCTTGGCATTCAGCCGCCCACCGCCGACTGGGGCTCTATGGTGCGTGAAAACGCAACGCTGATCTCGTTTGGCGATATCACCCCGCTCATCCCCGCAGCGGCCATCGCGCTTCTGACCGTTGCGGTTAACTTCGTGGTGGACTGGATGCTCTACCGTTCCTCCGGCCTGAAGGTGTGACCCCATGATCAAGAGCAAAGACGTACTTCTGAAAATCCGCGACCTGAAAATTCAGGGCTATTCCGACGAAACCTGGGTGGACATCATCAAGGGCGTGGACCTGACCCTCCATCGTGGCGAGGTGATGGGCCTGATCGGTGAATCGGGTGCGGGTAAATCGACCATCGGCGCGGCCTGCATGGGCTATGCCCGCGACGGCACGCGCATTTCCAACGGTTCGATCGAGTTCGACGGGATGGAACTGACCACCGCCTCCGAGGGTGAGCGGCGCATGCTGCGCGGCTCGCGCATTGCCTATGTGGCGCAATCGGCGGCGGCCTCCTTTAATCCGGCGCACAAGATCATTGACCAGCACACCGAAGCGCCGCTGCAATACCGTCTGAAAAAGCGGCTAGAGGCGCAAGAGGATGCCATGGACCTCTATGAGAGGTTGCGCCTGCCCAACCCCAAGGAAATCGGATTTCGCTATCCGCATCAGGTTTCTGGCGGGCAGTTGCAGCGTGCAATGACCGCGATGGCCATGTCCTGTCGGCCTGATCTGATCATCTTTGATGAACCCACAACCGCGCTCGACGTGACCACGCAGATCGAGGTTTTGGCCGCGATTCGCGACATCGTCGATCAATTCAACACCGCCGCGATCTACATCACCCATGACCTTGCCGTGGTGGCGCAGATGGCCGACACGATCAAGGTGCTGCTCAAAGGGCGCGAGGTCGAAGAAGCGCCCACCAAGCAGATGCTCGACAATCCGCAGGAAGAATATACCAAATCCCTCTGGGCTGTGCGCAGCTTTCAAAGCCCGCAACGCCATCGCCCCAAGGATGGCGTGCCCCTGATTTCAGTGCGCAATGTCGATGCCTCCTACACCGGCGGGGCCAAGGTGCTGGATGATGTCAGTTTCGACATTTATGAAGGCATGACCGTTGCGGTGGTGGGTGAATCCGGCTCGGGTAAATCCACAACAGCGCGAGTGATCACAGGTCTTTTGCCGCCCTCCAAGGGCGAAGTGTTGTTCAAGGGCAAACCCTTTCCACCCAGCTACAAGGACCGCACCAAGGATCAATTGCGCCAGTGCCAGATGATCTATCAGATGGCGGATACCGCGCTCAATCCCAAGGTCCGGATTTCCGAGATCATCGGGCGTCCGGCCGCCTTTTATTCGGGGCTCAAAGGGGTCGCGCTTAAGAACCGGGTGGACGAGTTGCTCGATCTGATCGAGTTGGAACCCTCGCAATATTACAACCGTTATCCGCCTGAATTGTCTGGCGGCCAAAAGCAGCGGATCGGTATTGCCCGCGCCCTTGCGGCGGAACCAACCTTTATCGTCTGCGACGAGGTGACATCGGCCCTTGATCAGCTTGTGGCCGAAGGTATCCTGCGCCTGCTCGACCGGCTGCAGAACGAGTTGGGGCTGGCCTATATGTTCATCACCCATGATCTCGCAACGGTGCGTTCCATCGCCGATGAGGTGGTGGTGATGCAGCATGGCAAAGTGGTTGAGCAGGGCCCCAAGGACGAGATGTTCACACCGCCACACCACCCCTACACTGATCTGCTGCTTAGCTCGGTGCCAGAGATGGACCCCAATTGGCTCACCACGTTGCTCGAAGAGCGTGGGATAGACAATGTCGGCGATGCTGCCGCAGCGCGAATCGATCCAAACGATCCCAAGGTCTCGGGTGCTAACGTTTGATATTACATTGGGTGCGGAGGGTAATCTCCCTCCGCGCCACTATGCGCTGATTTATGGATGATGCGGCGTTACAGGATCGCCATGGCAGAGAAAACGAACGTGCCAATGATCGCGCCATAGACGATCACCACTGCCTGCCAGGAGGCACTATGCGCGCGCAGTTCGCGGTTCAATTCGTCGCGGGTCATCGGCTTGCCTCCGTTATAGCGTTGCGTCCCCGGATCGCGTTCACGATCACAGGGCGCACATAATAGATTTCTGCGTTTGCACAATGGGTATTTTGGCGAAAATCCATGCGTTTACGGCATGCCACCTGCCCGATTTCGGCATATCGCGCGATTGCGAAGACTCAGTGTCTGAAACCGACCTTTGCAGAGCACAGGGCCTTTCAGCACAATGCAGCACTCGGGCTTTTATTCTTCAGGGAATTGCGCCACGCATTGCTGGACCTGAACCTGCGCCTGCTTTCTCAGTTGCGGGAGGATTTTCTGGTAATCCGCCAATTTGCGGCGCTCCTCAGATACGTCAATTGCGACTGGCGTGGTCTGGGTGCGGTACTGCGTTGTGGGGCAGGGGTAGGGGATCACGATGTTCCGGTACGGATCGTTACGATAGCAGGTCGACGGAACCGTGTGGGGCACCGTTTGCGTGTGTAGCGCATAGCCGCGCGCGATATTTCCGTGGGCGGTTGCGATAGCGGCCTCAACGCTGCGATATTGCTCGGTTGCACCAGAGATACATTGCTCCCGTGGCGTGGCACAGGCGGCCAGCAGTCCCAGAGAGGCCACCTTGATCAATGATGCTATGCGGGTGTTCATCGGAGAGTTACCTTTCTGCAATCCCCGATTCTAGCCACACTTCCGGCCTAAGCTCAACTGCCGCTATCGCCTTCCACCAAGGCCGCAATGATCGCCTTGGCGCTTTCCGAGTCCCAATGCGCATCCCCTTGCAAGCGCGCGATCTCATGGCCTTCCGGATCGATGATGACCGTGATGGGCAGGCCAAAGACGCCCATGGCGCGGGCGAGCGCGCTTTTGGGGTCGGTGTGCAGTGGCAGATTGTCGACACCGATCTCATCAAAGAATTTGGCCATGGCGGTGGGGGCATTGCGGCCCGTGGCAATGGTCACAACCTCGAAATCCTCGCTTCCCATTTCAGTTTGCAGATTCGAGAGCGTGGGCATTTCGGCGCGGCAGGGGGCGCACCACGTGGCCCAGAAATTCAGCACGACATGACGCCCTTGAAAATCGGCGAGCGTGCCGATGGTGCCATCAGCGCGGGTGTATTCTGTCTCAGGAACGGGCGCGGGCGCAGAGAGGAAATTCAGTTTTTTCATGTCGCCGTCGCGCAGCGCCTCAAGCGTGGCAATATCGGCCATGGCAGCATTTGCACCAAGGGCCATGGCCATATAAAGGACGATCTGACGAATGCGTTTCATAATTCCCTCCGAAGGGCCAAAGACATGACTGACAAGACCTCGAACCAGATGTGGGGCGGCCGCTTTGCCGCCGGGCCGGATGCGATCATGGAGGCAATTAATGCCTCGATCTCATTCGACAAGCGGATGGCGGCACAGGATATTGCCGGCTCGAGGGCCCATGCCGCGATGTTGGCGGCAACAGGTATCGTCAGTGATAGTGATGCCGCCGCGATGAGGGAAGGCCTCCTCACGGTCTTGTCAGAAATCGAGGCGGGGGAATTCACCTTTTCCACGGCGCTTGAGGATATTCACATGAATGTCGAGGCGCGGCTCAAGGATTTGATCGGCGCGCCTGCTGGGCGGCTGCACACCGGCCGGTCGCGCAATGATCAGGTGGCCACCGATTTCCGGCTCTGGGTGCGGGATCAACTGGATGCGGTGGATCAGGCGTTGCAGGCGTTGATGCATGCCCTTCTGGTGCAGGCAGAGGCCGGATCAGACTGGGTGATGCCGGGGTTCACCCATTTGCAGACCGCACAACCGGTGACATGGGGGCATCATATGATGGCCTATGTCGAGATGTTTGGCCGCGATCTAAGCCGTGTGCGCGATGCGCGGGCGCGGATGAATGAATGCCCCTTGGGCGCGGCGGCGCTGGCGGGCACGTCCTTTCCGATTGACCGCGAGATGACAGCCAAGGCGCTGGGCTTTGACCGCCCCTGCGCCAATAGCCTGGATGCTGTCAGCGACCGCGATTTCGCACTGGAATTTCTGGGCGCGGCCAGCATCTGTGCCATGCATCTAAGCCGCTTTGCCGAGGAGTTGGTGATCTGGTCGTCGGCGCAGTTCCGGTTTGTGGCGCTGAGCGATCGGTTTTCCACCGGGTCAAGCATCATGCCGCAAAAGAAGAACCCCGATGCAGCAGAGTTGATCCGCGCCAAAGTGGGGCGGATTTTCGGGGCCAATGTGGCACTGATGATGGTCATGAAGGGCCTGCCGCTGGCCTATTCCAAGGATATGCAGGAAGACAAGGAACAGGTCTTTGACGCCGCCGACAACCTGATGCTGGCGCTGGCCGCGATGGAAGGCATGGTGCGCGACATGGCGGCGCGGACGGATAATCTAGAGGCCGCAGCCGGGTCTGGCTTTTCGACCGCAACCGATCTTGCGGATTGGTTGGTGCGGGTACTCGATATGCCATTTCGCGAGGCGCATCACGTGACAGGGGCCTTGGTGGCCAAGGCAGAGGCCAAGGGGTGCGATTTGCCAGACCTGAGCTTGACCGAGATGCAAGAGGTGCATGGCGAAATCACCGCGTCGGTCTATGATGTCTTGGGCGTGCATAATTCGGTTGCCTCACGCGTGAGCTATGGGGGTACGGCACCGTCACAGGTGCGCGCGCAAGTGGCGCGGTGGAAGGAACGGTTGGGATGAAACGACTTGGGTTTGCTTTGCTCGGCCTAGCGATTCTGTCAGGTTGCGGCGTCGATGGAGAGCCGGTGCGCCCCTCGGCGGGGGTGAACGTTGGTGTTGGCACCAATGGGGTCAATGTCGGTGTCGGCGGTGGTGTTCGCGTCGGCGGCGTCAATCTTGGCGTGGGGTTGGGCCTGTGAGATGGGTTTTTGCGGCGCTGGCCATATGGGGCGCTATTCATCCGATGTACTGGTTCCTGCAATGGTTCGGGCAAAACGGATATGATCTCATGGGTATGGTCGATGCCTGGCACGCCAACGCCGCAAGCTCGGGTCTGGTCTGGGATCTCACGATTGCCGCCGTGGCGCTTACCGTTTGGGTGATTGCCGAGGCCGTAAAGCACCGGCACTGGCTGGGCCTGATCGCCATTCCGGCGACGTTCTGCATTGGGGTGAGTTGCGGTTTGCCGCTCTATCTGTTCTTGCGAGCATCGCGGGGCGGCTTACGCGACATTTGAGTATTTTTGGAACGAAGAAACGGGGCAGGATGGCGCGTGGATCACTTTCTCTATCATAATGGCGTGTTGCACGCCGAAGATGTGCCGCTTTCAGAGATCGCTGAAGCGGTTGGCACGCCGTTTTACTGCTATTCCACGGCTACCCTGTCTCGGCATTTCCGCCTGTTTGACGAGGCGCTGGCAGGTATGGATCATCTGGTTTGCTACGCCATGAAGGCGGCGAGCAATCAAGCGATCCTCAAGACACTGGCGGGTTTGGGCGCTGGCATGGATGTGGTCTCGGGCGGTGAGTATGCGCGCGCGCGTGCCGCAGGCGTGCCGGGCGAGCGCATCGTGTTCTCGGGTGTGGGCAAGACGCGGGACGAAATGCGCATGGCGCTTATCGGCGGCATCCGGCAATTCAACGTCGAGAGCGAGCCGGAAATGGCGGTGCTCAATGCCGTGGCGCTGGAATTGGGCCTTCGTGCGCCGATCACAATTCGTGTCAATCCCGATGTGGATGCCAAGACCCATGCCAAGATTGCTACCGGCAAGAGCGAGAATAAATTTGGTATTCCGATTGCCCGAGCGCGCGAGGTCTATGCGCAGGCTGCGGCCCTGCCGGGGCTCGAGGTTATCGGGATCGACGTTCATATCGGCAGCCAACTGACCGAGTTGGCACCGTTCCGCCTTGCCTATGAAAAGGTCGCAGAACTCACGCAGGTTCTGCGCGCCGATGGGCATGATATCCGTCGCCTCGATCTGGGTGGCGGTCTGGGTATACCCTACACCCGCTCGAACGAGGCCCCGCCGTTGCCCACGGAATATGGCGCGCTGATCCGCGAGGTGCTGGGGCATCTGGGCTGCGAGATCGAGATCGAGCCAGGCCGCTTGATCGCTGGCAATGCTGGGATTCTGGTTGCCCGCGTGATCTATGTAAAATCCGGCGAAGGTCGGGATTTCCTGATCCTCGATGCCGCGATGAATGACCTGATCCGTCCGGCAATGTATGATGCGCATCATGATATCGTGCCCCTGCACGAGGCGACACCGGGTGTCGAGCAACGCCCCTATGATGTGGTGGGGCCGGTCTGCGAATCGGGCGATACTTTTGCCAAAGGGCGCATGCTGCCGCCATTGGCCGAAGGTGATCTGGTGGCGTTCCGCAGTGCTGGTGCCTATGGCGCGGTGATGTCGAGCGAGTATAACACGCGGCCTCTGGTGCCCGAAGTTCTGGTGCATGGGCGTGACTTTGCCGTGATCCGGGGCAGACCGACCTTTGACGAAATGATAAATCGCGATACCATCCCTGAATGGCTCTGACGCGATGGGCGCGCGGGGCCAAGATGAGGTGCCGCGCATGGCTGCGACCGAAAACCCCTTGAAGGTGATGACCGCGCGGTTGCGGCGACCGCTCATGCTGACATGGGCGGGGTTGATCGCCGAGCGGTTGGTGCGCGCCTTTTGGCCGGTCTGGAGCGTGATCGCGTTGAGCGCAGCGGCGCTGATGCTGGGCCTTCAGGATATGGCCGCATTCGAGGTGGTCTGGGGTGCGGCTATGCTGGCCGCTTTGGCCGTACTCGCCTTTGGCGTGCTGGGCATGGCCCGGTTTCGGTTCCCGCGTCGGGCCGAGGCCCTGGCGCGGCTGGATGAAGCGATGCCCGGCAGGCCGTTGGCAGCACTTGGCGATGTGCAGGCGATTGGCGCGGGCGATGCCGGGTCGGCAGCACTCTGGCAGGCGCATCAGGCGCGCATGGCAGCACGCGCGGCGCAGGCGCGCGCGGTCGAGCCGGATTTGCGTTTGTCACGACAAGACCCCTTTGGCGTCCGCTATATTGCGCTTTTGGGTCTTATCGTGGCCCTCCTTTTTGGTTCGGTCTGGCGCGCGGGATCTGTCGTTCAAATGGTGCCAGGTGGGGGTGCGGCGGCGCTGACCTCTGGTCCGACATGGGAAGGCTGGATAGAGCCGCCTGCCTACACCGGGCTTCCGAGCCTCTATCTGGCCGATCAGGGCGCGGTGATCGAAGTGCCCGAGGGCAGCCGCATCACCTTGCGGTTCTATGGCGAGGTGGGGGCGCTCAGCCTGTTTGAGACAGTGTCAGGCGGTAGCACCGAGGCCGCAATCACCGATCCAGAGCAGAACTTTGACGTTACCCGCACTGGCGACTTGCGCATTGACGGGCCGGGCGGTCGGAGTTGGGCCGTCCAAGCGCTCGCCGATGCGGCACCGACGGTCGAGGTCATCGAGCGCGACGCCCGCACTGCCTTTGACGGGCAAATGAGCCAGCCCTTTGGCGCGCGCGATGATTACGGTGTGGTCAGCGGCGGCGCGGTCTTTACGCTCGATTTGGCCCAAGTGGATCGGCGGCATGGTCTGGCGGTAGAGCCTGACGCGCGTGACCCCATCAGCCTTGATCTACCGATGCCTTTGGCCGGGGATCGGACCGAGTTTACAGAGACATTGGTCGAGAACCTGTCCGAGCATCCTTGGGCGCATTTGCCCGTTACCCTGCGCTTGCAGGTCGCGGATGCGGCGGGGCAAGAGGGGCAATCCGAGCCCTTCCAGATGGCCCTGCCCGCACGGCGGTTTTTCGATCCAATGGCTGCAGCCGTGATCGAGCAGCGCCGCGATCTTTTGTGGTCGCGTCAGAACGCGCCCCGTGTCGCGCAGGTGTTGCGGGCGGTGTCATACAAGCCAGAAGGCCGGCTTTTTCGGTCAGAGAAAGCGTATTTGCGCCTGCGGATCATCATCCGGCAGCTTGAGGCAATGACGCAGAGCGATGGGCTGGACGCGGCCGAGCGTGATGAGATTGCGCAGGCGCTGTGGGATCTTGGCGTCTTGCTTGAGGATGGGGATCTGGGCGATGCGCTGGAGCGGATGCGTGCTGCACAAGAGCGCCTGAGCGAGGCGATGAAGAACGGCGCCAGCGAAGAAGAGATTGCGCGCCTCATGCAGGATTTGCGCGATGCCACGCAAGATTATCTGCGCCAAAAGATGCAGCAGGCAGAGCGTGAAAACCCGGAAGAAAGCGATCAGCGCAGCGCCGAGAACATGATGCAGATGAACCAACAGGATCTGCAAGACATGATGGACCGCATCCAAGAGTTGATGGAGCAGGGCCGCTATGCCGAGGCACAGCAGGCACTCGAAGAGTTCCAGCAGATGATGGAGAACATGCAGGTCACGCAGGGGCAGGGCCAGCAGGGTCAATCCCCCGGCGAACAGGCGATGGAGGGGTTGGCAGAAACGCTGCGCGAACAGCAGGGCCTGTCGGATCAGGCGTTCCGGGATTTGCAGGAACAGTTCAATCCAGGTGCGCAATCCGGCCAGTCGCAGAACAATGAGGGCCGCAGCGGCGGCGAGGGCCGAGGTGAGAGCCATGATGGTCAGCAAGGCCAAGGTGGGCAAGGCGGCGAGCAACAGGGCCAAGGTGGTGAAGGTCGCGAACAGGCCGAGGATGGCGAAGGTGCCGAGGGGTCGCTGGCTGAGCGGCAAGAGGCGCTGAGACAGGAATTGGAGCGGCAGCGGCAGGGTTTGCCGCAATTGGGTGGCGAGGCAGGCGAGGCCGCGCGCGATGCGCTGGAGCGTGCTGGCCGCGCCATGGAAGGGGCCGAAGACGCGCTGCGCAACGATGATCTGGCCGGGGCCATCGATAATCAGGCCGAGGCAATGGAGGCCCTGCGTGAGGGCATGCGCAATATGGGCGAGGCCATGGCGGAACAACAGAATCCCGGTGGGCAGGGCGAGGCCGAAGGCCAGCCCGGTCAGGCTCAGGCTGATCCCTTGGGGCGCGAGGCCGGGCAGGGCCGACAGGTGGGCACGCAAGACAGTCTTTTGCAGGGTGAGGATGTCTATCGCCGCGCGCGAGAATTGCTTGATGAGATCCGCAAGCGGTCAGGCGAAGGCGCTCGGCCGGATGTGGAACTGGACTATCTCAAGCGGCTGCTGGAGCGGTTCTAGGTCTTTTTGACCGATCCAAACGCCGCTCTTGCGGGGAGAGGCAAGAGGTATTTCCCCAGGCAGTTTTTCGAATTTATCGCAAATTGTTGCAAGTATATGGTAAATCCCGACGCGGGCGCGCGAACACGCCCCTGTGTGTCAGTAAAAAAGGGACGGAAATGATTCAGGAATTCAAGGACTTCATCGCTAAGGGCAATGTCATGGACATGGCCGTTGGTATCATCATCGGGGCGGCCTTTACGGCGATTGTCGGCTCGCTTGTTGCCGATCTGATCAACCCGATCATCAGCCTGTTCTTGGGCGGCATTGACTTTTCGGGCCTCTATATCGTGCTGGGCTCGGGCGACTATGCCTCGATCGCTGCCGCAGAAGAGGCGGGCGCCGCGGTGTTCGCTTATGGCCGGTTCGTCATGGCCGTTATCAACTTTTTGATCATCGCTTGGGTGGTGTTCATTCTGGTCAAGCTGGTAAACCGCGCCAAGGATGCCACATCCAAGCCGAAACCAGAGGCAGCCGCCGCTGATCCCGGCCCGTCCGAACTGGATATTCTGATGGAAATCCGCGACGCGCTGAAAAAGTAAGCACGGCAAGGGCGAGGAGCAATTACGCTTCTCGTCCTCTCAAACCCGGTGGTAGGGGCTACCGGCGAGGATCGAGGCCGCGCGATAGAGCTGTTCCGCCAGCATCACCCGCACCAGCATATGTGGCCAGACCATGCGGCCAAAGGACAGCGCGAAATCGGCACGGGCGCGCAATTCAGGCGCGATGCCATCGGCCCCACCGATCACCAAAGCCAGATCGCTGCGCCCGGCATCGCGCCAGCCCGCCAGCGTATCGGCAAATTCGGGAGAGGTGATCTCTTTACCGCGCTCATCAAGCACCGCAAGCACGGCACCTTGGGGAATCACCCGATCAAGCAAGGTGGCCTCGGCGGACATGCCCCCACCCTTCTTATCTTCGACCTCAATCAGCGTCGCAGGGCCAAGGCCATGCGCGCGCCCCGTTCGGTCGAACCGGGTGACATAATCGTCGAACAACACACGTTCCGGGCCGGTCCGCAACCGGCCCACCGCGCAGATATGAACCCGCATTCAGACTTGAGATGCCGCCGTCTGCCCGGAAGGCAGCCACATTTTCTCAAGCTGATAGAAATCGCGAACCTCGGGGCGGAACACATGAACGACGACATCGCCTGTGTCGATCAGCACCCAATCGCCGGTTTCCTTGCCCTCTGTACGGGACACGATCCCCATATCCTGCTTGAGACGGTCCATCAGTTTCTCGGCGATGGCAGACACCTGCCGCGAGGAACGCCCCGAACAGATCACCATATAGTCGCACATGGCTGTTTTGCCGCGCAGGTCGATCTGCACAACATCTTCGGCCTTGTCATCGTCAAGAGATGTCAGGATCGCCGCAAGCTGCGCTTCGCTGTCTGCGGTCATGGTGGGCATCATTGCGATGGCCCCCTGGTCAGCGGCCTTCGCCGCATATGTCGTAAAAGACAGGACATCGTCCTCCTTTGCTGCGCACCGCAGGACCCCGGTGCAAGGTATAAGGCTAAAGTAGCAAGAGTTGCGTGACTTTTCAATAAACCCTGTTCCAGATCGCGCCGAAATGCAGGTAATGTCACATAATCGCGGTGGCACCTGATAAGCCGGGCCAAAGGCCAGTCTGGACAAGCCGCGCAATTCAGGCTCTTTTCACCTCAATGACGGAGGAGCGCCATGACCACAGCCCTGATCACCCATCCCGATTGTCTGGGCCATGTGACGCCCGAGGGCCATCCCGAACAGGTTGCGCGGCTTGAGCGTATTCTGGAGGCGCTGGAGGGCAAAGACGTGATCCTCGTCAAGGCACCCTTGGTGGCCGAGGATGACCTCTTGCGCGTGCATCCCAAAAGCCATGTCGAGGCGATCCGGGCGGCCTCTCCTGCTTCGGGCAAGGTGCAATTGGATGCCGATACCTGGATGTCGCCGGGAACGCTGGCGGCGGCGCATCGCGCTGCGGGCGGTGCTGTGCGCGCCGTAGATCTGGTGTTGTCGGGCGAGGCCGACAATGTCTTTGTCGCCACCCGCCCGCCGGGCCATCATGCCGAGCGCGAAACGACGATGGGATTTTGTCTCTTTGGGAATGTGGCCGTTGCCGCAAAATATGCGCTGGATCATCACGGGCTGAAACGGGTGGCGGTCGTCGATTTCGACGTGCATCATGGCAATGGCACGCAGGATTTGTTGGAGGATGAGCCGCGCGCCTTTTTCGCCTCGTCGCATCAATACCCGCTTTGGCCCGGCACCGGCGCCGCACATGAGACAGGGCCGCACGATACGATCCTCAACGTGCCGCTGCCGCCGCGCTCGGGCGGGGCGGTGTTTCGTCGAGAGTATGAGGAAAAGGTGTTTCCGCGCGTGCGGGCGTTCAAGCCGGATCTGATCCTTGTTTCTGCTGGGTTTGACGCGCATCGCGATGATCCGCTGGCCGATCTGATGCTGGAAACGGAAGATTTCGCTTGGGTTACAGAGCGGCTCTGTGATCTGGCGGATGAGCTTTGTGGTGGGAAACTGGTCAGTTGTCTTGAGGGCGGCTATAACCTCTATGCGCTGGCTGAAAGTGTGGCTGCGCATGTCGATGTGCTGATTGCGCGCGGCGCAGCCTGATCCCTGACCAACAAGGAAACCTGATGCGCGCCGGACTGATCCTGCTGTGCTTTGCCTATGTGCTCAGCCAGTTTTTTCGCGCCTTTCTGGCGGTGCTGAGCGGTCCCTTGGCGCGCGATGTCGGGGCCACACCGGATGATCTGGCGACGGCCTCGGGTCTGATGTTCGTGACTTTCGCGGCGATGCAATTGCCGGTCGGCTGGGCGCTCGACCGGATTGGGCCACGGCGCACGGCGTCGGCTTTGCTGCTGTTGGGTGGCGGTGGTGGTGCGGCGCTTTTTGCAATGGCCGTCAGCCCGCTGCATATCAACCTTGCGATGGTGTTGATCGGCGCAGGCTGCGCGCCAGTCCTGATGTCCTCTTATTACATCTTTGCGCGGCAATTTTCGGTGGCGCGGTTTGCCACGCTGGCGGCGGTCATGCTGGGGGTGGGATCATTCGGCAATCTGGTGGCCTCTTATCCGATGGCATGGGCGGCAGAAACAATCGGATGGCGCGCGGCGCTTTGGGGATTGGCGGCGGTTTCGGTCGTGGCGGCATTGGGTATTCTGGCACTGGTGCGCGACCCAGAGGCAGTCGCAGGGGATACGCGCGGATCGCTTCTTGATCTGCTCCGGATGCCCGTGGTTTGGGCCATTCTGCCGCTGATGTTTGTGGCCTATGCGCCTGCGGCAGGGCTGCGGGGCCTTTGGGCCGGTCCCTATCTGCGCGATATCTTTGGGCTTGATACGGTGCAGGTCGGACAGGCGACGCTGGTTATGGGGATGGCGATGATCGCGGGCACCTTTGCGTATGGCCCCCTCGACCGGGTGTTCAAGTCGCGCAAATGGGTGATCTTTACCGGAAATGTCATCTGCGCAGCCGCCCTCATGACTTTGATGCTCTGGCCGGAACGCAGCCTTGGGCTGTCGATTGCCCTCTTGGCGGTTATCGGCCTTGCTGGGTCCACATACCCGGTGCTGATCGCGCATGGGAGGGCGTTCTTTCCGGCCCATTTGGCAGGGCGGGGTGTGACGCTGCTCAATCTCTTTGGCATTGGCGGTGCGGGCGTGGCGCAGTTTGCCTCGGGGCCGCTTTTTGCTTCTGCCGCGACCGGGGGCGCAGTCGCGGGCTACAAAGCGCTTTTTGCGCTGTTCACATTTGCTCTTGTCATCGGATTGGTGATCTATCTCTTCAGTCGCGACAGCATGGAGTGAGTGCGGCCCCTTTCACATTGGCCGTAATCCCTGTATGACCCGCACCGCAACCCCCGCTATGGAGGCAGACACACATGGGTTACAAGATCGTCGTCGCAGGTGCCACGGGCAACGTGGGCCGCGAAATGCTGAACATCCTCGCCGAGCGCGAGTTTCCGGTCGATGAGATCGCGGTACTTGCGTCCCGCCGTTCTCTGGGCACCGAAGTCAGCTTTGGCGACCGAACTCTCAAGACCCAAGATCTTGATACGTTCGACTTCTCAGGTTGGGACATGGCGCTGTTCGCCATCGGGTCGGACGCAACCAAGGTCTACGCCCCCAAGGCGGCCAAGGCGGGCTGTGTCGTGATCGACAACTCGTCGCTCTATCGCTATGACCCCGACGTGCCGCTGGTCGTTCCGGAAGTGAACGCCGATGCGGTCATGGGCTATGCCAAGAAGAACATCATCGCCAACCCCAACTGTTCAACCGCGCAGATGGTTGTGGCACTCAAGCCGCTGCACGACCGCGCACGCATCAAGCGCGTTGTCGTCTCGACCTATCAGTCGGTATCCGGCGCAGGCAAAGAGGGCATGGATGAGCTGTGGGACCAGACCAAAGCGGTCTACAACCCGACCGATGACAAGCCTGCCAAGAAATTCACCAAGCAGATCGCGTTCAACGTGATCCCGCATATCGACGTATTTCTTGAGGATGGGCAAACCAAGGAAGAGTGGAAGATGGTCGCTGAGACCAAGAAGATCCTCGATTCCAAGATCAAAGTTACAGCCACCTGCGTGCGGGTTCCGGTCTTTGTCGGCCATTCCGAGGCCATCAATATCGAGTTCGAGGATCATCTGGACGAAGCTGAAGCGCGCGACATCCTGCGCGAATCCCCCGGGATCATGGTGATCGACAAGCGTGAGAACGGTGGCTACGTGACGCCGATCGAATGCGTCGGTGACTACGCCACCTTCATCAGCCGTATTCGGCAGGACCCGACGATTGATAATGGCATTAACCTGTGGTGCGTCAGCGACAACCTGCGCAAGGGCGCGGCGCTGAACGCTGTGCAGATCGCTGAAGTGCTGGGTCAACGGGTGCTGAAAAAGGGCTGAGTTACCTCAGGCAGATTAAAGACGGGCGCGCTATCAGGCGCGCCCGTTTGCATTTTCGGGGCAATTACTGCACCGGCGCGACCTTGAACTGAACGGAAGAATACCATTCCGCCACCGCACGGATTTCGTCATTTGTCATCTCAGCGGCGATGCCGCTCATGATGTCGTGCTGACGTTTGCCGGTGCGGAATGCTTTGAGCTGTGTGTCGATATACATCACCGTCTCACCCGCCAGATTGGGCGCATCGTCGATCAGCGCGATCCCATCTGCGCCATGACAGGCGGTGCAGGTCTCGGGCGCATTCTCGGCCGTCTGGCTTGGGGCCAGAGTGGCGACCGGCGTCTGGCTGCTATACCAGGCCGCCAGATCGGCAATCGCCTGATCGCTGAGGCTGGCCGCGACCACGCTCATCATTTCATGCACCCGCCGCCCCTCGCGGAACGCGGTCAGTTGATGCTCGATATAGGCCGGGTTCTCGCCGCCGATATGGGGCACGATGGGCATTTTGGCCATGCCTTCGATACCGTGACAGGTGCGGCATTGACCGGCCAGTTTGCGCCCCGCCTCTGGGTCGCCGGTCAGTCCCTCTGCCATGGCGATTTGGGCGAGGAAAACCCCGCCCAGACCCAAGATACATGCCTTAAGCATCAATTGCCCTCATACCAGATGCGATAGATCGCCCCGGCAAGGTCATCAGACACAAGGATCGAACCATCGCGCAACTGCGCCACATCGACCGGGCGGCCAAGGTATTCGCCGTTCTCGTCGATCCAACCCTCGGCAAAGGGCTCCATCGTGGCATTGCCCTCTGCGTCGATGAACGTAACCATCACGCGGGCACCAACCGGTTCAGTGCGGTTCCAAGAGCCATGCTGCGCCGAGAAGATGGCGTTCTTGTATTTGGCAGGGAACATCTTGCCGGTGTAGAATGCCATGCCAAGGTCGGCCGCATGGGCCACAGTTTCGACGGCAGGCATCACCACGTCTACAGGGACTTCTTCACCCTTGTACTCGTTGGTGCGCACGGATCCACCACCATACCACGGATGGCCGAAATGCTGGCCCGCCTCGGTTTGACGGTTCAACTCGCCCGGCGGAATGTCATCGCCCATGCCGTCGACCTGATTGTCTGTCCACCACAACTCGCCGGTTTCGGGATGGAAATCCTGACCAACCGAATTGCGCACGCCATAGGTAAAGACCTCGCGCCCCGTGCCATCGGTGTTCATGCGGATGATGCCACCAATGCCCACCTCGTTATATTTCTCAAGCCGATCCTTGGGGGCCACGTTGAAGGGCTGACCAAGCGAAATGTAAATCTTGCCATCTGGCCCGATGTCACAAACCCGCGCGGTATGGTTAAAGCTTTCTTCGTCCTCTGGGATCAGATCACCCTTGGCCACAAGGTTAAAGGCTGCCACATCCGGGCTTTCGTAAAAGAACTCGGCGGCGGGAAAGAGCAGCACGCGGTTCTGTTCAGCGATATAGAGAAAACCGTCCTTGGAAAAGCAGGGGCCATTGGGGATCGAGAATTGGAGCGACGGGGCGAAATCCTTGACCTCGTCGGCGACGCGGTCCTTGTTGCGGTCGGTAACGGACCACACCTTGTCCTTGCGGGTGCCCACGAAGGTCACGATGCCTTGCGGACCTACAGCCATGTGGCGCGCATCGGGCACAACCGCGTAAAGGCCGATCTTGAACCCGTCGGGCAGGCTGATCTGCTCGAGCGTTTTCTTGATCCCCTCGGCATAGTCGCCGCCCTGTTCGATGAACGTGAAATCAGTGACGCCGGTGGACTGAAAATTTGAAAGTTTTTCCAGATTGTCCGGCACGTTGGCAGCTTGCGCATGGGCAAGCCCGGCGCTGAGCGCCAGAGTGGCGATGGATGACAGCAGATGCTTCATTTGGTTCCTCCCGTTTGAAAATCCGTTCGACCTGTCTGACTTGCCAAGCCCAGACAGGGCCGTGATCCTAGACTTCTTCAAGCTGACCCAACGCGCTCTCCCCTTCGCGCGGCCCCTGCGAATACCGTTTACGTTGCATTCGCACATGCAGACCCTATCGCAGTTTTTGGGCGGAACAAGGGTTTGCTGCCTGAATTTTCTACGACCAAAGTCTTAGGTCTCATTCCAGTGTCATGGTGACGCTGCCGAGGCCTGCGATTTCGCCTTGGGCGGTGATCGGCGGCGTCACCCAAGGCAGCCCGTTGAGCGATCCGGTGATCACTATATGCCCCGGCTGCAAGCCGCCGCAATGATCCCCCAAGGCGCGCACAAGAGCGCAGAGCGTGGCAAAGGCACCCTCGCCGGGCACTTTGGCCACGCCATCAAGCAGGGTGGCATCGCCAAGGGTCAGATGTGCCTGGGCACTGGTGACGTCAATCCCTTGCCAGTCGCGACAAGCCTCACCCAGAACCACCGCGCCGTTGAGTTGATTGTCCAACATCTTGAGCGCTGCACCGGCGCCCTTGGGATTGGCAAGGCGGCTCTGGACCAACTCAAACGCAGGCAGCAGTTCTACCGAGTCTCGCAAGCGCGCCTCGAAATCAAACGCAGCGGTATCCGGCACTGGGGCAATCAGGCGAAAGGCGTATTCAAGTTCGACGCCCGCTTCTTCGCCCTCTGAGAGGGAAATTTTTGCGGGGCTCTCGTAAATGTCGTGGGCCATGATAGGGGCGACGATGATGGGCGCGCCGGGCGGGCAAGCAACCTTGAATCCCCCCACAGAACCAAGCGCAGAGGCGACTTCTGTTTGGACCGCAAAGATGCGCTCGCGCGTTAACCCCTCGCCATAGGTATCGGGCAGTTTGGGGCCACCATTCCGCGCCTCCAGCAGCGCCTTCGTCAGGGGATCGGTCATGCTGCGATCACCGCGCCCGAGGCGATCATCGCCGCGATCTGCTGCGTGTTATAACCAGCCTCGCGCAGCACCTCGCGGCTGTGCTGGCCAAGAACGGGCGCGGCACAGCGGATGTTTGCCGGGGTCTCGCCGAACTTGACCGGATGTCCAAGGGTCTTGACCGGACCAGCCACAGGATGCTGCACTTCAACAATCATATCGCGGGCTTGTGCCTGTGGGTCGGCCTGCATTTGCAGGATATCCAGCACGGGGCCGGCAGGCAGACCGGCCTCTTCCATCCGTGCCAGCCAAATCTCGGACGTTTCGTGCCGAAGATAGCCGTTGAGGATATCTTCGAGTTCCCTGAGGTGCTGCATGCGGTCGTGGTTTGAGGCAAAACGCGGGTCGTCGTTCAATTCGGGGGCCCCGATCACATCGAGAAACCGCAGCCAATTGCGTTGGTTGGCGGCACCCACGTTGATCCAGCCATCGGCGGTCTGGAACGCCTGATAGGGACCGTTCAAAGGATGCGCAGACCCCATCGGGCCGGGTGCCACGCCAGTGGCAAAGGCAATCGCCGATTGCCAATAGGTCTGGGTGATCGCGGCCTCAAACAGTGAGGTATCCACCTTTTGGCCTTGCCCCGTTTGCAACATCCGAGCGTAGGCAGCAGAAACACCCATCGCCGCCACGATCCCGGCCGTAATATCGGAAACCGGCGCACCAGTCTTGACCGGGGGCCGCCCCGGCCCCTCGCCAGTGATCGACATAAGGCCCGACATGCCTTGGGCGATCAGGTCAAAGCCACCACGCTCTGCATACGGTCCCGTACGGCCAAAGCCCGAGATTTCGCAATAGATAAGGCGCGGGTTGATGGCGCGCAGATCGTCATAGCCCAACCCCAGACGCTCCATCGTGCCCATGCGGTAATTCTCGATCACCACATCAGCCTCTTCCAGCAGGCGGTGCAGAACTTGGACCGCCTCTGGGTCCTTGAGGTTCAGCGCCACACCCCGCTTGTTGCGGTTCATCATCATATAGGCAGCAGATTCGCCGTTGATCGCAGGGGGAACAAAGCGCCGGCTGTCATCGCCGTCCGGCTTTTCCACCTTGATCACATCCGCGCCCATATCCGCCAGCATCAGGCCACAGACCGGACCAGCCATGATATGGGCCAGTTCGATCACCTTCATCCCCACAAGGGGGCCAGTGGCGTTCATGTCCCGCTCCACTCTGGTTTTTTCTTGGCAAGGAAGGCCTCGAGCCCGTGGTGGAAATCGCGGCTCATGTAGCACATTTCGATAAGGTCTGCGTCCTCGACACGGGTGGCTGCGCTTACGCGGCGCATCGCCTCTTTGGTCGCCCTCAGCGTGAGAGGGGCCATTTCGGCAAGCGTGTCGGCCAATGCCCCGGCACGGGACATAAGCGCGGCTTCATCCTCCAACACTTCCGAGATCAGGCCGCATCCCTGCGCCTCTTCTGCGCCGATCAGACGGGCGGTAAAGATCATCTCGCGCACGCGCCCGGCCCCCATCAGGGATGAGAGGCGCGCCAGATTGGCAGCGGCCAGGCAGTTTCCAAGGGTGCGGGCTATGGGAAAGCCGAACTTCAGATTGGCCGCGGCAATGCGGATGTCACAAACCCCGGCAATTGCCGCGCCGCCGCCGGTGCAGGCGCCGTTGATCGCAGCGACGGTTGGCAGGGGGCAGCGCTCGACCGCTTCTAGGACACGCTCAATCCGGGCCTCGTAGTCAAGCGCATCCTGCGGTTTGTCAAAGGCCCGAAACTGCGTCATGTCGGTGCCCGCGGCAAACGCCTTGCCGCCTGCACCGTGGATCACCACCGCGCGGATGCTGCCATCTGTCGGCACCTCGCGGCATAGGCTGGCCAGCCCCTCATACATCGCAAAGGTCAGTGCATTGCGCGCATCAGGCCGGTTGAATGTGATCCAGAGGGTCTGCCCCCGGACCTGCGACAAAATCTCGGTCATCGCAGCCCCCTCAGCGGTAGAAGTATTCAACAAGGAAGAGCGGCACCGAGGGCACATAGGTGCAGAGCATCAGCACCGCCAACAAGACCATGATGAACCAGATGTTGACCTTGGATACCTCCCAGATATTGGCCCTTGCCACCGCGCAGGCGGTAATTAGCACCGACGCAACCGGCGGTGTCTGCTGACCAATCGCAAGGTTCAGCGTAACCACAAGGCCGAAATGCACCGGGTCGATACCCGCCGCCGTGATCAGCGGCATTACGATTGGAATCACAAGGATGATCGCTGCTGCGGAATGCAGGAAAAAGCCAATGATCAGGAAGAAGAAGTTGAGGATGAGCAAGATTGCCCATTGCTGATCGGTGATGTTGAGAATGCCCTGCGCCAGATGCTGCGGGATCTGTGCGCGGGTCAAGAACCCACCCATCAAAACAGAGGCCGCGACCAGCAACATCACAACAGCCGTTTGCATGCCCCCATCCAGCATCGCGCGGCGCAGATGTTTGATATCCACTTGGCGATACCAAGCTGACACGACGATGGCTGCGATCACGGCAAGACCAGCCGCCTCGGTTGCGGTTACATAGCCGCCAAAAATACCGCCAAGGATAATTACCGGCAGCAAGAAGGCGGGCAGTGCATCAACAAAAGTCTCGCGCAGGCGGGGAATGTTGAATGCCTCTTCCGTCGGCAGATTGTAGCGGCGGGCAAAGACATAGGCCACGAACATCAGGCCTGCCGCCCCCAAAAGACCCGGCACCACGCCCGCAACAAAGAGCTGTTCGACCGACGTATTAGAAGAGGCCGCATAAAGGATCATCGGGATCGACGGCGGGATGATGATCGCCAACGAGGCCGAGGACGAGGTAACAGCCGCCGACAGTTCCTTGGAATACCCGCGTTTCTTCATCTGCGGGATCAGGATCGATCCCATGGCTGCGACATCCGCCACCGCAGAGCCAGAGATTTCGGCAAAGAAAAGCGACACACCGATATTTACCATGGCCAGCCCGCCACGAACAAAGCCGATGATGGCGGTGACGAAATTGATCAGCCGGTCCGTGATACCGCCCGCATTCATGATGGCCCCTGCCAGCACGAACATCGGGATGGCAATCAGCGAAAACTTGGTGGACCCGCTATACATATCGAGTGCAATGGTCACCAGACTGCTCGGCCCCTCAGTAAGCAAGAGACCCAAAACCCCGGCAAGAGCCAAGCCGATGGCGATCGGAATGTTGATGCAAATCATCGCCACAAGGGCCGCGAAAATACCCAGCATAAGCATCACACGCGCTCCTTGTTCTTGGCCAATTCGGTCTCGACTTCTTCTTCGATCTCAGCGTGTTCCAGAGAGATGCCGCGCGATGTCTGAACCCAGTAATGCGGCAGGCTGAGCAATTGGCAGATGATAAAGAGGATGGCACCGATCGGGATCACCGATTGTGTCAGTTGCACCGGCACCCATGTAAGCGAGGTCAGAGTATCGCCTTCCAGCACTTCAAGCACCTGAAACCCGGCGCGCGCCATGAGCACGAAAAAGAGCAGCACCAGCGCTTCGCCCACCAGAACCGCAATCATCCGGTATCGGGTAGGTAGGGCGAGAAGGACCGAGTCAAAGCCGATATGACGCCGATGCAGCGCCGCGAGAGCGGAGCCATAATAGGTGATCCAAGCCAGCATGATCGCGGCAACCTCATCGTACCAAGAGAAACTCTGGCCCATGAGGCGGGCGATAACGGCAACGATCACGACGATCGTCAAGCCGACCATCAGCAGAACCGTGATCCATTCAAGCAGGCGGCTTGCGATCCGATTGGTTTGGGTAAGCAGAGGGGTCATGTTGTGCAACGTTCCGGTGCAAAAGGTTGCCCGGCATGCGCATGCCGGTTCAAGTTCGCGAAATCTTGTAGACAAACGCCTGTGACGGCCCCCGAACAGGGACCGTCACAGAGTAAGATCAGCTTGCGTTACCAAGTGCGAGCACGGCGTCGATCAGCTCTTGCCCACCTTCGACCTGCTCTGCAAAAGCGTCATAGACCGGCTTGGACGCCGCGATGAACGCGTCCTTGTCGGCCTCGTTCACCTCGACCCCGGCAGCCTTGATCACGTCGAGCAGTTCGGTTTCCATCCGTGCAGCCGTCTCATAGGTAAAGGTCTGCGTGTCTGTGGCACATTCCGCGAGCACTGCGCGAACATCCTCTGCCTGCCCGTCAAACCCCTTTTTCGACGACAGAATATACGCTGGCGTATAGACATGGCCCGTGACCGAAAGGTACTTTTGCACCTCTTGGAACTTGGCCGTCGCGATCTGTGTATAGGGGTTTTCCTGCCCGTCCATCACACCCGTCTGCAACGCAGTAAACACATCCGAAAAGGCCATCGGGGTGGGGTTGGCGCCGTATTCTTGGAACATCTTGACGCGCCATTCGCCATTGGGCGTGCGCAGTTTGATCCCCTTCAGGTCCTCGGGCAAATTGATTGGCCGGATGTTGTTGGTGATATGCCGGAACCCATTTTCCGCAAGCCCGACGATGTGATACCCGTTGTTGTTTGCGGCAGTCTGGAACGTGTCCATCATGGCATCCTGAACGCGGCGCATATGGTCGCGGTCTTTGATGATGTAGGGCATTTCAAAAACACCGAACAGCCCATCAACCGAGGACATCACCGACGAGGGCAACGCAAAGTCGACCTGACCCAGCTTGAGCTTTTGCAGCAATTCCTTGTCATTTCCCAACTGCGACGAGCCAAAGGTCTGAACCTCTGCCTTGCCACCGGATTTTTCGCCTACGCAGGCGGCGAAATGGTTTGCTGTTGCCTCAAACAGCGAGCCCGGTTCGCCCACATGGCCAAACCGCATGGTGACATCTGCCGCCATCGCGGGCACCGCCACAAACGACGCCACTACGGATGCAATTATTGCTTTTTTCATTGTCTTCCTCCCTTGGTTTTCGTGTCTGCGCGGGCTGTGCCGCGCCTTGGTCTTTCCTTATTGTGCAATCATTACAGTTGGTCCGGGAAGGCCCCTCTTCCGTCCCGGACCGATAACGTTAGGCTGCGGCGCGGGCGCTTTCGAACTTCTGGCCCAAAAGATCCATCGCCGCCTGTACGCCCCCGGCCCGGTGCGGCACACCCGCATCGCGCAGGCCCATTTCCACGCCCGCAAGGGTGCCGATCAGCATCAGATCATTGAAATCCCCCAAGTGACCGATGCGAAATACCTTGTCCGCCACTTTGGACAGACCATTCCCCAGAGACATATCATAGTTACGCAGGGTCACGGCACGGAAATTATCGGCTGAATGCCCCTCGGGAACCATCACGGCGGTGAGCACTGGCGAGCGGTCAGACGCTTTCTTGCAGAGCACCTCTAGGCCCCATGCCTCAACCGCCGCGCGCGCCGCCGCGCCATGGCGCTTGTGCCGGGCAAAGACAGTGTCGAGCCCTTCCTCGTGCAACATGTCGATTGCCTCGTTCAAACCGTAGAGCAGGTTTGTCGCGGGGGTATAGGGGAAGTAGCCCGTATCATTTGGGCCCGCCATTTCTGCCCAACTCCAATACGAACGCTTCAGCGCGGCAGATTCGGAAACTTGCATCGCCTTGGCGCTGACCGCGTTAAACGACAAGCCCGGCGGCAGCATCAGCCCCTTTTGCGAACCGGATATGGTCACGTCCACACCCCAGTCATCGTGTCGGTAGTCCACTGAGGCGAGCGAGGAAATCGTATCGACCATCAAGAGCGCCGGGTGATTGGCGGCGTCCATCGCGCGGCGCACTGCTGCCACGTCGGTCACAGAGCCGGTAGAGGTCTCGTTATGCACAACGCAGACGGCCTTGATCTCATGCGCCTTGTCCGCGCGCAGATGCTCTTCGATCCGTGCGGCATCGGCCCCGGCGCGCCAGTCGCTGTCGATAAAGACCGGGCTCAGGCCTAGTTTGAGTGCCAGTTTCTGCCACAGCGCCGCAAAGTGACCAGTTTCATACATCAGAACTGTGTCACCGGGTGAGAGCGTGTTGACCAAGGCCGCTTCCCAAGCGCCAGTGCCAGAAGAGGGATAAATGACCACTCGGGCTTCGGTCTTGAAGATGCTTTTCATCCCCTCAAGCGCCTTGCGGCCGACATCGGCAAAGGCCGGGCCGCGATGATCCATGGTCGGATAATCCATCGCCCGCAGAATGCGATCCGGCACGTTCGAGGGCCCCGGGATTTGCAGAAAGTGGCGGCCAGCGGTCATTGTCATTCCTCCCATAGACAGCATCCTTGCCCACCGTCGGTAAGATCTGGACCGGGGCAAAGGTGAATTCTGTTGAATTGAATTCTGAATTCAATATTCTGTCAAGACCAAACTCTGACCATCGACCGGATCGGGACCCTATGCTGGACAGCACGATACAAAGCCGCCTCAGCCGCGAGGTGCAGGGCGAAACGCGCTTTGATACCTTTTCGCGCGGGCGTTACGCGACGGATGCCTCGATCTATCAGATTATGCCGGCAGGAGTGATTCTGGCCAAGGCACCTCAGGATGTTCTGGCCGCGCTCGACGCTGCACGTGCTGCCGGTTTGCCGCTCACGATGCGGGGCGGTGGCACCTCGCAATGTGGGCAAACGGTGAACTCCGGGTTGATTGTCGACTGCTCGAAATACCTCAATCGCATTCTGGAACTGGATGTGGAAGGGCGGCGCGCGGTGGTCGAGCCGGGGATTGTTCTGGACGATCTGAACCGCGCATTAAAGCCGCACGGCCTGTGGTTTCCTGTCGATGTCTCGACCGCGTCGCGCGCCACGATCGGTGGCATGGTTGGCAACAATTCCTGCGGTTCGCGGTCGCTGCGCTATGGCACGACACGGGATAATGTAACCCGAATTGAGGGATTTCTGGCCGATGGCACCCCCTTCGATTTCGGCCCCGGTTCTGGCAACCGCGTGCCCGAACCTCTGCTGCGGCAAATGCTTGATCTGGGCGCGCGAGAAGCTGACGAAATCGCGTTGCGTTTCCCCAAGGTGCAACGCCGAGTCGGTGGCTACAACATCGACGCGCTGGTCCCCGGTGACGCGCCCATCAACCTCGCCCATCTGCTGATCGGGTCCGAGGGGACGCTGGCCACGTCGACCGCGATAGAGATCAAGCTGTCACCGCTGCCATCGAAAACCCGCGTGCTGGGCGTCTGCCATTTCCCCACTTTCCGCGCCGCGATGGAGGCCGCCAAGCCGCTGGTCGCGCTTGGCCCGACCTCGGTCGAGTTGGTCGATAGCACCATGATTGATCTTGCCCGCGCGATTCCCATTTACGCCAAGACACTTGAGCAATTCGTGCGCGGCGCGCCTGCTGCCATGCTGCTGGTGGAATTCGCCGATAGCCCACCCGAAAATGAAGAGAACATGCGCCGTCTGGCCGATACGATGGCGGACCTTGGCTATGGGTTTGGGCGCGGCGGTGCCCACGAGGGTGGCGTGGTCGAGGTCTGGGATATGTCCCTCGCCGCCGAGATTGGTGAATTGCGCAAGGCAGGTCTCAACATCATGATGTCGATGAAGGAGGCGGGCAAGCCTGTGTCCTTTGTCGAGGATTGTGCCGTGCCGCTGGAACATCTGGCGGATTATACAGATCGTCTGACCGAGGTGTTTCATAGTCACGGCACCACCGGCACGTGGTACGCGCACGCGTCCGAAGGATGCCTGCATGTGCGCCCTGTCCTCAATCTCAAACTGGAACAGGACGTGCGCAAAATGCGCGAAATCGCCGAGGCGGCCTTTGCCATGGTGCGGGAATACAAGGGATCGCATTCGGGCGAACATGGCGACGGGATTGTGCGCTCTGAATTCCATGGGGCGATGTTCGGTCCGCAAATCCTCAGGGCATTCGAAGAGGTCAAGGCGGCCTTTGACCCTGACACCCGCCTCAACCCCGGCAAGATCGTACATGCGCCGAAAATGGACGACCGCAGCCTTATGCGCTATCCGCCGGGCTATGATTTCGCCGATCTGAAAACCGGCCACGACTGGTCTGCCTGGACAGGCAAGGGCGGCGGATTTCAAGGCGCGGTCGAGATGTGTAACAACAACGGCGCCTGTCGCAAGCTGGCAGGCGGGGCGATGTGCCCGAGTTACCGCGTGACCCGAGATGAGCGCGACGCAACACGAGGCCGTGCCAACACGCTGCGCCTTGCGCTTTCGGGGCGGCTTGGCCAAAACGCGCTTTTCTCGGATGAGATGGCCGAAACGCTGAAGCTTTGTGTCGGGTGCAAGGCCTGCAAGCGCGAATGTCCAACCGGTGTCGACATGGCCAAGATGAAGACCGAGGTGCTCTATCAGCGGGGTCAAAAGCTGGGGTTCGGTCTGCGCGCGCGGCTGATTGCAGAGATGCCACGCTATGCTCGATTTGCGGTGGCGCTGCGGGGCCTGATCGCCCTGCGCAACCGGGTGCCGTTTCTCGCCGGGCTTGGCGAGCGGATTACCGGTCTGGCACATGCGCGGTCTCTGCCCATGTTTCGAGGGGATTTTTTCAAGGACTCTGAGGTCAAGCGCGCCCGCTCGTCGACCAAGGCAGGCAAGATCATTCTCTTTACTGACACGTTCAACCGCTGGATGGAGCCAGAGATTCCGCGTGCCGCACTGCGCGTTCTGACCCGTGCAGGCTATGAGGTGATCACCGCACATGCGCCCGGTCGCCCGCTTTGCTGTGGGCGGACATATCTGGCGGCGGGGATGATCGACAAGGCGCGCGCCGAGGCGCGGCGGACCTTGGATGCGCTCTTGCCGCATGTGCGTGCTGGCGTGCCGGTGGTGGGGCTGGAGCCGTCTTGCCTGCTCACGTTGCGGGATGAGTTTCTCACGCTCTTGCCGGGGGAAGAGGCGCAGCTCTTGTCAAAGAATGCCTATCTCTTCGAAGAGTTCATCGCGCGCGAGGCGCGCGCCGGGCGGCTTGATCTGCCGCTGGGCACTCTGGGGCACACTGCCCATGTCCACGGCCATTGCCATCAAAAGGCGGCGGGCGTGATGGGCGATATGGGACAGGCGCTGGCGCTGATCCCCGATCTTGACCCAAAGACCATCGAGAGCAGCTGCTGCGGCATGGCGGGGGCCTTTGGCTATCAGGCTGAAACCATCGACGTATCCCTAAAAATGGGCGAGCTGTCCCTGCTTCCAGCCGTGCGCGCCGCAGCATCCAATGATCTCTTGATCGCGAACGGCACCTCATGCCGCCACCAGATCGCAGATGGCACCGACCGCCGCGCGCTGCATATCGCGGAAATCTTCGACAGGGCATCGCAAAATGCTGTAAGGGAGGGCCGCAAAGATGGATAACCCCGGCCCGGAGGCCCCCATGACCGCCCTCAAACCCGATCCGATTGGCCGCACCGCGCTCGCCGTTGAGATCACAAATCGACTGCGTCAGATGATCCTTGAGGGGCAATTGCAGCCCGGGGAGAAGATCAACGAAAAGGCCCTGACCGAGCAATTCGGCGTGTCGCGCACACCGCTACGCGAGGCGCTCAAGGTTTTGGCGGCAGAGGGATTGCTTGACCTTATCCCGCATCGCGGCGCGGTCATCACCCGTCAGAGCGAGGCAGAATTGGCAGAGGTGTTCTGCGTGCTTGCCGCACTTGAGGGCTTGGCCGGCGAATTGGCCACGATGCAGGCAAGCGCAGAGACCGTGCAGGACATCGCAGAGATGACAACGGCCCTGCGACGGACCTATGACGAGGCGGATCGCCCGACGTATTTCCGCATCAATCAAGCGATTCACAAAGCGGTTCTGGCCGCAGCTGAAAATGAGACTTTGCTGCGTGCGCATGAGCTTTTGGCCTTTCGGGTGCAGCGGGCACGCTATCAGGCCAACCTGACCCCCGAACGCTGGCGCGCGGCAGTAGAAGAGCATGAGGCCATTCTGGACGCGCTGCGCACGCGGGATGCGGAGCGTTGCGGTAAACTGATGAAAGATCACCTGCTGCGCAAGTTCGCATCGATCAAGGCCAAAACGCAGGCCTGAGCGCAGGGCTGCAGACCTTGTGCAGCGGGGTGCTGCTATTCTAGCCCGAACCGCCCCGGCTCCATGGCCGCCAGCACCTCCGACGAGACGTCTGGTGCAACCCCCGCAATCAGCGCCGCTGTCAGGCGTGACAATGCGGGGGCGGTCTGCACCCCGTAGCCGCCTTGCCCGGCCAGCCAGAAAAAGCCTGTCGCGCGCGGATCAAATCCCACTACGGGCGTTCGGTCAGGGGCAAAGGTGCGGAGGCCTGCCCAGCTATGCTCTACCCGTGTCACCGACACGCTGACCGCCTGCTCGAACCGATGCAGCCCCTCGGCCAGCACCATGTCATCGGCCCAGGCATCATGCGGTTCTACCGGGTCTTCATCGGCGGGGGAAACCATCAGCTTGCCTGCCTCGGGCTTGGCATACCATGTCTCTGCGATAGAGCCAAAGATAGGCCAATGCTCTGTTTCATAGCCCTGGGGTGTTGGAATGATCGCGGCCGAGCGCCGGTAGGGCTGCAATCCTGCGCGCGGCACTCCGGCCAAGGCGGACACGTCATCCGCCCAGCCACCTGCCGCGTTGATGATGATCGGGGCGCTATGCTGTTCCTGTGCGGTCTTGACCTGCCAGAGCCCGGCGCGATGCGACAGGCCGGTCACCACAGCACCTGTAACGATTCGTCCCCCCCTTGCCCGTAGCATCCGCGCATAGCCTTGTAGCAAACGGTCCACGTCGATGCCGCGCGCGCCGCGTTCGATCATCGCCCCGGCAATACGGTCGGCGCGCAGGATCGGCACAATCTCGGCGGCCTCCTTGCCGGTCAGCCGGTCAATGCCGGTCGAGCCGTCGAGATAGGCGTCGAGGATTGGCAATTCTTCCTCGGAGGCAACCATAAGTTCGCCGCGCGGGCTAAGCAGCGGTTGGTCGCTGATTTCGCCCGGCTGCTCAAAGATCGGTTCCGCCACGGCATTGAGTGCGCGCAGCGTGGCATTGCCATAGTTGCGAATAAAGATAGCGGCTGAGCGGCCTGTGGCGTGATAGCCAATCTGCCCCTCCATTTCGAGCACCAATACATCAGCCCCGCCGCGTGCCAGTTCCGCAGCAGCGCTGATCCCGGCGATACCGCCGCCGATCACGATCACATCGGCCATGATCAAGCCCCCTCATATCCTGTCAAAACCGATGTAAGGTTCTGGCCTAATTCCTGACAGAGATACCCGCCCTCTTGCACAAAGAGTGTCTGTATCCCCAGCCTGGCAATCGCGGCCCCGATGCGCGCAAACCCGGGTGTGGTGATCGCCAGACCCTGAAACGGGTCGCCCTCATAGGCATCAAGACCGAGGGCCACGACCACGACATCAGCCCCGAAATTCGCCACCCGCTCTAACGCGGTGTCGAGTGTTTTCAGATAGGCGTCATCCCCGGTGCCGCGCTCAAGCGGTAGATTGAGGTTATAGCCGGTGCCGCGCCCGGTGCCGCGCTCATCGGCATGGCCCCAGAAGAATGGATAGAACCGCGCCGGATCGGCATGGATCGAGACAGTCAGCACATCGTCGCGGTCATAGAATATCCCTTGGGTTCCGTTGCCGTGATGCACATCAACATCAAGGATCGCGGCGCGCATGCCGCTTGTGCGCAGCCGCTCTGCCGCAATCCCGGCGTTGTTGAAAAAGCAGAACCCACCCGCCAGATCGCCAAAGGCATGATGCCCCGGCGGGCGGCAAAGGGCATAGGCGGCAAGCTCGCCAGCGGCGAGCATATCGGCCCCAGTGATGGCGGTCTGTGCTGACCAATAGGCCGCTTCCCACGTGCCCGCCCCGATGGGACAGGCGGTATCGGCCTGATGATAGCCCGCTTGGCCTACGGCGGATTTGGGATAACTGTCGCTGCGATTGGCAGGGTGAACATTTGGGATCACCTCATCCCCTGCGCCGTCGATGCGTTGCCATCGGGTGTAAATATTGCGCAGGAAAGTCACATATTCTGGCGAATGAAGCGCCGCGATGGGCCCAAGACCGGCATCCTTTGGCGCAACAAAGTCACAACCGGCTGCTTTGGCCCCGTCCGTCAGGCGCGCGATACGCTCAGGCTGCTCGGGGCAGGGTTTGATCACCCCGTTCGCCATGAAATGTTTGGGGTCGTGTCGCCATTGCCGATCGTCGAAAATCGCCTTCATCCGTCTTCTCCCTTCAGCCGCCGCATCGCAGGCTGCGGCAGGCGCATCTGCGTGGCCTGCGGTTGCGCCTCGAATCCAAGGCGCTCATAAAACCGCCGCGAGGCGGGTGTATGCGCATAAACCGCCAGCATCATCCATTCCGCCTGCCACAGCGTGCCTGCGCGGCGCGCTACCTCGGACAAAAGCGTGCGGCCAAGTCCCTGACCGCGCGCTGCTTCTGTGACCCAAAGGTCGGAGACATAGACGCCTGCCGCCCCGCGTACGGTGGAAAAAAGCGGGCCAAAGAGGGCCGCACCGATCAGATCGCCCTCGAGCGCGAGCAGGCCGTATGCCGCCGGTATCTTGCCTGTCAGCCCGGCGCGCAACGCGTCAAGACCGGCGCTATGCGCATCGCCCAAATCCGCGCTCAGCTGGCGCAGGGCCGCGTCTAGCAACGCCATGTCGTCCTCTGTTTCGACTGCGCGAAAATCTACCATGGGTCAGATCGCCACCCGGTCAGCACCCTTGAGGCCCAGCAGAGTGCGGGCCTCATTGGGGCTGGCCACGACGCGCCCCAACGCCTCGACAATGCCGCGCACTTTGATGACTTGCTCCGCGTTAGAGCGCGCAAGCGTGCCGCGTCCGATGGTCAGACTATCCTCAAGCCCGACGCGCACATGGCCGCCCATCGCCGCCGCCTGCGCCGCCATCGGCATCTGATGCCGTCCCGCGGCCAGAACGGAAAACATATAGTCCTGACCAAAAAGCTTGTCTGCGATGCGCACAAGATGCGTGAGGTTCTCGGGGTCCGCGCCCATTCCGCCCAAGACGCCAAAAACAAACTGAATGAAATAAGGGGCGCGGATCAGCCCGCGATCCGCGAAATGTCGGAGCATATAGAGGTGGCTCAGGTCGTAGCACTCAAACTCGAACCGCGCGCCGCGCTCTTGGCCCAGTTGCGTCAGAATGCGGGCGATGTCGCGGGGCGTGTTCTTGAACACCAGATCGTCGGACCCTTCGAGAAAGGGTTTTTCCCAGTCGTGCTGCCAGTCGGCGATCCGCTCTGCCATTGGATAGAGCGCAAAATTCATTGTGCCCATGTTGAGTGAGGCCATTTCCGGCGCGGCCTCTTTCGGCGCGGCGAGGCGTTCATCCAGCGTCATCGTGGCGCTGCCCCCGGTCGAGAGGTTCAGGACCGCATCACAGCCTTCTTTCAGGCGTGGTAGAAAGGCCTGGAAATGCTCTGGTTTTGCAGAGGGCCGCCCGGTCTTTGGATCACGGGCGTGCAGGTGAAGAATAGCCGCGCCCGCCACGGCCGCCTCGATCCCTGCGCGGGCGATGTCATCGCCGGTGATGGGCAGGTGCGGCGACATGGACGGCGTATGGATCGAGCCTGTAAGTGCGCAAGTAATTATGATTTCGCGCATTATAAAGCTCGCTCCAGTGCCGGGCGAATTTCATCGGTAAACTCTGCCAGCGATGCATCCAGCATTTCGGTGATCTCGTCCAGATGCGTCTCGGTCACGATCATCGGGGGGGCGACGATGATATGGTCCCCCTCAACCCCGTCACGGGTGCGGCGGGCGTAGACGATCAGACCTTTCTCATAGGCGATCTGCACAAATCGGTCGAAGGCGCGCAAACCCTTGGGCAGCGGGGCCTTGGTGCCGCGATCCGCCATGAATTCGAACGCGGTCAGCAGCCCCTTGCCGCGCACATCACCGATGATGGCATAGCGCTGCATCAAGCCACGCAAACGCTCTTGCAGGCGGTCACCCATGCGGGCGGCATTGCCCACCAAATCCATCCGCTCAATCTCGTCGATCACGGCGAGACCGGCGGCGCAGGCCAGTGGGTTGCCTGCGTAAGTAAAGCCGTGGAGAAAGCCGCCAGCGTCCAAGACCGGCTCGACCAACCGCTCATGCGCAACCATCGCACCCAGTGGCACGTATCCAGCGGCAAAGCCCTTTGACATGACGATAATATCAGGAGCGAGGTTCCAATGTTCAGAGGCGAGGAATTTGCCGGTCCGTCCTGCGCCGGTCATTACCTCGTCCAGAATGAAAAGCACGCCGTATTTGCGGCAAATCTCCTGCACCCTCTCCATATAACCGCGCGGTGGCACCAGAGCGCCCGTTGAGGCCCCGCCGATAGGCTCAACCACAAAGGCAAGCACGCTCTCGGGGCCTTCCTCGATGATCTTGGCCTCGAGCATGTCGGCATAGTGATGCCCGGTCGCCTCTTTGTCGGCGTCCAGCCCATCGAGATAGGCGCGCGGTGCGGGAATTTTCGGCATTGCCTGCATCATCGGCGCAAAGGGATCGGTGAGCGGCGCATAAGAGGTGATGGCAAGCGCGCCTAGCGTACAGCCATGGTAGGATGGTGCGCGGCTTATGATCTTCCAACGGCTGCCCTCTCCGATGGCCAGCGCATATTGGCGCGCCAGCTTCAGTGCGGATTCCACGGCCTCGGACCCGCCCGAGACAAAGAACACCCGGTTCAGCCCCTCAGGGCAGAGGGCGGCGGTCTTGGCGGCAAGTTTCTCGGAGGCCTCGGTCTCGAAATGCAAGCGGTAGCCAAAGGTGGATTTCTCCATCTGGCGGCGCATCGCGTCGAGCACGTTTTCGTTTGAATGGCCGATATTGCAGACCATCGCGCCAGATGAGCCATCAAGATAGCGCTTGCCATCCACGTCCCACATATAGACGCCGCGCGCCTGATCGAGGACCGGCTTGCGCTCGCGTCCCTGATAGAAAAGGTGAGAGGGTTTTACGTTCATTGTCTTATCCCGGTAACGCCGCACAATCTTGCGGGCGCAAGTGCAGATGCACCGCAGCGCCCACCGCAAATGGGTGGTCGTCGATCATGTTGATGGCTTGTAACTGCGCCTCACCTGCACGCACGAAATACCGCACAGCCTGCCCTTGATAATCCACTGTTTCCACGGTCGCGGGAACAGAAATCACACCCTCGGGCGCGGGATCGCGCGCGAGCCTCAGCTTTTCGGCGCGCACCACCAGCTTGGCTGGGCCGGTGCCGCTCAGATTAGGCGCCTTGGCGGCAGGCACACTCACTCGGCCAAATATGGCATCCTCCACGACGACCGCTGCGCCATGTTCGACGCAGCGCGCCTCAGAGATATTGGACGCACCGAGAAAGTTCGCGACAAATTCGCTGGCCGGCGTGTTGTAGACCTCTTCGGGTTTGCCCACTTGCTCTACCCGCCCCTCGGACATGACAACGATCAAATCGGACATGGCCAGCGCCTCGGATTGGTCATGCGTGACAAAGACCGTGGTTACGCCGATCCGTTCTTGGATACGTTTGAGTTCAACGCGCATATCTTCGCGCAGATTGGCATCAAGTGCCGAGAGCGGTTCATCAAGGAGAAGCACATCTGGTTCGATCACGATGGCACGGGCAAGGGCGATGCGCTGTTGTTGCCCGCCCGACAGTTCCTTGGGGTAGCGTTCCCCGACATTGGGCAATTGCACAAGATCAAGCGCAGCCTGCACCTTGGCTGGAATTTCGGATTTTGGGACGTTGCGGTATTTCAGGCCAAACGCCACATTTTCTGCCACAGTCTTGTGCGGGAAAAGCGCGTAATTCTGAAAGACGAGACCAAGATTGCGCTTGTGAATGGGCACGTCGTTGACACGCTTGCCGCCAATGAGGATTTCGCCCTCGGTGGGATCGAGAAGCCCCGCGATCATTCGCAGATTGGTCGTCTTGCCACAGCCCGACGGACCAAGCAGCGTGACAAAAGCCCCCTCGGGAATTTCCAGTGTGGTGCGATGAACGGCGGTAAAGGTGCCGAACCGCTTGACGATGTTCTTCAGGGTGACGGCGCTCATTCGCGGGGTCCTCTCGGGGTGGACCGCGCCCCATATCGGGACGCGGTTCTGGCTCAATACCCGCGCTGCACGCGGCTGAAGGTTTCGGACCATTCGGCCTCATTGCCGTTCCAGTACGTCGGGTTGGCAAAGGTCAGCGATTCAAGCGTGCCGGTTGGGTCGTAGGCGGGCAGGGTTGGGATCTTGGACCCCAGATCCACCTTGGTCCCATCCAGAGCGGGCGGATAATTCTGCCCCTCGGCCACAGCGATTGAGGTTTCAGGCGCGAGCATAAAGTTCAGCAACTCCTCACATGCCTCAACCGGGCTGCCCTTGAGCACGTGCAGACATTCCTGCCAAGCAAAGCTGCCGGGCGCGTCATAATAGCCGATGTCGTGGCCCTGCTGTTGAAGGGCGGCGATGCGGCCAGACCAGCCTTCGGTGACGTAGATCTCTTCTTCGGCCAGAAGGCTCATCAGCTCTGCGCCCGAGGACCAATATTTCAGCGCCAGATCGCGATGGCTGCGGATCGCATCCCAGACCGCTTCCATATCCTGAATGTTGTTCGGGTCCTGACCGGTCTGCAACGCGCCATACCAGACCCGCGTGCGCCAATCTGACCAACCGCCGATCTTGCCCTTGTAAGCGGCGTCAATGAGGATCGAGGCACCTTTTTCTTTCATCTCCTCATCTGAGATGTACTTGCGATTATAGGCCAGCCCCGTGGTTCCATAGTCATAAGGCACAGCCGAGAGGTAATCCGGGGTCACCCGGCGGAAGGCATTGGTCAGCGCATCCATCACCAGCGCCATGTTGGGGATGTTGTCGAGGTTCAACTCGACTGTCAGGCCAAAGTTCACATAGCGCGCATAGTCGAACACGCCGGACAGATGCGCGATGTTATATTCACCCTCTTGGCTAGAGCGGACCTGTGCCAGATATTCATCGCCGCCCGCAAAGGTGCCATCGACCACGGTAATCCCGGTTTCTGCTGTGTAAGGGTCAAACGCATGTTTGCGGAACGCTTCAGACACCACCCCGCCCCAGCCATCAAACCGGACCTGTTTCACATCCTGAGCCTGGGCGAACTTGGCAAAGGGTGTCTGCACACCATATGCGAGGCCCGCAGCGCCGATCAGGCCCAGGAAATTGCGCCGGTCCAGATCGCCGTTGCGATAGCGGTCGAGCAGTCTTTCGTATCGTTTGGTATTGTCCATTTTTAATTCTCCTTGTTGAGGGTTAATGCGGTTCTTAAGTGCCGCCTTTCATGGCGAGTTTGCGGGCCACCGCCGCTCCGAGCAGCGGCAGGCCCACGGTCATCACGATCATCACGGTGCCAAGGGCGTTGATTTCCGGACTGATCGAATTGCGCAGCATCGAGAAGATCTGCGTCGGCACGGTCTCGACCCCGCCGGGTTTCCAAAAGAGCGTGCCGGTGATGTCGTCAAAGCTGATGGTGAAAGCAAAGAGCGCCCCCGCCGCGACGGCGGGCAGCATCAACGGCAGGGTCACGGAAAAGAAGGTCTGCACCGGCGAGGCGCCGAGGCTGAGTGCGGCCTCTTCTACATCGCGCTTGATGCTGACAAGACGCGCCTGCACCACAAGGATCACGAAGGGCAGGGTAAAGATCACATGCCCTGCCAGAAGCAGTGCGAAACTCTTGCCGATGCCCAGCCAGTTGAGAAACAGCAAGAGCGCCACCGCCAGCACCACCTCTGGCACAAGGATAGGCGCAATCAGCAGCGTGGTGATCGCGTTGCGACCGGGGATGTTGTAGCGGACCAAGGCAAGGCTTGCCAAAATCCCCAAGGTCGTCGAGATCACCGCGGTCATCAGACCAAGCACAAGCGACGTGCGAAAGGCGCGCATCACGGCGTCGTTATTCCACAGTTCCTGAAACCAATGCAGCGATACGCCAGTCATCGGAAAACTGCCGAATTGGTTGGCGTTAAATGACAATAGCACCACCACCGCCACCGGCAAAAACATGAAAGCATAGACCATAACGGTCCAAGCGCGGATGATCTGCCACCCCATCAGCCCAGCCCCTTGGCCAGTTGCGCCATGCCGAGATAGCGGTTGTAGATGGCGACCAGCAGCCCCAATACGATCAACAGCAAGAGCGACAGCGCCGATCCAAGTGGCCAGTTCAACTGGGTGATGATCGCCTCAAACACCAGATTTGCGAACATCGCATCGCGTGGCCCGCCAAGAATCACCGGGGTAATATAGGTGCCAGCGCCCAGCACAAAGCAGAGCAAGCCGCCCGCCGCGAGGCCGGGAAGCGAGAGCGGCAAGGTGACTTGGGTAAACGCCTGCCACCGTGTTGCCCCCAGCGAATTGGCAGCATCCTCCAGATTTGTGTCGATGCCCTCAAGGCTCACGTAGACATTGAGCACCATGAAGGGCAGCAAGAAATGCACAAGCCCGAGGATCACCGTGGCCTCGTTATACAGCATCTGGATCGGCTCGTTGATGATGCCAAGCGACAAGAGCAGGGAATTGAGCGCGCCGGATGTGCCCAGAATGTTGATCCAGCTCATCGTGCGGATGATATAGCTGATCCAGAACGGCAGCATAAGCAAGAGCAGCAGCACCATCTTGTTGCCGCGCGAACGGGCGATGAAATAGGCCGCCGGATACCCCATCAGGGCACAGATTGCCGTGGTGATTGCCGCGATTTTCAACGTGTTGAGCAGGATGTCGCGGTAAAACCGATCCGTGAGGGCTTTTTGCCAGTTGTCGAGGTAGAAGCCGACCGTATCCGCGCCCATCGCCGAGCGCAGCCAGAACGAATAGACGACGATGAACATGAGCGGCACAAGCAAAAGAAGCGTCACCGCCCCCAAGGCGGGTGACAACAGAATCCACGGCTGCCTCGCTTCGCGGGCCTCAACCGACATGCGTCTCCCTTTCATGCGCGACCCGTCAAATGCGGGCTTGCGATGAGGGTGCAAAGCAGGCCATCATTAATCAAATAGATAATGGGAATTGTGACAATAGATGTAGCCTATGGATGATCGTAACAGCCCCGAACGCATCATGCGCGAGATGGATTGGAACCTCTTGCGCACCTTTGTCACGCTGGCGCAGTCCAGCTCTGTTACGGATGCTGCACATCGGTTGCGGCTGACGCAGCCGTCTGTGTCTACAGCGTTGAAACGGTTAGAGGAACGGGTTGGCAAACGTCTTATTCACCGCACACCGGGGCATTTCGCACTGACCGAGGCGGGCGAGGTTCTGTATCGCGAGGCGCTGGATATCCAAGGCTCTATTTTGCGCCTCTCGACCCTCATGCGCGATATGACGGATGAGGTGACGGGTCATGTGCGCCTGTCTTTGGCCTCTCACGTGATCTGCCCGCTTTTTGATCAGGTTCTGGCAGAGTTCCATGCTGAAAACCCCCGCGCGACGTTGGCAATCGAGGTGCATTCTTCTGCGCAGGCGATTGAAACGGTGTCGGCGCGCTCGGCCTCCTTTGCCATCTGCCTTGTGCATCAGCGCAACCCCAAGCTAGAGTATATGCGCCTTTATCGAGAGTTCTTTGGCTTGTTTTGCGGGCCGCGCCATGCGCTGTTTGGGCAACGTGATCTCACGCGGGCGGACCTTGCTGGGCGCTCGGCCGTCAGCTTTGAAACCGACCGATTGCAAGACGCCCTCAAACCCGTAACCTTGATGCGGGCACAGGCGGAATTGGGGGATCAGATCATCGCCACCTCCAGCCATCTGGAAGAGGTGCGGCGCATGATCATCGCGGGAATTGGCGTGGGTCCGCTGCCGTTGCATGTGGCGGAGCGCGATGTGCGAGACGGGCTTTTGTGGCAGTTACCCCCCTATGATCAGACGGCGGCGGTTGATGTGCACGTTGTCTGGAATCCGCGCGCCGTGCTCAATCGGGCGGAACAAAGCCTGCTTGATCGGCTATTGGCCCGGATTGACGAAACCCCGATTGAAGAGCGCACCTATCGCTAGAGCTCTGCGCGCAAGGCTTGTGCCCCGCATAAAAGATTCAACCGTTACGCAAATCAGTGTAGCGTCAAAATTGCCCCGTTTCGGGCCAGTTTTTCATCACTGATTCCAGGAGACCTGTTTTGACGCCCACAACAACCTCTCCAGCCGTCACGCTGACCGTTGCCATTGATGGGGCTGCCCCAGTCACCAAAACTTGCGATCTTTTGGTCGTCGCCTGCGAGCCACGCAATCTGAGCAGTATTTGTGACTATACCGCAGCAGAAACAGCGGTCTTTGGTCAGCTGACCAACTTTACCTTTCACACCACTTTGGTGAGGGTAAAGGTGCCCAATCCTGCGCCGCAATATGGCATCATTTTAGCGCCGACAGAGATTTCGGCCATGGCGGGCCATGTCAGTGGGTATCGCAACGAAACAGCCAAGCAATTCTCGTTAGAGACCGCCAACTCCATGACTGAGAACCTTGTCACCGTGTATCAGCTACAGGGTCCGGCCAATCCGCCAATGACCGAGGCGGAGTTTCTCGCCAATCTGGAGCAGACGCTGCCGACGCTCGATTGGTGGCCTTATCCGGATTATGAGATTGTGACCGACAGCACCGGCGCGCCGGTCGATCTGCGGACGCCCTATTTCGACCATTTCGATAATACGGGTCTTCGCGGTGGCGGACCGTGGAATTATCTGGGCCTGCAGGGCAAGAACAACACGGTTTTTGTGCATGGCTCGACCTGCTTTGAATCCGTGCTGCAGTGCTGGCAATATGGCGGGATGCTGCTGGATCAGCAGGCGGCGCTGGGTTGGTCGCTACCTGCCGACAAAGGGGCGCCTATCATTGTGCTGGGGGCTGGGCCTTCGGGCATGATGTTCGCGCATCGGCTGCAAGGTTTGGGCTATACCAATGTCGAAATCCTCGAATCCACAGACCGTTTCGGAGGCAAAACGCATACCGTCACCTACGATACACCATCGCCCAATGGGCAACCCACACCCTGTGAATTGGGCACCTGCTATCTCTCACCCGCGTATGACAAGATGGCCGCGCATTTTGCCGCCTGCGGGTTCATGGACGGGAATATCCGCGAGGGCATGTTTCTGACCGCCGATCACCAGGACCCCGCAGGCCATTCAATCCGCGCCATGGTGACGACAGGGCAGTTTCCCGGCGTGCCTGCCCCGGCCACCTTGATGGATTATGACGACTACACCCTGCTCAAAGGTTACTACGAGGCCAACCAGCCCTTTGCCGATCCGGAAAACTGGATGGCCGGGTTCAATGAGGATAAGGTCAAGGCCGAAATCTTTGTGCGTCTTGCAGAGTATGACGTGCTCTTGGCGATCTACCGTGGGCTTACCCTGCCGATGCCGCTGAGTGCGCCGAAGGAGTTGCTGCAATATGACAGCTTCTACGATTTTCTCGCCAAGAATGATCTGCTGATCCTGACAGGAATGCTGGAATATGCCTATTCGGTGCAGGGATATGGCCCGCTGAAACAAATCCCAGCCTATTATGGCATGATCTGGATTTCATTGCCCCTGACCCTTGGTCTGATTTTCAGCGACAAGCCAGCAGTTACCGTTTTGTCAAAAGGTTGGCTTGATATCTGGAAACAAATGGCCCCGACGCTAAGTATCACTCAAAATGCTCAGGTGACAAAGATCACCCGCTTACCTTAAACTTTGGGGGCGGAACGGGCGCCGCGACGAAGGGGACAGAGGTGAAAGCGCTGGAGCGCAGGGCGACAACTATCGCCGCCGCGGATGTGGTGGGGTTTTCTCGCCTCGTCGCAATGGACGAGGAGGGGGTGTTTGAGCGGCTGCGCATCTTGCGGCACGCCATTATTGACCCGGCGATTGCTGATCATGGTGGACGGGTCGTCAAATCCATGGGCGACGGGCTTTTGGTGGAATTCCCCGGCCCTGCCGCAGCGGTCCATGCCTCTTTGAGCGCGCAACGCGCTATTGCCGCGCATCAGCTTCAGGAACCCGACGACCTGCGTATCTGGCTGCGCGTGGGGATAAACCACGGCAGTGTCCTGATCGACGGAAGCGATGTTCTGGGCGATGTCGTCAATATTGCGGCGCGGCTTGAAACCCTATCGGCACCCGGCGGCATTTGCGTGTCACGCACGGTGCGCGACATGCTGGCGCGGGAACCGGGCCTGACGATCACCGGGCAAGGCATGCAATTTGTCCGAAACATCCCCACGCCGGTTGAGGTTTGGCATGTCACAACCGGGGTCGAAGCCGAGAACCGCAGCACCGTCACCCAGAGCGCAGATCGTCCTTCTGTCATCGTGCTGCCCTTCGATAACTTGTCCTCTTCGGTCGAGGATGGGTTTCTGGCGGATGGGATCGCCGAAGATTTGATCAACGAGTTGTCGCGGTTTCGCTCGCTTTTTGTCATCGCACGCGGCTCCTCCTTTGCGTATAAAGACCGCGCGCAAGACATGCGCCAGATCGCGCAGGACATGCGTGTGCGCTATGTGGTCAAAGGTGCTGTGCGCCGTGCGGGTGCCCGTCTGCGTGTCACCGCACAACTGATCGAGGCCGAGACAGGTCGTCAGATATGGTCTGATCGCTATGATCGCGACATGGCTGATCTCTTTGCGCTGCAAGATGACATCACGCGCTGTATCGTGACTGGGCTGACACCGGAGATTGGCGCGCATGAGCGTGCCATGTCGCGCGCCAAACCCACCGAGAGCCTGTCAGCTTGGGAAATGTGCCAGCGTGGCCTGACCGAGATTGACATGCGCACCTCTGGCGGCGTCCGTAACGCAACCGCCCTCTTTCATGCCGCCGCCGAGGCAGATCCGACCTATGCTTTGCCCCATGCGCTGATAGGACGTGTTCATGCGGTGCGGATTTACTCGGGCCGGAGCCGCAATCCCCGCGAGGATGTGGTGAAGGGCATGTTTCACGCCAATCGCGCCATCGAATTGGATGACAGGCTCGAGCTTGGGCATATCACGCTTGCGCAACTTTTGACGCTGCAAGGGCAAGAAAACGATGCCAGAGAGGCGTTGGCCCGCGCGCGGGCGCTCAATCACAACGATGCGCTGATCTATAACGCGCAGACCTTTATCAACCTCTTCCAAAAGAACCCCAACACCGAAGAGATGGAAGCGGCCGGGCTAGAGGCCATTCGCCTCAGCCCTCAGGATCCGATGCTGTGGTCCTTTTACTGGATGCTCGCCGTTGCCATCTGGATGCGCGACATGAGCTTGGGTGAGAATATGCGCCAGTATCTCGAACCTGCGGCGCGCAATCCTGGGGCGGAGGCCTTTGTGCATTCCGCCTATGCTGTTCTATCCCTGCGCGCCGGGGATCAGACCACGGCAGAGCGTGCCTTGGCGCAGGCCTTGACCGTGCGGCCAGATTTCTCGTTGGATGTAATCAAATACGGGTTTCACTTTCCAAAATGGCCCGCGCTGGTGGCGGGGATCAAGGATGACCTGGAAACGCTCGTCTCGATGGGTTTGCCGCGCCGGTGATGCAAATGCCCGCGAGATGTGATAGACTAAGGAAATTACCGTTAGATCCAAATTGTATCAAACCAAGTTTCCGACGGAGTGTTCGTTCAGAGCCCAGCATTCATGGCAATTGCCGAGGTTTTCACGATGAGTATTTTTGATCTGTGCCTTCTTTTGATCCTGTTTCAGATCAAGCATTACCTTGGCGATTTTCAGTTCCAGACGGCATGGATCGCACGGAACAAAGGAAGGTATGGGCATCTGTCGGGTATCGTGCACGCCGGGGTGCATGGGATACTCAGCCTGCCTATCCTGCTATGGTTTGCTCTACCTTGGAACTTTGCTCTTGGTCTCGTGCTGGCAGAGGTGGCGCTGCATTATCACATAGACTGGTCCAAGGCGCGTCTCGTGCGCATAGAGGATCTGACCGAGATCGACCCGAGGTTTTGGTATTACCTCGGGCTCGATCAGGCCGCGCACCAGCTTACGTATATCGCGCTTTTCGCAGTGGTGGTCAGCCGCGCGACCTGAGCGTTTCACGCCCCAAACGACAGGCCCATATCCCAAAAGCTTACCTCTAATCGCGTCGCCGTAGTAAAACGCTGGCATAGCCGCCCCCAGGCCGGGGTTGTCTCGGCACCTGCTCCCAGCCGCAGAAGGACGGCTCCGTCAAAGAGCGTGCCAGAATCGCGACAAACCTGTTGATAGGCGTCGCCTGCATAGGTGTTGATCCAATCCGCATAGGGGTGATCCGCAGGCACCGGCCCTAGCCGCGCGCCAATCTCGCCATAGCCCATGACGCATGGGGTAAGGGCGGCCAGAAGGTCAAGGAAATTGCCAGAATGGCCCGCGTCAAGCACGTAGCGCGTATAGGCAAGGTTGGCGGGATGCTCTTCGGCGGTGTAGAGATCCGCCTCGCTTAGCCCCGCCTCGGCGCAGGTTTTCACATGCAGGCTAAGTTCGTGATTGACCAGCGCATCAACGGTGGCGGCGCAGGCGCGCATTTCCTCGAGCGCATCGGCTTTGGTCACAGCGAGCGCCCAAGCCCGCGCAAAATGGATTAGGAATACGTAATCCTGCACGAGATAACCAAGGAAGGCCTTGCGCGGTAACGTGCCGTTACCCAATCCTTCGACAAAGGCGTGATGCGTATAGTCCTGCCAGACCGTGCCCGCCGCATCGCGCAAGCGGGGAAAGGTCGTTCCGTAATCGCGCGTCATTCTGCGTTCAGGTCCATGGCAAGCCCGGAAACCGGGGTCGCGTCACTGATCATTCCTGCGTCGAGCAGGAATTGTTCAAACCGCTTGTAGCGCGCGTGATCCAAGGCGGCGGGCCGGGTTGCAAAGCGTGGAAAAGTGTCAACCCAAGCCTTTTCATTAAGCTCATCCTGCAATTCGGGCGAAGTGCCTGCGAAAATCTCCCAGCTGTCTTGCGGATGGTTCATGATGTACTGCGTTGCGCGCTCAGTGGCGTGCAGAAAGCGGCGGATCATCTCGGCATCCATCGAATCGGGATTGGCGACATAGATCAGCTCGTCATAGGCGGGCACACCTTCTTCCTCGATATAGAAACAGCGGCCCGGCACGCCTTCGATCTCCATCTGATTAAGCTCGAAGTTACGATAGGCGCCGATCACCGCATCGACCTGACCGGACATGAGCGAGGGCGACAGCGACCAGTTGACGCTGACCAGTTCGATATCGCTCAGGCTGTGGCCATGCTGCGCAAGAATTGTTGAAAGCAGCACTTCTTCGACGCCAGCCACCGAAAAACCAACCTTGCGGCCCTTAAGGTCAGCCGTGGATTTGATCGGCCCATCCTCTAACACCAAGAGACAATTGAGCGGCGTGGCAACGAGCGTGCCAACGCGGCGCAGCGGAAGGCCATTCTCGATCTGCATGTGCAATTGCGGCTGATAGGAAATCGCAAGATCGGCTTGCCCGGCGGCGACCATCTTGGGCGGATCACTTGGGTCGGCGGGGGCAATGACCTCTACCTCGAGTCCGGCTTCTTTGAAATATCCCAATTCCTCGGCCAGAATGATGGGCCCGTGATCGGGGTTTATGAACCAATCGAGGATCAGGGTCATCTTGTCCTGCGCCATGGCCGGGCTGGCCAAAAGGGCAAAGATCAGGGTGAGGTGTTTCATGTATCTGTCTCCTGTTGAACGTCGCCAAGGGCGATCAGGGCAATTTCGCCGTCCCAGTGGCCGCGCAGCCGTGTTGCGGCTTGCCATGACCGCAAACCAGAGCGGCACGCGAGCACCGCGCGCGGCCCCTGCGGATGCGTGGTGGGGTATTCGAAATCCGAAACGCTACGGCGGATGGCGTTTGGCAAAGCGGGCCCGCTCTCTGCCTCGGCGCGCAGGTCGATCAGCCAATCGGAGGGCGTGATCTGAGCGGGGGCAATAAAATGAAATCCATCCTCTGGCTCTGGTGCTTTGTCAAAGCGGAAGCCGCCGAAGCGGGAACCGATCGCCTCAAAGGTCACAAGCTGCCCCAATGGATCAGGCTCTATTCCGGCTAAAATCGCGATTGCCATCTGCGCCTGAAGACTGCCCATAACACCGACAGCGGGACCAAACACGCCATCAGCATCGCAACTGCCTAATCGGTCTGGCAGGTCCGGAAACAGCGCACGCAACGAGGGCGCGCCGCCGCAAAAGCCACCGACGTAGCCAGAGGTGCCAACGATGGACGCGCTGATCAGCGGCTTGCCCAAGCCATGGCAGGTGTCGGACAATATGTAACTTGCCGCGAAACTGTCAGCGCAGTCGAGCACAAGATCAACGACCGCGACATGGCCCGGTGCATTGACCGGATCAAGCGGCTCTAATACGGCTGAAATCTTGCAATCTGGATTTAGCAAGGTCATGTGTGCCGCGGCAACCTGCGCCTTTGGTTGGCCGATATCCGCCATGCGAAACAGCGTTTGACGGTGCAAGTTGCTGAGACTGACCCGGTCGCCATCCATCAGCGTGATGCGCCCCACACCTGCGCCCACGAGGTATTGCAGCACCGGGGCGGCCAAGCCGCCCGCACCCACCACCAGCACATGCGCCGCCGCAAGCCGATCCTGACCAGCAACCCCAAACGCGGGCAGGGCGATCTGACGTGCATAACGGGTCATCGCGTGACCTCAATCCAGTGCTGCACCCGCGCCTCGGGGTCGGGATTGAGCGTGATATCTGTCACGGCAGACACGATATCCGCCCCGGCCGCATAGGCCCCACCCGCCCGCTCAACCGACATGCCCCCGATGGCGACCAAGGGAACGTCGCCGATCAGGCGCTTCCATTCGGTCAACTTGTCCAGACCCTGTTCGTGCCACTTCATCTTTTTCAGGATGGTGGGATAGACCGGACCAAGCGCCACGTAATCAGGATCGTGCGAGAGAGCCCGGTCAAGCTCCGCATGATCATGGGTGCTAAGCCCCAGCTTCAGCCCGGCACGGCGCATGGCGGGAATGTCGGCGGTGTCGAGATCCTCCTGCCCCAGATGCACCCAAGTCGCGCCTGTATCAATCGCGGCTTGCCAATGATCGTTGACCACGAGAGTGGCACCATGGGTCCGACATAGGCTCTCTGCCTGCGTAATTTGCGCGTTCAAGGCCTCGCCCGTAAGATCCTTGATGCGCAACTGCACGAGTTTAACACCAAGTGGCAGCACGCGGCGAAGCCAGTCCGTGTGATCGAAAATCGGATAGAAACGCGGCAGAGACATCAGGTAAAGGCCCTTCCTAACACGGGGGTCGAGGGGGCGGCCATATCGCGCGGCTCCATCGGGTCGGCCTCATAGGCAAGGCGCCCTGCCTCCAATGCGCGGGCGAACCCGTCGGCCATCGACGCCGGATCGCCTGCCTTGGCCACGGCTGTGTTAAGCAGCACTGCGTCATAGCCTAGTTCCATCGCATGCGCCGCTTGGCTTGGCAGGCCTAGGCCTGCGTCGATCACCAGCGGCAGATCGGGGAAATGCGCACGCAAAGAGCGAAGGCCGTAGATGTTATTGAGGCCAAGCCCCGTACCAATCGGGGCGCCCCAAGGCATCAACACCTGGCATCCCGCCTCTACCAGGCGCTCGCAGAGCACAAGGTCTTCGGTGCAATAAGGAAACACCTGAAATCCGTCCTCGGTCAGGATGCGCGCCGCTTCGACCAGACCAAAGGGGTCTGGCTGCAGGGTGTCGGCGTGGCCGATCACCTCAAGCTTGATCCAGCGCGTGTCAAACAGTTCCCGCGCCATCTGAGCCGTTGTTACAGCCTCCCGGACCGAATGGCAGCCGGCGGTATTGGGCAGCACGCGCACATCAAGGTCGCGGATCATATCCCAAAACGCTTGGCCCGCGCGCTCGCCCCCTGCCTCACGCCGCACAGAGACGGTGGCGATGCCCGCGCCAGAGCGTTTGAAGGCATCGGCGAGGATCGCGGGCGAGGGATATTGCGCAGTGCCTAGCATCAGCCGCGAGGTGATCTCGGTCTCGTAGAATACAGGCATGTCAGCCCCCTTGCCGTGGTGCGACGATTTCGATCCGGTCGCCGTCATTCAGTCTCTGTTCTGGTCTCATTGCAGCAGGAACAAAACTTTCGTTCACTGCAGTCGCCACCTTGGCCGCGCCATAACCCAGCTCGATCAGCAACGCATCAAGCGATGGTGCAGCGGTGTCCTGCACAGTGCCGTTAACCGTGATCTTCATGATAAAACTCCGGTGTCTGAGTATCGCCCGAGACCATCTCTGCTGCCATACGCGCCACCGCAGGCGACAAGAGGAAGCCGTGGCGAAAGAGGCCGTTGACATAAACTGTGCCCCCCTTGCGGGAAAGGCGCGGAAGGTTGTCGGGGAAAGCAGGGCGCGCATCAGCGCCAATTTCCAGCACCTCCGCCTCGCCAAAAGCGGGGTGCAGAGCATAGGCAGCCGACAGCAGCTCCATCACGGACCGAGCCGAGGCACGGCCGCGCTCTGTGCTCTCGATCTGTGTCGCACCCAGCATGAATACACCATCGCCCCGTGGCACGATGTAGAGTGGAAACCGCGGGTGCAACAGGCGAATGGGCCTTGTCAGGGTCACATCACGGCTGCGCAGCACCAGCATCTCTCCCTTGACCCCCCGCAGATCGGGCAAACTGTCCTGCGCGGCGAGGCCGCGACAGTCGATCACTGAACCATGAGGCTCTGCCGCATCTTGTTCGAATCGCACGCCTGCGTCCACCAGGCGCTTGTGCAGGTGATGCAGTGCCGCGCGAGGATTGATATGCGCCTCATCAGGAAAGAACAGTGCGCGGTCGTGGCGCTCAACCAAATGCGGCTCTAACATGGCCAATTCTTCGCCTGTTACAAATCGATGCCCCATGGTTCGGCGGGCGAATTGGTCCAGTTCGCGGCGGTCGCGCTGCAAGGTGACAACGAGCGAGCCCCGTCGGATTACCTCAACTCCCTGTGCCGCCCACCAATCGGCGGCCGCTTGACCCAATCGCACCACCGGCTCTTCTGCGGAAAAGCCCTCGCAAAATGGGGCCAGCATGCCGCCCGCCCACCAAGAGCAGGCATGCGCGCCGGGTGATGGTGCGGGATCGCGTAAAATAACGTCAATGCCACGCGCGACAAGGTCGGTTGCCACGCAGAGGCCAACGATGCCCGCGCCCCGGATGGTGACAGGCCCTGTCATGTCCAAACCTCGTGAAAGTGGTGCACCGGGCCATGGCCCTTGCCAATTTCCAGGGCATCTGCGGCGAGAATGGCGCGATGCAACCAGCCATGCGCAGCCTCAACCGCTTTTGGCAAGGTTAGTCCCTTTGCGAGATGTGCCGCAATGGCCGATGATAGCGTGCAGCCAGTGCCGTGGGTGTTGCGCGTGGCGATGCGGGGGGCGTCGAGGCGGTATGTTGCGTCAGCAATCAGCCAATCGGTGCAAGTCTCGCCTTGCGCGTGCCCGCCCTTCATCAAGACGGCCACGGCACCCATGTCCCGCAGAAGCGCGCCCTGCGCCTGCATTTCCGTACTGTCGCGCGCCTCTGACATGCCCAAAAGTGCTGCCGCCTCTGGCAGGTTCGGGGTGAGGAGATCGGCACGTGGCACAAGGTGTTCCACGAGGGCGGCACGCGCAGCGTCCGGCAAAAGGCGCGCGCCGGATTTTGCGACCATCACGGGATCAAGGACGATGGGGCCATGATATTCGGCCAGAGCCCGCGCCACTGTTTCTATGAGACCTGCGTCGCCCAGCATGCCGATCTTGATACAATCGACCCTGATATCGCCTAAAACAGCTAAAATCTGTGCTTCAACAGTCGCGTTAGGGATGGGATGCACATCGGTCACCGCACAGGTGTTTTGGGCTGTCACGGCGGTAATCACGCTCGTTCCATAGACGCCCAGTGCCGAAAACGTCTTGAGATCTGCCTGAATACCCGCGCCGCCGCCGCTGTCGGAGCCCGCGATTGTCAAAGCTGTGGCAATCATCTGCCGTTCCTCTCATCTTGCGGGGAAACGGACGGAGTGCGCACCGGGCGTGCTGAGGTCCGTTCCCTACGCCGGCATCACCCGGATCAGGTTCGATGGGTTGGCTTTGCACCTCTCAGCCCTGAACACGGGCACCCCAACGGATATGCCTGATTGCTAACAGCCGGTTCTGCGCGCTGCAAGAGGAGAATGCGAGACAGGAAATGTCGCAAACAGCCGTCAAACCGGCGTGTAAACACGCCACTTTGGGGCAGTCCCTCTTGCAGAAAGTTGCTCAGATGTCCTGTGTTCTAGACCGCCCTCAATTCGACCGCGTCGCGAAATTCGTGCTCGATCCCGCGCTTGACGTTCCGCAAGAGGTGCTGGAGCGTATTGCCCTCCTGCTGATTGACACGCTCGGCGTCGCTGCGGGGGCTGCGACACTGGAGGTTGGTCAGATTGCACGCGATTTCGCGGTAGAGTTTCATGCGGCGTCTAGTGACAAACACAGCGCAACTTTGCTATTTGACGGGCGAACCTGTGCAGTGCCTGGGGCGGCTTGGGCGCTTGCTACGCAGATCGACAATCTTGATGGGCATGACGGCTACAACCCGACCAAAGGGCATATCGGCTGCGCGTTGGTGCCGGCGCTCTTTGCCTATGCTGGGCAGCATCCACAGTTGACCGGGCGGCAGGCGCTCACTGCGCTTGCGATGGGCTATGAGGTGGCGGCACGGGCCGGTGTGGCGCTTCATGCCACGGTCAGCGATTACCATACCTCGGGCGCTTGGAATGCGCTGGGTGTTGCGGCCCTTGGGGCGCATCTGCGCAGGCAGACCTCGGATGTGTTGCGCGAGGCTCTGGGGATCGCGGAATATCATGGGCCGCGCAGCCAGATGATGCGCGAAATTGCCAATCCTACCATGTTGCATGACGGATCGGGAATGGGGGCGCTTGTAGGAATTTCGTCACTGTTTCTTGCAGAACGCGGCTTTACCGGCGCGCCCGCGATTACGGTAGAGAGAGAAGACGTGGCGCATATTTGGGAAGATTTGGGACAGGATTGGACCATCCTGCGCAACTACATCAAACCCTATCCGATTTGCCGTTGGGCGCATGGCGCGCTGGAAGGGGTGCGTGTGCTGATGGTTGAGCAAGGGCTGCGCGCCGCAGAGATTGAGCGGCTTGAAGTGGCGACATTTGCCCAATCCGCCGCCCTTTTTCCGGGCCTTCCCAAGACGACGAGCGAGGCGCAGTATTCGCTGGGCTTTGCGCTTGCCACGCTGCTGGTGCATGGGCGCATCGGGCCAGAGCACATCACCGGTTCGGGCCTGAATGATCCGGAGGTCGCCGGCCTGCACGCGCGGATCACGGTGCGTGAAGAACCGCGCCATTCTGCCCGCTTTCCCGGCGGGCGCTGGTCTGATGTGACAGCGATCCTGCAGGACGGGCGGCGACTGACCTCAGGCGATGCCAACGCGCGTGGCGGCCCAGAGGCCCCTATGCCCGAAGCGGACGTGCGCGCCAAGCTGGGTGCGATGGCCGGGCATGTGCTGTCGGAGGGGCGCATTGCGGCGCTTTGGGATATAAAACACAGACTGTTGCAGCCAGATATGCTTTTTTCCGAGATGGCTGATCTGGTCACGCCTGCACCGGACCGATGACAAAAAAAGCCCCGCCATGAGGGCGGGGCAAGTCAATGGTGCCCGAGAAAGTCAGGCCTTGGGCACCGGCGGTGTCTAGGTAATCAGTTTGGACGCTCTTCCATTTCCGAGCGAATTTGCTGGCGTAGCACGTCGATGGGCACCACCTTGCCCTCGCGCTTGAAGCACCAATAGGTCCAGCCGTTGCACGAGGGTGCGCCTTCGAGATGCGCACCGATCTGATGGATCGAGCCGTTAACGCCATCGGCCACCAATGTGCCATCGGCACGCACCTTGGCCGCTTTGCCGTTGATCGAGGTCAGAACCTCACCGGGGCGCAACATTCCGCGCTCGATCAACTGACCAAAGGGCACACGGGGCTCTGCCCGTTTGGATGTCGAAACCTGAAGCGCGTCGCGGTCGAATTTACGGATATTCGCAAGCCGCTTTTCCGCAACACCGCGATAGGCCGCCTCACGTTCAATCCCGATGTAATCGCGGCCCAGCATCTTGGCCACGGCACCTGTGGTGCCCGTGCCAAAAAACGGGTCCAGTACGACATCGCCGGGATTGGTCGATCCAACAAGAACGCGGTGCAACAGGCTCTCGGGTTTTTGCGTCGGATGCGCCTTGTCGCCGTTGTCATCCTTGAGCCGCTCATGCCCGGTGCAGAGCGGCAGCACCCAATCCGAGCGCATCTGCACCCCGTCGTTGAGCGATTTCAGCGCCTCGTAATTGAAGGTGTACTTCGCACCCTCGGATTTCGACGCCCAGATCATCGTTTCGTGGGCGTTGGTCAGGCGCTTGCCGCGAAAATTCGGCATCGGGTTGGATTTGCGCCAGATCACATCGTTCAGGATCCAATAGCCCGCATCCTGCAGCGCCGCACCGACCCGAAAGATGTTGTGATAAGAGCCGATGACCCAGATTGCCCCATGAGGTTTGAGCAAGCGGCGCGCCGCCTTGAGCCAGTCTTGGGTGAACTTGTCGTAGGCGGCGAAACTTGCAAATTGGTCCCAAGCATCATCGACCGCATCCACTTGGCTATTGTCGGGTCGATGCAGGTCGCCCTTGAGTTGTAGATTATAAGGCGGATCAGCAAAGATGAGATCAACGCTTGCCTCTGGCAAGCTGTTCATCACCTCGATGCAATCCCCGGCGATAATCGTATTGAGAGGGAGCGCAGGCGCGCCCTTGGCTTTGGTCATTGTCGTCATCTTCTGCCTCTGTCCCGGCGCTTCTGCGCTCTGGTCGTTGGAGACCAAGATGAGTCAAACCCGATTCGCCGTCAAATTCTTTTTTGAATCAGAGGGTTAGTTATTTTCTTGATACAATATGTTGTGCACCGGCTTGAACGAACGTCTATGATGTGGGGTCACACCAAGATTTAGGAGCGCCTCTCTGTGGCTTTTCGACGGGTATCCGGCGTTCCGTTCCCAGCCATAGCCGGGGAACTGTTGCGCTAAATCCCACATGATCTGATCGCGCCTGATTTTCGCCACAATTGAGGCCGCCGCAATCGAAACCGAGACCGCATCGCCGCGCACAATGGCACGGGCGGGCAGGGTCAGGCCACGCGGGATCAGGTTACCGTCAATCAGGACAAGATCGGGCGGAGGATCGAGTGCTGCAATCGCCCTCTCCATCGCCAGATGCGCGGCGCGCAGAATGTTGAGCTGATCAATCTCTGCGACGCTGGCATGGGCCACGCTGACCTCGGCAGAGGCATGGATAGCCTCACAAAGTATGGCACGTCGCGCCGCGCTGAGTTTCTTTGAGTCGTTCAACCCCTCGGGAATATTGCCCGGATCAAGGATCACGGCGGCGGCCGTCACCGGACCAGCCAATGGCCCGCGCCCAACCTCATCCACCCCGGCAATGCGGAGATACCCCTCTGACAGGGCGGCGCGTTCATGGGTGAAATCAGGGCCAAGCATGACCCCACGTCGCATGATCCGAGCGCAAATGCAAAGGGAGGGGCGTGCCCCTCCCTTGCGCGCGCGCGCGATGTTTTCAGTAGAAACCGTATTGGTTCAGACAGTGATCCCGGTAGATCACCTGATGATGCCCGCCCACCCGCACGGCGCAGGCCGACGGCAAGGCAGTGTAAGAGCCGTAGCGCTGGTTCAGGCAGCGGCCAGAGTATCCCGCCCGGTTGCCTGCATAGACCCTGCAAGCCCCCGGCAAATTGACGCGCTGTGCCTTGCCATAACTTTTGCCATAGCCCCCACGACCGTTGTCATAACGGTGATCGTTATAGGCCTTGTCATGCCGACGGTCACGGGTGCTGTAATTGCGACCGTCGTAGTCGCGATACGAGCCATTGTCCCGATAGCCGTCGTTGTTTTTCTGCTTGCTGTTGCTGGCAATCGCCGCGCCCACAATTGCGCCCAAGGCAATCCCCACGGCAAGATTGCGGTTGTCGCTGCGGTCGCGGGCAAGCGCGGGGGTGGCGGTGGCGGTTGTCAGCGCAACGGCACCAATAATAAGGGCTGTGGTAATTTTCCTGAACATTGGATGATCCTTTCACAAGCGAGTGGTCTAGTTGCGATGGTTGTCGCGGTGATAGGGGACATGGTTGCCATAGCCCCGCTGATAGACCGGGCGCCCTTGATGCTGGCGGCCATAGCCGCGCTGCGGTTCGTAAGAGCGGTGCTGGTTGTAGTGGTGGCGGTGATGATTGGGTTTGTAGACCTGTTTGTGGTGCCGTTTCGGGGAGTAATAGTGCTGCTGATAGCCATGACCCCGCGTGGCATAGTCGTTGCGACGATCGCGGTCGCGATTGCGATCATCCGCAAGTGCGGCCCCAACGATGGCCAGCGCCGCAACCCCGGCGATGATGGCCGCGGTTTCGCCGCGGTTCTGGGCTTGGGCTGGGGCTGCGGTAAGGCTGGACACGGTCAGAGCCGCGCCGATGATGAGAGCGATGAACTTGCGGTGCATGGTCATTCCTTTCAGGATGCTGACGGTCGTTTTCTTGCGTCGGTCCGCATGACCGAACGCTGTAATCCGAGGATGGGATCAGCCCGCCCAGACAGGCAATAACGCCCCAATGATATCAGATAACACGCCGTTTTCCGGCCAGTCCGTCGCACAAGTTATTGAATAGCCGCAGGCCTTGGCGCATCTTGGCGGCATGGAACATATAACACGCCCCTTTATCCTTGCCTTTGGCCTGATGCTTGCCGCAACCACGGCACAGGCGGCCTGTCAGGTAGAATACAAGGCCAAGCGCGACAAACCGCTTGAGCTGTATTACGACGTCACCGTCGTAAACGCGCCCTGCGCCTCAGCAGAGGCCGCGCTCCGGGCGCAATTGGCACAGCAAGGTCTGACCTTGCTCAAGGTGCTGTCAAAGAAGGAAACCTAAGGTGATAGGTCAACGGGTGCGCGGATGCGCGGGATAACCACCACCGCCGCTGATGCACGCCGATCCGGCAATCGTGTGGTGATTGCCGGGGTCGGGGCCATCGTGGCAATTCTGACCAGTGCCGCGGTGTTCCTGTTTCTCAGCCTGCCAGATGCCAACGCCTTCAACGCCAAGGTCGAGCGGATCTTTGTTGAGAATGACGCGCTGACCGGTGAAGGCGAAATCAAACTGCTGGAAATCCTTGCCCTTTCAGGTACGGCATTCTCAGAAACACTGGTCAGCTACCGGATGGTGATCTTTGTGCTGTTGGTCTTCGCAACAGCTCTGCTGGTGGCGTCACTGGTTTTTCTGGTGATGCTGATCACCCTCAACCGCCGTATGGCGCAGATCGAGCGCTCGGGGATTCAGGTCAGTTCCCTGCTCATCAGCCGCGATGAAAAGACAGTGTATCTCAACGATATGGGGTTCAAGCTGACTGATGCCGCCATGGAAACGTTGAGTGTACTGGCAGAGGCCCGGATGGATGACGATGTGATGACCGGGGCCGAGATTGAAGCCGTGATTTCGGGGCGCAAACCCGAGGATTGCGAAGAGGCCGCCGGCGCAACGCGCATCAAGCGCCTGCGCGACACGTTGGGCAATCAGTTGGTGAGCGAGCTATTGGTCAAGAATATTGCGCGGCGCGGGTATATGCTGGCCATCGACAAGGCTGTGATCCGGGTGATCTGAGCAGTCTCAGACGCCCAAGGCCGCGACCAGCCGCGACCAGTCATGCGCCCAGCCGTCATCGTTGCGCTCACTCAGCCGGATCATCCAAAGCTCCATGTCTTGCCCCGGCAGCGCCTGATCAAGCGGCACCAAACGCCCTTCGTCCAAATCGCGTTGCACCATGCCTTCAGGCAGCCAGGCCACGCCGATTCCTCGGCGCGCGTATTCATGGGCGGCGAGCGTCAGCGCGGTTTCGGCGCGGCGGCGCAGGATACGGTTTGCGGGGATACGCGGCAGAATCGCGCGCGCCATGATCTGTCCCAGAAACACGTCTGCCGGATAGCCGATAAATGGCAGATCACTGCCCTGCGCCAGACGCGGGGCCGCCACTGGCCTCAGTCGCTCTCGCCCCAACAGGACCTGTTCGAAACTTCGGCTGAGCGTGAGTGGCGCAATCTCGGGCACGGCATAAACGACGGCCAGATCGGCCTCGCCGGAGAGCAGGCGCAACAGACATTCCTCGCGGTTGTCGGATCGCACCCGTACCGGTCGTCCTCCTTGGGCGGTCAGAATGCTGACGATCGCCGGGGAATGGGTGGTGGTAATCGCGTGCTGACAGGCGAGCGTGAGGCCCCGCGTACCGGTGCGCTGTATCAGGCTTTCGCGCAGGTGGCGCAATTGCGTGGCCAACGCCCGCATCTCGCCCGCCTGCGCCTCGATCTCGGGCAAGAGCACAACGGGTTTGCGCCGCCGATCAAAGAGTGGCACGCCAAGCGCGTCCTCAATCGCGCGTAGGCGGCGGGTAAACGCGGATTGGCTCACATGCCGTGTCTCGGCGGCGCGCGCCAATGACCCAGCATCAGCAACTGCCAGAATATCGTCCAGCCACTCTAGCCGCATATTGCATTCCTTGCATTATATACGACAATAATAGCATTGGACGCGCGTATTGTCCCGCTTTAGCCTGCAAAAAACGCATGTTAAATGGAGGACACCCATGCATCTTGCCCGCTATCCCCGTCGTTTTCTCGCCCATCTGCCGACTCCGCTGGAACGGCTGGACCGTTTGACCAAGGAATTGAACGGTCCTGAAATCTGGATCAAGCGGGATGATTGCACCGGCCTTAGCACCGGCGGCAACAAGACCCGCAAGCTGGAATTCCTGATGGCAGAGGCAGAATTGCAGGGCGCGGATATGGTGATGACCCAAGGGGCCACGCAATCCAACCATGCGCGTCAAACGGCGGCCTTTGCCGCCAAACTGGGAATGGATTGCCACCTGCTGCTTGAGGATCGCACGGGTTCGAACAACGCCAATTACAACAATGGCGGCAACGTTCTGTTGGATCACATGCACGGGGCGACCACGGAAAAGCGCCCCGGTGGCGGCGACATGAATGCCGAGATGGAAAAGGTCGCGGACAAGTTCCGTGCCGATGGGCGCAATGTCTATACCATTCCCGGTGGTGGCTCGAACCCGACAGGCGCGCTTGGCTATGTTAACTGCGCCTTTGAGATGCTGGCGCAGTTCAATGATCGGGCGCTCAAGGTGGATCACATTGTTCATGCTACCGGCAGTGCTGGCACGCAGGCGGGGCTGATCACCGGTCTCAAGGCGATGAACGCGCAAATTCCGCTCTTGGGCATTGGCGTCCGCGCGCCCAAGGCCAAGCAAGAAGAGAACGTCTATAACCTCGCCTGCGCGACCGCTGAAAAGCTGGGCTGCGCCGGAGTGGTCAAGCGTGAGGATGTGGTTGCCAATACCGATTATGTTGGCGAAGGCTATGGCATTCCCACGGAATCCGGCATCGAAGCCATTCACATGTTTGCCGAATTGGAGGCAATCCTGCTCGATCCGGTGTATTCGGCCAAAGGGGCTGCGGGCTTTATCGACCTGATCCGCAAGGGTCATTTCAAGAAAGGTGAGCGCGTCGTCTTTCTGCACACCGGGGGGTCTGTCGCGCTGTTTGGCTATGACAGCGCCTTTGATTTCTCGGGCCGCTGGAAAAAGTAACCAATCCCAAAGGGCGAACAAGACAAAGCCCCGCAGCAATGCGGGGTTTTCCATGCCTGACATATCCGGTAAAGCGCTCTGTAACCTATATTTGCAGGCGGAAAAGCACGCATGAAATTCACATTGTCCTGGCTGAAAGAGCATCTGGAAACCACGGCCTCGGTTACCGAGATCGCCGAGACCCTGACCGATCTTGGGCTAGAGGTCGAAGGCATCGCCGACCCCGCCGCGCGGCTGCGTGACTTTACCATCGGCAAGGTGCTCAAGGCAGAACCGCATCCCGATGCGGACCGGCTGCGTGTCTGTCAGGTCGCGACAGCGGATGGAGAGACCCAGATTATCTGCGGCGCGCCCAATGCGCGGGAAGGGATCACCGTCGTGATCGCCAAGCCGGGCGTCTATGTGCCAGGCATCGACACCACCATCGGCGTTGGCAAGATCCGGGGCATCGAGAGCCACGGCATGATGTGTTCCGAGCGCGAGATGGAGCTTAGCGAAGAGCATGACGGCATCATCGAACTGCCTTCGGGCGAGGTAGGCCAGCGGTTTACCGATTGGCTGGCCGCCCATGATCCGGCCAAGGTTGACCCCGTGATCGAGATTGCCATCACCCCCAATCGTCCCGATGCGCTTGGCGTGCGCGGCGTTGCTCTTGATCTGGCAGCGCGGGGGATGGGCAAGATGAAACCGGCGCAAACTGTCGACATCGAGGGGCAGTTCGCCTGCCCCATCGGTGTGACGATTGACGCGGATACGGCAACCGGCGGCTGTGAGGTTTTTGCTGGGCGGTTGATCCGGGGGGTCAAGAACGGCCCTTCTCCCGAATGGTTGCAACAGCGGCTGCGCGCCATCGGACTGCGCCCGATCTCGGCGCTGGTCGATATCACCAACTTCTTCACCTATGATCGCAATCGCCCCCTGCATGTTTTTGACGCGGACAAGGTGAAGGGTGACCTTCGTATACACCGCACGACAGGCGGCGAGACATTGATCGGACTGGATGAAAAGGAATACACCTTTGGCCTCGGTCAGGTGGTGATTTCTGACGAGTCCGGCATTGAGAGCATTGGCGGCATCATGGGGGGTCTCACAACCGGCTGCACCGACGAAACCGTAAATGTCTTTCTGGAAGCGGCGGTATGGGACACCGTGCAGATCGCCACAACGGGCCGCGCTCTGCGGATCAACTCAGACGCGCGCTATCGCAACGAGCGCGGTATTGATCCTGCGTTCAACATGGAAGCACTGGATCTAGCGACGCAAATGATCCTCGACCTATGTGGTGGTGCGCCTTCGAACCGCGTCGTCGCGGGCAAGGTTCCGGATGTGAGCCGCGCCTACCGGCTTGATCCTGCGCGGGTGCAATCGCTGGTGGGAATGGAAATTCCTGAAAGCGAGCAGCGTCAGAGTTTAACTGCACTCGGCTTCAAGCTCGAAGGTAACATGGCCTATGTCCCAAGCTGGCGGCCTGATATTCTTGGCGAGGCGGATCTGGTGGAAGAGGTGGCGCGGATTGCATCTCTGACCAAGTTGCAAGGCCGCCCTATGGCACGCGCCCTGCCTGGCGTGCCCAAGCCGATCCTCAGCCCGATGCAAAAGCGCGAACAGATCGCGCGCCGCGCCTGTGCGGCGCTTGGCTATAACGAATGTGTCACTTACAGCTTTATTGACCATGCCGCAGCCACGCTCTTTGGCGGAGGCGATGATGCGACGATGCTGGCCAATCCGATCAGCGCAGACCTTAGTCACATGCGTCCGGACCTGCTTCCGGGTCTGTTGCGGGCTGCGGCCCGCAATCAGGCGCGGGGGATCATGGATCTGGCGTTGTTCGAAGTGGGGCACGCCTTTCATGGTGGCGAGCCGGGTGAACAGCATTTGCAGGTCGCGGGACTTCTTGTAGGGCGCTCGGGGCCCAAAGAGGTACATGGCGCAGCGCGGGCGGTTGATGTCTTCGACGCCAAGGCCGATGTCGAAGCGATCCTTGCCGCTATTGGCGCGCCTGCCAAGGTGCAGATCCTGCGCGACGGGCCGGCATGGTTCCATCCGGGCCGGCATGGGCGGATCTGTCTGGGACCCAAAAAGGTACTGGGTATCTTTGGCGAGGTGCATCCGCGCATTTTGCAGGCGCTGGATGTCAAAGGGCCTGCCGTGGCCTTTACCCTCTATCCGGCGGAAATTCCGTTGCCGCGCAAGACATCTGCCAGCAGGGGCGCATTGGACATCAGCGATCTGCAGGCGGTCGAGCGCGATTTCGCCTTTGTGGTAGACGTCCAAACCGAGGCGCTGACCCTCATCAACGCGGCGGCTGGGGCCGACAAGGCGCTGATCGAGGATGTTCGCGTGTTTGATGCCTTCAGCGGTGGTAATCTGGGTGAGGGCAAGAAATCCCTCGCTCTGACCGTACGCCTTCAACCCCGCGACAAAACACTGACCGAGGCTGAGATTGAAGCGGTATCGGGCAAGATCATCGAAAAGGTAACAAAGGCGACCGGCGGAGTGCTGCGCGGCTGAACAAGAGGAGAAAACCATGCTCAAGGTCTATCTTTCAGGCGAAATCCACACTGATTGGCGCGATCAGATTGTTGAAGGGTCCAAAGGGCTTGATGTGGTGTTCTCAGGCCCGGTCACGGATCACGCGGCGAGCGATGATTGCGGCGTGGCGATCCTTGGGGAAGAGCCGAACAAATATTGGCACGACCACAAGGGCGCGATGGTCAACGCCATTCGCACGCGCAAGGGGATTACCGAGGCGGATGTTGTCGTGGTGCGCTTTGGTGAGCAGTACAAGCAATGGAACGCAGCCTTTGACGCAGGTTATGCAGCGGCACTTGGCAAGTCGCTGATTATCTTGCAACGCCCCGAACATGACCATGCGCTCAAAGAAGTAGATGCCGCCGCTCTTGCTGTGGCCCGAGAACCGGCGCAGGTTGTGGATCTGTTGCGCTATGTGCTCACTGGTACCCTGCCGGGCTAGGGGCGGCTGCGCTATCCTTGATCAAGAACGGGCTTGCTCCTGGGGCATGCTCAGTCTGACGAAGCGTGCAAGGTCGGTCACGTAAAGGGGATCACAAGCCCCACGAGAATCAAGAGCACGCCTGAACTGATGTTCATGCGGCGCAGTGCTGCCGGGCTCTGCAAGAGGCGACGCGCGCGGTCGAGAAAAAGCGCCAGTGCCAGATTTCCAAGCATGGGCACGATCGCCGAAATCGCAAGAATCGCGGCGATGTCGAGCACGGTAACCTGCGCGAGATCGAAGAAACCCGGCAGAAAACCCATGTAGAAGAGGATCGCCTTGGGGTTGCCGATGACCGCCGCCACGCCAACCGAAAACCCGGCCCAGATGCCGGGGCGGGTCATGCGGCTATCGGCACCCGGGACGCGCGCAGGCGCACGGATCAGCAAGAGCCCCATACCGATGAATACGCCCGCTGCGATCCAGCGCAGCAGGTTCAGCGCATCACCATAGATCGACAGAACCCATGCAAGGCCGAGAATGGCGCAGAGCGGCCAGATCAGATCGCCCAAGGCCACGCCCACAGCCAGCGGCCATGCCCCGCGCATACCGCCCGAGAGGGCGCGCGCCGTCAATGCCACCCAGACCGGGCCCGGCACAGCCCAGAGGCCTGCCATGGCCGCGGCGTAGAGCATCAGATCGAAAGGCGCGATGGTCATGGGGCTTCTGGCAAGGTCAGGCTGCCATCCTCGGCGAGTGGCCAAAAGGGGTTCATCGCCACTTCCCAAACATGACCGTCGGGATCGGCATAATAGCCGGAATAGCCGCCCCAGAATACCTCTTCAGGATGTTTGAGCGCGGTAGCCCCGGCGGCGAGCGCGGTGGAAAAGGCGGCGTCCACCTCTGCCTCGGTTACAAAGTTCTGGGCCAGCGTGATTGCCCCGGTCCCGAGGGCGGTATCCGGGCGGCCCTGATCGGCGGCGAGATGCGCCTTGCCGAAGAGACCAAGCACCAAACCGTTCATCTGGTAGAACACCACCTCTGGAAGTGCCTCGGTCGGGGTCCAGCCAAGCGCTTCATAGAAGGTACGCGACCGTTCAAGATCCTCGACGCCTAGGGTAATGAGAGTGACGCGTTGCGGGGTCATGGGGCCTCTGGTGTGATCTGGCTGATGCCAGCGGTGTCTGTGACGTGGATATGTTGTGCGCGGTTGCCCAGTTCGGAGAATAGCTCTGGCCCGGTGCCGGTCATCCATGCCTGAGCGCCGAGTGCGCAGATTTCGTCATAAAGGGCCGCGCGGCGGGTGGCGTCAAGATGGGCTGCGACCTCATCCAGCAACAAGAGCGGCGGCGCCCCGAAATCGCGCGCAAGGGCGCGGGCATTCGCAAGGATGAGCGAGACCAGAAGCGCCTTTTGCTCGCCGGTGGAGCAGTCGGCGGCGGGCACGCCCTTGGCGGCATAGACACCGTAGAGATCGGCGCGGTGCGGTCCGATCAGGGTGCGACCGGCCATCAGATCGCGAAAACGGCTCTCGGCCAATGCTTGACGCAGATCGTCGGCACTGTCCGGCATCTCCCCTTCTGTTTGCGTCAACTCCAGTTCTGCAGTGGGAAAGGCGGTTTCGGCTTGCATCTGCGCCCCCATGATCAGGGCGAGCGCGTGCTGGCGGTTGGCATGGATTTCGGCGCCCGCGTCGGCCATTTGCCGTTCGAGCGCAAGATACCACTGCGCATCGCGCACCTGATCCTTGAGCAGACGGTTGCGTTCGCGCATCGCCTTGTCATAAGCGAGCGTAACCTCGGCATGGGCGGGAGTAAAGCTCATGGTCATGCGGTCGAGAAAGCGGCGGCGGCCGTCTGCCCCTTCGATCCAAAGGCGGTCCATGGCTGGGACGAGCCAGAGAAGGCGCGCGATACGGCCAAGCGCCAATTGCGTGGCGGTCTTGCTGTCGATCCGGACTTGGCGGGCGGCGGTGCCTTCGGCGAAGGTCTCGACTTCGTGAACCTGATGCAAAGAGTTCAGGATCGCGGTGATCTTCCAGCCGAGCGCCTCGGGGCGTCGCGCCATGTCCTGCGCCGCGGCCCGCCGTAGACCACGACCGGGGGACAAGAGTGAAATCGCTTCGATCAGGTTCGTCTTGCCCGCCCCATTCGGCCCATGAATCGCCACAGGCCGCGCATCAAGCGAAAGTCGCCCTGATTTATGAGAGCGGAAATGCGAGAGGGTCAATTCCGACAGGTAAAGGCCGGGCATTCACGGCCCTTTCATCGTTCCGAAACACTCCCGCCGCAGGCACCTACGGGTGTCACACCCGCATCGGCATCACGACATAAACCGCCGTCGTGTCATTGCCTTCGCGCATCAGCGTCGGGTCACCCGAGGAGTTGAAGAGGAAGACCGCGTTCTCGCGATCCACCTGACTTGCAATCTCCAGCAGATATTTCGCGTTAAACCCAATCTCCAGCCGCTCATCGCCATATGCCACGGCCAATTCTTCTTCGGCGGCACCGCTATCTGGGGCGTTGACCGAGAGGATCAGGCGATCTTCGTCAAGCGAGAGCTTCACCGCGCGCGAGCGCTCTGAGCTCACGGTTGCCACACGGTCCACCGCCTGCGCGAATTCTGCGGCATCCACCTCCATTCGGCGGGTGTTGCCCTGCGGAATGACGCGGGTGTAATCGGGGAAGGTGCCATCGATCACCTTGGAGGTGAGGGTAATGTCGGGCGTGGCAAAACGGATCTTGGTTTCTGAAACCGAGACCGCGATCTTCATGTCATCGTCTTCGAGCAGTTTACGCAGTTCGCCCACGGTCTTGCGCGGAACGATCACGCCGGGCATGTCCGAGGCTCCATCAGGCAGGTCAGCATCAATACGCGCAAGGCGGTGACCATCGGTGGCGACGCAGCGCAGAACCTTGCCGCCATCGGCGTCCGAGACGTGCAGATAGACGCCGTTGAGGTAATAGCGGGTTTCCTCGGTGGAAATGGCAAATTTCGATTTGTCGAAGAGGCGGCGCAGCACTGGCGCGGGGGCCGAGAAATTGCTGGCATATTCCGAGGAGGCCATCACCGGAAAGTCTTCTTTCGGCAAGGTGGCGAGATTGAAATTTGACCGTCCGGCCTGCACCGTAAGACGGCCCGAGGCCCCGTCGTCGCTGAGCGTAACCAGCGACCCATCGGGCAGTTTGCGCACGATTTCATGGAGCATCACTGCCGATACAGTTGTGGCACCGGCCCGCTCGACCTGAGCAGGAGCCTTGTCCACTACTTCGATATCAAGATCGGTGGCGCGGAATTGTACGCTGTTACCTTCGGCCTCGATCAGGACATTGGCGAGGATCGGGATCGTATTGCGCCGTTCGACCACCGATTGGGCCTGAGACACGGCTTTAAGCAATGCGCCGCGTTCGATGCTGAGTTTCATTCCCTCGCTCCTGTCAGGTGCCGGATCAATGCCGGGAGGGGCAAGGTAGCAACTCCACCCCGCACCTCAAGTGTTTTTTGGAGTTTTCGGCTGGAAAACCGACAGCGTCAAGGGCTGGCGCCACTTACCCTTCCAGCGTGCGACGCAGAAGCTCCAGATCCTCGGCAATCTGTGCATCTTGAATGCGCAACTCGTCGATACGCTTGACGCCATGCATGATCGTTGTGTGGTCGCGCCCACCAAAACGCCGACCGATTTCCGGCAAGGACCGCGATGTCATCTGTTTGCAAAGATACATCGCCACCTGACGCGGGCGGGCGTAGCAGCGGGTTCGCTTTGGGCCGATCATATCGCTGAGCCGGATATTGTAATGATCCGAGACCTTGCGCTGAATTTCCTCAATAGACACTTTGCGCTCGGATGCGCGCAGCACATCCGCAAGGCAATCTTGGGTCAGTTCCAGTGTGATCGGCTTGCGCACCAGCGAGGCGAAGGCGAAAAGCCGGGTCATCGCACCCTCGAGCACGCGCACATTTGTGCTGATCCGGTGTGCGAGGAATTCAAGCACGCCGTCGCTAAGGGCAAGGTCGGGGTATTGCGCGCGGTAGCGGTCGACCTTGGATTGCAGGATGCCAAGACGCAATTCATAATCAGTCGGGTGAAGGTCAACCACGAGGCCACATTGCAGGCGCGACTTGATGCGTTCCTCAAGATTGGCAATCTCTCCGGGGGCGCGGTCGGCGGAAATTACGATCTGCTTGTTCTGGTCCACAAGCGCATTGAAGGTGTGAAAGAACTCTTCTTGCGTGCTGTCCTTGCCGGCGATGAACTGCACGTCGTCGACCATCAGAACATCGACGGAACGGAACACCGATTTGAAATCCATCATCTTGCGGTCGCGCAGCGCTTGCACAAAGCGATACATGAACTGTTCCGCCGAGAGATAGACAACGTTGAGATCGGGGCGGGTGATCTTCAATTCCCAAGCGATCGCATGCATCAGGTGGGTCTTGCCAAGGCCGACGCCGCCATAAAGAAACAGCGGATTGAATGTAACGGGGCCGCATTCGGCCACTCGGCGCGCTGCGGCATGGGCAAGTTCATTGGGCTTACCGACCACGAAACTATCAAACGTGAACCTCTCGTCCAGCGGCGCAGACGGAACGATGCTGTCGGCGATAGGTTCAACCGAGGCTACGGTAGCAGGCCGTGAGGGGCGCGCGCCACTATTGGCGGCAACACGGAATTGCAGGCGCCTGACATCAGGAGACAGATTGCTCATCTGATAGAGAATCAATTCGCCAAAATGTTGCGATACATAATTGCCAAGAAATGTCGTGGGGACATGAAAGGTCGCGACACCATCATCGACGCGAGCAAATTCCAGCGGCTCTATCCAGTTCTTGAAATTGCTCTGCCCGACGGATTGCTGAAGTTTTTGCTTCAACTGGCCCCATTGCTCTTGTGTCATTCTGTCCCCGTTCCGCGACTCTACCGTTCTTCTCAAGCCGGATCCGACAGCAGTTGTTCGATCCGGCGCGACACAGTTTTGAGTCGGCAAAGCAACTTGCGTTCCGATGCTAGGTGCAACGGATGCATGTCCCCTCGTCAACAAGCGCGTACTCTGAAATCAATCACCGTATATGCGCGGCCCGTCCCAAAGCCACGCGGTTCCTGACCGCAAAGTACATTCGCATTGGACATGACTAGAGCAGAATGCTCAGTAGCGGTGCCATAGCTGAGGGTTTCCCTCTTCTGCTTGACCCCGATACAGCCTGTCCCCCCAAGCGTGAATCGCAGGTCTGAAACTAGCAACCTCCGGCCTGTTGCGGCAACTACTCTATGCGCTTGACAGAGGCTTTGACCGAAAAGAATCTCTGACCGCAGCCGGACCCGCAGACATGCAAAAGGCAGCGTCGACGACGCTGCCTTTTAGTTTCAAAGGGTTGCTTCTCAGCTTTGCGCGATTGCTTTTACGCGCGACGAGAGGCGCGAAATTTTGCGGGATGCGGTGTTCTTGTGCACCACACCTTTTGTTACGCCGCGCATCAATTCGGGCTGAGCATTGCGCAGGGCGGTCACGGCCGCGTCCTTATCGCCAGAAGCGATGGCCTCTTCGACTTTGCGAAGGAAGGTGCGGATGCGCGAGCGGCGGGATTTGTTGATGGCAAAACGCTTTTCGTTCTGGCGGGCGCGTTTCTTGGACTGCGGCGTATTGGCCATGTAAGTGACCCTTTCTCGGTTCGATATGTGTAAACGCACGTCATACCCAACCGGGACCCCCGCCTAACGGGGTGATTCTTGCCTAAGCGGGCATCACGCGCATGTCTGGCGTGCCGTATACGCCAGTTGGCCCGGAATGCAAGCCCTCGTGGGGCAGATCAGTCGCCCAGCTTGGCATGCACCTCGTCAAGGTCGATCTCACCTATTGGCATCTTGTTGGCCGGATTCTCGAAATCATATTTGAAGAGGTCAAAATCACGTTTGTATATTTCGTAGATCAGATGCATCGAGAGGTCGTCGAAATACTCTTCGACAGGATGTGCGCGTTTGGGCCCGTGGCCTTCGGATTCGTTGAACCGAGGAATGGTTTTGAGGTCGATCGTATGCTTGGTGTTGATCGCCCCCAGCACCTCGCCCATGCCGTCATCGAATTTCTCTGTCCAGAAAATCTTGTTGTAGCGGCCACCGTTGACGATAAAGGTCGAGATATGGCCCGACATCGCGGACCAGTGAATATCTGGCTCCATCGGTCGTTTCCAGCGGATGGTGTCCCGAGCAAAGAGCAAAAACCGGCGAAAGCTTTTGATCTGGTCAAACTCTTGCTTGCCGTCGTCGCCGCCCACTTCAATTCCGTATTTCTGGATGATGGTCGGCACCAGCTTGCCGCGATAGCGGCTGCCGTTGCGCTGAATGCCGCAAATCTTGTCGAAAAAAGACGACAGGATGCGGGTATATGGGTTGCGCACGCAGGAAAACGCATAGGAGGTATGGGTTTTCACATTGGCGTTGATCAGCTTCTGACTGTCTTCGCGCGCCCATTTATGAAGGCCCTCTGTTGCGTCGTGAATGTCGCCATCAAAGAACACGCCATGATCGGAATAATAGAGAATTTGCCCGATGGTCGAGCAGGCACACTTGGGGACCACGCGGTAGACCACGCTCTCGCTTTCGGTCATCCAGGTTCCGGGAAATCCCATGATCACTGCCTCCGCCAATACTTTCCCGCTTGATGCAGGCTTGATCCTGTCTAACCTGTTCAAAAAACCAAAGAAAGTCTGTTTATTCAGGCGCTGTTCACCGTTAATGCTATAAACAGTCGGTAAATCGAAGGTTAAACCGTTTCCGTAATGGCAAAGATCGCATTCATCCTGCTGTGTCACAAGGACCCTGAGGCGATCATCCGTCAGGCTGAGATGCTGACGGCTGCGGGCGACTATATGGCGATCCATTTTGACGCACGCGCCAAGCCCGAGGCTTTTAACCGGATCAAGACAGCCCTGGCGGATAATCCCAGTGTGACCTTCGCGAGAAAGCGCATCAAATGCGGTTGGGGCGCTTGGTCTTTGGTGCAAGCCACGCTTTACGCGGTTGAGGCGGCGGTTGACGAATTTCCGCGTGCCACGCATTTTTACATGCTCTCGGGCGATTGCGCGCCGATCAAGTCGGCACGTTTTGCGCATCAATTTTTGGACAATCGCGATGTCGATTATGTCGAAAGTTTCGACTACTTTGAGAGTGACTGGATCAAAACCGGGATGAAGGAAGAGCGGCTGATTTATCGCCACTTCTTCAACGAGCGCACACAGCCCAAGCGGTTCTACGCGTCATACAACCTCCAGCGCAAACTGGGTCTGACGCGCCCCATTCCGCCTGACATCCAAATCCAGATCGGAAGCCAGTGGTGGTGCCTTCGGCGGCGCACAGTCGAGTGGATTTTGGAATTCACCCGCAAACGGCGCGATGTGATGCGGTTTTTTCGCACCACATGGATTCCCGATGAAACGTTCTTTCAAACGCTTGTGCGGCATCTGGTGCCTGAGAGTGAGATTGAGACGCGCACGCTGACATTTCTCATGTTCACAGACTATGGGATGCCGGTCACGTTCTACAACGACCACTACGACCTCTTGCTCAGTCAGGATTATCTCTTTGCCCGCAAGATCAGCCCCGAGGCATTGGAGCTGAAGCGGCGTTTGGGCACGCTCTATTCTGACGAGCGCGCGCAGTTCCAGATTTCGAACGAGGGGCGCGGCCTGTTTCAGTTTCTGACTGCGCGGGGCCGGGAAGGCCGACGATTTGCTCAGCGGTTCTGGGAAACCGAAAGCACGCTGGGGCGTGAGCGCGAGCTGATGATCGTTGTGTGCAAGAAATGGCATGTGGCCAAGCGTTTGCTGGAACGCATCCGACAGGTCACAAACCTGCCTGCAATCGAATATCTTTTCAACGAAGAGGGCACAGCTCTGCCTGATCTGGGGGGTATTCAGGGTACTTTGGCTAAACGAACCCGGCATCGGCGGGCTCTGATGCGGATGCTGTTCGATTACTATGAGACGGATCGCCTGCTTGTCTGCATGGACCCCGGCAGCATTGATCTCTTGCAGGATTTCTGCGGCGACCGCGCTGTGACCAAGCTTTTGGAAGTTCAGTGTCATTTTACCGATGCGTATCTGATTGGTCATGCCATGCGTGTGGGACTGGCGGGCGAACAGACCCCGCCCGAGACATTAGAGCGGCTGTTGCCCACAATCCGAGGCGACATGACCTATGAGAGCGACCGCATACGCGATTCCGAATTCGAGAATCACATGATCCTGCGGCAATCGGATGATCGGGGCCAACGCGCCGATCTATTGGCGCGCTTCCTTGATATTCCGCGCGAAAAAGCGCAGGAAATCGCAGAGCCCGACCACCTGTTTGCAGATTGAGGACGCCCCATGCCCTATGCCTATGATCCCCAGAATATCTTTGCCCGAATCCTGCGCGGTGAGATTCCGAACAAAACGGTGCTGGAGACGGCGCATACCCTTGCATTTCACGATATCCAGCCGCAGGCCCCGGTGCATGTGCTGGTGATCCCCAAAGGGGCCTATGTCAGCTACGATCACTTTGCGTCAGAGGCGAGTGATGCTGAGATCGTCGATTTCAACCGCGCCGTAGCCGAGGTGTGCCGCCAGACGGGCGTTGATCTGGGCGCAGATGGTCAGGGTTTTCGCGCGATTACCAACGCCGGTGCCCATGGTGTGCAGGAGGTGCCGCATTACCATCTGCATATCCTCGGCGGTCGAATGCTGGGCCGCATGCTAGCGCGCGCCGAAACCTGAGTCAGCCCCGCTTGTGCCGCAGATGAGATGCGCCCATATGGGGCGCATTGGTCAGACATAGGACTTGGCAGGCATCTTCATGAATTTTCGCACCCGCGTCGGCGCATTCATCGACACCTCTCTGTTTCAAAACGCGATTCTGGGCGTGATCCTGTTCAATGCCGTGATCCTTGGCATGGAAACCTCTGATCCGATCATGGAGCGGGCGGGTGATCTGATCCTTTTGCTCGACAAGCTCTGTCTTGCGGTTTTCGTGGTCGAGATCGCCGCCAAACTTTTTGCGCGCGGAATCGGGGGATTTTTCCGGAACGGTTGGAATATCTTTGATTTCGTTATCGTGGGTATTTCTTTGGTTCCGGCCACTCAGGGCCTGTCGGTGTTGCGGGCACTTCGTATCCTGCGTCTGTTGCGCGTCGTGTCTGTTGCGCCCTCACTGCGTCGGGTGGTCGAGGGGTTGGTGACGGCCCTACCCGGCATGGGGTCGGTGTTCCTTTTGATGGGTATGCTGTTCTATATCGGGTCCGTGATGGCGACCAAATTGTTTGGCGCGGCGTACCCGGAGTGGTTCGGTGATCTGGGTCGCTCGGCCTATTCGCTTTTCCAGATCATGACGCTCGAATCCTGGTCGATGGGCATCGTGCGCCCGGTGATGGAGGAATTCCCCTATGCCTGGGCGTTTTTTGTGCCCTTCATCATGGTCACGACCTTTGCGGTGGTGAACTTGCTGGTCGGTCTGATCGTCAACTCGATGCAGGATGCGCATCACGCTGAGGACGTAGAAAAGACCGACAATTACCGCGATGAAGTGTTGACGCGACTCACACAGCTCGAGGCGCTGCTCCGGGACGTTCAGGACAAGAATCCGAAAGGGTGAGCGCAAATTGCGCAAGAAGCGGGTCGTCTCATGACGCAGCCTTGGGGCAGATTTGGGGAAACCCGAACCGGAGGCCCGAGAATGATTGCTATCGCCGCCTTGCCCACAGAGACTGTCCGCGCCTTGCAAGCTGGCGCGCCCGATGCCTATGGAACCCCGCCTGAACATCATGTGGCGCAGGGATCTGGCAATCCTTGCCGCCATTGTCTGCGCCTCATACCCGAGGGGGCGGCGATGCTGATCCTCGCCTATCGGCCCTTTGCCGGGTTGCATCCCTATGCGGAGACCGGGCCGATTTTCCTCTGTGCGGATGCCTGCGCGCGGCATGACGGCACAGCGATTCCCGAAGTCTTGCGAGACAGCCCCGACTATCTGCTCAAGGGTTACAACAGCCGGGACCGCATAGTTTACGGCACCGGTCGTGTTGTGGCGGCGGCCGAGATCCCTACCTATGCCGAACAGGTGTTCGAGCAGAGGGATGTGGCCTATATCCATGTTCGCTCGGCGCGCAACAGTTGCTATCAGGCGCGGATCGACCGGGCTTGACCGGCGCAATTGCTTGCACGCCGCGCCGATGCGCGGTAACTCGCCGGAGAGACCAGCGGGATGGATGCAATGAGTGATCTGCGGGAAAAATATCTGACGGCGATTGCCCATGCGGGCGACGAGACCACGCTTGAGGATCTGCGTGTGCAGGCCGTTGGCAAGAAGGGCGAAATCAGCCTTGCGATGCGCGAATTGGGGCGGATGAGCCCGGAAGAGCGGCAAGAGGCCGGACCACGCCTGAACGCGCTGAAAGACGAGATCACAAGCGCACTTGCCGCCAAGAAACAAGCCTTGGGCGATGCCGCGCTGGATGAACGCTTGCGGGGCGAGTGGCTGGATGTGACGCTGCCTGCGCGCGGGCGCAGGGCGGGCACGATCCACCCGGTCAGCCAAGTGACAGAGGAAGTCACCGCAATCTTTGCCGACATGGGTTTTGCCGTGGCCGAAGGTCCGCAAATAGAATCCGACTGGTTCAATTTCGACGCACTGAACATTCCCGGCCATCACCCGGCACGTGCCGAAATGGATACGTTTTACACGCATCGGGCGGACGGGGACGAACGGCCGCCGCATGTCCTGCGCACCCACACCAGCCCGGTGCAGATCCGTAGCATGCAGGCCAATGGCGCGCCCATTCGGATCATTGCGCCGGGCCGCGTCTATCGTGCCGATTACGATCAGACCCATACACCCATGTTCCATCAGGTCGAAGGTCTGGCGATTGACCGTGCCATTTCCATGGCCAACCTCAAATGGGTGCTGGAAGAGTTCGTCAAAGCGTTCTTTGAGGTGGACAATGTCGATCTGCGTTTTCGCGCGTCGCATTTCCCCTTCACCGAGCCATCGGCCGAGGTGGATATCCGCTGTTCTTGGGAAGGTGGCACGCTCAAGGTGGGCGAGGGCAATGACTGGCTTGAAATTCTCGGGTCCGGAATGGTCCATCCCAAGGTGTTGCAGGCGGGGAATATCGACCCGAATGAGTGGCAAGGCTTTGCGTTTGGCATGGGGATCGACCGGATCGCGATGCTGAAATACGGGATTCCTGATCTGCGGGCGTTCTTTGATTCTGATTTACGCTGGCTGCGGCATTACGGGTTTGCGAGCCTTGATCAGCCGACGCTGCATGGCGGGTTGTCGCGGTAGGGGGGCAGACCCATAGCGCTAAGCAGAGCGGAAGGATCACGCAGGCCTCTGGCCAAGCGATTCCTTGCTATGAATATCGACGTTTAACGCTATTCTAACGTATCGCGTATACCTGTGGGTGGGTTGATACGGGACAATAGGATACGTATCTGGGTGGCATGTAAAGTGCTGCAAATGATCCATGGTTGTGCGCCTGCCTATCGCTTTTGGCACGGGAATGGCGCATGTTGACTGGATGTGTGAAGACCCCGTCGACGGCGCAGTCTGCGTCGTATATCTTTTCGGCTTTAGGAGCCATGACATGCCGCTGACCCAGTTGATCTACGCCTCTCAGCCTTTTGGCTTTGACCCGGCGATGCTGGCGGGCATCCTGCTGGATGCGCGGCGCTACAACGCCCGTGACGACATTACCGGTGCGTTGATTGTGCGCGGCGATATGTATCTTCAACTTTTGGAAGGTCCGAAGCCCAAGGTCGAGGCGACCTATGATCGGATCATTCAGGATGACCGGCATGTCAATCCGGTGCGCCTGATGCACCGCGAAGTGCAAGAGCGGATGTTTCCCAAATGGTCGATGCTGGACGATCCGGCGCAAAGCTGGGTCTGGAGCATCGCCGAAGTGCGCGGCGGCGCGTTGGAGCGGTTTTCGGCTGGGCAGGAGGCGCTAAAGTTCTTTCAGCGGCTGGCCGCATCGCGGTGTGATACGGCGGGGTGATCCCCCGCCGCAGTCATTGATTTAGCCAACCACGTTGAAACCGGGTCCATAAGGATAGCCAGTGATATTCTCATTCCCGTCTTCGGTAATGACCAGAATATCATGCTCGCGGTAGCCCCCGGCACCGGGTTGATCCGCCGCCAGCGTCAGCATAGGCTCCATCGAGATGACCATGCCCGGCTCGAGCACCGTGTCGATATCCTCGCGCAGTTCCAGACCTGCCTCGCGGCCATAATAATGGCTGAGGATGCCAAAGCTGTGGCCATAGCCAAAGGTGCGATATTGCAGCAATTGGCGCTCTTCAAAGAAGGTGTTGATCTTGTGCGTGACCTCGGCGCAGCTGACGCCGGGTTTCAGCAGAGACATGCCGTATTCATGGGCGGCGACGTTGGCCTCCCAGATTTTCAGGCTGGCGTCGTCTACTTCGCCGGCAAACATGGTGCGTTCCAGCGCCACGTAATAGCCTGACACCATCGGAAACGTGTTGAGTGACAGGATATCGCCGCGTTCAATCGCGCGGGCAGTCACAGGGTTATGCGCCCCGTCCGTGTTGAGGCCCGATTGGAACCACACCCAAGTGTCGCGATACTCTGCATCCGGGAAGCGTTTGGCAATCTCAGCTTCCATCGCATCGCGGCCTGCCATGGCCACGTCAATCTCGCGGGTGCCAATCTGAACCGCATCGCGGATGGCATAGCCGCCCACGTCCGCCACCTGCGCGCAGGACCGGATGAGGGTAATCTCTGCCGCCGATTTACGCATGCGTTGCCGCATCGTCGCAGGCGCAAGATCGACCATCGCAGCAGGCTTTAGGAAAGTTTCCAGTTTGTCGCGTTGCAGCAGCGTCAGGTGGTCACCCTCATAGCCCACAACACGCCCTTCGCCCGTGACCGACAGGATTGCGCGCCAGTAATTGTCGCGCTGCCAGTCGGTATAGGTGATGTTGTCACAGAAACAGCGACGCCACGGCTGACCGGCGTCAATCCCCGCCGATATGGTCACACAATCGGTGTCGGTGACGACAAGACCATAAGGGCGGCCAAACGAGCAGTAGAGAAAGCCCGAGTAATAGGCGATGTTTTGCATGGATGTGAGAACAACCGCCGCCGTGCCATGCTCGGCCATGAGCGCGCGCAGCCCCTTGATCCGGGCCTCATATTCAGATGTGGCAAAGGCCAGCGGTGCCTTTTCGCCATTGTGGAAACGATAGAATTCAGGACGTGCAGTCATAGTGACCCTCCTTGCAAAAGAAGGTCCCGGCGTTCAGGACTGTGGGGAAAGGCCATTTTGGGGCGACGCCATCGCCCGAGCCTATGGCGTTTTTGCCGATTAGCTCGGGTCTGGCAAGCGGGTTTGCGACAGGGATATAGGGATTGCGGCATGGGAATGAAAATCGGCGCACGAAATCTGATCACCGATGTGCCTGGGTTGTGCGTGGGCAATGCGCAGGACATGCGGCTACGTTCGGGTGTGACAGTGCTGGTGGGCGATGCGCCTTTTACCGCAGGTGTGCATGTGATGGGCGGTGCGCCGGGCACGCGCGAGACGGATCTGCTTAGCCCCGACCGGGTCGTTGAGCAGGTCGATGCTTTGGTTCTGTCGGGTGGCTCGGCCTTTGGGCTTGATGCTGCGTCGGGTGTGGCCGACGCGATCCGCGATGAGGGGCGCGGGTTTGCCGTGGGCGATGTGCGGGTGCCCATCGTGCCGGGGGCGATTCTTTTCGATCTGCTGAACGGTGGCGACAAGGCATGGCGTGAGAATCCCTACAAGGGTCTGGGCCGAAAGGCATTGGCGGGCAGGTCTGAGGATTTCGCGATCGGCAGCACGGGGGCCGGAACCGGGGCGACCACGGCAAACCTGCGTGGAGGGCTAGGTTCCGCCTCGGTTGTTTTGCCCTCTGGCGTGACGGTGGGGGCCTTGGTTGCGGTAAATGCGCTTGGGTCCGCCACGGTGGGGGACGGGCCCGAGTTTTGGGCGGCCCCGTTCGAGAGGGGGGCAGAATTTGGTGGGCGCGGCGTGGCGCGGGCCTATCCCGATCCTCTGCAGGCTCCGACCAAGATGGCGCAGCACGGCAATACCACGATTGGGATCATCGCAACCGACGCGGCGCTAACCCAGGCACAATGCACCCGATTGGCGGTGGCGGCGCACGACGGCTTTGCGCGGGCGCTTGTGCCGTCGCATACGCTTATGGATGGTGACGCTATCTTTGCCTTGGCCACAGGCGCGCATCCCCCGCCTGATCTCGCGGCACAGGTGATGCTTGGCCACGCAGCCGCTTGCGTGATGGCGCGGGCTATTGCACGCGGCGTGCACGCAGCGCGGTCTGTCGCGGGCGATACCCTGCCCGCGTGGCAAGACAGATTCGGCTAAGGTGGAATCCTCTTGCAGACTCAGGGCGAGGGGCGTATATGCCCCTCAACAGCGGCGCTTTCGGGTCCACTCGAATGCACCACCGGAGAGTGTAACGGGCCGCGCGCCCGTTTTTTTGTGCTTGGGAACCATGACGAACGACTTGATTGCAAAGGCAGCGATTGATCGCAGACTGGCCGAGATCATTACACCCGTGATCGAGGATCTGGGCTACGAATTGGTGCGCGTCCGGCTTATGGGCGGGCAATATCACACGCTTCAGATCATGGCGGACAAACCCGAAGGCGGGATCGAGGTGGATGATTGCGCCGCGATCAGCACAGCGGTCAGCGCTGTATTGGATGTCGAGGATCCATTGGTCGAGGCGTATACGCTCGAAGTATCAAGCCCCGGCATTGACCGGCCTTTGACCCGTCTCAAGGATTTCGAGATGTTCGAGGGCTATGAGGCCAAGATCGAGACCACCGAGCTGATCGACGGACGCCGTCGCTTCAAGGGCGTTCTTGCGGGTGTTGAAGGCAGCGAAGTGCTGATCAATGTCGAGGAAGGCACGATCGGGCTGGAATTCGACTGGCTCTCTGATGCCAAGCTGGTTCTGACGGATGAGTTGATCAAGGAAATGCTGCGGCAGCGCAAAGCGGCGGGCGTGATCAACGAAGAGCAATTTGACGAGATCGAAACCGAGAACGGTTCTGAGGAGGACTGACACCATGGCAATCACATCCGCCAACCAGCTGGAGCTGTTGCAGACCGCAGAAGCGGTCGCGCGCGAAAAGATGATCGACCCAGCACTGGTGGTCGAAGCGATGGAAGAAAGCCTCGCCCGTGCTGCCAAGAGCAGGTACGGCAGCGAGATGGATATTCGCGTGAATATCGACCGCAAGACCGGGCGCGCCAAATTTACCCGTGTCCGTACTGTTGTCGAGGATGAGGCGGTCGAGAACTATCAGGCAGAGATGACCGTCGCGCAAGCCAAGCAGTATCTCGACGACCCCAAGGTCGGTGACACCTATGTCGAAGAAGTGCCGCCCGTCGAAATGGGCCGGATCGCCGCGCAGAGCGCCAAGCAGGTCATTCTGCAAAAAGTGCGCGAGGCCGAGCGGGATCGGCAGTTCGAGGAATTCAAGGATCGCTTGGGCACCATTATCAACGGTGTGGTCAAGCGCGAGGAATACGGCAACGTCATCGTCGACGTGGGCCGTGGCGAAGCGATTCTGCGCCGCAATGAAAAGATCGGGCGCGAGGCCTATCGGCCCAATGATCGCGTGCGCTGCTACATCAAGGATGTGCGCCGCGAACAGCGCGGGCCGCAGATTTTCCTGAGCCGCACTGATCCGCAGTTCATGGCAGAGCTGTTCAAGATGGAAGTGCCCGAAATCTATGACGGCATCATCGAGATCAAGGCCGTGGCGCGCGATCCGGGTAGCCGGGCCAAGATCGCCGTGATCAGCTATGACAATTCGATTGATCCTGTTGGCGCCTGCGTTGGTATGCGCGGCAGCCGGGTTCAGGCGGTTGTGAACGAGTTGCAGGGTGAAAAGATCGACATCATCCCGTGGAACGAAGATCAGGCGACCTTCCTGGTGAACGCGCTCCAGCCTGCCGAGGTCAGCAAGGTGGTGATCGACGAGGATGCGCAGCGTATCGAAGTCGTGGTTCCAGAAGAACAGTTGAGCCTTGCCATTGGCCGTCGTGGTCAGAACGTGCGACTGGCCAGCCAGTTGACCGGGCTGGATATCGACATCATGACCGAGGCCGAGGATAGCGAGCGCCGCCAGAAGGAATTCGAAGAGCGCACCAAGCTCTTTGTTGATGCGCTTGATCTGGATGAATTCTTTGCGCAATTGCTGGTTTCCGAAGGCTTCACCAACCTCGAAGAAGTGGCCTATGTCGATGTCGATGAATTGCTCGTGATCGACGGGGTTGACGAGGATACAGCCGCAGAACTTCAGGCGCGTGCCCGCGACGTGATCGAGGCTCAGGCCAAGGCCGCTCTGGACAAGGCCCGCGAATTGGGTGTCGAGGATAGCCTGATCGCCTTTGAGGGCCTCACCCCGCAGATGGTGCTGGCATTGGCCGAAGATGATGTGAAATCGCTTGAGGATTTCGCCACCTGCGCCGATTGGGAGCTTGCCGGTGGATGGACCACAGTTAAGGGCGAGCGCGTCAAAGACGAAGGTATTCTGGAGAAATTTGACGTCTCGCTCGAAGAGGCGCAGAATATGGTTATGACCGCCCGCGTGATGCTGGGCTGGGTCGACCCGACCGAACTTGAGGCCGATGCTGACGAGGCCGATATCGACGGCGATGATGACGAGGAGGCCGAGGCCTGATCGCTCAGGCCTTGGAGCACATCATGGGGCGCGGTGGTGAACCCAAAGACCGGAGTGACGGTCCCGAGCGTAAATGCATCGCCACGGGTGAGGTGCAGCCGAAGCATGGGCTTATTCGCTTTGTGATCGGCCCCGAAGGCCAGATTGCGCCGGATCTGGCTGAAAAGCTACCGGGGCGTGGTATCTGGGTCGCGGCGGATCGCGCTGCCCTTGAAAAGGCTGCAAATAAGGGGCTCTTTGCGCGTGCAGCCAAGCAGACTGTCCAAGTGCCTGAGGGGCTGGTTGACCAGGTAGAGGCGCTTTTGGTGCGGCGGGTGATCGACCTCATTAGCCTTGCCCGAAAAGGTGGGCGCGCCGTGTCGGGCTATGAAAAGGTCAAGGACATGCTCATGCGCGAGGATGCGCGTGTTCTCATTCAGGCCAGCGATGGCTCTGAGCGCGGAAAATCTAAACTGAGCACGCCCTATGGCGGCTCTTTTATTGGCTGGCTTACGGCGGACGAGCTGGGCCAGGCCTTTGGCCGACAAACCACAATCCACGCGGCACTGGGCGCTGGAGGTTTGTTGCAACGTGTTGTAGAGGAGGCGGCAAGACTGAAAGGTCTGCGCGTCTCGGACGGCGAGACAGCGCGCCGGAAAGGAAAGTAGAAGACTATGAGCGACAACGACGGAAAGAAACCTTTGGGGGTGCGTGGCGCAGGTTCCCGGCCGGGGAACGTGAAGCAGAGCTTTAGCCATGGCAGAACCAAGAACGTCGTGGTGGAAACCAAGCGCAAGCGTGTCGTCGTGCCAAAACCTGCGGCGGCGGCCACCGGGGCTGCGGGCTCTGGAACGTCTTCGGGTATCACAGCGGCGTCCAAGCGTCCGGCAGGTATTTCTGATGCAGAGCTGGAGCGCCGGATGAAGGCGCTCGCCGCAGCCAGAGCGCGCGAAGCCGATGATGCAGCCCAACGCGAGGCGGATGAAAAGGCCCGCGAAGAGGAGCGCAATCGCCGTCGCGAAGAGGCTGAGGCCAAGGAACGCGAACAACGCGAAGCCGAGGAAAAGGCGCGTGCCAAACTAGAGGAAGAGGAGCGCCAGAAGCGCGCCACCGAACAAGCTGCGCTCAAGGCTGCGGCTTCGGCGGCAGAGCCGGATGCTGCGCCCGTAGCCGCGCCCACTCGTGCGCCGGCTTCCAAGGCAGCCCCTGTCGCGCGCAAGCGCGAAGAAGACGATCAGGTTTCGCGTCGTGGCAAGGCGCGTGGTGGCGAAGATGCCCGCCGCGCGGGCAAGCTCACGCTCAATCAAGCACTGGCCGGGGGCGAAGGTGGGCGCCCGAAATCTATGGCTGCGATGAAGCGCAAGCAAGAACGCGCCCGCCAAAAGGCAATGGGCGGCTTGCAAGAGCGTGAAAAGATCGTGCGTGACGTGCAACTACCTGAGACCATTGTCGTATCGGAATTGGCCAACCGCATGGCCGAGCGTGTCGGTGATATTGTCAAAGCGTTGATGCAGAATGGCATGATGGTCACGCAGAACCAGTCGATTGATGCCGACACCGCCGAACTTATCATCGAGGAATTCGGGCACCGCGTGGTTCGCGTGAGCGACTCGGATGTCGAAGATGTGATTGATCAAGTCGATGACAAGCCCGAGGATCTCGCCTCGCGGCCGCCTGTGATCACCATCATGGGCCATGTCGACCACGGCAAGACTTCGCTTCTGGATGCGATCCGCGATGCCAAGGTTGTGGCTGGCGAGGCTGGAGGCATCACACAGCATATCGGTGCTTATCAAGTCAAGACCGACAGCGGTGCATTGCTCACATTCCTTGATACGCCCGGTCACGCGGCCTTTACCAGCATGCGCGCCCGTGGCGCACAAGTGACGGATATCGTGGTTCTGGTTGTTGCGGCTGATGACGCAGTCATGCCTCAGACCATCGAGGCGATTAACCATGCCAAGGCGGCCAAGGTTCCGATGATCGTGGCGATCAACAAGATCGACAAATACGAGGCCAACCCGCAAAAGGTGCGCACCGATCTCTTGCAACACGAGGTGATCGTCGAACAGATGTCAGGCGATGTGCAGGATGTCGAAGTGTCGGCTGTGACCGGGCAGGGTCTGGATGAACTGCTGGAAGCTATCGCGCTGCAGGCAGAGATCCTTGAACTCAAGGCCAATCCCAACCGTGCCGCTGAAGGCGCTGTGATCGAGGCGCAGCTTGATGTGGGCCGTGGCCCTGTCGCCACCGTTCTGGTCAAGAAAGGGACGCTGCGCCAAGGCGATGTCTTTGTTGTGGGCGAGCAATATGGCCGCGTGCGCGCGCTGATCAATGATCGCGGCGAGCGGATCAAAGAAGCTGGCCCGTCGGTGCCGGTCGAGGTTCTTGGCCTCAACGGCACGCCCGAGGCCGGTGACGTGCTGAACGTGGTCGAGACCGAAGCGCAAGCACGCGAGATCGCCGAATACCGCGCCAACGCCTCTAAGGAAAAGCGTGCGGCGGTGGGTGCTGGCACCACGCTCGAACAGCTTTTGGCCAAGGCCAAGGAAGACGAGAACGTCAAAGAACTGCCAATCGTCGTCAAGGCGGATGTGCAGGGCTCTGCCGAGGCTATCGTTCAGGCGATGGAAAAGATCGGCAACAACGAAGTGCGCGTGCGCGTGTTGCACTCTGGTGTGGGTGCCATCACCGAATCCGACATTGGCTTGGCCGAAGCGTCAGGTGCGCCGGTCTTCGGCTTTAACGTTCGCGCCAATGCGCCTGCGCGTAACACCGCCAACCAGAAAGGTGTGGAGATCCGGTATTACTCGGTCATCTACGATCTGGTTGACGACGTGAAGGCGGCGGCGAGCGGTCTGTTGGGCAATGAAATTCGCGAGAAGTTCATTGGTTATGCCAAGATCAAGGAAGTGTTCAAGGTTACGGGCATTGGTCGCGTTGCAGGTTGCCTTGTGACCGAGGGTGTCGCGCGGCGGTCTGCCGGTGTGCGTCTCTTGCGCGATGATGTTGTGGTCCATGAGGGCACGCTCAAGACGCTTAAGCGCTTCAAGGATGACGTCAACGAGGTTCAATCCGGTCAAGAATGCGGTATGGCCTTTGAGAATTATGACGATATCCGCCCTGACGACGTGATCGAGATTTTCGAGCGCGAGGAAGTGACGCGGACACTGGCCTAAGCTAAAGGACAGAGACAAAATAATGGGGGCGGCCAGCTAGGCTGCCCCTTTCGCATGATTGAGGTTGAGAAGATCGAATAAAGCGAAATCAGGCGGTGCGCTGTTCGACTGGACGACCGGAATAAAGACGGCTCCCTACCCTGACCTGCATCAAGCCATTGCTGAGAAGCCGCACAAAAATACCCTGAATGGAAACACAAGACCCTAGTTGAACAGTGCGCAGCATGTCATCCCCCCGAATGTAACAAGGCTGTGAAGATTGATTGAGTATTTCCATAAATGGTGAAAAAGATACTAACTTTTTCGCATAGCGTTCAATTTTCTTGCGACGCGCCCGATATCACAAGAAAGCCGTGTGAAAACCATTGACATGAGGAATTTTTAGGCAGCGCAAAAGCCGACAAAAGGCTCAAAGCCAGTCGCGCAGAATGGGAATCAGGGGAATATCGGCTGGGGGCATGGGGTAGGATCGCAAGTCTGCCGCGCGTACCCACTTGAGCGCTTGGCCCTCTCGCCCCTGCACGATCCCCTCCCATTTGCGGCAGGCAAAGAGCGGCATCAGCAGGTGAAAATCGGGATAGGAGTGGCTGGCGAAGGTCAACGGGGCCAGACAACTGGCCCAGGTGTTGATGCCCAACTCCTCTTCCAATTCGCGGATCAACGCCGCCTCTGGTGTCTCGCCCGGCTCTACCTTGCCGCCGGGAAATTCCCACAGACCGGCCATGGATTTCCCCTCCGGTCTTTGGGTCAACAGAATGCGGCCGTCCACGTCAATGAGGGCGACCGCCGAAACCAGAACAGTTTTCAAGACCGGTAATCCGCGTTGATGTCGATATAGCCATGGGTCAGATCACAGGTCCAGACCCGTGCCGTACCACCACCTAGGCCCAGGTCGACATGAATCACGATCTCCTGTTGCTTCATATAGGCGGCGGCGCTGGCTTCGTTATAACTGGGGCTGACAAACCCGTCTTTGGCCACCTGCATATCGCCAAACCAGATCGCCAAAAGGTCACGATCCGCCCGTGCCCCGGATTTACCGATGGCCATCACCACACGGCCCCAATTGGGGTCTTCACCGGCGATGGCTGTCTTGATCAACGGTGAGTTCGCAATCGCCTTGGCGTGGATATGCGCCTCGGCATCCGAGGCGGCACCAGTGACCGAGATCTCGACAAATTTCGTCGCCCCCTCGCCATCGCGCACCACCTGATGCGCCAGATCGAGCATGACACGGCGCAGCCCCTCCATAAAGCCCATGCTGTTCTCGGTCATCCGAAGGCCAGAGGCACCGGTGGCGGCCACGAGCAGAGTGTCTGAGGTTGAGGTGTCGCTATCCACGGTGATGCAGTTGAACGTCGTACGATTCAGCGCGCTGACCATATCCTGAAGGATGTCCTGATCTATCGCAGCATCGGTGAATATATAGACAAGCATCGTCGCCATATCCGGGGCGATCATGCCTGACCCTTTGGCAATCCCCGCGATATGCACTGCCTGCCCATCAACCATCACCACCTCTGAGGCCCCTTTGGGAAAGGTATCAGTGGTCATAATCGCACGGGCAGCCGTTTCAATCGCATGGGGCGATAGGGCAGAGGCCAGATCCTCTAGCTTGTCGATGATACGCTCATGCGGCAGCGGTTCACCAATCACCCCGGTCGAGGAGGAAAAGACGCGATTCGCTGGAATGCCCAGCGCACTAGCCGTCGCTTCGGTGATGGCTTGCACAGAGGCAGCCCCCCGCCGCCCGGTGAATGCGTTGGCATTGCCCGAGTTGACCACGATGGCTGCACCGGCCACCGGATCGCACCCGATCTTGTCCTGACAATCGAGCACTGCGGCCGAGCGGGTGGCCGAGCGTGTAAAGGCCCCTGCCACGGCCGTGCCGGGCGCGAGGCTCACCAAAAGCACGTCGGTGCGGTTTTGATAGCGCACTCCGGCCTCTGTTGTGGCAAAGCTCACGCCGCCGATCACGGGCAGCTTGGGAAAGCCTTCCGGGGCAAGCGGGGAAAGCGGCGGTTTGGCGCCCATGGCTCAGTTCTCCAGCAGGTCGGTTTGGTTGATGACAACAGGGTCCATTGCGGTCGTGTCGGTCCGGATCACTTCGGTCGCCGCCTCGCGTGCAGCGATAAAGGCATCAAAGGCCTCTTGCCGCAGGGTGTTGGTCAGCTCGTCGCGCACACCGTCCAGCGTCGGGCGTTCCTTGATCCGCGTCTCGTTGAGTTGGATAACATGCCAACCGAATTGTGTTTGGATTGGCGCAGAGACAGCCCCCACGTCGAGGGCCGCCACAGCGGCAAAGAACTCTGGAACCATCACGCCATCACCAAACCAGCCCAAATCCCCGCCTGACGGGCCGGACGGGCCGATGGAATGCTCCTGCGCCAGCGCTGCAAAATTTGCCCCGCCCTCCAATTCGATCACAAGGTTTTGAGCGGCCTCTTCGGTCTCGACCAGAATATGCGCGGCCTTGTATTCGGTTTCGTCCTCTGCCCCGGCATATTGTGCGTCATAGGCGGCTTGCAGGCGCTCTTCGGTCAAGTCGGCGTTGACAACTTCCTCTGCCACATCGGCGGCCAAAACGGCGCGGCGCTCGTTCTCGAGTTGTAGTGCAGCCGCACGAGACAAATCGCCCTCATGCGCTTGGCTCAACAATTCCTGCTGGATCAGTTGATCCAGAACGCCCTTGAACAGAGCCTCTGGGGGCACCTGATCATATTGCGCGGGCAGGGCTGCGCGAACCGCGAGCATATGCCCAAGGGTAATATCGGTGCCGCCAACGGTGGCCATCACCGTTTCGGCACTTGGGGTGTCCTGCGCAAAGGCCTGAGCGCCAATGGCAAGGCCAGAGACAAGGGCCGCGGTCGAAAGCAAGTGGCGGTACATGAAATCATCCTTTGGTGGGGCCCGCAGAGCGGGGGTGCGCGGGTGCGCAGCGTTGACACTCAACCGGCTGGCCCTTACATCGCCCTGAGACCAAGGCAGAACCGCCGTCTTGCGCCCCGTTTTAGGGGGACGCGGCAAGAGGGGCAAGCGGTTGCCTGCCAAGGATAGGCAAAACACCGGAACGGATAAAACATGTTGGGTATTGGAACGGTCGCCAAAAAGATCTTCGGCACCCCGAATGACCGCAAGATCAAGGCGACGCGCCCGTTGATCGCAAAGATCAATGCGCTTGAATCCGAGTATCAAGGCCTGAGCGATCAGGCGCTCATCGACAAGACCAACGAATTCCGGGCTCGGATCGCCGGGGGCGAAAGCCTAGAGGCCCTCTTGCCCGAGGCTTTTGCCAATTGTCGCGAAGGGGCCCGCAGGGCCTTGGGTCTTCGGGCCTTTGACGTACAATTGATGGGGGGGATATTTCTGCATCAGGGCAATATCGCCGAGATGAAGACAGGCGAAGGCAAAACCCTCGTTGCGACATTCCCCGCTTATCTCAACGCTCTTTCGGGCAAAGGCGTGCACATCGTCACCGTCAATGACTACTTGGCCAAGCGTGATGCCGAATGGATGGGCAAAGTGTTTGGTGCGCTCGGAATGACGACGGGTGTAGTCTATCCCCAACAGCCCGAGTCCGAGAAAAAGACGGCCTATGCCGCTGATGTGACCTACGCCACGAATAACGAACTTGGGTTCGATTACCTGCGCGACAACATGAAATCGTCGCTCGAGGATATGAACCAGCGCGGCCATAACTTCGCGGTGGTCGACGAGGTGGACAGCATCCTGATCGACGAGGCGCGCACGCCCCTGATTATCTCTGGGCCAAGTCAGGACCGCAGCAGTCTTTATCAGTCGATCGATACGCTGATCCCTGAATTGCAAGACGAACACTATAAGCTGGACGAAAAGACCCGAAATGTCACATTCACGGAAGAGGGTAACGAGTTTCTCGAAAACCTGCTTGTGACACGTGGTGTGCTGCCCGAGGGGCAATCTCTCTATGATCCCGAGAGCACGACCATCGTGCATCACGTCAATCAGGGTCTGCGCGCGCACAAACTCTTTACCAAGGACAAGGACTATATCGTGCGCGGTGGCGATGTGGTGTTGATCGACGAATTTACCGGCCGGATGATGGCGGGCCGGCGCCTGTCGGACGGTTTGCATCAGGCGATTGAGGCCAAAGAGGGCTGCACGATCCAGCCAGAGAATGTGACGCTGGCCTCTGTGACGTTTCAGAACTACTTTCGCCTCTATGACCGGCTGTCGGGTATGACCGGCACCGCCCTGACAGAAGCCGAGGAATTTGGCGAAATCTACGGTCTTGGCGTGGTCGAGGTGCCAACCAACAGGCCCATCGCGCGCATCGACAAGGATGATGCCGTCTATCGCACCGCCCGCGAGAAATACGAGGCGATTGCCTCGGCCATTCGCACCGCGAGCGAAAAGGGTCAGCCGACGCTGGTGGGCACCACCTCTATCGAAAAATCCGAAATGCTGAGCAAGCTGCTGACCGAAGCGGGCATTGCTCATAACGTGCTCAACGCGCGCCAGCATGAAAAAGAGGCGCAGATCGTTGCCGATGCGGGCAGGTTGGGCGCGGTGACCATCGCCACCAACATGGCCGGACGCGGCACCGACATCAAATTGGGCGGCAACGTCGACTTCAAAGTTATGGAGGCTATCGCCGCCGACCCAGAAGCAGATCCCGAAGAAATTCGCAAACGGATCGAGGCCGAACATGCCGCCGATGAAGAGGCGGTGAAGGCCGCTGGTGGCCTCTTTGTGCTGGCGACCGAACGACACGAGAGTCGTCGGATCGACAATCAGCTGCGTGGTCGCTCGGGCCGTCAAGGCGATCCGGGTAAATCCGCCTTCTTCCTCAGTCTCGAAGACGATCTTATGCGCATCTTCGGTTCTGAACGGCTGGAAAAGGTGCTGGCAACGCTTGGCATGAAAGAGGGCGAGGCGATCATTCACCCTTGGGTCAACAAATCGCTGGAGCGCGCGCAAGCCAAGGTCGAAGGGCGCAACTTTGACATCCGCAAGCAATTGCTGAAATTCGACGATGTGATGAACGAGCAGCGCAAGGTGATCTTCAAGCAGCGTCTCGACATCATGCGCGCCGAAGATCTGAGTGAGATCATCAAGGACATGCGCGGCGAGGTGATCGACGATCTGGTCGATCAATACATGCCACCCAAGACCTATGCCGATCAGTGGGACACCCAAGGTCTCTATGCGGCGGTGATCGAAAAGCTCAACATGGACCTTCCGGTGATCGACTGGGCCGCAGAAGACGGCGTGGACGACGAGGATATCGTCGCCCGGCTGGACAAGGCCGCCGATGAGATGATGGCGGCCAAGGCAGCACAATTCGGCCCCGATACCATGCGGATGATTGAAAAGCAGATTCTGTTGCAGACCATCGACGGAAAATGGCGCGAACATTTGCTGACGCTCGAGCATCTGCGCAGCGTCGTTGGGTTCCGTGGCTATGCACAGCGCGACCCGCTCAACGAATATAAAAATGAAGCGTTCCAATTGTTCGAAAACATGCTCGATAGCCTGCGCATGGATGTAACCCAGAAACTGGCTCAGATTCGCCCCATGAATGAGGCCGAGCAGCAGCAGCTGATGCAGGAAATGGCAGCGCAGCGCGCAGCGATGATGGCGGCTGCTGACACCAGCGAACCAGCTGAAGTGAATGAGAATGCAGCCCCCGGTTTTGATGAAAACGATCCTGCAACTTGGGGCAATCCGGGGCGCAACGATCCATGCCCTTGTGGATCCGGCAAGAAATTCAAGCATTGCCACGGGCGTCTGGCCTGACACCAGCGCCCGATTGACACCCATTCCGCGCCATACCGGGGCCATTTTTGTGCATTAGGCCTTTCCCTGACAATTGATGTGTCAGGGAGAGTCTTATGTCCAAGGCCAGACGTTACATCACTGCAGGCGGCACGCTCGCCTGTGCTTTGGGGATCGGGTATTTCATGCAGGCCGGGGCTCAGAGCCCGGCGCAGAATGCCACTGCAATCCCCGGCCCGGCCCTAGAAGCGCCGGTTGAGATTACCCAGATCGAGCTGACCTCTGCAGGGGCGGTGCCGCCGATGACAGCGCCAGAGCCTGTTGCCTTGCCTGCAACACCCGTGACGCTGGCCGTGGCTCAGGATGTGCCTTTGACTGACACCCTGCCCGAAGAAGAGATCGCGCCCAGTTTTGCCTGTGATTACATAATGGAGGCCCGCGCGCAGGCCGCCGCGATGGTCGAGGTGACACTCAGTGCGCCCTGTCAGCCCAACACAAATTTCACGTTGCACCACAACGGCATGATGTTCACAGCCGTCACCGATGATCAGGGTGAGAGCACGTTGACCATCCCCGCATTGGCCGAAGCGGCGGTGTTCATTGCTGCGTTCGAAGATGGCGAAGGTGCCATTTCTACTGCAACAATGGACACGCTGGCGCTTTATGACCGCTTTGTCGTGCAATGGCGCGGAGGCGAGGTGCTGCATCTGCATGCGTTCGAATATGGTGCTGAATTCGGTGGCTCTGGTCATGTCTGGGCCAATGCCAGTGAAGATATGACACGCGCGCTCAAGGGCGAGGGTGGGTTCCTGACATCTCTTGGTGAGCCGAATCTCGATCAGGGGCTGAGGGCCGAGGTCTATACCTTTCCCACTGGTGCCATGCTGCAAGATGGCGTTGTGCATTTTCAGGTCGAGGCTGAGGTAACAGACGCCAATTGCAGCCGGGATTTCGAAGCGCAGTCTATCGCGACGGGCGCAGAGGGACTCGTGGTGCAAGATATTGTGCTGGCAATGCCCGACTGCGAGGGGATTGGTGACTTTCTTGTGTTGAAAAACCTGTTCAATGACCTGAAGATCGCGTCGAACTAAAGCGCGGTGTTGCAGGGGGCAAGCTATGACAATTGTGCGTGCGGCGTTCTTCGCCGCACTTTCGTTTCTGATATTACCTGGCTTTGCCCGAGCGCAGGATGTCACGCTACGCTCGCACGACGGCGCTGTGGAGATTTCTGGCAATCTTTTGGGCTTTGATGGCGAGTTTTATCGCGTCGACACGATTTATGGCGAGCTGACGGTAGATGGCTCTGGCGTGGCCTGTGAGGGGCCGGGTTGTCCTGACCTGGAACATTACGTGGCACGTCTGGTGTTTTCCGGGGCGCCCACGATTGGCCGGGTGTTGATGCCCGCTCTGATCGAGGCATTCGCCATTCGCGGTAATTACGACGTGACCCGCGAAGATCTGAGCCCGCAAGAGCTGCGGTTTGCGCTGAATCAGGGCGACGGCACTTTAGTTGGCGAATTTGTGTTTCGCCTGACCAATACCGACGAAGGTTTTGCCGATCTTTTGGCTAATGAGGCCGATATTGCCATGACCCTGCGCGAGGCGCGGCAGGACGAGATCACGCGCGCGCGCGAGGCGGGATTGGGCAATCTGATGGCCCCGGGACAGGTGCGCGTGCTGGCACTTGATGCACTCATTCCCGTGGTCGCACCAAGCAATCCGGTTCAGGATATCAGCCTGCGCGAATTGGCGCAGGTGCTGTCGGGTGACGTTACCAATTGGGCCGCTTTGGGGGGGCCAGATGCGCCGATTGATGTGCACCTCTGGGATGCGGCGACCGGCATTGGTCAGGCCAGCGTCGATCAGGTGCTGCGACCAGAGGGGCGGGACGTGCTGGAACGCGTGCAACGTCACCCCGACGGTGCGACATTTGCCGAGACGGTAGCCAGCGATCCATTTGCCATTGGTCTCACGACACGTTCTGAACAGGGTAACACTTGGGAACTGGCGCTGAGCGGGGACTGTGGTTTTGCCCTCAGCGCCACCCGTCGCGCCGTCAAGACCGAGGATTATCCGCTGACCGCCCCCCTCTTTATCTATTTGCCCGCACGGCGGCTTCCGAAACTGGGGCGCGAGTTCATGACCTATCTGAGGGATCCGTCGGCGCAGTTGGTCATTCGACGCGCCGGGTTTGTGGATCAAACCCCAGAGGAAATCGAGATTAACGCCCAAGGCGACCGATTTGCCAATGCCATCGCGCAGGCAGGCACAGAGGTAGGATTGGAAGAACTGCAACGGATGGTGAAGGTTCTGGGGCCGCTCAAACGTCTGACCACAACCTTTCGGTTCGAGGCTGGATCGGTGCGGCTTGATGCGCAATCCCGCTCTAACGCCGAGCAGTTGGCGCGAGCGATGGAACTGGGCCATTACGATGCACGGCGATTGGTCTTTGTCGGCTTTTCCGATGGCGATGGTCCGGCGGGCACCAATCGCGACATTGCCCTGCGCCGGGCCGAGACGGTACAGCGTGCCGTGATGCGTGCCGCCGAGACTGCAAATCTAGAGCGAATCGGCCTAGAGTTGGATGCCTTTGGCGAGGCGATGCCGATGGCCTGCGATGACACAGCCTGGGGGCGGCAAGTGAACCGTCGCGTCGAAGTCTGGGTGCGCTGACAGCCGTCAGAGAAAGCCTGACGACCGAAAGCTGACCTCAGAGGATTTACCGATCACGATATGGTCGTGCAGCGTCAGGCCGAGCGCCTCTGCGGCGGTCTGAACCTGTCGCGTCATGCTGATATCAGCGGCGGAGGGCGTAGGATCACCCGAGGGGTGGTTATGCACCAGGATAAGCGCGCTTGCATTGAGATGTAGCGCACGCTTGACCACCTCGCGCGGATAGACAGGGACATGATCAATGGTGCCACGCGCCTGTTCCTCATCGGCGATGAGGATATTCTTGCGGTCCAGATAAAACACGCGGAACTGTTCGATCTCGGCATGGGCCATTGTGGTGTGGCAATAATCGAGCAGGGCATCCCAAGAGGAAATGACCTGACGCCGGAGCACACGGGCGCGGGCCAGACGATGCGCTGCGGCTTCCACGATCTTAAGCTCTGTTGCCACCGCTTCACCCACGCCGGGCAGCGCGATAAGCCGGTCCAGCGGGGCAGAGATGACCCCGTTGAAATCCCCGAATTGTGCCAAAAGCGCATGCGCCAACGGTTTCACATCGCGCCGGGGAATGGCGCGAAAAAGCACGAGTTCCAAAAGCTCGTAATCTGGTATCGCTGCGGCCCCTCCTTCAAGAAAGCGACTGCGCAGCCGGGTGCGGTGATCGCGAATATAGGAAGGCTGTGACGCACTTCGTTGTCCCTCTGCTACGTCATTGGCAAAGAGGGGAAGGGGCATATCGGAAAAGGCGCGGGGTTTGCTCATGCGCCCACATTGCCGCAAGAGCCTTAGCAAGAGGTTAACGACTGCGCGGCGCATGAAAAAACCCGGCCGTGTCTGGCCGGGTTTGGTTTAGCTTTTCATCGAGTCCCAGAAACTTCGGACCGATGAGAAAAAGCTCTTGCTCTCGGGGCTATTGTCCTCGCTCAGCGCTTCGAACTCACGCAACAACTCGGTTTGCCGCGAGGTAAGGTTCACCGGAGTTTCAACCGCCATTTCGATGAACATGTCGCCATGCGCCCCACCGCGCAGCGCGGGCATCCCCTTGCCACGCAGGCGCATCTGGCGGCCTGATTGCGAACCGGGTGGTATCTTGACCCGGCTGCGCCCGCCGTCGATGGTGGGCACCTCGATATCGCCACCCAGTGCGGCCTTGGTCATCGACACTGGCACGCGGCAAAAGAGGTTGGTTTCCTCGCGCTCAAACAGCTCATGCTTGGCCACCTCGATGAAGATGTAAAGGTCGCCTGCCGGACCGCCACGCATGCCAGCCTCGCCCTCACCAGCAAGCCGAATGCGGGTGCCGGTTTCCACCCCGGTTGGGATGTTGACCGAGAGCGCGCGATCTTTCTGCACGCGGCCTTGACCCTGACAGCTTTTGCAGGGGTTCTTGATGATCTGCCCCAGGCCTCCGCAGGTGGGACAAGTCCGCTCAACGGTAAAGAAACCCTGCTGCGCGCGCACCTTGCCCATGCCTGAACAGGTGGGGCAGGTGCTGGGCTGCGCACCGCCTTCGGCCCCAGAACCCTCGCAGGCATCGCAGGGCACGGCAGAGGGCACTTTGATCGTCTTTTGCAGGCCAGCATAGGCCTCTTCCAGCGTTATGCGCAGGTTATAGCGCAGGTCGGCGCCACGTGCGGCACGCTGCCGCCCGGTGCCGCCACGCGCACCGCCCATGAAATCGCCGAAAAGGTCATCGAACACATCAGAGAAGGCAGAAGCGAAGTCGCCTTGGCCGGCACCACCGCCAAATCCACCCGGACGCGCGCCGCCACCGCCCATGCCACCTTCAAAGGCCGCATGACCAAAGCGATCATAAGCCGCTTTCTTTTCCGGGTCCTTGAGCACGTCATACGCCTCTCCTGCCTCTTTGAACTGGCGTTCAGAGTCGGGGTTGTCGGCGTTGCGGTCGGGGTGCAGTTCCTTGGCCTTCTTGCGATAGGCCTTTTTTATATCATCGGCCGAGGCGCCCTTGGACAGCCCGAGCACTTCGTAATAGTCACGTTTGGCCATCGGGGATCTCCTTGGTGTGACCCTAATGGGACCGATCCGGCGCGATGCCGAACCGGCCCCGATGGGTCAAGACGGGCCTCAGGCGCGCTTGTTGTCGTCGAGATCCTCGAAATCGGCGTCAAGGATATCATCCTCATCGCCGCCGCGATCGGCTGCACGCGGTTCGTCGTCCGGGTCGCTCTGGCTGGACTTGTAGATCGCCTCGCCCAGCTTCATCGAGGCTTCGGCCACGTTTTGGATGCCAGATTTGATCTTGCCAACATTGTCGGTCTCAAGCTCGTCCTTGAGCGCGGCAATGGCCAGTTCGATCGCCTCAACTGTGGTTGGATCAACCTTGTCGCCATGTTCTTCAATCGACTTTTCGGTCGAATTGATAAGGCTTTCGGCCTGATTGCGGGCTTCGACCAGTTCGCGACGGGCCTTGTCGGCCTCGGCATTCTCTTCGGCGTCCTTGATCATCTTCTCGATGTCTTCGTCCGAGAGACCGCCCGACGCTTGGATCGTGATCTTCTGTTCCTTGTTGGTGCCTTTGTCTTTGGCCGAAACAGACACGATACCGTTGGCGTCAATGTCGAATGTCACCTCGATCTGCGGCATGCCGCGCGGTGCGGGTGGGATGTGTTCCAGATTGAACTGGCCCAGCATCTTGTTGTCCGCTGCCATCTCACGCTCGCCTTGGAAGACGCGGATCGTGACGGCAGACTGGTTGTCTTCGGCAGTCGAGAAGATTTGGCTTTTGTTCGTCGGAATGGTTGTGTTGCGGTCAATGAGGCGGGTGAACACGCCACCCAAGGTCTCAATCCCGAGCGACAGCGGCGTTACGTCGAGCAACACCACATCCTTGACGTCGCCCTGAAGCACACCCGCCTGAATGGCAGCGCCCATGGCGACAACCTCATCGGGGTTCACGCCCTTGTGCGGCTCCTTGCCAAAGAACTTGGTCACTTCCTCAACCACGCGGGGCATGCGGGTCATACCGCCCACAAGAACCACCTCGTCGATGTCGGCGGCGGTAAGGCCCGCATCCTTGAGCGCGGCTTTACAGGGCTTGAGCGACGCGGTGATGAGATCGCCCACAAGGCTTTCAAGCTTGGCACGGGTCAGTTTGACGACCATGTGCAGCGGCTGGCCATTCGACCCCATCGAAATGAATGGCTGGTTGATCTCGGTCTGGGACGAGCTCGACAGCTCGATCTTGGCCTTTTCTGCCGCTTCCTTGAGGCGCTGAAGCGCCATCTTATCCTTGGTCAGATCAACGCCATGCTCTTTTTTGAACTCATCGGCAAGGTAGTTGACGATGCGCATGTCAAAGTCTTCACCGCCAAGGAACGTATCGCCATTGGTGGATTTCACCTCGAAGAGGCCATCGTCAATCTCGAGAATGGTGACATCGAAGGTGCCGCCGCCAAGGTCATAAACCGCGATGGTATGCGTATCTTTCTTGTCCAGACCATAGGCGAGTGCCGCTGCCGTCGGCTCGTTAATGATACGCAGCACCTCAAGACCGGCAATCTTGCCTGCGTCCTTGGTGGCCTGACGCTGAGCGTCGTTGAAATAGGCGGGCACTGTGATGACGGCCTGCGTCACCTCTTCGCCAAGATAGCTTTCGGCGGTTTCCTTCATCTTGCCGAGGATGAAGGCAGAAATCTGTGAGGGGCTGTATTTCTCACCACGAGCCTGAACCCAGGCATCGCCATTGCCACCATCAATAACGGTGAACGGCATGTTCTTTTTGTCTTTGGCGAGATACGAATCGTCCGCGCGACGGCCAATCAGACGTTTCACACCAAAGATGGTGTTTTCTGGATTGGTCACGGCCTGCCGCTTGGCGGGCTGGCCGACGAGACGCTCGGTCTCGGTAAATGCGACGATGGAGGGGGTGGTGCGCGCGCCTTCGGAGTTTTCGATCACGCGGGCCTGAGAGCCGTCCATGATCGCGACGCAGCTGTTCGTGGTGCCGAGGTCAATACCAATAACTTTGGCCATGTTGTTCGATCCCTTCTAACTTAGGCGATGTGACAGAGGCCTGACCCGTTACGGCATCCGGCCCCCGGTGAATGACAGGTCAGCCCGTGGCATGACCAGTGGTTCCGGGCGTATATAGGCAGGGGATTGTGCCCCTGCAAGCGGTGGCTGCTGGGCAATTCCTCGAATTTGGTCCGAATTGGCGCTGTCCGGCGCAAAAGGAGGCACAGGATGCCAGAGCCAACGCTGATCCTGCGGGATGTCGCAATCTACAAAGGGTGGCTCGACCCTCTGGAACAAGAGGCGTTGATCGCGTCCCTGCGCGATGTGGTGGCTCAGGCACCGCTTTTTCAGCCGGTGACACCCTCGGGCCGCGCGATGAGTGTGCGCATGACTTCGGCGGGGCGCTGTGGTTGGATCAGTGACCGAAATGGCTATCGTTACGCGGGCCATCATCCTGATGGAATGGGTTGGCCCCCGATTCCCGAAACTGTTCTGGCAATCTGGCGCGCCTTGGTCAGCGAAACACGGCTGCCGGATTGCTGCTTGATCAACCACTACATGGGGCAGGCGCGCATGGGCCTGCATCAAGATCGGGATGAGGCTGATTTTACTTGGCCGGTGCTGTCGATTTCTTTGGGGGATGATGCGCTCTTTCGCATCGGCAATGTGACACGCGGCGGCAAGACCGACTCGCTCTGGCTTGCGTCTGGCGACGTGGTGGTCATGGGCGGCGCGGCACGGCTGGTCTATCATGGGATCGACCGGATCAGACCCGGCACCTCAGGCCTATTGCGCGGGGGTGGGCGGATCAATCTGACCTGCCGGGTGGTGATGTGAGGCGCCACGCCGTAGCGCATTAAAAAGGCCTTGTCCGCGCACTGGCGGACAAGACCCGTAATAAAAGAACCGGCGCTGTCAGGCGTTGACAGAAAGGCGCTCGATTTCTTCTTTGATCTTGAGTTTCTGCTTTTTCAGCTCCGCGATTTCCAGCGTGCTGCTGCCCGGCGCGCGCTGCGCCCGTTCCACTTGTTCCGAGAGCGCGTGATGTTTCTTCTTCAGTTCTTCAATATGCGAACTCAAGCTCATGGGCAGTCTCCTCTGTGGTGTGGATGTGTCTATTCGACATGGGAAGTGCACCACATTTTTACAATACTGTCACGCTGCACCTGCAAACTGCGCGGCGCTTTGCCTGCGGCATTTTAGAAAAATCAATCCGGAAAAGGCAGCGCTGCTGCGTTCCTGAGCACATCCGAGGTTGCAGTGGTGTAATCTGCCCCATCCTGCCCATGATTTTCACCCGCGTGAAGCAGCCAACCATCGTGCAATCGCAGTGCGGCGCGCCCCCCTTTGCGCCCTCGCAGCAGAATCAGCCGTGCCGCACGGCCCCGGCGTGGGATCAGCGGCAAAATCTCGATACTGCCCAGATGTGTCGCCATTGCCGCCAGAAGATCCGGTAATCGTTCTACCCTCTGAATGAAGGTCACGGTGCCGCCAACGCCCGTACGCCGAGCGGCGGCATGCACCCAATCCGCCAAGGGCAACGCCTCGCCCATCGCCTTTTCGCGCCCGGTGTCGCTGGCTGGAGTGCTTCGGTCACGCTCGAAATAGGGTGGGTTGGCGATTATGTGATCGAACTGACGCTTCCGCAAGCTGGCTGGCATGTCTGCAATATCGCCCTCGAAAACCTCAAGTGCGATCCCATTGGAGGCGCTATTCTGGCGGGCCAACGCCGCATAGGCGGCCTGAATCTCTAGTCCAGCCAGAGTGACGCCCGGCACCCGTGACGCAACGCAAAGCGCAGCAATTCCCGACCCGCACCCCAGATCAAGCAGGCTCTGACCCGCCCGCGCCGGAACGCTTGCCGCCAAAAGCACCGGATCGACCCCGGCGCGATAGCCCGTCTTGGGTTGCGCCATGCGCAGACGCCCCCCCAAAAACGCATCGTGGCTCAGGTCTTCCTCGGCAAATGGCTCAGTCCTCAAGCGAGAAACCATTGTCAATCAACGTGATCCGTGCGTCTTCGTAATCTTCATTGGCGACCATCAGACGGCGCGGGAAAATGCCGATCGAGCCCTCAAGGATGCTCATGTTTACGTCCATTTCAAAGCAGTCTATACCCTCGCCCTGAAGAAGAGCCTGAGCAAAGGCGATGGACGCGATGTCATTGGTTCGCAAAAGTTGTTTCATAGGCCATAGATAAGGGCAGGGCGCGCTCTATGTCGAGCCATGTTGACGGGGGAAGTATGGGATTGGACGAAATCGCCACAAAACCGCATGAACAACTTGCTGCGCATCTTGCAGCCAAGATGGAGGCGGTCAATCTTTTGATCCGCGATAGGATGGCCTCGCGTCATGCGCCGCGCATCCCCCAAGTCACCGCGCATCTGGTTGAGGCGGGCGGCAAGCGTCTGCGCCCCATGCTTGTGCTGGCGACAGCAGACCTCTGTGGTTACGACGGACCGTTTGATGTGCATCTGGCTGCGACGGTTGAGTTTATCCATACTGCTACCCTCTTGCATGACGACGTCGTGGACGAGAGCGCGCAGCGGCGGGGCCGCCCCACCGCCAATTTGCTTTGGGACAACAAATCAAGTGTTCTCGTGGGCGATTACCTTTTTGCGCGCGCCTTCCAATTGATGGTCGAGCCGGGATCGCTTCGCGTGCTCGATATCCTGTCCAACGCCTCGGCGACGATTGCCGAAGGCGAGGTATTGCAACTGAGCGCGGCGCAGGATCTCGCGACGACCGAGGATATCTACCTCCAAGTGGTGCGTGGTAAAACGGCAGCGCTCTTTTCCGCCGCAACCGAGGTGGGCGGCGTGATTGCAGGTGCGCCCGAGACGCAGATCAAGGCGCTGTTCGAGTATGGCGATGCGCTTGGTATCGCGTTCCAGATCGTCGATGACCTGCTCGACTATCAGGGCGACGCGAAATCCACCGGCAAGAATGTCGGCGATGATTTTCGCGAGCGGAAATTGACCCTGCCGGTGATCAAGGCGGTTTCAGCGGCCAATGCCGAAGAGCGTGCGTTTTGGAAACGTACCATCGAAAAAGGCGATCAGCGCGATGGCGATCTGGAGCATGCCTTGGCGCTGATGCAGTCACATGGTGCCTTGGAACAGACCCGCGCCGAAGCATTGGATTGGGCCGCCCGCGCACGCGCGGCGATTGCCGTGCTGCCGGATCATCCGGTGCGTGGGATGCTCGATCGTCTTGCGGGGTATGTTGTGGCGCGGATCAGCTAAGGCGCGTGGCCTGCACCCACCAGCCGGGGTGTGCCGCAACCAGCGCTTGGGCAGCACGCGTGGCAGTCGCGGTATCAGGATAGAGCCCGAAACAAGTGGCTCCTGATCCCGACATCCGCGCTAGGGCACAGTGCTGCGTCGCGGAAATCGCGTGCAGCACATCGGCCACTACCGGCTCTAAGGTAATAGCCGCATCTTGCAGGTCGTTGCGTTGTGCGCGCAGCCAGTCGATCAGAGCGGCGGCATCAGGCCATTCGGGCATTTGCGCAGGCATCGCTGGATTTTCACGTTGTGTCAGCCTGTGGAAAATCGCAGGCGTCGAGACCGGCACGCCGGGATTGACCAGCACGGCATCAAGCGTGGGCAAGCCTGCCACGGGCACCACATCCTCGCCAATTCCGCGCATCCGCGCGGCGCGCGCCAGCAGGCAAACCGGCACATCGGCGCCAAGAGCCAGGACATCGTTTGGCACAGGCTGACCGCGCAATTCTGACAGCGCCCTAAGGCAGGCGGCCGCATCGCTTGACCCGCCGCCAATGCCAGCTGCTGCGGGCAGATGCTTGTCCAAGCTAATCTCGGCGGTGATCCCCATCAATGCCGCAGCGCGCAGCACGAGGTTGTCTGGGCCGCCCGGCACACCCACGGCCATGGGTCCGGTCACTGTTAGCCGCGCATCGGGCGCAGGCCGCACGCGCAGTCGGTCTCCCACATCGGCAAAGACCACCAGCGAATCGAGCAAATGATACCCATCTGCCCGTTGGCCGGTGACATGTAGCGAGAGGTTGATCTTGGCGGGGGCGAACCCGTCAATTACCATCTTTGACAAGTTTTAGCGGCTCCGCGCCTTCGTCCTTCAGCACTTGATCCAGACCGACTTCGAGCTTGCGGCGCACGCGCTCAGGTTCCAGATCGGGCGACGGCTCGCTCTCGTTCAGGGACAATGCGCGTTTCCATTGAAACCGCGCTTCGACCTTGCGGCCTACAGCCCAGAGAACGTCTCCCAGATGGTCATTCACCACCGGGTCAGTCGGCATCAATTCGGCGGCACGCTCCATCTGCACGATGGCCTCTTCATACCGGCCAAGACGATAGAGAACCCATCCCAGACTATCCACAATATAACCGCTATCGGGTTGCGCGGCGACGGCGCGCTCGATCATATTCAGTGCCTCATCGAGATTGATGTGCTTTTCCACCATCGTATACCCGAGATAGTTCAACACCTGTGGGTGATCCGGGTTCAACTCCAACGCACGACGAAAATCGGCCTCAGCCTCGGGCCAGTTGTCCAAGCGTTCGTGGCTGATGGCGCGGGCATAACGCACGAACCATTGATCGTTCCCCCGCGACTGATACAGCTCGAGCGCCCGGTCATAGGCTGGCACTGCGGCGGAAAAATCCTCTTGTGAGCGATGGAGATCGCCCACTGCAACATGAACCTCGGCAAGGTTGGGATAGTCTTTTGCCAATTGCTCCAGAACTTCGATCGCCGCGTCAGGCTTGCCAGCGCGACGCAGCACATCGCTGCGCCCCAGTTCCGCCAGATGGTAAGAGGGGTGATCGCGCGGTACTTTCTTAAACGCCTCGATTGCTAGATCGAAACGCTCCAGATCCTCTAGCAGGTCTGCCGCCATCAGCACGGCATCGACATGGGCAGGTTTGATCATCTCGGCCACGCGAGCATAGATCAAGACATACTCATCATTGGCCTCTTGCATCAGGGCGCGGCCAAGCGAAAAGAAGACTTCGGAAATTCCGTCCGATGCGCTGTTCACGAGATCAAAGGGGAGGCTCTCGCCGTCCGCGAGCCGTGCGCGCAGCGTTTCGATCTCGGGATCAAGATCTGTGCCAAATGTATCGTCGATGATCGTGACGGCGCGCTCGTGCTCTCCGAGTTGGCTCAGCACCTGCGACCAGCCGATGACGCCGCGCCTTGTCCGCTGGATTGGTCCATCATCTTCGCCGCTGAAGACTTTGTCTGCGCCTTCAAAGTCCCCGACCGAGGCCAGAGCCAGCGCTTTGTGATAGATGGCAAAGCTACGCAACCCACGTTCCTTGGCCACATCATCAAACCGCGCCAACGCCGAAGTCATGTCGCCTTTGCCCAGATCGGCCCAGGCTGAAATCATGCCATCCGCCAGATCGCCAACCCCGCGCCCCTCTTCGATCCGCTTCAAAAGAGCATCCCACTGCCCTTGCCGCGTTTCGTCGGCGACCAGCGCCATCTGACTGACCTGACTGCGTAGCCCGTCCGCCTCGATCTTGCGCGCGACGGCGACTGCAGGCTCCAGTTTGCCCAAGGCCAAATAGGCGACTGTCGCATTTTCCAGAAGGGCCGGATTTGACGGGTCGCGGGTCAGCGCCTGCGCATAATACTGTGCGGCAGCGGCGAAATCCCCACTGGCCCGCGCCTGCTGTGCCGCGAGATAGGCGCCAGAAGACACCTCTGACATCGCGGGCAGGGGCATGACCTGCAAAAGGGCGGTGAATGCAAGCGCTGCAAGGGGTCGATGAGTCACGCTGTCCTGCCTTTTATGGTCTGGGTTGTCGCAAAGGTAATATGCCCGCCCCCCCAAGGCAATGCGGCGCGGCATAATTGCCGCGCCACACCCCAAAGATCACGCAAACCTTACATATTGGGATAGTTCGGCCCATCCCCACCCTGCGGCGTGACCCAGTTGATGTTTTGGCTCGGGTCTTTGATGTCGCAGGTCTTGCAATGCACGCAGTTCTGAAAGTTGATCACGAACCGCGGGTCTTTGCCCTCTTCGCGCACCACCTCATACACGCCTGCCGGGCAATAGCGCTGCGCGGGCTCGTCATATTTCGGCAGGTTCACGCCAATCGGCACCGATGAATCCTTTAAGTGCAGATGCGCAGGCTGGCTTTCCTCGTGGTTGGTCATCGAGAAACTGACATTGGTCAGCCGGTCAAAACTCAGCTTTCCATCTGGCTTGGGATAGTCGATGGGCTTGTGTTTCGACGCGGGTTCTGTGGCGGCGGCATCGGTCTTGCCATGACTTAGCGTGCCCAACAGGCTGAAGCCCGCGGTATTGGTCCACATGTCGAACCCACCGAGACCAAGCGACGCCAAGAGGCCGTACTTCGACCAGAGCGGTTTGACATTGCGAACCTTTTTAAGATCCTTGCCGATTGCACCGCTGCGCACTTCGGTCTCGTAATCGGTCAACTCATCACTCGCGCGGCCCGCAGAGAGCGCGGCATGCGCTGCCTCTGCAGCGGCCTTGCCAGACAGCATGGCGTTGTGATTGCCCTTGATGCGCGGCACGTTGACCATGCCCACCGAACAGCCCAACAGCGCCACGCCGGGTGCCACCATTTTCGGCATCGACTGATACCCGCCCTCGGAAATCGCGCGTGCGCCGTAAGCCACACGCTTTCCACCCTTCAGCAGCTCCGCCACCATCGGATGATGCTTGAATCGCTGAAATTCCATATAGGGAAAAAGATAGGGGTTCTTGTAGTTGAGATGCACCACAAAGCCCACATAAACCTGATTGTTCTCAAGATGATAGATGAACGATCCGCCGCCTGCATTGCTGCCTAGCGGCCATCCCATCGTATGCGTGACGGTGCCGGGGCGGTGCTTGGCGGGATCGACTTCCCAAATCTCTTTCATCCCAAGGCCGAATTTTTGCGGCTCCTTGCCCTTGGACAGGTCATATTTTGCGATCACTTCTTTGGCGAGCGATCCACGCACACCCTCTGAGAGAAATACGTATTTGCCGTGCAGCTCCATCCCCGGCTCATAATTCGGGCCGGGCGTGCCATCCTCATTCTTGCCAAACTCGCCAGCGACAACGCCCTTGATCTCGCCAGACCCACCATAGACCAGCTCTGAGCACGACATGCCGGGGAAAATCTCAACGCCCAGCTCCTCGGCCTGCTCGGCCATCCAGCGACAGACATTACCCATGCTGACGATGTAATTTCCGTGATTGTTCATCAGCGGAGGCATCGGGAAATTCGGCACGCGAATGCGTCCGGCCTCGCCCAGCATGTAAAAATTATCCTCGGTCACGGGGGTGTGAAGGGGCGCGCCCCGCTCTTTCCAATCCGGGATCAGCGCGTTGAGACCGCAAGGATCAAGTACCGCACCTGACAGGATATGCGCGCCAACCTCGGATCCTTTTTCCAGAACCACAACGGCGCAATCAGGATCAAGCTGCTTCAGGCGGATCGCAGCCGACAGACCGGCTGGGCCTGCGCCCACGATTACAACGTCATACTCCATCGTTTCGCGTGTTATCTCGGTCATCGTGCTCATCCTTTTCTCGGGCGCGGCAACTACGGCCTGACGCGCAACAAAGTTGCGAGTGTGACTAGCCTGCGCATGCGTCAAGCGTCAATTGAAACACGACGTAAAACCAGATGGAAAACGGCATTTCGTCACGTGCCAGCGGCCTAATCTCATGGGGTCTGCGATCCGCTCTTGCAATCGGGCGCGCGCTTCGGGCAAGCTGCGCTGAAATCTTGGGCATGTTATCACGGGGCCAGCTATCCAGCGGCCCCGCTTCTGACAATGGACGGTTGAAATGGAAAAGATCCCGATGACGGCTGGCGGCCATGCCGCGCTTGAGGTCGAGTTGAAGCAGCTGAAATCGGTCGAACGGCCGGCGATCATCCGTGCCATTGCCGAGGCGCGCGAACATGGTGATCTCAGCGAGAATGCCGAGTATCACTCCGCCAAAGAGAAACAGTCCTTTATCGAAGGGCGGATCAAGGAACTCGAAGGCATCCTCAGCCTGGCTGAGGTGATCGACCCGGCCAAGCTGTCGGGCCCGATCAAGTTTGGCGCGACTGTTACGCTCGTTGATGAAGATTCGGGCGAGGAACGCACCTATCAGATCGTGGGCGAACACGAGGCCAGCATCGAAAAAGGGCTTCTGAACATAAAATCGCCGATTGCCCGGGCGCTCATCGGCAAAGAAGAGGGCGATAGCGTCGAAGTGCGCACGCCCGGTGGTGATCGCGGCTATGAGGTGATAAAAGTCGCCTATATCTGATCAGGCACCCCATCATGCGCCCAGCCCGCACCGAAAATGGCCCTTCCAAGGGGTTTGACACGAAATCTGAAACCGAAGCCGTCACCGCGATCGAATGGATCGCGGTGGCGCTTTCGGCGCTATGGCTCTTGGGCTCGGCTGTGTTCTTTCTGGTGCTCACTCCGCAGTTGGAAACTGGTGGCACTGCGCTGCAATTTGTCATCGTTTTGATTGCCGTCTTCATGCCAGTGGCGATGATTTGGGTCGGTGCCACGGCCGCCCGCACCAGCCGGGTGATGCGCGAGGAAAGTCGCCGCTTGCGCGCGGCCATCGACGCCATCCGCGCCGCCTATGTCGCTCAGAGCCAAACGCTTGGTCAGACCGTCGACAAGACCGTCAGCCAGAAACTCGACGAAATCGCCGCCGCTCAGCGCAAGACCGAAACGGCATTGGCGACGTTTTCCTCGATCCGTGTGGGTCTGCCAGAACCCCGCCCGGTGCTTGCCCCGGCACCCTCGCCAAATGATCCCGGCGATCAGGTGTCGTTGCCGCTTGGAACCTCTGCTGAGGATATTCAGGCCCCACTCGAGCGGTCTGATTTCATCCGCGCCCTGAATTTCCCCGACAACCCCGAAGACAAGATCGGATTTGCCGCGCTGCGCCGCGCACTCAAGGACCGGCCCACCGCCCAATTGATCCGCGCCTCGCAGGATATCCTGACGCTGATGTCCCATGATGGCATCTATATGGACGACCTGCGCCCTGATATGGCCCGACCCGAGGTTTGGCGCCGCTTTGCCGGGGGCGAGCGTGGCCGCACCATCGCCGCCTTGGGCGGTATCAGGGACCGGTCGTCTTTGGCGTTGACAGCGGCCCGGATGAAGCAGGACACGATCTTTCGGGATGCTGCACACCATTTTCTGCGCCGCTTTGACAAGATGTTCACACAGTTTGCCGAAACCGCCAGTGATGCCGAAATTTCGGAACTCTCCGAAACCCGCACGGCCCGCGCCTTCATGCTCTTGGGGCGTGTCGCGGGCACCTTCGACTGATCCGCGCCTCGGTTTCATCTGGCCTTAAATACCTCGGGGGCCGGGGGGCAGCGCCCCCCGACTCTGCGATTGCCCCCGCGAAAAATCCACGGCATGATGCGCGCCTGAGGAGATAGAACCGATGCGCAAGTTTCTTGTCGTGCTGGATGATAGCCGCGAATGTCTCAATGCCATGCGCTTTGCTGCCATGCGCGCCGCCCATACCGGGGCTGGGGTGGAAATCCTCGCTGTGATCCCGCCCGAAGAATTCAACCATTGGATCGGCGTGGGTGATCTCATGCGTGAGGAACAGCGTGAGCGGATCGAGGCGCATTTCGAAGTCTTTGCCAAATGGATGCGTGACAAGCAGGGGATTAATCCAGAGCTGGTAATCCGCGAAGGCGATCCCGCAGTCGAGATCATCGCGCAGGTGCAGGATGATCCCGCCATCGGCGTGCTGGTTCTGGGGGCTGCCACTGGCAAGAAGGGACCTGGCCCACTGGTCACGCAACTGACCAAGACCGCTGGCACCCTGCCCATTCCCATCACCATTGTGCCCGGCGATCTGACCAAAGAACGGCTCGAGGCCATTACCTGAGCAGCGTAGTTCTAGTTTAGAATCGTTCCAATCCTTGACACCAGAGGGCGTCGGGCGCATATCTTTGGCAACCACGAAAGGGCGCGCCATGTTCATCCAGACCGAATCCACCCCCAATCCCGCGACGCTGAAATTCCTGCCCGGTCAAACCGTGCTTGAAGCTGGCACCGCTGATTTTCCAAGCGCCGAAAAGTCCGGAAGTTCCCCGTTGGCCGAGCGTATTTTCCGTGTGCCCGGGGTGTCTGGCGTGTTTTTTGGTAATGATTTCGTGACCGTCACCAAGGGCGAGGCGATTGAGTGGGATCATATCAAGCCCGCGATCTTGGGGGCGATCATGGAGCATTACCAATCCGGTCAGCCAGTCATGTTGGGCGAAAGCGCTGTGGCCTCTGGCCATGCCGAGCATACTGGCGAGGATTCGGCGATCGTGAACCAGATCAAGGAATTGCTGGATACCCGCGTACGTCCCGCCGTGGCGCAGGATGGCGGCGATATTACCTTTCACGGCTTTGACCGTGGCGTGGTCTATTTGCATATGCAGGGTGCTTGCGCGGGCTGCCCGTCTTCGACCATCACGCTCAAAATGGGCATCGAGAATCTGCTGCGCCACTACATCCCCGAGGTGACAGAGGTGCGCCCTGTTGGTCTCTGAACCGCTGATACTGGCTTTTGACACATCGGCCGCGCATTGCGCGGCCGCTTTGTTGCGAGGAGGCCGCGTTTTGTCTGCACGTGCCGAAGAGATGGGGCGCGGACAGGCAGAGCGTCTTATGCCCTTGCTGCAAGAGGTGCTGGATCAGGCCGGGGTCACATGGAGCGACCTTAACCGAATCGGTGTCGGCATCGGGCCCGGCAATTTTACCGGTATTCGAATTTCTGTAGCGGCCGCGCGGGGGCTGGCCCTCAGCCTTGGAATTCCGACAGTCGGGATCAGCACGCTTGACGCGATCCGCGCGCAGGCTGGCGCAGGGACGCCCTGCGTGCCCGCACCCCGCGACATGGCCTATGTCCAGACCCGCAACGCCGCGCCCGAATTGGTTGCGCTTGCCTCTGTCGCAGATCCTGTCTTGCCGCCTGATCCGGTGCGACTGGCCGAACTGATTGCGCGGCTGGCAACTCTGGCACCTGAGAACAGCCCGCCGCCTGCCCCGCTTTATGTGCGCCCCGCCGATGCCGCCCCCGCGCGCGATCGGCCACCGGTGATCCTCGATGACGCCTGAGGCCCTCGCGACCTGCCACGCGCGCGCTTTTGCCGGGGCGGGCAGGGCTTGGTCGGCGGAGGAATTCGCCACGCTTCTGGACAGCGCATTCGTTTTCATATCCGGCGATGCGCGGGCCTTTGTGCTGGGTCGGGTCATCGCCGATGAAGCCGAAGTGCTGACGCTTGCCACCGATCCTGATCATCGCCGCAACGGTCTTGCGCGGGCCTGCCTCAGCGCCTTTGAGGTGATAGCGCGCGCGCGCGGCGCGACCATGGCCTTTCTCGAAGTCGCCGAGGACAATCCGCCGGCCCTCGCGCTTTATGATGCGGCTGGCTACCGGGAAAGCGCGCGCCGCACCGGATATTATGCCCGCAGCCAAGGGCCCAAAGTGGACGCGCTGATCCTGCATAAAACGCTGGACTGATCCGAATAGCCTCGCGATAGGTCCAGTTACAAGAAATTCATCAGACCTGGACGGCTCTGCACGCCCGCGCCCTTGCAAAATGGCGGAACATGGGGCTAGGAATTGCCATGCAGATTTACCTCCCCATAGCCGAGGTGTCGGTCAACATCTTTCTCCTCTTGGGGTTGGGTGGCATCGTGGGCATTCTTTCGGGCATGTTCGGGGTTGGGGGCGGCTTTATTCTGACGCCGCTTTTGTTCTTTATCGGCATTCCGCCTGCGGTCGCCGTAGCGACCGGCGCCAATCAGATCATGGCTGCCTCCTTTTCCGCAGTTCTTGCGCATTTTAGGCGCAAGACCGTCGATCTCGAAATGGGCACGGTGCTGCTGATTGGCGGCCTCATTGGGGCCGCTCTTGGGGTGATGGTGTTCAACTATCTCAAGTCGTTGGGGCAGGTCGATCTTTTGGTCACGCTCTGCTATGTGGTTTTTCTGGGCGTCATCGGCGGCATGATGTTCATCGAAAGCCTGCGCGCCATCCGCAACACACGGCGTGGCGTGCCCCCCAAGCGCAAGAAACACGGCTGGGTTCATGGCTTGCCGTTCAAGATGCGGTTTCGGACCAGTGGCCTTTATATTTCGGTTATCCCGCCACTTCTGGTGGGGATCAGTGTGGGTGTTCTCGCAGCGATCATGGGGGTCGGCGGCGGCTTTATCATGGTCCCCGCGATGATCTATCTTTTGGGCATGCCGACCAAGGTTGTGGTGGGCACCTCACTTTTTCAGATCATCTTCGTCACTGCGTTTACCACGCTCTTGCATGCAATGACAAATTACACGGTTGATATCGCCCTTGCCGTATTCTTGCTGGTGGGGGGCGTGATCGGCGCACAGTTCGGAACGTCTATCGGCACAAGGATGAAGGCCGAGCAATTGCGCATCCTTCTTGCGATCATGGTGTTGGCGGTCTGTGGTAAGCTGGCGTTCGATCTCTTGGCCACGCCATCGGAACTCTACTCGCTTGGTACGGGCGGGGGGGCGTGATGTTCTGGCGTCTGTTGCTTTTGCTGGGCCTTGCCGCCCTGCCGCTGCGCGCCGAAGAGGTTGTATTGGGGCTGAGCAAAGACAAGGTGGCGATCACGGCGACCTTTGAAGGCTCGGAAATTTTGATCTTTGGTGCGGTCAAGCGCGAGTCCCCGATTCCTGATATTCCGCTGGATGTGGTCATCGCGGTTGCTGGTCCGTCAGAGCCGGTGACGGTACGCCGCAAGGATCGCCGCTTTGGCATCTGGGTGAATACGGAAATGGTCGTGCTTGATTCCGCCCCCAGCTTTTATGCCGTCGCCACGACAGGCCCGCTCGACAAGGTCATGTCCGATACCGAGGATTTGCGGCATCGCGTCTCGATCCCGCGCGCAATCCGTTCTGTGGGCGCGGCCAGCATGGCCGAGGATGCAGAGCGCTTTACGGATGCCCTGATCCGTATTCGCCGGGATCAAGGGGCCTATGCAATGCGCGAAGGGGCTGTGGTACTGGATCAGGAAACGCTCTTTCGTGGCGCGATTCAACTCCCGGCCAATCTGACCGAAGGGGAATATCTAACCCGGATATTCCTGACCCGAGAGGGGCGCGTGGTATCGCAACTCGAAACCGTGATTGACGTGCAGAAAGTGGGGCTGGAACGCTGGCTCTACACCCTGTCCCGCCAGCAACCGCTGGTCTATGGCCTGATGTCGCTGGCGATTGCCATCGCTGCGGGCTGGGGCGCGTCCGCAGCGTTTCAAGCGATGCGGCGTGGCTGATATCGCTGCGGGCGGCTTCGTTTAGGCACCGGCCCAAAACCCTGAGATCAAGATAGAGAGCTTATGCGCCTGAACATCGACGTGACCATGGATTACCAGCTGACAGGGCATGACACAGTGCTCCTGACACTTGAAGCGGCGGAGACCGATGGGCAAACCGTGATCGAGAGCACGCTTGACGTCGAGGGTGCCGACCTGCGTTGGATCGAGGTTGAGGGGATGCCGGGGCGCCGGGTCTGGGCGCATGTGACGAGTGATCGGATGAGATTGCGGTATCGTGCACGTGTTGAGGTGACACGCACATGTGCGGATTTGGAAAGGCTCGTGGGCACGGCGATGCGCGACCTGCCCGGCGAGGTTGTGAGCTACTTGCGCCCGTCACGGTTCTGCCAATCCGACCTTTTGACCGAATTCGCGACCCAACAGTTTCGTGGTCTCGAGGGAGGAGCGCGGATTGCGGCGATTGTAGACTGGGCCCGTTCCGAGATCAGCTATGTGTCCGGCTCATCCAGCGCCACAACCTCGGCAATAGACAGTTTCATAGCCCGCAAGGGCGTGTGCCGCGACTACGCCCATCTCGTATGCAGCCTGGCGCGCGCGGGCAATATCCCGGCGCGCTATACCTCGGTTTATGGTGCTGATGTGGACCCGCCCGATTTTCACGCTGTGGCCGAGGTTTGGCTAGAGGGGGCGTGGCACCTTGTCGATGCCACCGGTATGAGCAGCGCCGCCGACATGGTGGTGATCGGCTCTGGTCGGGACGCAAGCGATGTGGCCTTCATGGAAACCGAAGACTGGGCGCGCCCCCTCTGGCAAGCGGTCGATGTTCGGCGGGTGTGATCTTGGGTCTTTAGCCCCGCCCGATAAAGGGCATTTTCGTTGCCATCAGCGTCATGAACTGCACATTCGCCTCTAGCGGCAAATCCGCCATATGCAGCACCGATGCGCCCACGTGCTCTACGTCCATCGTGGGTGGCGGCGCGTCAGGATTGGCGGCGATGATCCCCTCCAGCAATTCGGTTCTGGCATTGCCGATGTCGATCTGACTGCACGCGATATCATAGGGGCGTCCATCAAGGCTGAGCGTCTTGGTCAAGCCGGTGATCGCATGTTTGGTGGTGGTATAGGCCACCGAACCGGGGCGCGGCGCATGCGCCGAAATCGAGCCATTATTGATGATCCGCCCCCCCATCGGGGATTGATTGCGCATTTGGGCAAAGGCCGCGCGCGCGCAAAGAAACATGCCATGCAGGTTCACATCCACGACTTGCCGCCACTCCTCATAGCTCAGCTCGTCGATCATCGCGGCGCGGCCAAAGCTGCCGGCGTTGTTGAAGAGCACATCAAGCCGCCCGGCGCGGGCGATGAAATCCTCGAACACCCGCACCACATCGCCGGGGTCAGTCACATCGCCGGGCAGGATCACGGCGTTGTCATGCCCCTTTGCCACAGCGTCCAGCGCCTCTGGCCGCCGCGCCATCAGCCCGACATGCCAGCCAGCCCCAAGAAAGGCGCGCGCGCAGGCGGCCCCGATACCGGCGCTTGCCCCGGTAATCAGAACGGTTTTCATGTCTCTTCCTCCTGTTCGAGTTGCAGGGGCGCAGGTCCGCCGCGCAGATCATCAACTGTGAGTGGTGCCGAGGGTTTGGATAGCCGGTTGCGCACGATCCAGTGCAACCGCTCTTCGGCGCGGGTAATTGCCACATAGGCCAGCCGCTTCCAGAGCGGTTGCCCCGCCTCTGAGCGGCCCATCTGTGCAGCGGCGTAAATGTCAGGGGCGAACACCTGCACATCTTGCCATTGGCTGCCTTGTGCCTTGTGGATCGTCACGGCAGCCCCATGCAGGAACGTTGCCCCCATATTGGCGGCAAAGGGGATGAACGGCTCTTCTTCATCCGGTTTTTCGATCTTGACGATGGACGCGGCAGAAATCTGCGGATCTTCCGCTCCGATCACATGCAGGCGGGAAAAGCCGGGCCTACGCCCTGGTCCAAGGTAAACCACCTGCGCGCCCTTTATCAGCCCGCGCGCCTCGAGATCGAGCCGCTTTTTGCGATGCTTGAGCGGTAGTTCGATCCCGTCGCAGATCAAAGGCTCACCTGCCAGAAGCTCGGTTTCGGGCGCGCCATGCACCGCGCGAAAGGCATTGATCAGGCGGATGCGCGTGGCATTGCGCCAGACCAGCACCGGCGAGCGCGCCATCAAATCAACCTCGACCCGCTCTGCCCATCTTACCCGTTCGTCCCGCTGCGCTGCATCTTCAATCATGCGCTCGAACTGGTGAAAGTCCAGTGCAGGATCGGCAAGGGCGTGGGCCAGGTCAAGGATCGGGTTGTCCGCGTCCTGCCGGTGAATGCGGCTGAGTTCCAGACGCGCCGGCGCGGGCAGCGTTTCAAACACCATACCGCCGGTCGATTTCACAGGCGGTAATTGTGCGGGATCGCCAAAGAGCAGAAGGGTTGGGAAAATCTCTTGCAGATCCTCGAATTGCTGACCATCCAGCATGCTCGCCTCATCGACAAAGCCGATATCGAGTGGTTCTTCGCGACGCTTCCAGCCGGTGATGAAATCCGAGCCTCGCAGGCCAGCAGCGGCAAGCGCGCCGGGGATGGATTTGTTGCTCTGGTAAAACGCAAAGGCACGGTCCAGCGCCAGATCGGTCAAGCCCTCGATCTCGGGGCGCTCGCCCTGACCGGCCAGCCATTCGGCGATCTTCTCATATTCCGGGTGATAGACGGGGGTGTAGAGGATGCGGTGAATGGTGGTGGCAGGCACCCCGCGCATCCGAAGCACGCTCGCGGCCTTGTTGGTGGGCGCAAGGATGGCCAGCGTGCGCTTGTCCCGGCGTTTGCGGCTCTCGTAATCGCCTGAAACGATCTCGACGCCTGCCTCTTCCAGCGCGCGGTAGAGCGCGGCCAAAAGCAATGTCTTGCCGGATCCCGCCTTGCCGGTGACGGCCATGACCGCAGTCTTGCCGTCGCGGGGTGGGGTCAATAGCCCTGTGTCAAGATCAACACCGACACTGCGCAGCGCCGCCGCGATACGGTCATGCGCCTCGGCCTGATCGGGCGAATATGTCAGTGCTGTTTGCGTCATGGCGCGACCCTATCCTTGGTGTGGGGCAGGTGCCAGAGCCAAAGGCGCTTGACCAGTCGGGGCGCACTTCCCTATTGCAGCGCAGCCGGGTACTGTCTGGCAAAAAGACCGGGGGCGGCAACGATCCGCACCTCGCGACCAAGGGGAATGGACAATGGCGCATATCATCGTCGTCGGCAATGAAAAGGGCGGCGCGGGCAAATCGACCGTGTCGATGCATGTGGCGACGGCCCTAGCCCGAATGGGCCACAAAACCAGCGCGCTTGATCTCGACCTGCGCCAGCGGACCTTTGGCCGCTACGCGGAGAACCGCGCCAAATTCTTGGCGACATCCGGCCTTGATCTGCCGAGCCCACGGTATCACGAACTGCCCGAAGTGGCGGCGGATCAGCTCAAGCCGGGCGAGAATGTCTATGATCGGCGGCTCTCGGCGGCGGTGGCGCAACTGGAGGCGGATAGCGATTTCATCGTGATCGACTGCCCCGGCTCGCACACCCGTCTGAGCCAAGTGGCCCATAGCCTCGCCGATACGCTGATTACGCCCCTCAACGACAGTTTTATCGACTTTGATCTCCTCGCCCGGATCGACAGCGACGGCAAGAAGATCCTCGGCCCGTCGGTCTATTCCGAGATGGTCTGGAGCGCGCGACAACTGCGGGCACAAGCCGGTCTGCGCGCGATTGACTGGGTGGTGGTGCGCAACCGTCTGGGCGCACAACAGATGGTCAACAAGAAGAAGATGGGCGATGCGGTCGACAACCTCGCAAAGCGCATCGGCTTTCGCGTGGCACCGGGCTTTAACGAGCGCGTGATCTTTCGGGAGTTGTTCCCGCGTGGTTTGACGCTGCTCGACCTCAAGGATATCGGGGTCAAGGGTCTCAACATCTCGAACATCGCCGCGCGTCAGGAATTGCGCGAATTGATCAAGGCGCTGAACCTGCCGGGCGTGACCGCCAATTTCTAACGCTCTGTCCGCGTCTCAGATCACGAACTGATCCCGCGCATAGCCTTGGATATAGAGCAACGCCGTCAAGTCTGCGTGCTGGATGCGGATGTCACATTGCGCGGCGACGCTTGGCTTAGCATGAAGCGCTACGCCTGCGCCCGCACGCCCCAACATGCCCAGATCATTGGCCCCGTCCCCCACGGCGAGTACGTCGGTCTCTGAGAGCCCAAGCCGTGCGCTGATCTCTTCCAGTGCCTGCACCTTGGCTGCGCGGCCCAAGATGGGGCGCGCGACATCCCCAATCAGGCGACCCTTCGCAACCAAAAGCGTGTTGGCGCGATTTTCGTCAAAGCCTAGATGTGCGGCGACCGATTGCGTAAACGCGGTGAACCCGCCCGAGACCAGCGCGCAATAGGCCCCGTTGGCCCGCATCGTCGCGACCAATGCGGAACCTCCCGGCATATAGGTGATCCGGTTAGCGAGAACCTCGGCAATCACGGTTTCGGGCAAATCCTTGAGCAGCGCCACACGCTCGATCAGCGCGCCCTCGAAATCCAGCTCGCCGTTCATCGCCCGCGCAGTGATGGCGCGGACATGCGCGCCCACGCCTGCGACCTCTGCCAATTCGTCAATACATTCCTGCTGGATCATGGTGCTGTCCATATCGGCGAGCAGCATCTTTTTGCGCCGCCCCTCTGTGGGCTGAACCACCAGATCAACGGCTTGGTTTTGCAGTTCGGCCCAAACCTCCCATCGGTTTCCCGGCACCTCGGGCATGTCAAATTCCGCCGCCTCATCAGGGGCCAACCACTGCACCGCCCCGCCGCCCCAGGCATTGCGCAATGCCTCGGCAAGAGCGGGGTCAAGCGCACCGGGTGCTGCGATCAAGGTGGTGGTAAACATGGGGCAGGTTTCCGATCGTAGCCGTGCAGTGTCGTATTTTCTAGCTCAAGCGGCGTTCTAGCGTCATTTCTGCACTTGCGAAAGACCCTGCTTGGCCGTAATCCGATCCGTGGGACACCCCTCCCCAACGAGGGGCGCTTATCTGAGAGGGTAGCTATATGGCTATTGAAGCACCGGCAACGCGGCCGGAAAATCCGCGTTTTTCTTCTGGCCCTTGTGCCAAAATCCCCACATTCACGCTCGACATGCTGTCTGATGCCCCCTTGGGCCGCAGCCATCGTGCTGCCGGGGGCAAGGCCAAGCTAAAGGCCGCCATCGAGAACACCCGCGCCATTCTGGGCGTGCCTGCTGATTACAAGATCGGCATCGTTCCCGCCTCTGACACCGGGGCCGTCGAGATGGCGATGTGGAACCTGCTCGGCGCGCGCCCCGTCGAAATGCTGGCTTGGGAGAGCTTTGGCGCAGGCTGGGTCACCGATGCGGTGAAGCAACTCAAACTCGATGCGGTGGTCAAAACTGCTGATTATGGCCAGATCGTTGATCTGGCATCGGTTGATACCGACAAGGATGTCGTGTTCACCTGGAACGGCACCACCTCTGGTGTGCGCGTACCGAATGGCGATTGGATCAAGGCGGATCGTCAGGGTCTGACAATCTGTGACGCGACAAGTGCGGCCTTTGCGCAGGACCTGCCATGGGACAAGCTCGACGTGACGACCTTTTCTTGGCAAAAGGTGCTGGGGGGCGAAGCGGCGCATGGCATGCTGATCCTTAGCCCCCGCGCTGTGGAACGGCTGGAAAGCTATACGCCCGCATGGCCACTGCCCAAGATTTTCCGCCTGACCAAAGGCGGCAAGCTGATTGACGGCATCTTTGTAGGCGAGACCATCAACACGCCCTCGATGCTCGCGGTAGAGGATTACCTTGTGGCGCTCGATTGGGCGTCGTCGATTGGCGGGCTGACCGGCCTGCAGGCACGCGCCAATGCCAATCTTGCGGCGGTTGAAGAATTTGTGACGCAAAACGATTGGCTGGCGTTTCTGGCGGCTGATCCTGAGATCCGCTCGAATACGTCCGTCTGCCTTACCTTCGAGGATGCGCGGATCAAGGATGGTGCAGCCTTTGCCAAGGCGGTGGCCAAGCGGCTGGAAACGGCGGATGTCGCCTATGATATCGGGGCGTATCGCGATGCGCCTGCCGGCCTGCGGATCTGGTGTGGTGGCACGGTCGAAACCGCTGATGTCGCGGCGTTGATGCCGTGGATCAAATGGGCGTTCGAGACCGAGATCGCCGCGCTGTCCGTATCTGCGTGATCCCGATTTCTTGAAAAGAAATCGACCCGGGCTTTGTGCAAGAGTCCGGGTCTCCCCCTCAAGATTTTCAGTCAAGGAGCCCTACAATGGCGCCCAAGGTTCTCGTCTCCGACAAACTTTCCGAAACCGCTGTCCAGATCTTTCGCGATCGGGGCATCGAGGTGGATTTCCGCCCTGAATTGGGCAAGGACAAGGATAAACTCGCCGAAGTGATCGGTGACTATGATGGCCTCGCTATCCGGTCCGCGACCAAGGTCACGGAAAAAATCCTTGCCAACGCGCACAAGCTCAAGGTGATCGCGCGCGCAGGGATTGGCACCGACAATATCGACAAGGAAGCCGCCTCTAAGAAAGGCGTGATCGTCATGAACACGCCTTTTGGCAATATGATCACCACCGCAGAACACGCGATTGCGATGATGTTCGCGGTGGCACGACAGCTGCCCGAGGCCTCTGCCTCGACCCATGCTGGCAAATGGGAGAAGAACGCCTTTATGGGGGTGGAGCTTTTCAACAAGACCCTCGGCGTGATTGGTGCGGGCAATATCGGGGGTATTGTCTGTGACCGGGCGCGCGGCCTCAAGATGAAGGTGATCGCCTATGATCCCTTCTTGGGTCAGGAAAAAGCTGACAAGATGGGGGTGGAAAAGGTCGACTTGGACGAGTTGCTGAAGCGGTCCGATTTCATCACGCTGCATGTGCCGCTGACCGATCAGACCCGCAATGTTCTAAGCCGTGAGAACCTTGAAAAGACCAAGAAGGGTGTCCGCATCATCAACTGCGCGCGTGGCGGTCTGGTGGATGAACAGGCACTTGCTGACCTCCTGAAATCCGGCCATGTCGCCGGTGCTGGCTTTGACGTCTTTACCGAGGAGCCGGCAGTTGAGAATCCGCTATTCGGTCTGCCCAATGTTGTCTGCACGCCGCATCTGGGTGCGGCCACCACAGAGGCGCAGGAAAACGTGGCGCTGCAAGTGGCCGAACAGATGTCAGACTATCTTCTGACCGGCGCCGTCACCAACGCGCTCAACATGCCCTCGGTGACGGCGGAAGAGGCCAAGGTGATGGGGCCGTGGATCAAGCTGGCGGATCACCTTGGCAATTTCATCGGCCAGATGACCGACGAGCCAATCAAGGCGATCAACATCCTTTATGATGGTGTTGTGTCCGAGATGAACCTTGGTGCGCTCACCTCTGCGGCGGTGGCGGGGATCATGAAATCGGTCAACCCCGAGGTCAACATGGTCTCGGCCCCCGTGGTGGCCAAAGAGCGCGGTGTCAAGATCAGCACCACCAAGCAGGACAAATCCGGCGCTTTTGAGGGCTACATCAAAATTACCGTGGTCACGGACAAGCGTGAGCGGTCTATCGGGGGCACGGTATTCTCGGATGGCAAGCCGCGTTTCATCCAGATCAAGGGGATCAATATCGACGCTGAAATCGGTCGCCACATGCTCTATACCACCAACGAGGATGTGCCGGGCATCATCGGCACCTTGGGGATGACAATGGGTGATCACGGCGTCAACATCGCCAACTTCACACTTGGGCGGTCGGACGCAGGCGGCGAAGCGATTGCGCTCCTCTATGTGGATGCCCCCGTGCCCGAGGCCGCGATCAAGGCGTTGCATGCCACGGGCAAGTTTCAGCAGATCCGCGAATTGAGATTCGACGTGAGCTGACGCGCAACGCAAGCTCTGCCACTCAACGTGACTTGAACCAATGATCGCCGCCTGCATGCGCCGGGCGGCGGTTTTCTTTTTGGGGATGAACTATTGAACGGAAAAATCTTGAAAGCTGTTCTTGCCACCCTAAAACCACACAACGCTTGCCCGTATCCACGGTGCAAACCGATCAATACCCGGGAACCACTGTTGGACATATCGTCTAGAAGATGGATTTTTCAAAGTTTGACATGAATCTTTTGCGCGTCCTCGACGCGCTGCTTATCACCCGCTCTACCACCGTGGCGGGACAACAGGTGGGGCTCTCGCAATCCGCTGTCTCGTCGGCCCTTGGTCGTTTGAGGGTGGCACTGAATGATCCGCTTTTCCTGCGTGAAGGGCGTCATCTGGTGCCCACAGATTATGCGCAATCGCTGGCACAGCCTGTTCGTGCCATTCTGGCCGAGACCGAGGCGCTTTTGACGCGACCGACCAGTTTCGAGCCTGCCCGGTCCGAGCGGCATTTTCATATTCTGGGGGCAGAGTTTTGGGGTGCCCATCTCTTGCCCGAGTTGATGGCGCATCTGGCGTCTGTGGCGCCCGGCGTCACTCTTTACTGTGCGACGATGTCCGGTCCTGACCCTTCTGAGGCGTTGCTGCTAAAACGCGCTGATCTGGCGCTTTGCCCTATGTGCGACTTGCCCGACTGGGCCGCGGCACAGCCACTCTATCGCGCGGGGCAGGTGCTTTTGGCGCGTCAAGATCACCCGCGCCTTGTGGCGGCGGGGCTTGCGCCCGGCGATACGGTGCCCTCCGACCTTTTGGCAGAACTGCCGCGGGCGGATTGCGGCGCGAACCCCGGACAGAAAGCCGGGCGCACGGTCGTTACCCTGCCGGATGTGCATACCCTTGCGGCGATGTTGTCGCGCACACCACTGGTGTCTATTCTGCCCCGGCCCCTTGCAGTCCACCTGGTTACTGGGCAGGGCCTTGCGGTTTATGCCCTGCCAGAGCCGATTGCGGTGACCGATGTTGCAATGGTCTGGCATGTCAGGTCCCAAAACGATCCCGCCCATCGTTGGCTGCGCGAGCGTTTGGCCGATACGCTTTGACCAGCTTGGGAATCGCTGGACATCTGCCGCGTGCAGGGGTTCAACGGGGCCATGACTGATCCGATTTATGCCATTCCCGATATTCACGGGCAGGACGCCCTGCTAGAAGCTGCACTTGACCTTGTCGCGCGCGATGGCGGGACAGAGGCGCGTATCATATTCCTTGGGGATTTGGTGGACCGGGGGCCAGATAGCCGCGCGGTGATCGACCGGCTTATGACAGGGCAGGCGCAGGGCTGTCCTTGGACCGTGTTACGCGGCAATCATGATCAGATGTTGATCGATTTCCTCGATACCGGCGTGATCCATTCGCCGCATATCGGATCTGGCCTCTCATGGTTGAATCACCGCTTGGGTGGGGTCGCGACGCTGGCCTCCTACGGGCTTGACGTGACCGAGAACGCGACGCAATGGCAAGCGGCCCGCTGCGCTGTGCCTCAGGCGCATCGCGACTGGCTGGCGGGTTTGCCGCTTTGGCAAGAGGTGGGGGATCTGCTTTTCGTTCATGCCGGTATCCGCCCCGGAGTTGCCTTGACCGCCCAAGACCCCGAGGATCTGATGTGGATCCGGGACGGCTTTCTCGACCATGAGGGGGCGCATCCTTGGCTTGTTGTCCATGGTCACACCGCGCTCGAGATGCCCACCCATTTTGGCAACCGCATAGATTTGGACGGTGGGGCCGCCTATGGCCGCCCGCTCTGGCCTGCGGTGTTTGAAGGGCGTGATGCGTGGCTCCTGACGGAAAGGGGCCGTATTCCGCTCTGACTAGGGCAGGCAAAGGTGTCTGACGACACGTCCCCGTTGCCAGATGTGCATCCCTGCCGCTAGGCTCCTGCCAACGCAACCCGGGGGGAGGATACCCATGACCGACATCGTGATTCTGGACGGATGCCGCACGGCGATTGGCACTTTTGGTGGGGCGCTTGCCGCGACGCCGCCCACCACTCTTGGGGCCATTGTGGCGCGCGAGGCGCTTGCCCGGTCTGGGGTTGAAGGAGGGCAGATTGGTCACGTGGTGTTTGGCCATGTCATCAACACCGAACCGCGCGATATGTATGTCAGCCGCGTGGCGGCGATTGAGGCGGGTATCCCGGACACGGCACCGGCGATGAACGTCAATCGCCTCTGCGGCTCTGGCGCGCAGGCGATTGTTTCGGTGGTGCAATCCCTGATGCTGGGCGATGCCGATTTCGGCCTTGCGGGTGGGTCCGAGAACATGAGCCGCTCGCCCTTTATCATCCCCGACCAACGGTGGGGGGCCAAGATGGGCGATGTCAAAACGCTCGATATGATGCTGGGTGCGCTCAACTGTCCCTTTGGCACCGGCCATATGGGTGTCACCGCCGAGAATGTCGCAGCGGAACATGGGATCAGCCGCGCGGATCAGGATGCCTTTGCGCTTGAGAGCCAGAGGCGTGCTGGTGTGGCGATCAGCGAGGGACGATTTAAATCCCAGATCGTGCCGGTAGAGGTGCGTATGAAACGCGACATGGTGGCCTTTGATACCGATGAGCATCCCAAGGCCACAACGCCCGAGGCGCTCGCCGGTCTTAAGACTGTGTTTCAAAAGGATGGCACCGTGACCGCTGGGAATGCCAGCGGCATCAACGACGGGGCTGCAGCCCTTGTTCTGGCGCGGGCCAGTGCGGCGGAGGCAGCGGGTCTTAAACCGCGCGCGCGTATTCTTGGATATGCCCACGCCGGGGTGCGTCCGCAGGTGATGGGCATTGGCCCGGTCCCTGCTGTCGAGATGCTGCTCAAACGCATTGGGCTTGAGGCTTCGGATTTTGATGTGATCGAATCCAATGAGGCCTTTGCCGCGCAAGCGCTTGCGGTCAACAAGGGCCTTGGCCTTGATCCCGCCCGTGTCAATCCCAATGGCGGCGCGATTGCGCTTGGCCATCCGGTTGGGGCAACCGGGGCGATCCTCACGGTCAAGGCGCTCTATGAACTGGAGCGGACCGGAGGCAAGCGGGCCATCATCACAATGTGCATTGGTGGTGGTCAGGGGATTGCCTTGGCTATCGAGCGGCTCTGAGAGCATATTTTCAGTGGCTTTAACCGCTTGTTCACGACGATGCCGGATGGTGAGGTCATCACGATCCGGCATGTCGGAGGACAGGCATGAGCCTCGCCAACAAACTGGCAGATGAACGGCGGGCCAGATTGGCCGCCGAACGCCTGCTGGAACAGAAACAAGCCGAACTGCAGGCCGCCAATCGCAAATTGGGCAAGCATGCGCTTGCCCTCTCGCATGAGATTCATGAAACGCGGGCTGAGGTGCAAACCGTTCGTGACGAAAATCAGCGCGTCAAATCCGATCTTAATGACGCTTATCAAAAGGTGGAGATTGCCGAACGTCGTCTTTGGCACTCGATCGAGACGATTCAGGACGGTTTTGCCTTTTTTGACGCCGACAGCCGGATGATCGCGGCCAACAATGCCTATCTTGCGGTATTTGACGGGCTTGAGGCGGTCAAACCTGGTGTCAGCTATATCGAGATCCTGCAATTCATCACCGAAGAGGGGATCGTCAATATCGGCGCGCTGAAACCACAGGAATGGCGCGAGAAAATGCTGGATCGCTGGCAGAGCACGCAACCTGAACCAGAGGTGATCCGCCTCTGGAACGGGCAGTATATCAAGCTGATTGACCAGCGGGGGCACGGTGGCGATGTCGTGAGCCTTGCACTCAACATCACCGATACGATCCGATATGAGAAGGAACTCAAGGAAGCACGTCGCCGGGCCGAGGCGGCAAACAGGGCGAAATCATCCTTTCTTGCGAATATGAGCCACGAAATCCGCACGCCGATGAATGGGGTGGTGGGCATGGCAGAGCTGTTGATGGAAACTGAGCTGACCGAAGAGCAACGGCTCTTTACCTCGACCATCAAGAACTCTGGCGAGGCGCTGTTGGTGATCATCAACGATGTGCTCGATTACTCCAAGATCGAGGCGGAAAAACTGATCCTGCACGCTGAACCCTTTGATCTGGAGCGATGTATTCACGAGCTGGTGACGCTGATGCAGGTCAATGCCCGTGATAAGGGGCTGGATGTGCTGGTGGATTACGATCTGTTCCTGCCAACGCAATTTGTCGGTGATCCGGGGCGCATTCGGCAGATCATGACCAACCTTTTGGGCAATGCGGTAAAGTTCACCGAAAATGGGCATGTTCTGGTGCGAGTGACGGGCGTTTACTCCGATACCGAAGGGCGCGCGAGTATCCATGTGACGGTTGAGGATACCGGGATTGGAATTCCGCCGGACAAGATCGACCACATCTTTGGCGAGTTCAATCAGGTCGATGACGAACGCAACCGCAAGTTCGAGGGAACCGGCCTTGGCCTGGCCATCTCGCAAAAGCTGATCCGGATGATGGGCGGAAAAATCTGGGTCGAGTCGGAGCCGGGCAACGGCTCGATCTTTGGCTTCTCGATATCCTTGCCGGTGGCCGAGGTTGGCGAGATCGCCTTTCCCAATCTAAGTGCGGGAACATACCGCGCCCTGATTGTCGAGCCGCAGGCGACCAGCCGCGCCATTCTGGAGCGACAGTTGGGACAATTGGGAATCACCGCAGTTTCTTGTCAAAGCGCGGCAGAGGCCTTGGCGCAGGCGGGTAACGGGTTCGACCTGATCGTGAGCGATCATAACATGAGCGGGATGGACGGGCTGGAACTGGCCGAGGCGCTGCGCGAAGCGGGGCACGACACGCCGTTTTTGCTGTTCAGTCCCAACACCGGCTATGCCGATCAGGACCCGGCGCGCATTCACGTGCAGGCTGTGCTGCAAAAGCCTGTGGCGCGGCGCGATCTCTTTGAAGCCTTGGCCAGGGTGATGCCCCCATCTGATGCATCCAGCCGGGCGATGCGGGTGCTGGCGGCAGAGGATAATCGCACCAACCGCCTTGTTTTTTCGAACATGGTCAAGGGGTTGGATATTGAGCTGACCTTCGCTGAGAATGGTCAAGAGGCGGTTGATCTCTTTCAGTCACTCGCGCCAGATGTGATCTTTATGGATATCTCGATGCCTGAAATGGATGGCAAAGAGGCCACGCGCGCCATTCGAGCCATCGAGGCGCAGAGCGGGCGGCATGTGCCCATCGTTGCGATGACGGCCCATGCCATGACCGGGGATGACGCGGAAATTCTGGCAGCGGGCCTCGATCACTACCTGACCAAGCCGCTGCGCAAAGAGATGATCCACCAACATATCCGTGCCGCCTGTCCGAAGGGCGTGCGTTCGCCAGAGGGCGAGGCGACGCCGGTTCAGGCCGCTGGATGATCGCGTAGGAATACCGGTTGATCGGGTTTTGAAAGGCTGGCCGTATACCGATAGCCGCCACTGTCGAAATCGAGAATGGCATCCGGATCGGTCAACCGATGCTGGATGATAAAGCGCGCCATGGCACCTCGCGCACGTTTGGCGTAGAAGCTGACGATCTTTGGCGCGCCAGCCTTTTCCTCCATAAACACAGGTGTCACCACCCGCAGGCGCAGCGCGTTTCGATCAACCGCGCCGAAATACTCTTGGCTCGCACAGTTGATGAGCGTTTCTGCCCCAAGCGTTTCTGCCTGCGTATTCAGGGCCGTGGAAATCTGTGCCCCCCAGTAGTCGTAGAGTGTCTTGCCGCGCGCGGTCTTTAATCGGCTGCCCATCTCAAGGCGATAAGGCTCAATCGCGTCGAGTGGGCGCAGCACACCATAAAGTCCTGACAGGATGCGCAAGTGATCCTGCGCCCAGCCCATCTCGTCTGGGTCAAGCGATCCCGCCTCAAGCCCCTGATAGGTATCCCCGGCAAAGGCGAGCGCGGCGGGTTTCTGCGCCATTTGCCCAAAATCGGCGAAACGGTCGGCGTTTAGGCGTGCAAGGCTTTCGCTGATATGCATCAGCTTTTGCAGATCACCCACATTCAATCCCTGTGCCACATGTGCCAGTTCAGCGGCCTCCTGGGCGAACACGGGGCGGGTGGGTGTAATCCCCTCGACCGGGGTCATGTCCAATTTTTTGGCAGGGGATACGACGACGAGCATGGGATTTCCTGTGTTTGCGGTGCCTGTGTTATAGCCCTGCATATGGAAGGCTACAGGCGCTTTGCAAGCTGATTACCCGATGGGCGTGTTATGGTTTCCGCAAGGCGACATGAAACTCGTTGAACGGTGCCCGAGTTGGCACCATGCGATCCACACGCAGCGAGATATGACCCGCCGCGCCCAAAGTCTCAATCATGTCGGAAAACTCTGAATCCGAGAACACATTGCAATGCACATCAACATAAGAGCGCGTTGCCTGAAGGGCGAATTCCTGTGCTTGTTCCGCGGTGAACCGGCGCTCTCCAACCGCATCGTTGTGGTTCGCCCACACCTTTCCCGCGTCAACCTTTCGATTGAACGTGAAATGTTCCAGCACCGTGTCCGAGGCAGGGCGCGTGATCCGAAGTTGGTGGCGCGTTTCTAGCTGTGAGAGCGTCGTTGTGGGGCGGTCGATGTCATACGTAAACCTGCGATCCGGATAGAAACATAGAAACAGACCGCCGGGTTTGAGCACGCGTTCAATTCCCTTGAGTGACGATATCATATCAGGAACATGCTCAAGGACATGCGCACAAAAGACGAAATCCAGCGTTTCATGTGCGACAACGGCATCCAGATGCTGATTGCCAAGCACATAGTCCAGCGGAACGATATCTTCTTCTTTGTATGTGTCGCCCTTTCTGACCAGTCGTTTCAGAAAATCTTCTGATTTGACATCGGCATAAAGCATGTTGGGATAGCTCTCGCGCCGAAAGACGGGGCGACAAAACGGGCCGATTTCCAAACCTCGACCATTTTCCAGCGCGTAGGACTCAAGGAATTTCTTACGCAATGCATCCTTGGGACGTCTTTTGGGGGGTGATGCATCAGGTCTCTTGTCAGAGTCAGGTTTTGTCTGGGAAGGCGAAGAATGAACCGACCACAAATTTGAAAAACGCTTTAACAGATGTCGCATCCAAAACCTATTCTGCGGCGTGTTACCAATGATCAGGATTTAGCACAGAAGCCGGTGAACAACAACGGAGCAGCAGGGCTTGGTCAGGCAGGTTCCATCACTCTTGCAGATGTAATGCCGCGAGAAACGCCGCGCCGAAGCGGTCGGCGTATTTCTCGCCCAGAAGACGCTGCATCTCTTGTGCGGTGCGGGGTCGCTGGCTGGCAACCTTGGCCAGGAGCGCGGAAGAGCAACTGAGCGGGCGGTCAATGCCCGTCTCTCCCCGGTTCAGATCGGCCTGCGCCTGCATCAGACGGTCGTAGACCTCGCCAGCGGTGCTGCCGGCCAGTTTGCGGCGGGTGGGATGCACAGGCTCTCGTGCGCCGGTGATGACTTCGAGGAATTCGGCGCCGAAGCGCTCCAGCTTTTTGGCGCCGACGCCGCTGATCCGGGCCATTTGATCCAGCGTTTCTGGCCGGGTTTCGGCCATCTCTATCAGGGTTCGGTCGTTGAAAACGATATAGGCGGGCACGCCTGCCGCCTCTGCCAAGGCACGGCGTTTGGCCTTGAGCGCCGAAAGGAGCGGCGCATCCTCGTCCGACACAAGCGCGCGCACAGCGGGACGCGGGGTATGGTCGATCGTGTCGCGGCGCAGGGTCACGCCTTCTTCGCCACGCAGGATCGGGCGGGCGGTCTCTGTCATCACCAGCGCGCCATGCCGCTCACGGTCGGGCCGGATCAGGTCGTGGCCCATCATCTGGCGAAAAACCCCCTGCCAACCGCGTTTGTCCATGTCGCGCCCGACACCAAAGGTTGGCAGCGCCTCGTGGCCGCGTTGGCGCACCTTATCGGTGGCGGTGCCGGTGAGGATGTCGATCAGATGGCCAGAGCCAAAGCTCTCGCCGGTGCGCAGGATCGCCGAGAGCGCCTTGCGCACGGCCTCGGTGCCGTCAAACGTTTCGGGTGGGGTATCGCAGAGGTCACAATTGCCACAGGGTGTGGCCTGCTCGCCGAAATAGCGCAAGAGCGTGGCCCGGCGGCATTCCAGCGCCTCTGCCAAACCCAAAAGGGCATTGAGCCGCCCGTGATCGGCCATGCGCCGTTCCGGCGGGGCAAGCCCTTCGTCAATCTGGGTGCGGCGCAGGCGGATGTCGTCGGGACCAAAGAGCGTGAGGGTCTCGGCCGGTGCGCCATCGCGCCCGGCGCGGCCAATTTCCTGATAATAGCCTTCGATGGATTTGGGCAGGTCGGCATGTGCGACCCAGCGGATATCCGGTTTGTCCACCCCCATGCCAAAGGCGACGGTGGCCACAACGATCAACCCATCCTCGCTGCTGAAGCGGCCTTCGACGATGCGCCGGGCCTCGGCCTCCATCCCGCCATGATAGGCGCAGGCAGAGTGCCCCGCATCCAATAGCGCGCGTGCGAGGGTTTCGGTCTTGGCGCGAGTGCCGCAATAGACGATGCCAGACTGTCCCTTGCGCGCGGCGGCAAAGGCCATGATCTGCGCGCGCGGATTGTCCTTGGCGGCAAAGGCCATATGGATATTGGGCCGGTCAAAGCCTTGCAAGAAGGTTTGTGGCGGCTGTCCGTCAAACAGTTTTTCGACGATCTCGTCACGGGTTTCGGCATCGGCGGTGGCGGTGAACGCGGCAAGCGGAACATTGAGCGCGCGCCTGAGTTCCCCAATCCGCAAATAATCGGGGCGGAAATCATGGCCCCACTGGCTTACGCAATGGGCCTCGTCCACGGCGATGAGGCCCACGCCAATGCGGCGCAACATGCCAAGCGATGACCCCGCCGCCAGCCGTTCTGGCGCGATATAGAGCAGGCGCAAGCGCCCCGCCTCAAGTGCTTGCCAGACCTCGGTGGTTTCTTCCTCGGTATTCCCAGAGGTAAGCGCGCCCGCCTCGACACCCGCGGCGCGCAGGGCGCGGACCTGATCGCGCATCAGGGCGATGAGCGGTGAGATCACAACCGTCACCCCCTCGCGCATCAGCGCGGGGATTTGAAAGCAGAGCGATTTACCACCGCCCGTGGGCATGATTGCCAGCGTGTTGCAACCCGTGGCGACGGTGTGAATGATCTCTTCCTGCCCCGGACGAAAGGCATCGAATCCGAACACATCGCGCAATAGCGTGGCAGCGCCTGACATGAGACCCCTGTAAGTTTTGACTATATCTGCTCTTACAAGAGGTTTTTCACACTAAGATTAGGTGAACAAGCCCCGGCGATCAGTAAAACGCCGCCGCATTGTTGATCAGCACGATCCGCAGCGCGTAAACCGCGACCAGCACAACAAGCGGTGCAAGGTCGATGCCAGACATCGGCGGTAAAATCCGGCGCACACGGCCATAAATCGGCTCTAACAGGCGATTGAGACCATACCAGACCTGCGCGACGAATTGCTGCCGCAGGTTCAAAACCTGAAAATTAATCAGCCAAGACATGATCACATGCGCGATGATAAAGAACCACAGGATGTCGAGAAGGAGCATCAGGATCTGGAAAAGCGATTGCATTTGGCGAATATCCTCTGGGTCTAGCCGCCTATGACCTATGCAAGCCTGCGCCAAAGCGCAAGCCTGACGCGCGGTCGCGGTTGACGCATGAATGTGGCAATGCCAAGCCAGCCGCGAAGGAGATTGCCGATGTACCCCGTTCTGCGCCTGATGTGGCAGCTTTTCCTGCACCGCAAATCCCCGCGCCTTGCGCTTACAGGGACGCATGTTTCGCACCATATCTGCATGCCCTGGGACATCGATCTGTGGCGCGAGCTGAACAATGGTCGGACGCTGACGATCTTTGATCTGGGGCGAATACCCCTGGCGGGGCGTGTGGGGCTGATTGGCACGCTCAAGCGCAATCGCTGGGGTTTGGCGATTGCCGGGGCGAGTGTGCGGTATCGCCGCCGGATCACCATGTTGGAGCGGATCGAAATGCGCTCTCGCTTGCTGTCATGGGATGAGAAATTTGTCTATGTCGAGCAATCCATGTGGAAAGCATCTGGCGAATGTGCCAACCACATCTTGTTACGCGCGGCGATTACGGGGCGTGAGGGGATCATCGCCCCAGATCGCGTGGTGGCCGAATTAGGGCAAGACATAGCGGCGCCCGCATTGCCGGACTGGGCACAAGCGTGGATTGCTGCGGATGCCACACGTCCTTGGCCACCGATGCAGGATGCGCAGGAATAGCTTGCGCAAAGCCTGTGAGGGTTGTCATATCCCTTTGAAACCAAAGGGGTTGGGGCATGACAGGCGTATCGCCACGCAAGCGGATCTGGGGCTGGTATTTCTTTGACTGGGCCAGCCAACCCTATCACACGCTGCTCGTCACCTTTATCTTTGGCCCCTATTTCGCCTCGGTCGCGTCAGAGTATTTCATCGGCACGGGCCTGCCCGAAGAAGTGGCCGATGCGCAAGCACAGGCGATGTGGTCTTGGTGTCTGACGGCGACGGGGCTGATCATCGGGTTGGGGGCACCGTTTATGGGGGCCTTTGCCGATACCACCGGGCGGCGATTGCCATGGATCATTGTGTTTTCAATGATTTACGTGATTGGTGCCACGGCGATTTGGGGCATGTTGCCGGATGGATCAAACCTTTGGTGGGGGCTTATTGCCTTTGGGTTCGGCTTTGTCGGGGCGGAATACGCGCTGATTTTCATCAATTCGCAACTGCCCTCGCTCGGCAAGCCGGAGGAGGTGGGGGATATCTCGGGGTCGGGTTTTGCCTTTGGGTATCTGGGCGGGGTTCTGTCGCTCTTGATCGTGCTGGCGCTGTTTGTTGAGCAAGGAAGCGGCAAGACCCTGATCGGGCTTGATCCGATCCTTGGGCTGGATGCCACGCTGCGCGAAGGGACGCGGGCCGTGGGGCCGTTCACGGCGCTTTGGTTCGTGGTCTTCATGGTGCCCTATTTCCTATGGGTGAGGGACACGGGCCCAAGGGGGCATGGCGGCGGCGTGGCTGTAGCGCTTGGAACATTAATGAAGACAATCAATAGCTTGCGGCATCGGTTGAGCCTGAGCACCTATTTGGGATCGTCGATGTTCTACCGGGATGCGCTTAACGGATTATACGGGTTTGGCGGCACCTATGCCATTCTGGTGCTGAACTGGTCGATCACCTCTGTCGGTGTGTTCGGGATCATCGGGGCGATTGCCGGGGCGGTGTTTAGCTGGTTGGGCGGCAAGGCGGACAAGCGGTTTGGGCCCAAGCCAGTGATCAAGGTCGCCATCTGGGCCTTGATCGGCGTCTGCGTCATTGTAGTGGGTATGGATCGCAGTCAGATTTTCGGGGTGCCCTTGGCGGAGGGATCCACGCTGCCGGATATGATCTTTTTCGGCTGTGGCGTATTGATCGGTGGCTTTGGCGGGGTGCTGCAAGCGTCTAGCCGGTCACTGATGGTGCGGCATACTGATCCGGCCTTACCCACTGAAAACTTTGGACTTTATGGGCTTTCGGGGCGGGCGACGGCATTCATGGCACCGGCACTTATTGGCCTTGTGACCACACTCAGCGGGTCGGCGCGCATCGGGGTGTCGCCTGTGATTTTGCTTTTTGTAATCGGCCTTGTTCTGCTACGCTGGGTCAAAGCGGAAGGGGACAAGGAAACATGGGTCGGATCGTAGCCGTCACGGCGCTTTTGCTTGGGCTTGCGGGCTGTATGCAGTCTAAACCGGAACCCGAAGCAACCGGCGTTTTGTCCAGCCAAAGCATCCCTGCGTCGATGCAAGGTATTCAAGCCAAACAACTTTTTGGTGCACAGCGGGGTGCGTCCGAGCATAGCCCGGCGGCCTATGGCAGCTATGCCAAGGGCTGTTTGGCAGGGGGCGTGGCCCTGCCTGAGAGCGGGCCTACGTGGCAGGCCATGCGCCTGAGCCGCAACCGCAACTGGGGGCACCCGGAAACCATTGATCTGGTTCAGAAATTGTCGCTCGTTGCGGCGCAGCAGCCGGGGTGGAGCGGCCTCTATGTGGGGGATATCAGTCAACCACGGGGTGGGCCGATGCTGACGGGACATGCCAGCCATCAGATGGGTTTGGATGCCGATATCTGGCTAAGACCGGCGGATAATCTAAACCTCAGCGTGGCGCAGAGAGAAAATATCTCTTCTATTTCAATGCAGAAGGCGAACGGGGCCTATACCAACAGCCAGTGGACCCGCGCCCATCACGAGATCGTCAAAGCCGCTGCCAAGGACCCGCGCACAGCCCGGATTTTCATTTTCGCCGGGGCCAAGGCGCAGATGTGCAAGGATGAACAGGGCAGTGATCGGGAGTGGCTGCGTAAGGTGCGGCCGTGGTATGGGCATCATTATCATTTTCATGTCAGGCTGAATTGTCCAAGCGGAGCAACGGGTTGCGTGACGCAGGAGGCGATGCCGCCGGGGGATGGCTGTGCAGAGGCGGAACAGTGGGTGCGCAATATCCTCAATCCGCCGCCACCTGATCCCAATGCGCCTGCGCCCAAGCCCAAGCGCGAATTGACAATGGCGGATCTGCCGGGGCAGTGCGTCGCCGTTTTACAAGCCGAATAAATCAGCATGATGCGAGAAATTTTGCGGGCACCACATGATTTTGTTTTGACAAGCGCAAAATCTGTGGCAACCTGTGGGTAAGTTCAACAAGCGAAAGGAGGTGGTCCAGTGTCTATAGAGGGATTGGAGCGAGGTGTCGGAACAGTTTGGGAGGTGATCGCCTAGGGCAGCCCCGAGGTGAAAACGACCTGAATTGGTGCGCCTAACCGGCCCACCTCCGCGACTTCTAGAGGGCCGTTCCCGGTTGGGACGGCCCTTTTGATTTGGATGGCGCAGCGTGTAAGCTTCGTAAGGTGTGTAAGGGGATTATGTAAGGTCGTGCGGCATTTTGGGGCGTGTTGCGTTCGACCGGGTCCACATCGCCCCGGCCCCTGAGCCGGGGCCTCCATCCCGCCTTGGCGAGGTCCCGGGTCAAGCCCGGGACGGGTGTGGTTTCGATGGGGAGCGCATTGCCGGGGGAATGTCCCGTTTCAGACCAGTGGTAAAATCAGCGCCACTTGCAGGCCGCGAGAGGGCTGGTTGCGCAACTCAAGCCGCCCGCCGGATTGTTCAGCAAAGCCCTTGACCATCGACAGCCCGAGACCTGAGCCCTCGCCCACCTGCTTGGTGGTAAAGAAAGGCTCTGTGATGCGGTCGATCATGGCGGGGGGCACGCCGGGGCCGGTATCCTCGATCAGGATTGCCACCTCGTGCGCGGCTGTGTCGACCACGGCCGAGAGCCGCAAAATGCCGCCTTCGGGGTGCATCGCATCGCGCGCGTTGATGGCGCAGTTCAAGAGCGCGGTTTCCAACAGCTGACGATCCGCGCGCAGGCTGAGGTCTGGCAGCGTGCCAGAGAGGGCGATGCGCACCGTTTCGGGCAAAAGGCGGCGCAGCGAAACCGCGAAGTCTTCGAGAAAGGGGCCAAGGGCGATATCGCTTCGCATCATTTGGGATTTGCGCGAGAAGGCCAGCAACTGTCGAACAAGATGGGCGGCGCGGTCGGTGCCGGCGCGGGCCTCGTCCAGCATGAGTTCACGCTCTGCCAGATTGGGCAGTTCCGACGCGAGATCGAGATTGCCCCGGATCACGGTCAGGATGTTGTTGAAGTCATGGGCGATGCCGCTGGTCAGTTGACCGACCGCGCGCATCTTTTGCGATTGCACCTCGGCCTCTTGGGCGCTGCGCAGGGTCGCGCGGGTGCGCATCATCGAGAGATAGGTCATCATGTAATAGGCATTGATGCCGAACCCGGCAAAGACGATGGCGACCTGATGGCTTTGGGTCTCGGTCTTGGCGACAAAGGCCAGAACGATGCCTATGACACAGAGCGTGAGCAAGAGCGTATCCCACAGCGCCAGAAAAGTCAGATCGGTATGGCGGCTGAGATTGTAGAGGCCAAGGCCGATCAGCCCGCAAATGCCGATGAATTCATAAGCCCGGCTGTCGAGGGTGGTGAGATAGATGGTCATTGCCGCATACCACGTGGAAATGATCATACTCGCCAGAAAAAGCGCGCAATAGGCCCCGCGCGTCTTGGGCAAATTGGGTGCGCGCAGCACGAAGATATAGACCCCGTTGAGTACGGTATAGACAAACCCCCAGATCAGCATGAGGGTTTGCCCCGTGCTGATCCACAAAAGGAGCGCCGCGCCGATGACGATGGCGTAGCGCGTGAGAATTTCCGTCACGGAGGTGGCATCCGCGTGACGGAGGATCTCGATCTGGCGACGGTATTTAGCCGGGTCGGTCATGGCGGGCCTATGGGCGGACCTATGGGGATGAAACGAAAGGCACGTCCTGCGAGCATAGGCGAGATGCCCCGGACCGCGCCACCGAAAGGTTGCAGGGCCGGAGCGGATCAGCGGTTAACGGCTATACTTGATGAATGGGGTCACGGTGGCGATGCGATCGTAAAGTTGGCGCGCGGTGGTGTTGAACTCTTGCGTCATCCAGTAAACCGTTGGGCGGCCGTCTGCATCGGCGCGGGCATAGACCGCCTCGATCAGGGCGCGGCCCACGCCAAGGCCGCGCGCTTCGGGGGCGGCGTAGAGATCCTGAAGGTAGCAGACCTGTTCCACACGCCAATTATGCGCGTGGTAGATATAATGCACGAGCCCGACCGGGCGACCGGCCAGAAGCGCAATCAGACCGTTCTGATCGGGGTGATCCGGCGAAAGGAGGCGTGCAAAGGTGGTGTCATAAACCTGCTCTGGCAGGGTGGTTTCGTAGAAATCGAGATAGGCGCGCCAGAGATCGCCCCAAGCGGGACGATCGGCGGGTTCTACCTGGCGGATGGTGAGGGCCGCGGTCATTCCGCTGCCACGGCCTGCGGATCGACCAGCGTCACGATATCCATCATAATGGTGTTCAACTCGAAATCCTTGGGTGTGTAGACCCGTGCCACGCCCATTTCGCGCAGGCGGCGGGCGTCATCCTCGGGGATGATGCCGCCGACGATCACGGGCACGTCGCCCAGACCAGCCGCGCGCATACGGTCCATCAGATCCTCGACCAGCGGCATATGGCTGCCTGAGAGGATCGAGAGGCCGACGACATGGGCGCGATCCTCGAGCGCGGCATTGACGATTTGTTCGGGGGTGAGGCGGATGCCCTCGTATCCGATATCCATGCCGCAATCGCGGGCGCGGCAGGCGATTTGTTCCGCCCCGTTGGAATGGCCATCAAGACCGGGTTTGCCCACAAGGAATTTGAGGCGTCGGCCAAGCCGGTCGGAAACCGCGCTGACGGCGGCGCGGATGTCATCCAACCCTTCGGTCCGGTTCGAGGGGTTGGCAGACACGCCGGTTGGCCCGCGATATTCGCCAAAGACGGCGCGCATCTGTGCGGCCCATTCGCCAGTGGTGACGCCGGCGCGGGCGCAGGCAATTGACGGTTCCATCACATTGCGCCCCTCTGCGGCGGCGGCACGCAACGCGGCAAGTGCGGAGGTTACGGCGGCAGTGTCGCGCGCGGCGCGCCAGTCATTGAGCCGCGCGACCTGTTCGGCCTCGACCGCTGGATCAACGGTCATGATGCCGCCATCCTCGGTTTGCAATGGCGAGGGTTCGCCCGCCTGCCAGCGGTTGACGCCGACAACGATGGTCTCATTCCGTTCGATCCGGCCAAGACGGTCTGCGTTCGACTCGACCAGACGGGACTTCATGTATTCGATGGCCGACACCGCGCCGCCCATGGACTCGAGATTGGCCAATTCGTGCCGTGCGCCATCCTTGAGCGCCTCGACTTTGGCATCCACAGCGGGGTTGCCATCGAAGAGGTCATCGAATTCCAAGAGGTCGGTTTCATAGGCAAGGATCTGTTGCATCCGCATAGACCATTGCTGATCCCAAGGGCGGGGCAGGCCCAATGCCTCGTTCCAGGCGGGCAGTTGCACCGCGCGGGCGCGGGCGCGTTTCGAGAGGGTGACGGCCAGCATCTCGATCAGGATGCGGTAGACGTTATTCTCGGGCTGCTGCTCGGTCAGGCCAAGGGAGTTGACCTGCACGCCGTAGCGGAAGCGGCGGTGTTTGGGATCGTCCACGCCGTAACGGTCGCGCAGGATTTCATCCCAGAGATCAACGAAGGCGCGCATCTTGCACATTTCGGTCACGAACCGGATGCCCGCGTTGACAAAGAAGGAAATCCGCGACGCGAGCGCCGGGAAATCAGAGGCGGGCACGCGGGGGCGCAATTCGTCGAGCACGGCGATGGCGGTGGCGAGGGCAAAGGCCAGTTCCTGCTCGGGCGTGGCGCCTGCCTCTTGCAAATGGTAGGAACAGACGTTCATCGGGTTCCATTTGGGCACATTGGTGTAGCAGTATTCGGCCACATCGCCGATCATCCGCAGGCTGGGTGCGGGCGGGCAGATATAGGTGCCCCGGCTGAGATATTCCTTGATCAGATCGTTCTGCACCGTGCCTTGCAGGGCGGTGACATCGGCGCCCTGCTCCTCGGCCACGGCGATATAGAGTGCCAGAAGCCACGGCGCGGTGGCGTTGATCGTCATCGAGGTGTTCATCTGGTCGAGCGGGATATCCGCGAAGAGCGCGCGCATGTCGCCCAAGTGGCAGACGGGCACGCCGACCTTGCCCACCTCGCCTTTGCTGAGGATATGATCGCTGTCATAGCCCGTTTGCGTGGGCAGATCGAAGGCCACCGACAGGCCGGTCTGCCCCTTGGCAAGATTGGCGCGGTAGAGAGCGTTGGATTTCGCGGCGGTGGAATGGCCCGCATAGGTGCGGATGAGCCAAGGCTTGTCCTTGGGGCGGTCTTGCTGCGGCTGCGACATACGGGGCCTCGTGAATCAGGGTGCGCAATTTTGTTACGTTTCGAGGGAGGGTATAGGCAAGAAGGTTGCGCTGTCAATTCGCTGCGTTGCGGCATGTGGGTGGGATGTTTTTTGGGGAGGTCCTCGGGTCGCGCCCGAGGATGATGTTGCCATTTACCAAAACCAAAAACCCTGATTTGGTGGCGCTATGGGACAGACCGTGGACATGCCGCTCTGGGCGTTAGTGTTGTTGGTGGGGTTTGCGGCCGTCACCTTTGCCAGTCATTTTCTTTTTCCGTCGGTGCGATGGTTTCTGCGGCGCAGGCTGGAGCGGGCGGTGGCGCGGCTGAACACGCGGTTGCAGCGCCCGATTGAGCCATTCAAGCTGGCACGGCGTTATGACATGATCCAGCGGTTGATCTATGATCCCGAAGTGAGCCGGGCGATTGCCGCCCATGCACAGGCCGAGGGCATCCCCGAAAACGTGGCGTTTGAGCAGGCCAAGCGCTATGCGCGTGAAATCGTTCCAAGCTTTTCCGCCACTGCCTATTTCGGCATTGCGATCAAGCTGGCGAAATGGCTGAGCCGGTCGCTGTATCGGGTGCGGTTGGGGCATTTCGACGAAGAGGCGCTGGCGGCGGTAGACCGCGAAGCGACGGTGGTTTTTGTGATGAACCACCGCAGCAATATGGATTATGTGCTGGTGACATGGCTGGCGGCAGAGCGGTCGGCGCTGAGCTATGCGGTGGGGGAATGGGCGCGGGTCTGGCCGCTGAGCCGGCTTATCAAGGCAATGGGAGCCTATTTCATCCGGCGCAAATCGCGCGGTGATCTTTATCGCCGGGTGCTGGCGCGCTATGTCGGGATGGCGACGGATGGGGGCGTGACACAGGCGATGTTTCCTGAGGGCGGGCTGAGCCTGACGGGGGGATTGCAGCCGCCCAAGCTGGGCCTCTTGAAATATATGGTGGAAGAGCGCAGCCCCGATGGGCGCGACGTGGTGTTTGTGCCGGTGGCGATCAATTATGACCGGGTCTTCGAGGATCGGTTGTTGGTGGCCGCAGCGGAAGCGGGCGGGCGGCGGTTTCCGGCGCGGATTTCTGTCGTGGCGGGATTCGTGCTCCGGCAGGTGTGGCTGCGGCTGCGGCGGCGCTATCACCGACATGGCTATGCGGCGGTGAGTTTTGGCGCGCCGATGTCTCTGGCGGAGTTTGAGCGCGACCATCCGGAGGCAGGGCTAAGGGGGTTGGCGCGGGCCCTGATGGCGCGGATCGGGGCGGAAGTGCCGGTGTTGCCGGTGCCCTTGGTGGCGCGGGCATTGATGCAGGCCGAGGGGCCGCTGACGCGAGACGCTCTTGATGCGGCGGTGGCAGAGATGCTGGGCGCGGTGCCGCGCGCGCATGTGCATCTGCCGCGCAAGGATTTGGGATATGCGGCGCGGTTCGGGATTCAGGTGCTGCGCGAGCGCGGGATGATTGAAGAGCGGCAGGGTGCCTTTGTGATCACCGAGGCAGAGCGGCCGGTGGTGGCCTATTATGCCGCCTCGATCGACCATCTATTTTGCGGGCGCAGCAGGGGATAGGTGGATTTTCTGCATCCGCTCGGTTATAAAATTACAAAAAATCACCAAATGCTATTGCATTATTACTTAGCCGTTTGTATTTCAGGGCAAGACGGACGATTCTGCATTGCGGCATTCTGAGACAGGAGGTTGACCATGGCCCTGGATACCAAGACGGGCATCGCGCCCTACGACGCCCCCGAAAAGGACCTGTATGAGGTAGGGGAAATGCCGCCCTTGGGCTATGTGCCCAAGAAAATGTACGCTTGGGCCATTCGCCGTGAGCGGCATGGCGAACCCGATGTGTCGTTTCAAAAAGAGGTGGTCGATGTCTGGGATATCGACAGCCAAGAGGTTCTGGTTCTGGTGATGGCGGCGGGCGTTAACTACAACGGTGTCTGGGCCGGTCTGGGCCAGCCGATCAGCCCCTTTGACGTGCATGGGCAGGATTATCACATCGCGGGGTCTGACGCCTCTGGGATCGTGTGGAAGGTGGGCGACAAGGTCAAGCGCTGGAAGGTTGGCGATGAGGTGGTGATCCACTGCAATCAGGACGACGGCGACGATGAGGATTGCAACGGTGGCGATCCGATGTTTTCGCCCACGCAGCGCATCTGGGGCTATGAGACCGGAGACGGGTCATTCGCGCAGTTCACCCGCGTGCAGGCGCAGCAATTGATGCCGCGACCCAAGCATCTGACATGGGAAGAGAGTGCCTGCTATACGCTGACGCTGGCCACCGCCTATCGGATGCTGTTCGGCCATGCGCCGCATGATCTCAAACCCGGTCAGAATGTTCTGGTTTGGGGCGCGTCGGGCGGTCTGGGGTCTTATGCGATCCAGCTGGCGAATACCGCCGGGGCCAACGCGATTGGCGTCATCTCGGACGAGAGCAAGCGGCAATTCGTGCTGGATCAGGGGGCCAAGGGCGTTATCAACCGCAAGGATTTCAACTGCTGGGGGCAACTGCCCAAGGTGAATTCGCCGGAGTATAACGAGTGGCTGAAAGAGGCGCGCAAGTTTGGCAAGGCGATCTGGGACATCACCGGCAAGGGTGTGAGCGTCGATATGGTGTTCGAGCATCCCGGCGAGGCGACATTCCCGGTGTCATCGCTGGTGTGTAAAAAGGGCGGCATGGTGGTGATCTGCGCCGGGACGAGCGGTTTCAACTGCACCTTTGACGTGCGCTATATGTGGATGCATCAAAAGCGTTTGCAGGGCAGTCACTTTGCGCATCTCAAGCAGGCGGCGGCGGCCAATAAGCTGATGGTCGAGCGGCGGCTTGATCCCTGTATGTCCGAGGTGTTCCCATGGGAAGAGATTCCGCAGGCGCATATCAAGATGCTGCGCAACGAGCATAAGCCGGGGAATATGGCGGTGTTGGTGCAGGCGCCACGCACCGGGCTGCGCACGGTGGAGGATGTGCTGGACGCCGGCCGGTAAGGCGCGTCTGGCAAAGGGAGGAGCGGCTCGCGGATCAGGAGGGGTTCGCGGGCCGATCTATTTTTAAGGGGTTGGGTGTGGCGCGGGAGAGGCCCCGGGGCGTGACCGAGTTGGGGGCGCGCCCTATTCCAGCGTGGCGATGGTGGCGCGCAGGGTGGCCAGCCCCTCGGATTTCTCGCTGGAGGTGAGGATCAGCTCGGGATAGGCCGCCGGATGCGGGGCAAGTTTGGCGCGCACCTGATCCAGCACGCGGTCGCGGTCGGCGGCGTTGATCTTATCCGTCTTGGTCAGAACGCATTGAAAGGTCACGGCGGAGGCGTCGAGGAGCGACATGATCTCTTCATCCACGGTTTTGATGCCGTGGCGCGCATCGACCAGCACAAAGGCGCGGCGCAGGGTTTGGCGACCTGACAGGTATTGCTTCAAGAGCGCCTGCCATTTTTGCACCACGGCGAGCGGCGCATTGGCATAGCCATAACCGGGAAGGTCGACGAGATAGTGGCTCTCGCCCAATGCGAAGAAGTTGATTTCCTGCGTGCGGCCGGGGGTGTTGGAGGCGCGCGCGAGCGCCTTGCGGCCTGTGAGCGCGTTGATCAGGCTGGATTTCCCAACATTGGAGCGCCCGGCAAAGCACACCTCGAGCCGGTCGGCGGGCGGCAGGCCGGACATGGCGACGACGCCTTTGACGAAATCAACCGGCCCGGCAAAGAGCTTGCGGCCCTGTTCGGAAATCTCGTGCTCAGGCTCTGGCGCGATGGGAAAACGCAGTTGCATCACAGCACCTCAAGCTGGTCGCCAAGGGCGATGGTGCCGCCGGTGATCACCTCGGCGTAAATGCCGAAATCCTGATGATCCCAGGTCTTGTTGAGGGCTGCCAGCGTGTCGAGGTCGCGCGCGCCGGTCGCGGGGTTGGCGGTGGTGGCCAAGCAGCGGCGGATCGGTTCACGCACGATCATTTCGGCGGTCCCGAGGCGCAGAGTTTTACCGATGAGGTCAAATTCGGCCCAAGGGGCAAGCCCGTCGAGATGGATGTTACAGCGCCAGCGTAGGGGTGACACATCGGCCCCCATCTTGTCTGCGAGGTCTGCGTTTGAGGCGAGGTTGAGCAGGCTCACCGACGGGTAGTCGGTATCGGTATAGCCGCGCCCATCAAGCCGGTAGAGGCGCAGGGGCTGCGTGCCCTCGGGCGGCATCAGGGGGCGCACCCAATCGAGAAACGCCTGCCCGTCGTGATCGGGATGAAAGGTCAGATCGGGGCGGTCGGGATGGGTGAGGGTGACGGTCTCAGCCGCCTCATCCAACTGCGCATTGATCGCCATGAGTGCGCCGGTCTTGGACCCGCGCGAAAAGTTGACGCAAGGCCCCCATTCGCCGTCCGTCAGCCGGGCGATTTCGAGGGCGACTGCCCAAAGACGGTCGCCGGGCATGGCCTGCCCGGCGGTCAGCGTGACGGTGCTCAGCGCTTCGCGCCCGTGGCTCTTGATCGGATGCCGCCAGAGGGCGCGAACCTCTGTCATTTTTTCTTGGGTGTTGTTTTGGGCGTGGATTCGGCCGCGGGTTTCTCTCGTTTGAAGCCCGAGGTGATATTGCCGAACACATCCGGTTTATAGCCTTGGCTGCGCATGATCATGTATTGCTGCGAGAAGGTGATCACGTTGTTGGCGATCCAGTAGATCACGAGGCCCGAGGCAAAGCTGCCCAGCATGAACATGAAGACCCAAGGCATCCAGGCAAAGATCATCTTTTGCGTGGGGTCGGTGGGTGACGGGTTCAGTTTCTGCTGCAACCACATCGAGATGCCCAAAGCCAAGGGCAGGATGCCAATGAAGATCAGCGCCATGATCGAGCCCGGTTCCGGCGCGGCCCAAGGCAGCACGCCCCAGAGGTTGAAGAGCGACGAAGGATCGGGAGCCGAGAGATCCTTGATCCAGCCGACCCAAGGCGCGTGGCGCAATTCGAGCGTGACGAAGATCACCTTGTAGAGCGAGAAGAAGATGGGAATTTGCAGCAGGATCGGCAGACAGCCCGCCGCCGGATTGACCTTTTCCCGCTTGTAGAGCTCCATCATTTCTTTCTGGAGTTTCTGGCGGTCATCGCCAGCGGTCTCTTTGATCTTCTCCATCTGCGGCTGGAGGTCTTTCATCTTGGCCATGGAGACGTAGGATTTATAGGCCAAGGGCAGCACAAGCGCCTTGATCAGCAGCGTCAGCGCGATGATCGCCCAGCCCATGTTGCCAATCAGGGCATTGAGCCAATGCAGCACCGCAAAGATCGGTTTGGTCAGGAAGAAGAACCAGCCCCAGTCAATGGAATCGAGAAAGCGGTCAACGCCCTGTTCGTTCTGATAGTGCCGGATCGTCGCCCATTCCTTGGCCCCGGCAAAGAGGCGGGTTTCGGCGCTTGCGGTCTGGCCTGGCTCGACCGTTTGGGTCGGTTGCACGGCTTCGGTCTGATAGATGCCGCGTTGCGGATCGAACTTGGCCACCGCCTTGAACGAGCTGCCCGCTGCGGGGATGAGGGTGGTCATCCAGTAGTGATCCGTAAAGCCGATCCAGCCATTCTCGGTCACTTGGGTGACTTCGGCGGGCGCACCTTCGCGGGCGTTGAACGGGTATTCCTCGACATCGTCATAGTCGATTTCCGACAGGGTGCCATCCGCCATCATGATCAACCCCTCGTGGAGGATGAAGAAGTTCTTGAGGTCGGCGGGGCGGCCATGACGTGCAAGGATACCGTAAGGGGCAAGGCTGACGGCGGTTGCCCCGGTATTCTCGACCGACTGGCGGACGGAGAACATGAAATCCTCGTCGACGCTGAGTTCGCGGCGGAAGATGAGGCCTGCGCCATTGTCCCACGAGAGGGTGACGGGCGTGCTTGTCGTCAGCTTTTCGCCGCTCTCGACCTGCCAGAGCGTGTTCGCGCCGGGCACTTGATCGGGGGTCAGGCCAGCGCCGGGGGCCCAGCCATAAAGGGCGTAATAGGGTGTTTCGTTGCCGACAGGGGCCATCAGGCGCACGATCTCTGACGCGGGGTCGATCGTTTCGCGGTAATTCTTGAGGAAGATGTCGTCGATCCGGCCGCCTTGCAGGGAAATCGTGCCCTTCAGGCTGGGCGTGTCGATGGTAAGGCGCGGCGCGTCCGGCTCTGCCACGGGGGCTGCGGTTGTGGCGGTGGTCGCCTCTGCGCCGCCCGTGGCCGAGGGGGTGGGCAGGCTCTCGGTTGCCGTGGGTACGGCGGCGTTGGGATCGACCGGGGCGGGTTCGGGTGGTGGGAACATCACGAACCACACTAGAATCACGACGAAACTAAGTGCTGTTGCCAAGATAAGGTTCTTGTTCTGATCATCCATCGCCGATGGCCATCCCTGTATTACATGTCAGGGCGGTTCAACAGAGTGCGGCGGCAAAGGTCAAGGGGATTCCGGGGATTTTACCCCAAGGCGCGGGGATTCATCGCAGGGTTCAGCCCTTGGCGCGGGCGATCCGGGGCACGGGGCCGAGTTTGGCGCGATGCGCCGCGATCCAGTCGGGCGTTGCCGCGAGGGGCATGGGGCGGGCGATGCCAAAGCCCTGCACATGGGCGCAGCCCAGTTGCGCGAGCATGGCAAGTTCGCCCGCTGTTTCGACCCCTTCGGCAAGTGTGGCGAGGCCAAGACGGTCAGCCATCGACAGGATGGCCCCCACCATGCGCTGTTGGTCCGGGTCGCGGTCAATGGCGGTGACATAGGACCGGTCGATCTTGAGCCGGTGGACGGCAAAGCGGCGGATCGTGGCGAGCGAGGCGTGGCCGGTGCCATAATCGTCAAGGTCAATGGGGCAGCCCATGCGCGCCAGTGCCGCGATATTGCGGGTGATGACATCGTCGGCAGAGATGGCGACCACGGTTTCCAGCACTTCGATCACCAGCCGATGGGCGGGCAGGTCGCAGCGATCCAGCTCCCAGGCGAATTTCTCGGGCAGGGTGGGATTGCGCAATTCCTCGGGAGAGAGGTTGAGGCCGACGCAGGGTATATCGAGGCCGAGGTGATCCCATGTTTGCAGGGCGCGGAGCGCATTGGCGAGCATGGCATCGCCCAGCACCTCCATCCGGCCGGAGGCGGCGAGCAGCGGCAGGAATTCCGCAGGCGCGATCAAGCCTGCTGTGGGGTGCTGCCAACGTGCAAGCGCCTCGAACCCGGTGATTTGGCCGGTATCGGTGCAAATCTGCGGCTGGAACCATGTGATTAGCCGCCCCTCTTGCAGGGCTGTTGTTACCTCTTGTGCAAGTGCGCGCGGCGGAGGCGTAGGTGCGGCCATGCCGCGGCCATAGGCGCGGATCGCCGCAGGCCCGTGGCGCTGCGCCTCATGCAGGGCGGTGTGGCAGGCGTCATAAAGGGCTGTGGCGGTGCGCGCGGGGGCCTGTGCATCAAGACAAAGGCCCAGCGAGGCCGAGATATGCAGCGTGGTGGCATCGAGCGCGATAGGCTCTGCCAGTGCCGCGCGCAGCCGCTCGGCCAAGGCCAGAAGCGGGCCCAGCGTGAGGCCGGGCTTGGGCGCCAAGAGCACCCCAAGCCGCCCGTCGCCAAGATCGAAAAGCTGGTCCGCGGGCCGCAGCATGCGCGCGAGGCGTTCAAGGCTTTGAAGGATCACACGGTCGGCGGCGGCAAGGCCGTGGCGATGCGTCAGCGTCTCGAATTCGTCGATCTGAAGAAGCAGGCAGGCGGTGCGTGTGCCCCCCTGCCGCGTGTTGGAGAGGCTATCGGCGATGGCGGCGCGCAGGGGCGCGCTGCGCGCGGCCTCATCCGTCAGGGGTGGGGTTTGGCGGCGGTCCGATAGGGCAAGCGCCAGAAGGGTGAGCGGTAGCGCCAAAAGCAGGGCCGCAAGCCCGAACCAGTGGGTTGCCAGACCCGCCGCCGCGATCAGCGCCAGCGATTGCGGCCAATGGCGCGCGCGCAGCCGTGCCGCAATCCCTGCAATCCGTTCTTGTCCTGCTGTGACCATCAACCCTTGTCCCGCAATCTGGCGATGAGCCTAGCGCGGTGGGGGTTAACGGAGTTTGGGCAAGCCTTCGGGATTTGCGTCGGATTTTATCGATTCGGTGGTCAGGCCCGCGAAATCGAACAATTTCGGATCAAGCAGATGCGAGGGCCGCGCGTTCATCAGCGCGCGGAACATGACCTGACGGCGGCCGGGGCTGCGCGCTTCCCAGCTGTCGAGGATTTGTTTGACCTGCTGGCGTTGCAGCCCATCCTGAGACCCGCAAAGGTCACAGGGGATGATCGGGTAATTCATGGCGCGGGCGAACCGCTCGCAATCCTCTTCGGCGACATGCGCAAGCGGGCGGTAGAGGAACAAATCGCCCTCTTCGTTCACCAGCTTGGGCGGCATGGTGGCGAGCCGCCCACCGTGAAAGAGGTTCATGAAGAAGGTTTCGAGAATGTCATCGCGGTGATGGCCGAGCACGACCGCTGTGCAGCCCTCTTCGCGGGCGATGCGGTAGAGATTGCCCCGGCGCAGGCGTGAACAGAGCGCGCAATAGGTGCGCCCGGCAGGCACCTTGTCCATGACGATGGAATAGGTGTCCTGATATTCGATGCGGTGGGGCACCTGCATACGGCTGAGAAAATCCGGCAGGACGGTGGCCGGGAAACCGGGCTGGCCCTGATCGAGATTGCAGGCCAACAGCTCTATCGGCAAAAGGCCGCGCCATTTGAGTTCGTAGAGCACGGCGAGCAGGGTGTAGCTATCCTTGCCACCCGAGAGGCACACGAGCCATTTGCCGCCCGGCGCGATCATGCCATATTGCTCGATCGCCTCGCGGGTAAGGCGCACGATCCGTTTGCGCAGCTTTTTGAATTCGGTGCTGCTGGGCGCGCCGTGGAATAGCGGATGGATCTCTTCGGACTCGTCTAGCATGGGCTGGCTTTAGGGGTTTTGTGGGGGGCAGGCAAGGGTTTGGGATTGCATCCGTGCGTTGTCATATGACTTGGGCAGTTTCAAGCATACCTTGGACACAGGACGCCTCTTAACTTGATATTAATTGCTTGGTGTATATATTGCATTCAAAGGTTCCCCTCCGATGACAAGAACCCAAGGGGTTCTCCTTCGGGTAGTCGGAGGGGTCATATTATCAAAAAATATGACATCAATAATAGTTTCTTTGACCGCTTTTAAAAATGTCGAACTCGCTGCGTATTTGAGATTGGATTGTCGCATACGATGTGTCGTCACCGTGTTCCCATTTGCGGTAAATGGCCCAGTTGAAGTAATCGGCGATTTGCAAGCCGTAGTGGGATCGAGATGAATGATGCATCATCCGATACGGGACGCCTTTCGGTAACATGTCGGCCAGAGTAGTTTTGATACCCTTTTCGATTGCATTACGCTTTTTAGCGACAGGCAGGTTGTCTGTTATCACAACAACTTCACCGACACCTTGAGACGCCTTTTCGAGTGCGTATCGAAGCAGATACCCCAACATCTTTGGGTAGAATTTCTCTGGCGGCTGCAAAGCTGGGCCTGTTTTGCGTTTCTCAACTATCACTGAGTCAACTGAAGCGCTTGGAACGGAAGCGTGTAGCATGGTGAAAATCTTGCCCCGTACGTATCGGTTGTCGTCTGCACAATGAAAGAACTCCATCTCGATACGCGGCATTATTCTGTGCTCGATAAGATCGTATTTGTAACTGTCCAACTCTGTGTGGAGCGTGAAAGGCCGGTAGAGGCTGACACATGAGAGCGTGAAAAACTTTGATCCCGATGGCGAGAAGTCAAAGTTCCCGCCTTCATCAAGAAAAATATACAACGTCGGCAAGGCGGAGCATGGAACTAACATCGTGGACTGTCGCTTTGAGGGTTTCCCCTTCAATCGCACAACCTTTTCGTGAAATCCAGAATTCAAGGGATGGGTAGCAACAATCTGTAGTGTCTGAGCGTCAGGAGTAAAAAGTGCTGGTACCGTTTTCTTTTCAAGAAAACAGGTAAGCACCCACCTCAAAGCGCGCGGTCGAAGAGTTGCGCGAGGAGGGGGTTGGGGAATCTGCGTTTGGCGGTGACGGCGTGGAAATGTTCGGTGAGGCCGACGCTATGGGCGGCCTCTTGCAGGAGGCCCGATTCCAGTTCGTTCTTGACCACGATGGGGGGCAGCACCGCAAGGCCGATATCTTCGCGCGCGAGAAGGCGCATCATGGCCATGTCATCGACTTCGGCGGCGAGCACCGGGCGGATCGAGAGCCGCGCGCAGAGCGCGTCGAACCCGGCGCGCACCGGAGACTCGAGCGTGGGCACGATGATCGGATTGGCGCTTAGCAAAGCGGCAAGGCTGTCTGCGGCCTCGATCCGGGCGGGGGTGCCGATCACGCTGACGGGCTGCTGCGCCACGGGATGCACGATGAAGCTGGTGAGCGCATCGGCGCTGGGGGCCACATTCGTGAGCACGACATCGAGGCTGAGCGCCTCTAGCCCCTGGAGCAATTCGATAGAGGTGCCGGAGCGCAGGACAAGTTCGATCTGAGGCTGGCCCAAGAGCGGGCGCAGGAATTCGATCTGGAAATTGCGCGACAGTGTGGCGAGTGCCCCCACGCGCAGCACTTGTTGCGCATGACCGGTCTGGCGCAGCGTCGCGATCAGCTCTTGCCCTGCGCCAAAGATGGTTTCGGCATAGTCGAGCGTGATGCGCCCCGCCTCGGTCAGGTGCAATTGGCGATTGCGCCGCTCGAACACAGGCTGGCCCAGACGATCCTCGAGCTTGCGGATCTGCACCGAGAGAGCGGATTGCGAGAGGTTGAGCCGGGCCGCGGTGCGGGTGAGGTTGCCGTCGCGGGCGACCTCCCAGAAATAGCGCAGATGGTTGTAGTTCATTTCGCTCATATCGTTCTGTTTAGAAGAATGATTTGTTTGGAACAATGAATTTTTATTATGATCGGGTTTTGCCTATCACCGGGAGAGCCATTTGCCCCCGGAGGTTACATGCCGATCCATCTTTTGCCCCTGCTTGCGCCTGTCGTTCTGATCGTTGCCGCAGTGCTGATCCCTGCACAGCGGACTATCACCCCGCGCCGCGCCGCGTGGCTGGCGGAAGGGGCTGGCCTTGTGGCGCTACTAGTGGCGCTGACGATGCCGGTGATCCTGATGGTCACAGGGGCGGGCGATGGGGCCGCGCCCGGCGTGCTGGGCCATGTGATCGCCGTGCGGGTGGATGTGGTCAGCGCCGTGATGCTGATGCTGGTGGCCTTTATCGGCTGGGTCGTGGCGCGGTATGCGCGCACCTATCTGGATGGCGAGGCGGGGCAGGCCCGCTTTGCCCTGTGGCTTTTGGCGACGCTGGCCGCGGTGCAGATCCTTGTGCTGTCGGGCACGGTGGTGCAGTTCGTGGGGGCGTGGATCGCCACCAGCCTCTGTCTGCATCGTTTGCTGCTGTTTTACCCCGAGCGGATCGGGGCGCAGCGCGCGGCCTATAAGAAATTTGTGACTGCGCGGCTGGGGGATGCGGCGCTGATCGGTGCGGCGCTGCTGCTGGTTGCGGCCTATGGAACCACGCAGATCGCGGGTATCCTGAGCGCCGCGCGGTTGGGTGAAGGCGGCGCGCTGGCAGCGGCGGCGGCGGGGTTCTTGGCGCTGGCCGCGCTGCTGAAATCGGCGCAATTCCCGAGCCACGGCTGGCTGACCGAGGTGATGGAGGCGCCCACGCCGGTCTCGGCCCTGCTGCATGCCGGGGTGGTGAATGGCGGCGGGTTTTTGTTGATCCGGTTTGCCGATGTCCTGCTGTTGTCGCCGCTGGTGCTGGCGGTGCTGGTGGGGATCGGCGGGTTTACCGCGCTTTTTGGCGGGGTGGTGATGCTGACGCAACCGACGGTCAAGGTCTCGTTGGCGTGGTCCACGGTGTCGCAGATGGGGTTCATGATCCTGCAATGTGGTCTGGCGCTCTTTCCGCTCGCCCTGCTGCATATCGTGGCGCATTCGCTGTATAAGGCGCATGCGTTCCTGTCGGCGGGCGGCGCTATTGAGCGGGTGGCGGCGCAGCGGCGGCCGGGGCCGGTGGCGGTGCCGGGGCTGCGCTCTGTCGCGCGGGCCTTTGGGTTGGCGATCACGATTTATGGGTTGGTTTATCTTGCCTCGGGCGCGCTGATCGGGTTTGGCGCGAAATCGCCGCAGGCGGTGGCGCTGGGCGCGATCCTGATCTTTGGTGTGGCCTATCTTTTGGCGCAGGGGTTGGCGGATGCGGCCCCGCGCGCGCTGACACGGCGCACGGCGCAGATGTCGGTGCTGGCGACGGTGGCGTATCTTGCGCTGCAACGGGGTGCGGAATGGCTGACCGCTGGTGTCTTGCCGCCTGCGCCTGTGGCGGGGCCGCTGGAATGGGCGCTGATCCTGTTGGCGCTGGTCAGTTTCGGCGCGGTGGCGGTGGCGCAATCGACCCTGCCGCTCTGGGCGCATCATCCGGCGGCGCAGGGGCTGCGGGTGCATATCACCAACGGATTTTACATCAATGCCGTCGAGGACCGCCTGTTGCGGGTCTGGTCGCGGCCACGGGCGCGCAAGGGAGCGGCATCATGAAGAGCGAAACGCATGCCGGGTTTACCGGCCCCCATCTGGAACTGATTGCCCTGTCGGAGAAGGTGAGCCGCGTTATTCCGCCGCTCTGGCCGTTGGAGGCGACCGTTGCGGTCAATCCCTTCCTTGGGCACACGGGGCAGAGTTTGGCGCAGGTATCGGCCAAGCTGGGCCGGATCGCGGGCCTGCGGGTGACGATGCCGAATGCCTGGTATCGCGCGCGGATTGCCGAGGGGCGGATCACTGCGGCTGACCTTGAGGCGGCGCTGGCGGAGGCCCCTGCGGGTGCGCCCGCGACGGTGGCTGCGTTGAAGGCGGCGGCGGAGGCGGAGCAAGAGACGCCCGAGGCATTGCCCACCCTCGCGCATCTGGCGCAGGAGGTGTCGGGCGTGGACTGGCCGGGCCTGATCGAGGCGCGCATTGGCGCGTGGGCAGCAGGTTATTTCGATGCGGGTCAAGCGCTCTGGCAGGTGACGGCGGGGCGCGGGGCCTATGAAAGCTGGCAGATTTTTGCCAGCCGGGACCTGACGCCGGAAATCTCGGGTTTGACCGGGTTTGCGGCGCGCGTTGCAGCACAGCCGGGACGCGCGCGGGTGGCGTTGTCACTGGCCTGCGACGCCTTGGGTTTGGAGGCGGGCGCGGCGGAGAGCTATTTTCACCAGCTTTTGCTAGGGCTTGGGGGCTGGTCCCAGCTGGCGCGGCAACGGTTGTGGCAAGCCGAGATGGACGGGCAGGCAGAGCCGATTACGACGGATCTTTTGACGATCCGGCTGGTTTGGGAAGCGGCGCTCTTCGCGCAATATGGCGATCAGATTGCGGCGCGTTGGGCGGATATACGCGCCACCCATGCGACGCCGGCATGCGCGACACCGGCGCAGCTGGCCGCTTGTGTGCTGCAAGAGGCCGCAGAGCGGGCGGCGCAGCGCGATTTGGCCGAGGTGCTGGAGGCGGAGGTGCCCGAGAAGGTGCAGGCGCGCCCCATGCTTCAGGCGGCGTTCTGTATCGACGTGCGGTCCGAGGTGTTTCGGCGCGCGCTGGAAAGCCTGTATCCCGGCATTCAAACCCTTGGCTTTGCCGGGTTCTTTGGCTTGGCGCATGGGCATCGCAATTTTGCTTCGGATGTGATCGAGGCGCGGTTGCCAGTGTTGCTGGCACCGAAGCTGTCGAGCACGGCCACAGCCCCGAGCGCGGCGGGTGCCGATCAGGCTGCACGGTTCGGGGCGCGGGCGGCGCGGGCCTGGGGGCGGTTCAAGCTGGCGGCGGTGTCGTCCTTTGCCTTTGTCGAGGCGACCGGGCCGGTCTATCTGGGCAAACTCTTGCGGGATGCTTTGGGACAGGCCCCGCGCCACAACATCCCCCCCGCGCCGCAGTTCAGTGCCGAATTTACCCTGACCGAGCGGATTGCCACGGCTGCGGCCATTCTGCGGGCGATGTCGCTGACCGGGGATTTTGCGCCTCTGGTGCTGTTGGTGGGGCATGGGGCGCGTGTGGTGAACAACCCGCATGCCAGCGCGTTGCACTGCGGGGCCTGTGGTGGCTATCCCGGCGATGCCAATGCGCGGCTTTTGGCGGGGCTGCTGAATGAGGCGGAGGTGCGTGCCGGGCTGATCGCGGAAGGGATCGACATTCCCCATGATACGGTTTTTGTCGCGGGGATGCATGATACGACCACGGATGCGGTGACGCTCTATGCGCAAGATCCCGGTTGTGCCGTGATCCCGGCCCTGTTGGAGCGCGCGCAGATGGTTTTGCAAGAGGCGGGGGCACTGGCGCGGACGGAGCGTGCGCTGCGCCTGCCGCGTGCGGGCAAGGGGGGCGATATTGGCGCACGCAGCACCGATTGGGCCGAAACCCGGCCCGAATGGGGGCTGGCGGGGTGCAACGCCTTTGTTGCGGCACCGCGCGACCGGACGCGGGGCAAGCCGTTGGGGGGGCGGGCCTTTCTGCACGACTATGACTGGCGGCAAGACGACGGCTTTGGCGTGCTGGAATTGATCCTGACCGCGCCGGTCGTTGTCGCAAGCTGGATCAGCCTGCAATATTATGGATCGGTGGTCGCGCCCGAGGTGTTCGGCGCGGGCAACAAGCTGTTGCATAATGTGACCGGCGGGGTTGGCGTGGTCGAGGGGAATGGTGGCACCCTGCGGGTGGGGCTGCCGTGGCAGTCAGTGCATGACGGGGCGGAGTTCATGCATGAACCGCTGCGCCTGACGGCATGTGTTGCAGCCCCGGCAGAGGCGGTGACGGGTATTCTGGCGCGGCATCCCGATCTGCGTGCGCTGTTTGACAATCGGTGGCTGCATCTGATGTTGCTGGATGATGCGGGACGGATCGTGCAGCGCTATCGGGGCGGGTTGGAGTGGCAGGGCTGCCGCGAGGAACGGGGCATTCGCGCGGCGGCCTGAGGCCAGCCGGGGGAAAAGATTGCAGCGCAGGAAGGGGCGCATTAAACCTTGGACAGGATTGCGCCCGCTTTGGGCCGTGGTCCTGACCCGCAATCCCCGGACTGATGTCCGACCGGAAAGAAGGCTTGTGTCATGCCCCTGCCGCCCCCTGACATGCCAGAGATGTTGGCGGACCTCAGCCGGTTTCTGGAGCGGCCCCAGACCGATGAGACCGGGGCAGCTTCGGTAGCACTTGGGCCGCAGCTTCAGGCAGCGCAGGCGTGGGTGCAGGCGCAGGAGGGGGCAACACCCCTAGCGGATTTTCTGGGGGCGCTGCTGATGCGCATGGCGCAGGATGGGTTGAAAGGCCGGATTGCGGCGCAGGCCGCGCAATTCGAGCTATTGACCCTGCGCGCGGCGCAAAAAGCGGAAGAGGCCGACAGGCTGTCGGGCAGGGCGCGGGCGCTGGGCCTGCTTTTGGCGCAGGTGCTGCCTGATCTGCCGGAGGCGCAGCGCGCCATGCTTTTTTCGCCGGAGGAGTATCTGGCGAGTAATCCGGATGTGGCCTTGGCCGGGGTTGATCCGCTGGCGCATTACCTCTCAAGCGGGGCGGCGGAGGGGCGCGCGCCGCGATGGTTGGATCAAGGGGGGGAAACTCTTGGGGCGCTGATCGAGACCTGCCCCGCGCCCCGGTCTTGTCGCGACCTGCAAGAGGCGCTGCGCGCCGAGGCGCTGGCGCTTTTGGGGCAGCAGAGACCGGAGGTTAGCGTGATCCTGCCAACTTGGAACCGAGCGCATACGGTTGTGACGGCGGTGGCATCCGCCCTCTTGCAATCCTATGCGCCCAAAGAGGTGATCGTGATCGACGACGGCAGCCGCGATGCCACGTTGGAGCTGTTGCAGCAGCGGTTTCCCGAGCCTGTGGCGGCGGGGCGGCTTGTCCTGCTTGGGCAGGAGAATGCGGGGGTGTCGGCGGCGCGCAATGCTGGGCTGGCGCGGGCGCAGGGCGACGTGATCGCCTATCTCGACAGTGACAATTACTGGGAGGCGGATCACCTGCTCTATGCGGTGGGCGGATTGCTGGCGGTGCCGGGGGCGCAGAGTGCCTATACCGCGATTTGTCGGCACAACCTCTCGCAGGGGTGGAGCGATGTGTTGTTTCAGAGTTTTGACCGGCCGGCACTGACCGAAGAGAATTTCATCGACCTCAACAGTTTTGTGCATCGGCGTGGGCTGGTCGAGACGCTGGGTGGGTTTGATACGGCCCTGACGCGGCTGGTGGATTGGGATCTGATCCTGCGGTATACCGCCCTGTCGGACCCGGTCGCGCTGCCGATCATTACCGGGCATCATGTGGTGGACAGTCTTGGCCTTGATAACATCTCGACACGGGAGGCGTTGGGGCCGAACCTTGCCCATATTCGCGCCAAGCAGGGCAGTATTCCGGAGGGGCCATGACCGATCCAGAGGATGATATTGCGCGGGGCATGGCCGCGTTGCGCGCCCAGAACCGGCTGTTGCTGGAACAGGTCGAGGCGCTGCGTGGAACGCTGGCCGCGCGCGAGGATGAGATCACGCGGCTGAGTGCGCGGCTTTTGGAGTTGGAGGCGCTTCGTGCTTCCCCCGAGCCCTCTGGTCTTTTGGCGCGGCTACACGCGCGGCGGCGCTGATCCATGCGGCCCGATGTTGATCCCGAAGCGGTCGCGCGGTTGCGCCGGTCGGCATGGTTTGATGCGGGTTGGTATGGGCGGGTCTATCCGGATGTCGCGCGTCTGCCGCTTGATCCCGCCACGCATTATGCATGGATCGGTGCCTTTTTGGCGCGTGATCCGGGGCCGCAGTTCGCGGCGCGTGCCTATCTTGCGGCCAATCCCGATGTCGCGGCGGCGGGGCTTGATCCGTTCACGCATTTTCTGACCACTGGGCAGGCTGAAGGGCGCAAGGCACATCTCGGTGCGGGGCCTGCGCGCGTGCCCGCACCCCTGCGGCGGCTCAAGCATTTGCGCGATTTGCTGGAAACCGGCGGGCTTGAGGCTGGGCCACGGGCGGCGCTGGAGGACATGGCCAAGGGGCAGATGGGGCCGGAGGCCGCTGCTGGGGCGGCAGAGGCGCTGGGCCTGATGGCCTTGCAGCGTGGAGAGAGCGCGGAGGCGCGTGCCTGGCTGGCACGTCGCCAAGAGATTTCCGGCGCGGCGCTGGCGCGGCTGGCCCCGGTGATGGCGATTGCGGCGGCGCGAGATGGGGATCGCGCGGCGGCAGAGGCCATAGCAGAGGATGCGCCGAAATCCCCGGCTCTGCATCTCGCGCGGATCTGGTGGGCGGGGTCCGAGGCCGAGGCGCTGGCCTGTCTCAATGCGGCGCTGGATTTGGCCGGTCATGCGCCGGTGGCCTTGGCAGAGGGTGCGGCGGCGCTGCTTGACCGGCTGATCCCAGCGACACCGGGCGCTGCGGGGGCAGAGGAGGGGCCGCTTGTCAGCGTGCTGATGGCGGCACATGACAGTGCGGCGACGATTGAAACGGCGCTGCGGGCGATGCAGGCGCAAAGTTGGCGGGCATTCGAGCTGTTGGTGATCGACGATGCCAGCAGCGATGATACGGCGGCGATTGTGGCGGCCTATGCGGCGCGTGATCCGCGCATCCGCCTGATCCGGTTGGACCAGAACCGGGGCGCTTATGGTGCGCGCAATGCCGGGTTGGCCGAGGCGCGGGGGCGGTTTCTGACGTTGCACGATGCTGATGACTGGTCGCATCCTGACCGGCTGCGCTGTCAGGTGGAATTCCTGCTCGGCAATCCCGGATTTGTCGGCTGTCTGAGCCAGCAGGCGCGGTCCATGCCCGATTTGCGCCCCTGTCGCTGGACCGGCACAGGCGCCCTGATTTTCGAGAATATGACCTCGCTGATGCTGCCCACCGATCTGGTGCGCGATTGTCTGGGGGGATGGGACGCGGTGCGCGTGTCCGCCGATAGTGAATTGCTGCGCCGGGTGCGGCATCTTTTTGGCGCGCGCGCGGTTGCCTCGCCCGACACCGGCCCGCTGGCCCTGCAACGGGCCAGCGAGGGCAGCGCGACGGGGGATGGGGCAACCGGCATGGATTGGTTCTATTACGGGGCGCGGCGCGAGTATTATGAGGCGCAGATGCACCACCATGCGCGTGCCCCGCATCTGTGGTATCGGCCCGGTGGCGCGCGCCCCTTTCCCGCGCCTGCCCGGCTGTGCACCGGGAGGGCAGAGGTTGAATGTGACCGGGTGTATGCGGGGCTGATGACGGTGCGGGATGCCGGGGTGGAGACGCTGCTTGGTTGGTTGGCCGAGGATCGCGCGGCGGGGCGCAGCGCGGGTCTGGTGCCGCTTTATGATCTGTCGATGCCGGAGGAGGCGGGGCTATTGCTGCATCCTGCCCTGCGTGATCTGGTGGACGGAGAGGCGGTACGGGTGCTTTGCCATGGTGAGGTGGTGCGCTCTGCCCGGTACTGTCGCCTGCCCGGACAGGCCGTGACCGAGCCGCATCGCTATCTGCCGGTTGTATGGGAAGACGGACAAAAAATGCTGGCACCCGGAGAGGTGCCAGCAGAGACAGTGTAGGGGCGCTGACCAGACGCCCGATCAGAGGAACTGGAAATCGTCCACTGTGAGTTGCGCGGCTGTGATGCCTTCGACGAGGATGGTGTTGCCATTCACCGTCATCTGCGCGCCGCCCTCGACATCGACGATGTTCATCGCCGCGACGAACCCCGCCAGACCATTGCCGCCATTGGTGATATTGGTCTCGCCGGTATCGGGGTCCACGCGGCGGATGAAGAAGCTATCCAACCCATCTTCGAAATCGGTGATGACATCCGCCTCGCCGTCGAAGAAGGACGAGAAGACGAATTGATCTGCGCCGGTTCCGCCGGTGATCGTGTCATTTCCAGCGCCCGCATTGATCGTGTCATTGCCCGCGCCGCCGTCGATTATATCATTTCGGCCGCCGCCAGCGAGGAAGTCGTTGCCGTCACCGCCCGAGATGCTGTCGTCGCCCTCACCGCCGCCAACGCTGTCATTGCCTGCACCGGCATCAATCGTATCGCGCCCGGTGCCGCCGCCGATGTCATCCGCGCCGCCGTTGCCGAAGATCAGATCGTTGCCAAAGCTGCCCGACATGCTGTCGTTGCCTTCGCCGCCTTCGAGCGTGTCATCGCCAGCGCCGCCTGCGACCACGTCATTGCCGTTGCCACCGGACACGAAATCATTGCCAAAGCCTGCGCCCAGCACATCGTTGCCGCCGTTGCCAAAGATGGTGTCATCGCCAAGGCCGCCACCGATGCTGTCATCGCCCGGCCCGCCAAAGAGCGTGTCATTGCCATCCGAGCCGGAAATGTTGTTGTTGCCGCCCCCGCCCGAGTCGATGTTGTCATTCCCGTCGCCACCCGCGAGCGTGTCATCATTGACCGTACCAATCAGCGAGTCGTCACCATCGGTGCCCACGATCACCTCGCCGGTGATCCCCGTCCCGTTGATCAGATCAGCCGCGCTGATGAGGGTATCGTCGAATTGGAAGAATTCGACCGAGGTGAAGAAATCCGTGCCCTCGCTTGAGATGATCCGGATGCCGCCGTTGATCACGGAGACCTGCGTATCGGCGCGGGCCACGGCGAGCACGGCGGTATCTGTGCCGCCCTCGCCGTCGATCGTGTCATCCCCGAGACCGCCCACAAGACGGTCATCGCCGTCCCGCCCTTGAAGCCGGTTGGCCGTGGCGTCACCGATGAGGATATCGTTGCCGAATGACCCGCGGACATTCTCGAATCCCGAGATTTGATCGCTGAACGTGCCACCGCCCGAGAGCGTGCCCGTCGCGGTGTTGGTCGAAAGATCGACCGTGGCCGAGGTCACCTGACCGACGTCATAGCGCAGCCGGTCAGTGCCGCCGCCGCCCTCAACCGTGTTGTTCCCGCCGCCCCCGTAGCGGAAGGATTCATTCGCGTCGGAGCCAATCATGCGATCGTTTCCGGCAGAGCCGGTGATTTCCCAGACCGTGTTGGTGCCGCCGATCACTTCGGTATTGCCGAAACCGTCATTGGAGATCTGCCGCGTGGCAAGATTGATATCAATGCCATTGCCAGTGCGGAAATCCAGCCGCACAAAGCCCGAGCCATTGATGGTGAAGCTGTCCACGCCTGCACCGGGGCGCAAAGCCATCCATTGGTCGGCACCCGGCGCGACGACAAAGCTGTCGTTGCCGCCGGTCCCTACGATCTGAAGGCCGCCATTGAGATTTCCGGCCAAAAGCGGGAGGTCGACATTGAGCAGCGTGTCGGTGCCATTGGCCCCTTTGTTCACCGTGCCGGTATTCGCCGACCCGTCGATCGTGACCGAGATTGGTGCATTCAGCCCGGCATAGCCCAGCGTGACAAACCCGTTTTCCCCGTCATTGCCCGTAAAGTCGATGGTATCGTTGCCCGTACTCGCCCCAACGAAATCGCCGTTCGGCGTAGAATTGCCTGTAAGGATCAGGTCATTGCCTGCGCCGCCATTGAGTTCATCATCGCCGTCCAACCCGTTCAGCGTATCGTTGCCGGTGCCGCCAAGAAGGGTGTCGTTGCCATTGGTGCCGGTGAACAGCTCGCCATCGGGCAAGAGTTCGCTGGTGGTGTTTTCAAAACTGGTGAGCTGGATGTTCTGGTTCGGGGCAAAGGGGCCAAACGTAACTTGCCCGCCATTCGTGATCGAGGCGTCAAGCGCATTGAAGCCGGCAACCGACGTTGGCAAAATCACCGTGTCATCGCCGCCAATCCGGAAAACATAATCCGTATTTGAGGAGTTATCGAAGAAGGCGATGATGATCGCTGTGCCCTGCGGCGTGGTGATAAAGCCCAAAGAAAGATCGACGGTATCCGCAGCAGGCCCCGTAAGATCAATACCGTCGATCCGTGCGATCGTCACATCGTCTTCATTGTTCAATTCGATCAGCGGCAAAATCTCTTCGGGGTCGGATACCCCCAGACTGCGGTAGTTGAAAACATCGCCGGTGATGGACAGCTCAAGTTCTATGGCCCGGACTTCAATGACGTTGTCGGCGGGCGAGCCATCTCTGCGTACGGCGATGCCGCTGGTTGTAAACAAATTCATTGTGTTTCCTTCTTAGGCTAGTTCCAAAATGCTCCGGGGACTGTAGCAATCACGAACCCGTGTATCCAACGTTTTTCCCAATGTTTCCAATATTGCATCCTAGGGTTGAATAGGTGAGGGGCGCCGATGGCGCCCCTCTCGTTGACTTGATGACTGCTTAAAGGAACGTGAAATCGTCCACGGTGAGCTGCGCGGCGGTGATGCCTTCGACGAGGATCGTGTTGCCATTCACCGTCATCTGCGCGCCGCCCGCCACGTCGACGATATTCATCGCCGTGACGAAACCCGCCAGACCATTGCCGCCGTTGTTGATGTTTTCAACGCCAGTATCGGGATCGAAGCGGCGGATGAAGAAACTGTCCAAACCGTCCTCGAAATCGGTGATCACATCCGCCTCGCCATCGAAGAAGGCGCTGAAGACGAATTGATCGGCCCCGGTTCCACCCGTGATCACATCGTTGCCAGCACCCGCGTTGATCGTGTCATTGCCCGCGCCGCCGTCGATGGTGTCGTTACGCCCACCGCCAGCGAGAAAGTCATTGCCCTCGCCGCCAAGGATGCTGTCGTCGCCTTCACCACCACCAACACTGTCATTGCCCGCACCTGCGTCAATCGTGTCGCGCCCGGTGCCGCCGCCGATGTCATCCGCGCCCTCGCCGCCGTCGATGAGGTCATTGCCAAAGCTGCCCGACATGCTGTCGTTGCCATCGCCGCCCGAGAGCGTGTCATCGCCCGCGCCGCCTGCGACCACG